>Ga0081538_10006658_pt1 | contig 10126 bp, 10 predicted proteins | sample TabmetS5T2R1_FD_71022 | JGI IMG/M metagenome (GOLD analysis project Ga0081538, IMG submission 71022) | Tabebuia heterophylla rhizosphere microbial communities from the University of Puerto Rico - S5T2R1 | ecosystem: Host-associated > Plants > Roots > Rhizosphere ... | reverse complement strand
GAGGCGAACAGGTAGAACGTCCCGGAGCCGGGCATGCACTCCACGTCGCGGGCGCAGAGTTCCTGCGCCATCCGGTTGCGCAACCCCACCACCCTCTCGATCTGGGGCCTGGTGATCTCCAGCAGCGTGTCGAAGTTCTCGACGAGGTAGTAGCAGAGAATCGTCGGAGCGCACGTGAGGATGTGCTGGTTGAGTTTGAGGATCTGGTCGATCAGTCCTCGCCGCGCAATCGCGTATCCGATCCGCCAACCGGATATTCCATAGTTCTTCGACATGGAATTGCAGACGATGGAGTGCTCCTTGTCTGGGTCGAGTACCCCGGACGACACGAACTGCTGGTATGGAGGCACGAACTCGTTGTAGGTCTCGTCCACCAGCAGGAACATGCCGTGGCGGTCGGCGAGCTCGTGCAGGCTACGTAGCTCGTCGGCGGAGAGCACCCGACCGCTGGGATTCTGGGGATTGTTGACGACGAGGACCCGTGTCCTGGCAGTAACGTACCGCCGCAGATCGTCGATCGACGTATACCATGGCGTCATCACCGGGACGCCTCTGCACAGCCGTACCTGCTCCGGGTAGCTCACCCACGACGGTTCGGGGATGATCACCTCGTCTCCCGGCTCGAGCACGGCCAACAGGGACATGAAGATGGCGGCCTTCGAGCCAGCGGTGATGATGATCTCGCGGTCGGGATCGACGGGGAATCCACAGCTTGTCTCGTAGTATTTGGCGAGTTTCTCTCGTAGCTCGGGAAGCCCGCGGGAGTGCGAGTAGTGATGGATCTTCGACAGCGGCAGCGACTCGAACGAGTGCAGGGGCAGATCGAAGAAGGCCTCACCGAGCGAGAGCACGATGACGTCGATCCCGGCGGACTGCATCTCGTAGACGAGGTTGTTGTACCTGATGGATAGCGCCTGACCCACCTCGTCCATGAGGCTCGCGTGGCGCAACGCTACCATGATGTGGCCTCACCCCTCCGGGAGGGGCGTCAGACAATTCGAACCTGTCCGTCGCCCCAGACGAGATTCTTGACTGTGGTGAGAGCCTCCAGGCCCATCGGTCCACGCACGTGGAGCTTCTGCGTGGAGACTCCTATCTCGACCCCGTAGCCGAACTCACCCCCGTCCGAGAAGCGGGTCGAGGTATTGACGAAGACGCTGCCAGAATCGATTGCCCGTGCGAACTTGCGGGCGACGTCGATGTCTTGCGCGATAATGCCCTCCGCGTTCGAGGTGCCCCAGCGGTTGATGTGTGCAATGGCTTCGTCGACATCGTTGACGACCCCAACGGTCAAGACTAGATCCAGGTATTCGGTGCCCCAGTCGCTGTCCGTCGCCGGAACAGCCCGTGGCCAGGCGTGGATGACCTGCTTGGAGCCGCGGATCTCCACCCCCTTCTCGTGCAGCCTGTCGAGCACCTGAGGAAGCCAGGTCTCGGCCAGCCGCTCGTGCACCAGGAGCGTCTCGATGGCGTTGCACACGCTGGGCCGTGACGTCTTCGCATTGATCGTGACGTCGGTGGCCATCTCAAGGTCGGCCGACGCATCGATGTAGAGATGGCAGTTGCCATCCCCGTCGATCACCGTCGGGACTGTGGCGTTCTCCTCGATCGACTTGATGAGGGCAGGCCCACCACGTGGCACCAGGAGGTCGACGTACTCGGTTGCCTGCATCAACTCCAGGGCCGCCTCGCGCGACGGGTCCTCGATGAGCTGGACCGCGCTATTGGGCAGCGATTCGTGCCGGTCGAGCACCGCACCGAGGACCTCCATGATGGCCGTGTTGGTCTGCATTGCCATGGAGGAGCCCCGGAGGATTGCGCAGTTTCCTGACTTCAGGCAGAGGGCGGCGACGTCCGCCGTGACGTTCGGGCGCGCCTCGTAGATGACCGCCACGACACCGAGTGGCTCACGGACACGTTCGATCAGCAACCCGTTGGGCCGCGTCCAGCCGTTCACCACCTCACCCACGGGGTCGGGCAGCGCGGCGATCGTGCGCACCGCGGCCACCATGGCCGAGATCCGCGAGTCGGTGAGTGTGAGCCTGTCCACGAGCGTGCCGGAGGTCTCCGCCTGCCGCGCCGCCTCGACGTCGTGGGCGTTGACCTTCTTCAGTTGATCCCGGCTGGCGTCGAGCTCGTCGGCCATCTCGTGGAGCACCTGGTTCTTGACCTTGGTGCTCAATTGACGAAGCACCGCTGTTGCGTCCGCCGCCCGGCGGCACACCTCCATTACCGACATGCTTCCACCTCCAGGAGGCTTACATAGTCATCGGGTTCGAGGACGATGCCCTGCGCGCTCGGTCGGGGTTCCGGGGACACATGTGCTGCGAAGGACGCCGCGTCGAGCTGGGTTCGGCCACGGGCCAGCAGACGAGCGTCAGGCCCGAGGACGTCCACGGTGTCACCGACGAGGAACTCGCCGATGGCCTCGACGACACGCCTGCGGTGAATTGGAGCGTTCCTGGCAACCACGTCCTCCGTCATACGGTCACAGACGAGGTGGCCCGCCGGGAGCGAGGCGAACGCCCGCCACAGCCGCCTGAGCTCGGGTCCGGCGCCGCCGGGTCGCTGCGGGCGCACGAGGGTCCCGACCTCCTCGCCATGGGCGGCGCGCATGAGGACATCGGGTTCGGCCGCACTCGCGATCACCGTGGTGACCCCGGCGGACGTGGCGATCCAACTGGCACAGAGCTTCGTCGTGATGCCGCCAGTCCCCAGGCCCTCCACCGCCGCCATGGCGAGGCGCTCCACCCCCGGCGATGGGAGGCGTAACTCCCGGATCGGGCCGCCGGCCGGATTGCGCCGCGGATCGGTCTCGTACAGTCCGGCGACATCCGTGATCAGCACGAGAAGCCGCGCCCCGATTACGGCGCTCAGGAGGGCCGCGAGGATGTCGTTGTTGCGGACGGCGATGGCGTCGTTCTCGTTGACGACCGGCACGATTCGCCATTCGAGCGCTCGGTCCAGGGCCGCGCGTACCCCCGCACAGTGCACCTTCTCTACGAGATCCGGTGGGGTCAGCAGAAACTGTGCTGCTGGTATGCCGCGCTGGCCCAAGCATTCCCGAAATGCCTCGAACAACAGGCTCTGACCGACAGCGGCGGCCACCTGCCGGCACATGGGCTCCACACCGAGCAGGCTCCTGAGGCGAGCGCAGCCCAGGGCGATGGCCCCGGAGCTTACGAGCACCGGCATGTCACCGTCGGCCATCAGGTTGACGATGGCGTCACCGATGACGTCGAGCTTGGTCGAGTCCGGCGCTCCGTCGGCAACTACCGAGGAGGTGCCGACCTTCACCACGATTCGGCTCTTCGGGGATGCCCCGCTCACGCCTTCTACCCCACGCCAGTGTCACGGCGAGCTACCAGGTGATCTGGATCGCGCACCGTGAGACGGAGAGCCTGTGCTCCGCGACTGAGGAACTCCTCACCGACTAGACCGAGCCGTCTGCGACAATTGACCGGTCGGCGTGGACCTCCCGAAATCGCCGCCCAGCGAGTGGTACCGCCGACGCTGGGCAGCGAGATATGACTATCTCCGCTCATCGACCGGCTCCTCGATGTGGAGGACAAAGTTCCCACCAGTGGGCTCTCCGGTCAATAGTTGTGATTGCTGTCGATCATGGCCGGACGGTGCAAGTGCGCCGGGCGGCCAGGCGCGGCCGTGGTCGTGGTCGTGGAAGCTCCAGTGACACCTGCGCCGCTCAGCGCGCTGTTGCGACGGCCCGGACCCGTCCCGGCCGTAGCCGCTCGGCGAGGGCGGTGTGGCGACGCCCGCCGCCCTGGGTGCGGACCGCCTTCATGAGCGCGTGACCATCCTGTCCGAGCCAGAGCTCGGGGTCGTGCAGGGCTACATGACCGAGAGCAACTATGGGAGCGGGTACTCCCGAGCGCCCGGCCGTGTGGGTATCAAGGCCCCCGCCCGCATCGACTCGCGCTATCTCACCGAGGACGTCGGCTACACCCTGGTCTTCTTCACCGACCTCGCCCGGCGCCTGGACGTGCCGACCCCCACGATGGACGCAATCATCGAGCTCACCTCGGTTGTCCTGGGCCGCGACCTGCGCGCCCAAGCAGCCCGCACGATGGGCTCGCTGGCACTGGACCGGCTGAGCAATCAAGAGCTCCTCAGCCTCTGACCTCTTGAGGAGGTGGTCTCCCAGGGCGATCGGCGGCTGCCAGAACAGCAACCCGGGCAGCGCGACCGTGGCGCCTACGGCCACCATGAACGGCCGCCACCACTGCTCGCGCTGGACCAGCACCCTGGCCGACGCCGTAGCCAGCACGCCCGCCATCAGCAACCACACAGCGGTTCGACCACATCGACCGGTGACGGCGACCAGGTGCCCTCCGCGCGCTGCTTGATCCCCACCATCGCCTTGCGCTGCATCACAAACTGGATCGGGCCCTGGATGCGGCCCATCAGCGAGCTCCCACGCGACCGGATCAGCAGCCGAGTCGTGTTCTGATCGACTGGGTGGACGATGAACGCCCAGGTGCTGCTAGGGCGCCCGGCGGCAAGGTCGGCGTCGGAGTCCTTGACCCCACCAAGCACCAGCGCGCGGCCCGGCTCGAACAGCGCCACCGGGTTGGAGGGCGCGTAGCGGGCCATCCTGATCACGCGGTCCCCGACCCGTAGCGGCTGCTGGAACTGGGGCAGGATCCGGTCGGCGCTGTGGATGTCGCAGCCGACCAGGTTCTCCAGCCAGTCGTAGCTGTACAGCCCACCGCGTCCCTGCCCCAACTGCACCAGCCAGGGCCAGACCTGCCCTGCGGGCCGCTCAATGGTGACCGCATTGGTCCACACATAGCCAGGCCGGGCCAGGAGTTCGTCGCCGGGCCAGGTGGCCCGGTGTTCCTGGTCGGTGGCGCCCCACTGGTTGATCCGAGGTCGCGCCACCACGCCGTACAGCATCCCTGCGACCGGGAGCAGCCCACCCAGGGCCGGCATCCGGTCCCCCCGCCGCGGCATCGCGGCTATCGTCCGGCCAGGACGTGGCCGTGCACCCAGCGCTCCAGCGACGGCACCCGCAGCAGGACCAGCACGCCGACGTTACCGAGGGCGTGGATGAGGACATCGAACGCGGGGTTGGGCGCACCGGCGTGGCTGGCTGCGATCCAGTACGGGACCAGGACGACGAAGCCGACGGCGGCAGCGGCGACCGCCAGGGGCTCCCACCATCTCGCCTTCCTGAACAGGCCCCAGGTGGCTGCGGTGAACAGTGCCAGCGTCACCAGCGCCAGGACCTGGGCGATGGACCACGCGACCCCGGTCTGGGGCACCCCCGGGCCAGCGAAGGCGGGCGTCAGCCACAGATAGGTTGTTCCGAACAGGAACAGGGCCACCCCACCCAGATTCCGAACCGTAAACATTGCGAATCACCTCCTGACCCCAGTCTCCTGCTCCAACGCGGCGACCCCAGGGCCGAGCGACCCCCGACAGGCGGGACCTTCGCGGCCACGCCGCCGTAGACCAGGACCTCAGCCAGTTCGCCGACCTCCAAGGCAACCTGGGCCTGCTCGCCGGGCTGCTGCTGGGACCTGGACCCTGGCCGCCTTCGGGGAGGAGCTCGCCTACCGCGGCTTCATCCTGACCCGGATCACCGACGTCCTCGGCCCCAACCTGGTCGGCGTCGTCGTCGCCGTCGTGGGCTCCCCGGTGCTGTTCGGGCTCGCCCACACCGAGCACGGCACCGTGGGGGTGGTCGTCACGTTCCTGGATGCGCTGTTCTTCAACCACATCCTGGCCGACACCTGCAGCCAGTACGGCGCCAACTGCCGATGGGACGGCGGTGCGACCTACAACTACAAGTTCAGTGCTAGCCAGGTCAGCGTCCTGGAATTCATTCACTCCGACCTTGACGGGCAGCCGGCGCTCGCAAGGGTTAGCTGGGCTGCCTCCTGGTGGCCGACGACCTAGCACGCTGAGTGTCCGCGGCCCTTCGTTGGCGTGAGTCTCTGGTCCGCGGTGCCACCGGCGGGCCTGGACTACAAGACGTCCGCGCTCATCCAGGGCTGATTGTCGGCCCGTCCGAGCGGCTAGCCGCGGCAGGGTGCGGTGCTGATCACAACGCGCCCTCGTGGGCGGCGTCGGGTGGCGACATGGTCCGGTGTGGGCAGTACAGTCCCGGTCATGCAGCAGACCCATGCGGCGCCGCTGGCGACCCTGGATGCGGTGTTGGAGCGGATCACCTACGCCAACGAGGAGACGGGCTACACCGTGGCCCGCGTGGCCACCGACCGCTCCGGTGACTTGCTGACCGTGGTCGGTCCGCTGCTGGGGGCCCAGCCCGGGGAGAGCCTGCGCCTGCAGGGGCGCTGGGCCAGCCATCCCCAGTATGGCCGCCAGTTCCAGGTCGAGGCCTACGACACCGTGCTGCCGGCGACGATTCAGGGGATCCGCCGCTACCTCGGTTCGGGGCTGATCAAAGGGATTGGCCCAAAGATGGCCGAGCGGATCGTGGAGCACTTCGGCCAGGCCACCTTGGAGGTGATCGAGCAGGCGCCGGGCCGGCTGGTCGAGGTGCCGGGGCTTGGCCCCAAGCGCACCGGGATGATCACGGCCGCGTGGGCCGAGCAGCAGGCCATCAAGGAGGTGATGGTCTTCCTCCAGGGCGTGGGCGTGTCGACCTCGCTGGGGGTGCGGATCTACAAGACCTACCGGGATGAGGCGATCCAGGTCGTCCGGGGGGAGCCGTACCGGCTGGCCGGCGATGTGTGGGGCATCGGGTTCAGGACCGCCGATCAGATCGCCCAGCGCCTGGGCATCCCCCATGACAGCCCGCAGCGGGTCAGGGCCGGCCTGCAGTTCGCGTTGTCGGAAGCCAGCGACGACGGCCACTGCTATCTCCCGGAGGCCGAGCTGGTGACCAAGGCGACGGGGCTGCTGGGCGTGGATACCGCGCTTGCCAGCCGCTGCCTGGAGGAGCTGGTGGCTGAGGATGGCGTGGTCGCCGAACCGCTCCCCGCCGATGTGTCTCCCGGCGTCCCGGAGGGAACGGGGCGGGCCATCTGGCTGGTCCCCTTCCACCGCGCCGAGGTCGCCCTGGCCGGCGGACTCCTGCGCCTGCTGCGTGCGCCCAGCGACCGGCTGCCCTGGTCCCAGGCGGTGGACTGGACGGCCGCGCTGGACTGGCTGCACCAGAGCCTCGGCGTCACCCTGGCACTCGAGCAACAGGCGGCGGTGCGGCTGGCGCTGACTGAGCGGGTGGCGGTGTTGACCGGCGGGCCCGGCTGCGGCAAGAGCTACAGCGTGCGCGCCATCGTCGCCCTGGCCCGCGCCAAGCGCGCCAAGATTGTGCTGGCCGCCCCGACCGGCCGGGCCGCCAAACGCCTATCCGAGCTGGCTGAGCTGGAAGCGGCCACCCTGCATCGGCTGCTGCAGCTGCGCCCAGGTGGCGACGCCGCCTTTGACCGCGACCGGCCCCTGGACGCGGACCTGGTGGTGGTCGATGAGGTCTCCATGCTGGATGTGCTGTTGGCCAACAAGCTGGTCAAAGCGGTCCCACCCGGGGCGCATCTGTTGCTGGTCGGCGACGTCGACCAGCTCCCCAGCGTCGGCGCCGGCGAGGTACTGCGCGACCTCCTCGCAGCTGACACCCTACCCCGGGTGCGGCTGACCAAGGTGTTTCGCCAGGCCCAGCGAAGCGGGGTGGTGACCAACGCCCACCGCATCAACGCCGGCCAGCCACCGATCACCCGCGGCCTTGCTGACTTCTTCCTGTTCGCCGAGGACGATCCCGACCAGGTCGCCGACTTGGTGGTGGATATCGTGGCCAACCGGCTGTCGCGCCGCTTCGGGCTCGACCCGGCCCGCGACGTGCAGGTGCTGTGCCCGATGCACCGGGGACCAGCCGGCGCCGGGGTGTTGAACGAGCGGCTCCAGGCCGCGCTCACCCCCGCGCGCGAGGGGCTTGCCGAGCGCCGCTTCGGCGGGCGCATCTACCGGGTCGGCGACAAGGTCATGCAGATCCGCAACAACTACGACAAGGGTGCGGCCGGGGTGTTCAACGGGTCGGTCGGGGTCATCACGGCATGCTCGCTCGAGGACAGCGAGCTGCGCGTCCGGTTGGACGAGGACGAAGAAGTCGCCTACGGGTTCGACGAGCTGGATGAGCTGACCCACGCCTATGCGGTCAGCATCCACCGCTCCCAAGGCAGCGAGTACCCCTGCGTGGTCGTGCCCCTCACGATGAGTGCCTGGATGATGTTGCAGCGCAACCTGCTCTACACCGCCGTGACTCGAGCCAAACGCATCGTGGTCCTGGTCGGCAGCAAACGCGCCCTGGCCAAAGCGGTCCGCACCCAGGGTGCCGGCCGCCGCTACACCGCCCTCACCCACCGGCTACAGCAGGGACGGGTGAGAACTGTCCCAGCGGCCAGCCGGCCAACTCCAACCGGTTCCGGTCAACTATGAGCTGGTGATGGTGCTACCACCCGCGGCGGAGGTGGTGGGCGTGCTGGTCGATGGCGTCCCAGTCGGGCCGCTCGGTCCAGGCCACCTCGGCCACCGGCTGCCACCCCCCGGGGCGGTTGGTGAGCACCCGCAGCCGCTCGGCGTCCAGCACGTAGGCGTAGTCGATCAAGGCGTCGCGGGCGGTCTGCTCGGTGAGCGGCGGGCGGGGTGGCTCCTGGCGGTCGCCGTGGCAGTAGCACTGATTGCCCAGATCCTGCGAGTGACGGCCGGTCGAAAGCCAGCTGGAATGGTGAAGTCACCATGCAGCACCGACCAGCCGGCCGGGTGCTCGTCGATCAGGTAGCGGCAGGCCGCATCGATGTCGCCGGCGAAGTAGCCGGTGACCGCGTCGAACAGGATGCGGCCCTGGTGGGCGGGGTAGCCGTCGTAGTGGCAGTAGGTGCCGTGGAAGCCGCCCTCGGGGGTGGGGCGGGCAATGACCGATCGGGTACTCACAGGGTTCCGCCTCCTGGCGGGGGTCGGGCAGGTACCGGCGTGCTGCCGGCCTGCCGGGGCTGGCAGCCCCCGGGTGGCGCGGTGGTGGCGGGCGCCGGGCGGGGACCTCGTGGTGGCGTTGGGGGCAGGCTCGGCAGTGGCGGCTACTCGCAGTCGACCCAGGCCATGGTGGTTTGCAGCAGGTGGTCGTAGTCGCCGCTGGTGGCCTCGGCGAAGAAGGCGTCGATCTCCTGCTGGGGCACCCCGGCCGCGCGCAGCGCCGCGGCGGTGCGGCCCAGGATGGCGAAGGCGTTGCCGTCCTGGCCGGACAGCTGCACCTGCGCGTCGGGGTAGCGGGGCTGGGTAGGGTCCTCCGCCGTCGCCGGCGTGCCGGGCGACGGGTGATCGTGGGGGAGGCGGCGGATGCGGTCGCCGGCGTCGGGGAGGATGGCCAGGGTGCTGCCGTTGTCCCACTGAACCTCAACGGTGGGTTCGGGGCGGTCGGCGACGTGGGCAATGGTGCCGCGGTCGCCGGGCCGCAGCCGGGTGTAGGGGTCGGTGGTGGCGACCAGCTCGACACGGTCGCCGGAAGTGAACTCCATGGATACTCCCTGCTGGGCTACCAGCCGAGCTGGTGGCGGACGCCTCGGGGAGGCTACCGAGCTGGGCACCCTCGCCCAGGTAGACGACCGGGGTGTCGTCCAGCTCGACCTCCACGGCTGGCTGGGGGGGGTCGATGGCGTACTCGAACGGCCAGGCGGGCTGGGAGGCGAGGCGGACCTCGGCGTCGGGGTCGCAGGCTTCCAGCTGCTGGATGAGGTCGGTGACGGTGACCCGGTCGTCGTGCATCGGCGTCCTTGCTCCATCAGGGGTGCTGGGATGGTGGTGGTTAGTGGACGCGGACGCCGCCGTGGCCGCGGGCACTGTCGAGGTAGTCGAGCCACTGGGTCCACCAGGGGATGGGCCGCTGGCGGCGGTCCAGGGCGGTTGTGGGGGCGTGGGGGAGGGCGGCGTCGAGTTCGTCGGGGGTGATGAGCCAGCCGTCGTTGGTCCACAGCTTGTGCTGGGGGATGACGTCGGCGCCGTAGTTGGCGGCAAGGTGGCGGTCGCGGGCGTCGAGGTAGGCGGCCAGGGCGGGGCTGGGCTGAACCGGCTGGCCGCGGTCGACGTCGTCCAGCCAGGCGTCGTACTCCTCGCTGGAGGCGCCGTGGTCGGCCGGCCGGGGGAAGGGTGGGAG
>Ga0081538_10006657_pt1 | contig 10127 bp, 11 predicted proteins | sample TabmetS5T2R1_FD_71022 | JGI IMG/M metagenome (GOLD analysis project Ga0081538, IMG submission 71022) | Tabebuia heterophylla rhizosphere microbial communities from the University of Puerto Rico - S5T2R1 | ecosystem: Host-associated > Plants > Roots > Rhizosphere ... | reverse complement strand
GCGCTGGACGAGCAGGAAGAACACCACCGCCGGGATGGCGAACAGGGTCGACCCGGCCATCACCCCGCCCCACTCGGTGCCGTGGTTGGTGGTGAAGGAGGCCAGCCAGATCCCGAGGGTCTGGTTCTCGGGGCTGCGCAGCAGCACGTAGGCGATCAGGTAGTCGTTCCAGACGAGGATGAAGGAGAACACCGCGGTGGCGACCAGCCCGGGGGCGACCAGGGGGAACAGGATGCGCCGGAACGCCCCGGCGCGGGTGCAGCCGTCGACCATCGCCGCCTCCTCGAGCTCGGGGGGGATGTTGACGATGAAGCCGCGCAGCGTCCAGATGCTGAACGGGAGCACGAAGGTCAGGTAGGTGACGATGATCCCGGCCAGCCGGTCGGTCTGGCCGGCCCCGTCCAGCGTCAGGTAGATGGGGATGATGAGGGCCTCCAGCGGCACCATCTGGACCACGATCAGCATGACGATCATGGCCGCCCGGCCGCGGAAGTTGAACCGGCCGGCGGCCAGCGCGGCCAGGAAGGCCAGGACGAGCGAGATCAGCACGGTGGCCACGACCACCAGCACCGAGTTGCGGACGTCCTGGAGGAAGTGGGGCTTGGCGATGGCCGAGCGGTAGTTCTCCAGCGTCCCCGGGATCGGCAGCCACCTGGGCTCGAACGACAGGATGTCCTGGCCCCGCTTGAAGCCGGTGGCCACCATCCAGTAGATCGGGAACACGGTGACGGCCAGCACCAGCACGGCGGCGGCGTTGTAGCCGGCCCTGGTCAGGCGGCGGCGGGTCATGGGCCCGCCGCCCGCACCATCTGGCGGACGTAGAACGAGGTCACGACCAGCAGCAGCAGGACCAGGACCACGGCGATGGCCGCCCCCTTGCCGTAGCGGGTCACCCCGAACGACTCGCTGTAGGACCAGATGCCGAGCAGGAAGTACTCGCGGCTGGGGCGCTGGTTGAGCAGCACCCAGATCTGGGTGAAGACCTTGAAGTCCCAGATGGTGGAGAGGGTGGCCAGGAGCAGGAAGATCGGCTTCAGCACCGGGAAGACGACGTGCCGGAACGCCTGCCAGGAGCCGGCGCCGTCGACCCGGGCCGCCTCCTCGAGCTCCCGCGGGACCTGGGTGAGGCCGGCGTGGAGAGTGATGGCCACGAACGGCAGCGCCCCCCAGACGACCACGATCATGATCACCGTGAACCCCTGGAGCGGCTGGTCGAACCAGTTGTGCTGGGAGAATCCGTCCGCCCCGAGCCGGGTGAGCACCCAGTTGACCACCCCGAACTCGAAGTCGAACAGCCACTGCCAGATGGAGATGGCGGTGAGGGTCGGCATCGCCCAGGCGGCCACCAGCCCGGCCGTGACCGCCACCCGCATGCGCCGGCCCAGGTTGCGCAGGAGCAGGGCCACCAGGGTGCCGAGGACCATGGTCAGGCCGACGGCCACGGCCGCGAACAGCACCGTCCTGGCCACCACCGTCCAGAAGAACGAGTCGGTGAGGATGTCGCGGTAGTTCTCCAGGCCGATGAAGGTGCCCTGGCCGGCGAACAGCTCCTTGAGCCCGTACTGCTGGAACGAGATCGAGACCAGCCGGTACATCGGGAACCCGAGGATCGCCGCCAGCACCAGCAGGGCCGGGGCGAGCAGGGCGTAGGGCACCAGCGGGGCCAGCCGGCGCCGCCGTCGGGTGCCGGCGCGCCCGGCGAGGTCAGTCGCCGGGCGCGCCGCCGCCGGGATCCTACGATCCTGAATTGAGGACATCGGCGATCTGGGTGCTCGCCTGCTTGGTGGCGTCGGCGATCGACGCCCGCTCGGTGAAGATCGAGACCAGCATGTCGGGCAGGACGTTGGCCGCCTCGACGTTGGCCCAGTTGGGCGACGTCGGGGTGAAGCGGCTGTTCTTGGCGGTCTGGTCGAACACCGACAGGTAGGGGTCGTCGGCGTGCAGGTCGAGCAGGGTGGTCGAGTTGGGGATGACCCCGCCGACGGTGGCCATCTGGGTCTGGAACTTGGTCCCGGCCAGCAGCTTCACCCAGTCAAGGGCCAGGTCCTGGTTCTTGGACTTGGCGGCGATGCCCAGGTCGGAGCCGCCGAGGAACACCGGCGCGGTCTGGCCGCTGGTGCGGCCGGGCAGCGGGAAGGCGGCCAGGTCGTCCTCCAGCTTGGGGTTGCCCTGCTTGGGGTCGAGGATGACGCCCTTCTCCCAGCCGTTGGCCACGATCATGGCGATGTGGCCCTGGGCGAAGGCCTGGTCCTGCTTGAGCTCGTCACCCTGCTTGTCGGCCCGGGAGCAGCAGTCGACCAGCTTCTTGAGCTCGGCCAGGCCGGCCTGGGACTCGGCGCTGTCGAGGACGCCGCGCCACTGGCCGCCTTCCTGGACGGCGATGTCGCCGCCGTGGTCCCAGACGAACGGGAGCGCCGCGTACCAGTACTTGCCGGGGAAGTAGAAGGCCGAGAAGCGCTTGTCGTCGCCGAAGGTCGACATCAGCTTCTGGGCGTCCGCCTGGAGCTCGGCCAGGCTGGCCGGGGGCTCGGTGATGCCGGCCTTGGCGAACATGGACTTGCGGTAGATGACGGCCCGGCTGCCGGCCAGGTAGGGCGCGCACATGAGCTTGCCGTCCATGGTGCAGGACTCGGTCAGCGACTGGAGCCAGGCCTGGTTGTTCTCGAACTGGTCGCGGCTGCCGGTGAGGTCCTGGAGGGCGCCGGCGGCGGCGTACTTGGAGACCAGGGTGTTGCCCAGCTCGACCACGTCCGGCGGGCTGGAGCCGGCGAAGGCGGCGTCCAGCTTGGTGGTGACGTTGTTCCACTGCTGGAGCTCGACCTTGACGGTGTCGTTGGGGTGGGCCTTCTTCCACTCGGCGTTGACGGCGTCGATCACCGCGGGCGGGGCGCTGGCCTCCATCAGCCAGATGGTCATGGTGCGGGGACCGGTCTCGGTGCTGGCCTGGTCGCTCTCACCGCCCGACTCCCCGCAGGCGGCCACCCCGAGAACCAGGGCGAACGCGAGGGCGAGGACGGCGGTGAGACGGTGTCGTCGACCGCTGGGCATGGCCTACCTCCTTGGGCTGGAACGGCCGATGGCTGGTTGGGAGGAACGGACCAGGTGGTCGTCGCCGTGGACGACGGCGCCCTCGGCCACGGTGACCACCACCCGAAGGGCCGGGTCGAGCAGGACAAGGTCGGCGTCCTTGCCCGGCTCCAGGCTGCCCTTGACGTCGTCGATGCCGATCGCCTGGGCGGCGTTGCGGCTGGCCGCCGGCCACAGCTCGGCCAGCGGGCGGCCGGTGGCGGCCTGGAGGTTGTGGAGCGCCCGGTCGAGGGTGAGGACGCTGCCGGCCAGGGTCCCGTCGGCCAGGCGGATGGCCCCGTCCATGGAGAAGGCCGGCCGGTCCCCGACGGTGTAGGCGCCCTCGGGGAGCCCGGTGGCCCGCAGGGAGTCGCTGACCAGGACCACGCCGTCGGCCCCCTTGGCCTGGACCAGGAGCCGCATGGCGGCCGGGTGGACGTGGACGTTGTCGGCGATCAGCTCGCAGCGGAGCTCGGGGACGACCAGGGCCGCGCCGAGCAGCCCGGGCTCGCGGTGGCCGAGCGGGCGCATGGCGTTGAAGGCGTGGGTGACGTGGCGGACGCCGTCCCGCACGGCCTGGAGGGCCTGGTCGTAGGTGGCGTCGCTGTGCCCGGCGGACACGGTGACGCCCCGCGCGGCGGCCTCGGCGATCAGCCAGCGGTTCTCCTCGAGCTCGGGGGCGAGGACCAGGGCCCTGGCCACCCCCGGGTCGAGCAGCCGGGCCGCCTCGGCCCGGTCGGCCGGCCGGATGTGGGCCGGGTCCTGGGCCCCGGCCCGGGCCGGGTTCAGGTACGGCCCCTCCAGGTAGGCGCCGAGGATGGTGGCGCCGCCGTCGACCGGCCCGGCGGCCGCGCCCACCGCCGCAATGGCGCGCTCGGTGTCGGGACCGCTGGCGCTCATGGTCGAGGGCAGCCAGGCGGTGACGCCGTGGGTGGCGAAGAAGCGGGCCATGCGCCGCAGCCCGTCGGGGTCGGCGTCCATGACCTCGACCCCCACGGCGCCGTGGACGTGCAGGTCGATGAAGCCGGGCATGGCCACCAGGCCGTCGGCGGCCAGCACGTCGGCGCCGGCGCCCGTGTCCGGTGGGGGGTCGCCCTGGCCCATGGCCGTGATCCGGCGGCCCTCGACCGCGATCCAGCCCCGTGGCCACTCCCCGCCCGGGGTCAGCACCCGGGCCCCGGTGACCAGCAGCCGGGCCGTGACGACCGCCTCATCCATGGCATTCCCTCCCGTGCGGTGGACGGTAAAGTGGCCTAGTCCAGTTGTCAAGAGGTCGGAGTAGACTGGTCGGCATGACGGCACGACGACGCGGCGGCCAGGTCGAGGCGCTCCCCCGGGCGCTCTCCTACGCGCGGCCCAAGGGCGAGCAGCTCCAGGAGATCCTGGAGGGCGTGATCGCCGACCTCCAGCCGGGGGCCCTGCTCCCCTCCGAGCGGCTGCTGGCCGAGCGCTACGGGGTGGCCAGGGCGACCGTCACCCAGGCGGTGGAGGGGCTGGCCTCACGCGGGCTGGTCTACCGGGTCCACGGCAGCGGCACCTTCGTGGCCGAGCCCAAGTTCCGCCAGCCGCTCACCCTGACCTCCTTCACCGAGGACATGCGGGCCCGGGGCATGACCCCCGGGTCGATCGTGCGCAGCCAGGCGGTGATGCCGGCCAGCGAGGTGGTCGCCCGCCACCTGGCCATGGTCCCGGGGAGCCCGGTGGTCCACCTGGAGCGGGTCCGGACCGCCGACGGCGAGCCGATGGCCCTGGAGCGCACCCACCTCCCGGCCCAGCGGCTGCCCGGGCTGGAGACGGCCAACCTGGCCGACGCCTCCCTGTACGAGCTGCTGGAGCGCCGCTGGGGGGTGCGGGTGGCCGACGCCGACCAGTGGGCCAGCGTGGTCCGCCTCACCGAGGACGAGGCGGCCCTCCTCCAGGTCGCCCCGGACCAGGCGGCCCTGCTGTTCCAGCGCCTCACCCGCGACCCGAGCGGCGCCCCGATCGAGTACGTCCGCTCCCTCTACCGCGGCGACCGCTACGAGGTCCACACCCACCTGGAGCGCCGGTCGAGCATCGACGTCGCATCTGGCTAGCAGGCGCGCCTTGGCAGGCCCTCCGCATGCGCGTCGGGCATGCTCGTCCGGCGTTCCAGAGCGCCTCGGCGGCTGAGCTCAGCGGAAGTCGGCGGCGTGGTCCAGGGCCCAGCGGGCGAAGGAGCGGGCCGGCCGGCCCGTGACCCGCTCGACCGTCGGCAGCGGCGCCAGCTCCTCGAGGGAGATCTCGGGGTACTCCTCACCGGCCGAGAAGCCCTCGTAGCCGAGCAGGAACGGGCCGTTGACGGCCGCCCAGCCGCCCTGCTCCCGCAGCTGCCGCAGGGCCTCCTCGCGGCTGACCTGCTCGAGGCGGACGTCCTCGCCGATCGCGGCCGCGATGGCGGCGACCTGCTCGGGCACGGACAGGATCTCCGGGCCGGTCATGTCGTAGGCCCGGCCGGCGTGGCCCTCCTCGAGCAGGGCGACGACGGCCACGGCGGCGACGTCGGCCTCGTGGATGGGGACGCCGGCCTCGTCCGGGAATGGCCAGCGGACGACCCGCTCGGCCCGGATGGACGGTCCCCACAGGGCCAGCCGGTTGGCCGCGAACTCGCCCGGGCGCAGGTGGGTCCACTCCAGCCCGGACGCCTCCACCGCCTGCTCGACCGGGAGCTGGTAGTCGGTGTCGTAGCCGGCGGTCACCGAGCCCGACGACAGCACGGTCACCCGCCGCACCCCGGCCCGCTCGGCCAGGGCGACCACCTCCGGCGCGGTCTCGGGGAACGGGAACAGGTGCAGCCGCTCGGCCCCGGCCAGCGCGGCCGCCAGCGACCCGGGGTCGGCCAGGTCGCCCTCGAACACCTGGACACCGGGCGGGAACCGGGCCGCGGCCGGGTCGCGCGTCAGCGCCCGGACGGGCTCGCCGGCCTCGGCCAGCTGGCCGGCCAGGCTCCGGCCGACCGTCCCCCTGGCCCCGGTCACGAGCGTCGTCATGGCGTGTCCCCTCGTCTGCGGATGCCGTTCTCGAAGGTCCGGATCACGGTCGAGGCGATGCCGTGCCGGGGCAACCGCCCCGTGCCGGCCTCCTCGGCCGCGGTGTAGACCAGCGCCCAGAGGACGTGCTCGATCCAGGCCGGGCTGACCTCGGGGTCGAACACGCCCTCGGCCTGCCCGCGCTCGATGAGGGCGAGCGCCGGCCGGTCCGTCGGGGCCGGTTCCTCGCGCCCCTCCAGGACCCGGGGGTCGCCGAACAGGAACAGCAGCCGGTCCCCGACGCCGACCATGGCCGCGACCAGCCGGCGCATGGCCTCGAGCGGCGGGCCCTGGTCGAGGGCGGCCTCCGCCACCGACTGGCCGAGGACCCGGAGCGAGTCGTCGACGGCCGCGCCGACCAGCTCCTCGCGGTCGGCGAAGTAGCGGTGCAGGGTGCTGCGGCCGACCTCGGCCGCCGCGGCGACGTCGGCCAGGGTGGCCGAGCGGTCGCGGGCGAGCACGGAGGCGGCCGCCTCCAGGATGGCCCGCCGCGTCCGGTTCCGGACCCCGGGCCGGGGAACAGGTGGAGCCTGCATGTCTCCATAATGCACGATGGCGGTCCGGAATGGAACAATGATGTCTCGATTGCAGCTTTCCTTAATTGCGCTTATGCTTAATCAATGGCGGTCGATGACACCCTGCGGGCCCTCGCCCATCCGGCGCGGCGGGCCATGCTGTCGCTGGCCTGGGACGCCGAGCGGTCGTCGTCGGAGCTGGCCGAGGCGGCGGCCCTGACCCGGCCGGCCGCCTCCCAGCACCTCAAGGTGCTGCGCGACGCCGGGCTGGTCCACGTGCGGGTGGACGGCAACCAGCGGCTGTACCGGGTCGACCCGGCCCGGCTGGAGGAGGTGCGCCGCCAGCTCGAAGGGTTCTGGGGCGACCGGCTGGGCCGGCTGGCGGCCGGGCTCGAGGGCGGGGAGGAGCGGTGACCGACCCGGAGGCCGTGGCCCGCGAGCAGGTCGTGGCCGCCCCGCCCGGGGAGGTGTTCCGCTGGTTCGTCGACCCGGCCCTGCTGGCCCGCTGGATCGGCGTCCGGGCGGCCCTGGAGCCGCGGCCCGGGGGCGTCTTCCGCTTCGAGATCAGCGACGGCGAGTGGTGCTCGGGCCGCTACCTGGAGGTCGTGCCCGGCCGGCGGGTGGTGTTCACCTGGGGCTGGGAGAGCGGCGCCATCCCGGTGCCGCCCGGCTCCTCCACCGTCGAGGTCGACCTGGAGCCGCACCCGGGCGGCACCCTGGTCCGCCTCGTCCACCGCGACCTCGCCCCCGAGGTCCGTCCCCTGCACGACGACGGCTGGTCCCGGTTCCTGCCCCGCCTGGCCGCGGTCGTCGCCGGCCAGGAGCCGCTCCCCTACCCCACCGAGCTGCCCGAGGAGGTCCCGTGGCCATCGACACCCGGGCCGTGATCGCTGTCGGCCGGCCCCGCGAGGAGGTCGCGGCCTACCTGCGCGACCCGGCCAACGACCCGAGCTGGATCGGCGGGCTGCGCTCGGCCCGGCTGGTCACCGACCCGCCGGTCGGCGTCGGCAGCCGGGTCGAGCGGGTCGCCTCGTTCCTGGGCCGCCGCATCGAGTACGTCAACGAGATCACCGAGCTCAGCGGCACCCGCCTGGCCATGCGCTCGGTCCGGTCGCCGTTCCCCATGCGGGTCACTTACGGCTACGACGACGCCGGCGACGCCGGCACCGAGGTCTCGGTCCGGATCGAGGGCGACGCCAGCCGCCTGTACCGGCTCGCCGACCCGCTCCTGGCCGCACTGGTGCGGCGGTCGGTCCGGCGCGACCTGCGCACCCTCAAGCGGGTGCTGGAGGACGGCGCCGCGGGGCGCTAACGGGTGGCGAAGTACCACACCAGGGCGATCGCGGTCGCGATCACCGTGCCGAACGAGAGCAGGGTCGGGGTGAGGCGGCGGCTCGCCACCCCGCGGCGGCGGGGCGCCCGCTGGGGGGGCGGGTCGAACGGGAGGGCCGGCGGCGGGGACGGCTGGGAGGTGGCCTCGGTGGGGGCGGCGCGGGCGGCGGCCCCCTCGACCTCGAAGGTGGTCTCGCCGAGGCGGACCCGGTCCCCCGGGGCCAGGCGGGTGGGGCCGCCGACACGGGCGCCGTTCACCCAGGTGCCGTTGCGCGACCCGTGGTCCTCGACCTCGAGACCGTCGCCCGCCGGGCGCACGCTGGCGTGGCGCCGCGACACCTGCGGGTCGTCGATGACCAGGTCGACGGCCTGGCGGCCCAGGACCAGGGCCGCGGTCACCTCGACCTCCCGGCCGGCCAGCGGGCCGTTCACGAAGCGGAGCCTGAACATGGTCACCTCCCTGGCCCCCCTGGCGGCCGGTCGGCGGCCGCCAGGCGGAGCATACGGGCCAGCGTCCCCGCCCCGGGCGGCCGTCGCGCCGGGTCCTTGGCCAGCGCCTGGCGGACCGTCCAGGACAGGGCCGGCGGGACGTCGGCCCGCCCGGCGGCCGGGTCGCCCGGCTCCTCCTCCAGGTGGGCCATGCCGATCCGCAGGATCCCCCGGCCGGCGAACGGCGGCGCCCCGGCCAGGCACTCCCAGAGGACGCAGCCGAGCGCGTACAGGTCGCTCATCGGGTCGGCGGGCTCGCCCCGGATCAGCTCGGGAGCCAGGTAGTCGAGCGTCCCGAGAACCTGCCCGGGCCGGGTCAGCACCGTCCAGGCGCGGTTCCTGGCCAGGCCGAAGTCGGCGACCACGGCCGGCCCGTCGGCGGCCAGCAGCAGGTTGGCCGGCTTGACGTCGCGGTGGACGATCCCGCGCCGGTGCAGCGCGTCCAGGCCGGCGCCGACCTGGGCGGCCAGCCGCACCAGCTCCGGGACCTCCAGCGGCCCGTCGGCGGCCAGCCGGTCGGCCAGCGAACGGCCGTCGACGTAGCGCACCGCCAGGTACAGGCGGCCGTCCGCCTCCCCCGCCTCCAGCACCCGGGCCAGGTTGGGGTGGTCGATCTCGGAAGCGGCCCTGGCCTCGCGGGCCAGCCGGGTGCGGAACGACTGGTCGGCGGCGAGCTCGTCGCGCAGCACCTTGAGGGCGACCACCCGGCCGTCGTCGTGGACCGCGCGGAACACCACCCCCATGCCGCCCCGGCCCAGTCGCTCCTCGATCCGGTAGGGCCCGAGCCGGTGGCCGACCTCGATCGTGGCGGGCATCGGCCATCCCTGCTGGTCTGGGGTCCGGGGGCTCAAGTCTAGCCCCTGGATGTCACCGGGGTCCGGTGGCTCAGGCCCAGCCCCCGGATGGGGCGGGGGGTCCGCGCGCGCCGCCTATGATAGCCGCCATGGGCGGCAACTCGGGCACCGCCGACCGGACCGGCCGCCGGGTCGTGGCGGCCTACCTGCTGCTGCTGGCGCTGGTGGCCGTGGTCGCGGTGGTGGTCCTGCGGGCCGGCGCCGACCGGCGTCCCGCGCCGCCGGTCGGGGGCGCCTACCGGCTCGACCAGGCGCCACCCTGCCTCGGCGCCGCCGGCGAGGGCCTGCTGCTGGAGCAGTCGGGCCAGTTCGTCGGCCTGCGGGGGCCGGACGGCGTCCGGGGCGAGCTGCGCCTGCGCGCGGGGCGGCTGGAGGGCCCGGTCACCTGCCGGGACGGCGGCGAGGCGCGGGCGGCGTGGCTGGCCGACGGGACCACCCTGTCGGGGCCGGTCGACGGCGGCGTCCTGCGCGCGACCCGGATCGGGTCCGCCGGGGCGGAGGCGGCCGCCGCGGCGCGGGCCCCCGGGGCCGAGGAGGTGTTCGGGCAGCTGATGCTGGCCGTCGCCACCGTCATGCTGGCCGCCAGGGGCGTGGGGGCCGTCGCCCGCCGGCTCGGCCAGCCGCAGGTGATGGGCGAGGTGCTGGCTGGCATCCTGCTCGGGCCGACGTTGCTGGCCACCGTGGCCCCGGGCGTGTTCGGGTGGCTGTTCCCGGTCTGGGTGCTGCCCCTGCTGCGGGCGGCGGCCGACATCGGCCTGGCCTTCTACATGTTCCTGGTCGGCCTGGAGCTCGACCCGAGGCTGCTGCGGGAGCGGTTCGAGCAG
>Ga0081538_10006656_pt1 | contig 10127 bp, 11 predicted proteins | sample TabmetS5T2R1_FD_71022 | JGI IMG/M metagenome (GOLD analysis project Ga0081538, IMG submission 71022) | Tabebuia heterophylla rhizosphere microbial communities from the University of Puerto Rico - S5T2R1 | ecosystem: Host-associated > Plants > Roots > Rhizosphere ... | reverse complement strand
CACCGAACGATCCCGGTCGAATCGACCTCCGCGACTACCTGGTCCGGCTGCATCTGCCCCTCGTGGAGCATCTCGCCCGACGCTTCGTCAACCGCGGGGAGCCGCTCGACGACCTCGTCCAGGTCGGCACTATCGGACTGCTCAAGGCGATCGACCGCTTCGTGTACGAGCGCGGCGTGGAGTTCTCGACGTACGCGACACCCACCATCCTCGGCGAGATCAAGCGACACTTCCGCGACCGGGGCTGGTCGATTCGCGTCCCGCGGCGACTGCAGGAGATGCGCCTGGCGCTGGCCGGCACGACCGCGGAGCTGACCCAGGAGCTTGGCCGGGCCCCCACGATGGCCGAGATCGCCGACCGCCTGAACATCGACGAGGAGAGCGTCGTCGAGGGCCTGGCCTCGGCCAACGCCTACAGCACGGTCTCGCTGGACGCGACCGACGTGCGGGAGGACGCCGGCTCGAGCATGCTGGACGCCTTGGGCGAGGACGACGCCGAGCTCGGCAACGTGGAGTACCGCGCGTCGCTGCGGCCCCTGCTCGCGGCCCTCGACCAGCGCGACCAGCGCATCCTGGTGCTGCGCTTCTTCTACGGCATGACGCAGTCCCAGATCGCGGACGAGATCGGCATGTCGCAGATGCACGTGTCCCGACTGCTGTCGCGGACGCTGGCCCGGCTGCGGCAGGCGCTGCTCCCGGACTAGACCGGCCGTGGAACGCGTTTTGCAGACGTGCGTAACCTTTGGTCAGGTTTGGACGTCTACCGGTTCATGACACCCCGCGTGCCGCGGGCTCACAACCACGGCACAAGTGGGGCACATGTTACCGCTGTGACTGAATCGACAGGCGTCAAGGGGTTGTCTCGCCGGTGCTTTCTTGCAACGATCATGGATGCGTACCGCGGGTCCGGGTGTGCGTGGGCGCCTTTCCCCGAAACCAGCCGAACCCGACAAGACGTCCCAGATAGTGAAGGCCTTCACAACGAGTACGACCGCCGCCGGCCGCCTGTGGGCCCGGCGGACAACCATAGAGAGATTGAGGAGTCGCCGCCATGGATTGGCGCCATCGCTCTGCGTGTCTAGACGAGGACCCAGAGCTGTTCTTCCCGATCGGTAACACCGGTCCAGCCATCCTCCAGATCGAGGAGGCCAAGGCTGTGTGCCGGCGCTGCGAGGTGCGCGAGCAGTGCCTCTCCTGGGCGCTGGAGTCGGGACAGGACCACGGCGTCTGGGGTGGCATGAGCGAGGACGAGCGGCGCGCCCTGAAGCGTCGGACCGCTCGGGCCCGCATCCGTACCGCCTGAGGCTCCGTCTCCTTCTGCCGGCAGTCACGTCAACGGGGCGTCGATTCCGACCCGCGTCCCGCCGTCGGCCACGTCGCAAACCGTGAGCCGACCGCCGAGCTCGCCCTCGACGAGGGTCCGCATGATCGACATGCCGAGGCTGCTCGAGGCGTCGGGATCGAATCCCTCGGGCAGGCCCCGGCCGTCGTCCTCGACGGCGACCTGGAGCCGGCCAACCCGCCGCCACGCCGTGACCGTGAGATGTCCGGGCCCGGCGCCGAAGCCATGGACCACCGCGTTCTGCATGGCCTCGGTGAGCACCATCGCGAGCGACGTCGCCACCGGCGCGGGCACCGTGCCGAAGGTCCCTCGCCGCTCGGTGGTGACCACCGCCTCGGGCGAGGCGACCTCGGCCACCATCTGGCGCAGCTGATCGACGACCTGGTCGAAGTCGACGGTCTCGTCGAACCCCTGGCTCAACGTCTCGTGGACGACCGCGATCGCCGTGACTCGCTGCACCGCCTCGTCCAGAGCGGCTCGGCCCTCCTCGGCCGTCAGCCGCCTCGCCTGCAGCCGCAGCAGCGCCGCGACCGTCTGCAGGTTGTTCTTCACCCGATGGTGGATCTCCCGGATCGTCGCCTCTCTGGTGACCAGCTCCCGCTCCCGGCTACGCAGGTCGGTCACGTCCCGGAGCAGCACGAGGCCGCCCACCCGCCGGCCGTCGGCCGCCAGCGGAATCGCCCGGACGAGCAGCGCGGCCGAGGCGTTGTCGATCTCGGCCTCTCGAGCCACCTGCCCGCCGAGCACCGCACCGAGGTCCTGGGACACCGGCTCCTCCGGCGACGGCACCAGTGCCTTCGTGGTATCGGCCAGGTTGGCCCCGACGAGGTCGCCGACGAGACCCAGCCGGCGAACCGCGGACATGGCGTTCGGGCTGGCGTACCGAACCACGCCGTCCGCGTCGATCCGGACGAAGCCGTCGCCCACTCGCATCGAGTCCGCCAGCTCGGATCGCTCCCCGGGGATCGGGAAGCGTCCCTCGCCGATCATCGCCGCGAGCTCGCCGGCGGTTTGGAGGTACGCGAGCTCGAGTCGGCTCGGGGTACGTACGCCCATCAGGTTGGTGCTGCGGGCGATGACGCCGATCACCGCGGCACCGCGGCGGACCGGAATGGTCTCCACCCGGACCGGTACCTCGTCGCGCCACTCGGGATCGCCCTCGCGGACGATTCGGCCGTCCCGCCACGCCAGGTCGATCAGCGGCCGCCGACCCTGCGGGACGAAGCTGCCCACGATGTCGTCGAGATAGGCGGTCGGGCCGGTCGTCGGCCGCATCTGAGCGCCGGCCCAGAACCCCCGGTCCTCGGCGTCGGGAAGCCAGAGCACGAGGTCGGCGAACGACAGGTCGGCGATGATCTGCCAGTCGGCCAACAACAGGTGCAACCACGCCAAATCGGGGTCCGACAGCGCCGTGTGGTGCCGGACAACGTCGTCTAACGTGGGCATTTCACTAAGCGTAGCTGCGAACTTGGCAACGACAGCGGGGCGAACTACTGAGCGCGTTCAACTCGTGACACGATAGGCCGCGTGTCGGAGGCGTATTGGCAAGCGGTGCTCGCTAGCGGTGTCGACGTCCCTCCAGACCGCGACCTCAGCGACATGACCACCGAGCTCGTCACGATGCTCGGCGACCCACGTCCACGGCGTCGCGACGACCTCGCGTATCCGATCCTCGCGACCTGGATCAGTCGCGGGGTCTACGACGACCTGCTCGTCGGCCTCGGCGACGGGATCGTCGTGGGCCTGGAGCACGGACTCGGCGCCGACGGCGACGACTCCGTGCTGCGTCGCTCGTTCAGCGCGCTGATCCTGGCCGAGATCATCGGCCGTGACAACGAAGCACTCCTGCTGCCCGGCGACGTCGTGATGCGGTGGGGCGACCAGGTCACCTCCTGGTTCGTCCGGGAGCGCGACCTTCGGGGCTGGGTGCCGGCCCGCGGTTGGGCACACGCGGTGGCGCATGGCGCCGACCTACTCGGCCAGCTCGCCCGGACCCGACACTTCGGCGCCCTCGAGCTCACCGTCCTGCTCGACGTCATCGGCGATCGGGTGCTGGCCCCGACGTCGTACGTGCTGCAGCACGGCGAGGAGGACCGGCTGGCGTACGCGGTGATGACGATCCTGCATCGCGACATCGTCCAGTTCCGCGTCATCGAGCCGTGGCTGAGCCGGATCGGCGCCGGCATCCGACAGCCTCCGGCCCGCGGCGGCGGCGCCGAATGGCCGACGCCGGCGGCCACCAACACCATCTCGTTCCTGCGCGCCCTGCACGTGCAGCTGGCGCTCGGCGTCCGCGGTCGGGCCGACATCACCGACGACGCCAAGCTGTTCGCGGAGCCCTCTCCCAACCGCGCCGACCTGCTGCTGATCGTGCTCGACCAGCTGCGGGCGGCGAGCCCCTGGCTGTTCCAGACACCGGCCGCCGCCTCGGTCGCCACGCCGACCTTGGAGACCGAACGCGCCCGGTAGCCTGCGGGCATGTCGACTCAACCCATCTCGGAGCCCACCGCGGCCGAGGCTGCCGGCACCGACGCGTCCGTCGAAGGGCACGGCGGTGACCACGCCGTCGCGGTCGCGCGAGCCCACGGCGTCGAGACGATGTGGACGCTGTCGGGGGCGCACGTGTTCCCGATGTACGACGGTGCCGTGAAGGCCGATCCTCCGATGCGGCTGGTCGACGTCCGCCACGAGCCGAGTGCCGTCTTCGCGGCCGAGGCGACCGGCAAGCTGACCCGCTCCCCCGGCCTCGCCGTGCTGACCGCCGGACCCGGCGTGACCAACGGCGTCAGCCCGATCGCGCAGGCCCAGTTCGCCGGCTCGCCGCTCGTCGTGGTCGGCGGCCGGGCGCCGGCGCATCGCTGGGGCACCGGCAGCCTGCAGGAGCTCGACCATCCCCCGATCCTCGACACGATCACCAAGCGCGCCACGACCGCGCATCGCGTCGAGGACATCCCCGAAGCGGTGGACGCCGCGTTCACGGCCGCCGGCAGCCCGCATCGCGGACCGGCCTTCCTCGACGTACCGATGGACCAGCTCTTCAGTCGGGTGGCGGTCGAGCCGCCCGCGCCGTCGGTCCCACGCGGCGCCGATCCCGACGACGAGGCGACCGGCGAGATCGCCGAGCTGCTGGTGCAAGCCGAGCGACCGGTGCTCGTCCTCGGCACCGACGTCTGGTCGGACCGGGCCGAGGCCGCGGCGGCCGCCTTCGTCGAGCGAGTCGGCGTGCCCGTGATCGCCAACGGCATGGGCCGCGGCATCGTGCCCGGAGGCCACCGGCTGCTCGTCACCAAGGCGCGTCGGTTGGCGTTCGGCCAGTGCGACCTCGCGGTCGTCGTCGGTGCGCCGCTCGACTTCCGGCTGGGCTACGGCTCGTTCGGCGGCAAGGACGGCGCGCCGGCGGCTCGGGTCGTCCACATCGCCGACGCCCCGGACCAGGTCGCGGGACACGTCGAGCTGGCCGGGTCGGCCGCGGGCGATCTGTCCGCCTGTCTCGAGAGCCTGGCCACCGCGATGGAGCAGGCGCTGCGCAAGCCGGACTGGGATCCCTGGCTCGAGTCGCTGCGGGGCGCCGTCGCGGCCGCGATCGACGCCGACGCCGAGCAGCTGCGCGCGGACTCCGATCCGATCCACCCGGCCCGGATCTACGGCGAGCTGGTGCCGAGGCTCGCCGACGACGCCGTCGTGATCGGCGACGGCGGCGACTTCGTGTCGTTCGCCGGCAAGTACGTCGAGCCGCGCCGGCCCGGATGCTGGCTCGACCCTGGACCGTTCGGCTGCCTCGGCGCCGGCCTCGGTGCCGCCATGGCCGCCCGGGTCGCGCGGCCCTCGTCCCAGGTGGTCCTGCTGCTCGGCGACGGGGCCGCCGGCATGTCGCTGATGGACGTCGACACGCTGGTGCGACACGAGCTGCCGGTCGTGATGATCGTCGGCAACAACGCCGCCTGGGGCCTGGAGAAGCACCCGATGCAGTTCCTCTACGGCTACCACGTCGCCGCCGAGCTGTCCCCGGGCACGCGGTACGACGAGGTGGTAGGCGCGCTCGGCGGCGGCGGGGAGACCGTCACGACGCCGTCGGAGATCGGGCCGGCCCTCGACCGGGCGTTCGGCTCCGGCGTGCCCTACCTGGTCAACGTCATGACCGACCCGGAGGTGGCCTACCCGCGCAACACGACCGGGGTGTGATGGGCTTCGAGATCCGGCTCGCTCAGCCGTCCGAGTACGACGTCGTCGGCGACCTGACCGTGGCGGCCTACGCCGCCGACGGGCTCCTCGACGGCACCGACGACTACGCCGACACCCTGCGCGACGCCGCCGCCCGGGCAGCCGACGCCGAGCTGTGGGTCGCCGCCAACGCCACCGGCGTGCTCGGGTCGGTCACGTACTGTCCGCCCGGCTCCCGCTACTGCGAGCTGGCCACCGGGCCGGGCCAGGGCGAGTTTCGGATGCTGGCCGTGGCGCCGGCGGCCCGGCGCGGCGGCATCGGTCGGGTCCTCGTCGAGCACTGCGTCGCGCGGTCGCGCGCCCTCGGCCATCGGGAGCTGCTGCTGTCGAGCTCGAGTCAGATGCTCGCGGCGCACCGGCTGTACGCCGCCTTGGGCTTCGTCCGGGTGCCCGCGCTCGACTGGAGCCCGCTGCCCACGGTCGAACTGCTCGGCTTCCGCCTGACGCTCTGACGCCCGACGCCGATCCGGTCAGGCGAGCCGGCTGAGGAACCGCTCCCGATCGACGACGACCCGGGTCACCTCGCCAGATCCGACCACCGTGCCGTCGGCGTGCTCGGCGACCACGTCGTAGCGGACCAGGCGACCGTCGACGTGCACCACGGCGGCGCGTACGCCGACCTCTGCTCCGACCGGACTCGGTCGCTCGTGCGCGAGGCGTACTCGCGAACCGACGGTCGTCTGCCCCGACCCGAGCGCGTCTCGGACCGCGTCGCAGGCGACGGCCTCGCACCAGGCGAGCAGCCGCGGCGTCGCCAGCACGGCGATGTCGCCGCTGCCGAGCGCGGCGGCGGTGTCGGCGTCGGTCACCGTGAAGGTGCGCGTGGCATCGAGGCCGGCGGCGATCATCGCGGTCTCCTAGTCCTTCGTGGCGTACACGAGGCATCCCCGCTTGGTCACGTCCACCGGCAGCGTCCGCTCGGCCGCAGCCGTCTCGGCCACCGACTCCGCCAGCCCTCGGGACCGGAGGAACAGCGCGAGCTCGTCGCGGGTCGCCAGCTGCAGCATCGGCTCGTTCCAGGTCACGACCTCGACCGCGTCGAAGACCGATCCGACCAGGTCCGGCGCGACCTCCGCGTCGAAGCTGAGCGGCTCGCCCCATCGTGGCAAGACGTCGGCAACCTCCGGATCGTTGAACCGGCTCGGCGCACACGCCGCGAACACACCACCGGACCGCAGGACCCGGTACGCCTCGCGGACCGCGCGCTCCGGATCGCCGAAGTGGTACAGCGTCCACAACGCGGCGGCCGCGTCGAACGACGCCGACGGAAAGGGCAGCCGTACGCCGTCGGCCAGCACCCGTGGCGGTGTCGCCCGGGCCAGCATGGTCATCGACACGTCGACGACGACGGCACTCGCGCCGCTCGCCCGGACCAGGTCGGCCAGCTTGCCGTGCGCACCACCGATGTCGACGACGCGCCGGGCTCCGGCGTCGGCGAACCGGGCGGCCACCAGCGGATGGACGTCACCGGTCGGCTGTCCGCGCAGCTCGGTCTGGATCCGCCAGTTCGCCAGGAAGCGCTCGGGATCGGAGTCGTAGTCCAACGGGACGACGGTCGGCATCCGACCAGCCTAGGGCGCGGCGTCAGCGCGGGCGGTCGATCCGCATCTGGACGGGAGAGCCGAGCTGCACCTGCACCTCGTGGATCGACCCGAGGACGCGCTGCCGGAGCGGCTCGGGCGCCGACTCGTGCCCGCACGAGCGGTGGACGAGCGCCTTCACGACGCGGTCGAGGTCGTACATCTCCAGGCAGGGATGGCACTCCTCGAGATGCTGCTCGATCTCGGCGCAGCTGGCGTCGTCGATCTCGTGGTCGAGGAAGAGATAGAGCTGCGCGAGGATCTCGGCGCAGTCATGCGAATGCGGCTTGCCGCAACTCATCACCGCTCACCCGCTCCAGTTGCCGCCATTCCACGATCGCTTGCATAGTCGGCCAGCAGGTCGCGAAGCTGCCGGCGACCCCGGTGGAGGCGCGACATCACGGTGCCGATCGGCGTGTCCATGATGTCGGCGATCTCCTTGTACGGGAAACCCTCGACGTCGGCGAGGTAGACGGCGAGCCGGAAGTCCTCGGGCAGCTTCGCCAGCGCGTCCTTCACGTCGGAGTCCGGCAGATGCTCTAAGGCCTGGGCCTCGGCCGACTTGAGCCCGGCCGAGGTGTGGGACTCGGCGGCGGCGAGCTGCCAGTCCTCGATCTCCTCGGTCATCTGCTGCGCCGGCTGCCGCTGCCGCTTGCGGTAGGAGTTGATGTAGGTGTTGGTCAGGATCCGGTAGAGCCAGGCCTTGAGGTTGGTGCCCGGCTTGAACTGGTGGAAGGCGCTGAACGCCTTCGCGAACGTCTCCTGGACCAGGTCCTCGGCGTCGGCGGGCTTGCGGGTCATGCGCAGCGCGGCCGAGTAGAGCTGGTCGAGGAAGGGCAGCGCGTCGCGCTCGAACCGCGCGGCGCGGTCCTCCGGCGACTCGCTGGCCACGTCGACCTGCTCCGGGTCGAGGTCATCGATATCGGTCATCTCTGACCAGCCTACCGTCGGCCATTGACGATCAGGCAGCGTCGCGAGCACCGACCACCTCCAGGGATACGTGTCCGGCTACCACGTGTCACAACCCGACGGGCCGCCCGGTTGTTCCCACTAGCGTCGTACGCGGCGCTCCAGCCAGCCGACGACCGCGTCGACCACCGTGGCGAGCGCCTCGGCCCGGGTCGTCGCGGCGCTCTTCGGCACCGTGAACGAATGGTCGGCGTCGGGAACGCTGACCAGGGTCTGCTGCGGCGGGAACTCGTCGGGCCGCCCGAAGGAGTCCCGCTCGCCCTGGACGACCAGAGTCGGCAGGTCCGCGCCGAGCAGCTCGTCGACGCGGCTCTTCTCGGGCCGGCCAGGTGGATGCAGTGGGAAGGCCAACGCGACCACCCCGACCGCGCCGAGCTGCCGGCCGGTCCGGCACCCCACGCGAGCACCCGCGCTGCGGCCGCCCACGAACATCGGAGTCTGCGGCCGGAGCCGGTCGACGACAGCGGCGAAGCCCTCGTCGAGCACCTCCGGACGAGTCGCGATCCGCTTCCCGGCGACCCGCCACGGCTGCTCGACCAAAGCCACCGAGACGCCCTTCGGCGGCAGCCGGGTGGCGAGCACCGACAGGTCCGGTGCGCCGAGACCACCGCCGGCGCCGTGGGTCAGCACGAGCGTGGCCCACGGCCGGGTCGACCGGCGTTGGACGAGTCGCGCGGGACCGTGCGGCGTGTCGATCTCGCGGCGGTCGACCACTAGCCGCTCTCCTCCTCGACCGCCGCCTGCACCGCTTCCGCGTCCTCGACCGGCAGTGGCTCCCGCAGCTCCGGGCCGTTGTTTCGGACGTTGTTGACCTGCGTCGAGACCGGGTAGATCTCCAGGGACCCCGGCGGCGGTGGCGCCATCAGCTCGCGGATCGCGTCGGCGTCGTCGAGCCGCGGGTCGAGCCAGGCCTTCCAGTGCTCCGGCGCCACGGTCATCGGCATCCGGTCGTGGACGTGACCGACGTCGTCGGTGGCGTTGGTCGTGATGATCGTGAACGTGACGAGCCAGGCGTCGGGGTCGCCGTCCTCGCGCTCGCGGTCGCGCCAGAACTCGTACAGCCCGGCGAGCGGCAGGACCCCACCAGACTTCGGGTGCAGGTAGAACGGCTGCTTGAGGGGCTTGCCGGACTTGCCGAGCTTCTGGGTGGGAAACCATTCGTAGAAGCCGTCGACCGGGACGATCAGCCGTCGGGTCTTGAAGGCCCGGCGGAACGACGGCTTCTCGTGCACCGTCTCGGCCCGGGCGTTGATCATCCGGCCCAGCTTCGGCTCCTTCGACCACGACGGGACCAGCCCCCACTTCAGCGTCCGCAGCTGGCGGACCGGATCGGCGTCGTCGGGCGCGTCCTTGGGCAGCCGGGACAGCACCACGGGCGCCGTCTTGGTCGGGGCGACGTTGTAGTCGGGGTTGAGCTTCTCCTCGACGTCGACCTGGTCGACTTCGAACTCGGCCGCGAGGTCGTCGGCCGACCGGCTCGAGGCGTATCTACCGCACATGCCGGCAGCCTGCCACATGGCGCCGACCGACGCCCGCGGCGTCGATCAGGAGAGCAGCAGGTCGAGGACCGACCGCTCGGCGGCCGCCCGAGCCGACCTCCGCGTGGGGTCGACGCGCGCGACCGCGGAGTCGACGGTTCGGCCGTCCTCGAACAGGTCGATGACCCGAGGATCGACGTAGGACGACCGAGCCACGGCGGCGGTGTTGCCCAGATAGTCGGCGACCTCGCTCATCGCCTGCGCGACGGCGCGCTTGCGCGCCCGTTTCGACGTCGGACGATGTCTGGCCAGTGTGACCGCCGCCAAGACCGTGGCGTGCCAGGTACGGAAGTCCTTCGCGGAGGCGTCCGGGCCGAGCAGGTCCTTGAGGAAGTCGTTGACCTCCGCGCTGGTCAGGTCCTTCCAGCGCCGGCTCTCCTTGTACGCCAGCAGCCGATCGGAGCCGCTCCGGCGCCGGCGCAACCGCTCCATCGCCGTCGCCAGGTCCGGGTCCGCCAGGGCGATCACCTGGTCCTT
>Ga0081538_10006655_pt1 | contig 10129 bp, 10 predicted proteins | sample TabmetS5T2R1_FD_71022 | JGI IMG/M metagenome (GOLD analysis project Ga0081538, IMG submission 71022) | Tabebuia heterophylla rhizosphere microbial communities from the University of Puerto Rico - S5T2R1 | ecosystem: Host-associated > Plants > Roots > Rhizosphere ... | reverse complement strand
GCACGACATCGCCGGCTACAGCGAGGCCGAGGTCGACGAGCTTCGCGAGTGGCCGGTGTGGGAGCAGCGCAAGGCCGTGGCGCACACACTGCCGCGCGAGCTGCGCGCGGAGTACGACTACAAGCTGAACCGCGCAGCGCTCGCCGAGCTCGGCATCCCGGTCCTGATGCTCATCGGCAGCGAGAGCCCGGACTGGGCCAAGCGCTCGACCGCCGCCTACTCCGAGGCGCTTCCGAACGTCACCGTGCACACGCTCGAGGGCCAGGGCCACGGCGCGCTGGCCGCGGCGCCCGAGCTGGTGGCCTCCGAGCTGCCCTGACCGCTACTGCTCCGGCGCGGCCGTGGCCGGGACCTGCTCGTTCTGGCGCGCCACGCGCCAGGAGGCCTGCACCGGGTCGAGGAAGTACGGGGGCTCGCGGTAGCGCAGCCGGTCGTTGTACTCGTAGTCCTTGCGGTAGCCGGTCGCGATCGCGGTGCCGTTGACGGTGCCGACCGGTCCGCGGAAGCGCTGGGCGATCGCGCCGTCCACGATCAGGCTGCCGGCGGGATCGCCGCAGCCCCAGTTGTCCACGATGAACGAGTGGCGCAGCGCGAGGATTGCGGCTTGGATGCGAAGGTCGCGGACGTAGCCGCTCGCGTTCTCCTCGCATTCACCGTCGTCCCAGGTGACCGGGTGGTAGACGCGCACGAAGTTGTTCGCGATGAGGCCGAGCAGGAGGCCCTCGCTGTTGCGGTCGAGGTGCCCGTTGACGACGATGTCGTTGTCGGCCGCGACGGTGAGGTCGCGCGAGTAGTTGCCCTTGATCCACACGTCGCCGCAGTTGACCGGCTGGTTCGAGTAGTCCTGATCGCGGTCGTAGCCGCTCGTGCAGCCGGCGAGCAGGTTCGACACGTAGATCACGCCGTTGGTCGGCAGCGGCATCTCACGCGGCAGCAGGTCGCCGAAGCGGCGCTGGTTGATCACCTGCATCGTCTGACCCGTGAGCGTGATCGTGGTCTTGCCCTCGAAGACGTAGGCCGGCAGCGTCACGTCTTTGATCGCCCGGTTTGAGGGCGGCATCTCGAGCGGCCCGGCCGGGTGGTCGAGGAAGCCCTTCAGGTCCGGGTTGTTGCTGCAGCCCGATGACGTCTCGAATGGCGTCGGGCCGTTGATCTCGATCACGTCGCGCTTGGTGCGGCCGAAGGTCGGCGTGCCGCAGACGAGCACGTTGTCGTTCGTGTGGAACGGACCGAACACGTCGTCGTTGTCGGCGAAGCGGATCTCGGTGCAGCCGCGGCCGGCGCGCTGGGCGCGGTAGCGCGCGCAGTTGATCTCCATCTGCGCCGGGTTCGAGTAGGCGGCCGGGTCGAGCGTCTCGAAGTCGGTGAAGTAGATGAAGTCGATGAAGTTGCGGCGCCGCAGCGTCGCGATGACGCTGCGCGTCTCGCCGCGTGAGCGGCCCGTCACGCGCAGCCGCATGTTCCCGTTGGGGTCGACGACCGAGTACTGGTTGTTCGGCACGCAGGCCGCGAAGCCGGGCGCGGGCAGGAGCTCGACCGTGTAGTCGGCCTTCTCGGTCGCGTCGATCGTGCGCCAGACGCGCGGATCCGGGCCGGTGCCGTTCCACTCCTGGTTGACCGGCGCGGGCTGGCCCGGCGTCGGCTGTGGGAGGCCGGTCGTGCAGTTCACGTAGTAGTTGTTGTTCTTGCCGAGGCTGTTCAGATACCACTGCAGGCCGGACTCCGCGGCGCCGTAGGCCTGCTTGTAGTCCTGGTCCTCGCGCGAGAGCGAGATGTCGGGGTCGACGGCCGCGAAGCCGGCCGCGACGAGCAGCCCGCCGACGGCGAGGACGCCCATCAGTGTGACGGTGGTGAAGCCGCGCTGGCAGTCGCGAAGCTTGCGAAGTATCAGATGCATGCGGGTCCCTCCGCGGGCCTCGACGGGTCGGCGATGCGAACGTAGATGTCGCTCTCCATGGTCAGCGCGTCGCGGTCACGCGGGCGCTCTCGGTCGGGCAGGACCACGAAGCCGACCCTGACGAGCACGATGCTCGCCTTCTGGTCGGCGGTGAGGTCGTTGCCGCCGTTTATGAGCTGCTCGAGCTCGCCGGGCCCTCCGCCCAGCTTGAAGCCGTAGTAGCGGAAGAAGTGGCGCGGCACGCCGCCGTCCCTGATCGGCTCGACGCGGCGCGCCAGAATGCGCTCCTCGCTCGGGGTGCTGGAGAAAATGAGCAGCGGATACTCGCCGTCCCCGGGATAGATCTGCTCAACCAGGTTCTTCTTGGCTGCGTCGTAATAGATGGTGCGTCGCTGGATGTTCTTGCTGCCGTTGCTGAGGTCGGCGTAGAAGGTCACCTGGTTGCCGGTGGCCCACGTGATCGGCTCCTCCTCGTCGCCGAGGCAGACCTGCGAGCGCAGCTGGCGCACGATCAGCTCCATCGCCTGCCGGCCACGCTGGACGGCGTCCTGGCGGTCGATGATCTCCTGCGACGCGGAGCTCGCGCGGTCGAGCAGCGTGAAGGCCGCGATCAGCAGGACGATGCCGATGCTGATCGCCGTGAGCAGCTCGGTGAGCGTGAAGCCCGACTGGTCCGGGCCGAGGGTGCGGATGCGGCGCCGGATCATGACGTGGGGCAGGCCGAGAAGCTGCCGCTGCTGGGAAGCCTGATGTCGATGGTGGGCGTTAGCGCCCCGGGCGGTGTGACCCGCACGTCGCGCGGCGAATCCTGAGTGCCGGTCCCGGCCGGGGGCTGGGACTCACGCCGCCGGGTCGTGCCGCTCACGTTGTTGGCGCAGACGCGGTAGGTCCCGAAGGGGACGACGAAGGTGTGCTCGCCGTCGGCGCTGGTCTCCCCCGGGTCGCGAGTGGTGGTGACGAACGCCCTGACGACGTTGACATCGCAGCCGGTCCCGGTGTCGGTCTGCTTGAGGCTCACGCGCGCGTCGACGGGGTTGTTGCTCGAGTTGCGCACGCGCACCCGCAGCGTCCCCATCTGCACGTTGACCGGCTTGAGGAAGTCGCCGGGGTCGAGCACGACCGATCCCTTGCCCGACGTCGTGAAGTAGGTCGCGTCCCAGAACGAGGGGTTGTTCGCGCGGCAGGTACCGGCGTACACGCCGTAGCCGTCGAGGAACGGGAAGAGACCGTTGCTGTCGATCGTCGCAACGGCGCCACCGGCGGTGAAGGACTTGATGCCGCCCGGGAGCTTCGCGTTGGCGACGGTCATCGAGGACCAGGCTCCCGCCGTGCCGTCGGGCCGCTCGAAGCGCGCGCGCAGCGAGGCGGGCGGCTCGAGCTCAAGGTGCTTGAGACTCGTCTTGGCGGGCTGGACAGTCACCTGATTGGTGGTCCCGTCCTCGCCGCCCCATCCGACGAGCCCGTTGACGTTCACCTCGTAGTTGCCGGCCGGGATCATCCCGAAGATCGCGCACCCGACGTCGTTGGTCGAGTCCGAGTAGTCGCTCGAGCCGTCGAGCGAAACTCCGACTCCGGCGTGGGCGTTGCCGTCCCGGTCGGTGAGCTTGATCGCGGCCGTTCCGGACGTCGAGCTGAACGCGCCCGGCGCCGGCGTCAGCAGGCTGACCTCGCGCACCGGCCGCTCCTCAGAGGCCCGTGACCAGGCGGTCGAGGTGATCTTCAGGTACTCGGCCTGGGTGTCGTCGTTCGTGCAGCTGATCAGGCCGCTCGCGTCGCGCACCCAGTCGGTGCGCGAGACGACGGTGTAATCGACGCCACCCGTGTTCACGATGCGCGTCTCGCGGTAGTTCGAGAGATCGGTGATCTCAAACGAGCGCAGGCGCTCGATGTCCTGCTGGGCGAGTGTCGAGGCAACGGAGCGCTGCCGGTTGCGCTCGCCGGTGTCGGCCGCGCCGCTCATGCCGTCGAGCACGGCGAAGGTGACGATGGCGAGCACGACGGCGCCGACCATCACCTCGACGAGGAACGAGCCGCGCTCAGAGGACAGCGAAGGTCGGCGCGAAGCCGCGAACAGTCGAGGCATGGCCATCGAGACGCCTATCGGTGCGCCTCGGGGAGCCTTGAGTGGGCCGGACGTATGTTGGACGATCTAGCCTGTACGCCCTGCTCATGACCGCCTCCCTTCCAGACGAGATCAAGCGCGTCTTCGAGAGCTTCATCACGAGCGAGTACACGACCGTCGACAGGCGCGGCCAGCCGATCTGCTGGCCGGTCACGCCGTACTACGAGCGCGGCGGCCCGTGCCTCGACATCTCCACCGGCCTCGGCTACCCGAAGAAGGCGAAGGACGCGCGCATCAACCCGAAGGTGGCGATGCTGTTCTCGGACCCGACCGGCTCGGGTATGGAGAACGCGCCGCAGGTGCTCGTTCAGGGCACGGCCGACGTCGACGACGCCGACCTCGATGCAAACCGGGAGCGCTACGTGCGCGAGTCGGCCGTGAAGCTGCCGGCGGCGGCGAAGATGATGCCGCCGAAGGCCATACAGCGCTTCTTCGACTGGTACTACACGCGCATCTACGTGCACGTGCGGCCGGAGCGGGTCTATGTGTGGCCGGACGGTGACGCGACCAACGAGCCGCAGCTGTTCGACGCGCACATGGAGGAGGTCCGCTCAGGTCACGACGAGGAACCGGCGGCCGAGCACGCCCCGGCCGAGGGCGGCGCGATGGTCTGGGACGAGCGCATGAACGAGCTCGGCAGTCGCTACACGGAGGGGGTGCTGTCGCTGGTCGCCCCCGACGGGTTCCCGTTCTCCCTGAGGCTGCCGATCTCGGTGGACCGGGCCGCGCGGCGGATCCGCGTCGGCGCCGGTGTCGTCGGCGTCCCCGTGCAGCCTGGGCTCGCCTGCCTGACTGCACACGACCATCACCGTGATTTCCTCTGGATGCGCAACTTCCAGGTGCGCGGCGACCTCGTCGAGGAGGACGGCGAGTGGGCGCTCATCCCGCACCGGATGATCGGTGGCTTCGAGCTGCCACCGAGCTCGACGATCGCGAAGTACCGGCTCAACGCGCGCAAGATGCTGCGCTTTCGCAAGAAGGCGAAGCAGGAGCTTCGCGAGCGGGGACGCTGAGGACCCCCAAACAAGACGAGACGCGAACTTCGCGCTTGAGGTCCGCTCCCCGGTGCCGAAGCTCCGGTTCTGCGGGGCGAGCCTTACAACCTCTCGGCTTCGCTCTTTGCGCTCCGTTCGCGTCTCTGCGGTGCAGCTAACCAGCGCACCAAATGCCGGTCAAGACCGTCCTGCACGAGTTACCCGCTCTTTACGAAGAAAGATCGCTGCGAGGGCTACTTTTTTCGACGCTTGACCTTGATCGTCGCGGTCATGTCGACCGGGTGGAGGCCGCAGAAGAGCTGATAGGTGCCGGGCACCGTCAGCTTCTTCTTGTAGATCCTCCCGTCTGACAGGTTCTTCGACGAGAACCCGCGTGGGCCGTTGGCGAGCGTGATGTTGTGGAGCGTCGGGCCCTCGAAGCGCCACCTCACAGTCCCGCCGGCGCGCAGTGAGACGTTGGGGCGCTTGAAGAACAGGTCGCCGACCTCCACGGTCCCGCCCCTGCCGAGCGACACCCGCCGGCCCGGCGGCGCGGCGATGTTGACGGCCTTGCCGCCCTTTCTCCCGACGATCGGCACGCGGAAGCGCGGCGGCTTCGAGCGGCCCTTCGGCTTCTTCAGCGAAACGAAGTCGTTCGGCAGCGCCCCGCAGGGCTGCGCCACGGACTCGTCGGGCGCGAGGAACACGACCATGATCCCCATCACGCGCGTGTGTGGCCGGCTCGCGTCGTAGTCGGCCTCGAGCACGACCTTCTCGCCTGCCGCGAGCGGTACGCCCCGCGGCGAGTAGAACCCGGTCATGTGGATCGGGCCCGGCTCATGGAGCACGGGTCTGACCTTGTAGAAGGGGTGCTTCTTGCTGCCCCAGACCGGGCGCGATGTGTAGATCGAGCTGTTCGGACACGCCGGACGACGCAGCTTCAGCGCCATGCCGCCGCCGTGCACGTGGCCGCCGCCGGCCACGAGCCGACCCGCCTTCGGCAGCGTCCAGACCATCTTGCGCTTGTTGACGGAGCCCTTCTTGCCTCCGCCCGGCACGTCGTAGACGGGGTCCACCTTGCAGTTCTCGACGTCGAGCCAGTAGGGCTCAACCGTGGTCAGGTTGGGACGCGTGTCGACGGTGAGGTTGTACTCGACGTAGGCCGAGTCGACGACCGAGCGGTGGTTCATGAACATGTAGGTCATGAGCCAGGTCTCGCGCTTCGAGATCGGATAGCCGTATCCCTCCGGCAGCTGCATCTCGGCGCGCTCCTCGCCGGCGGCATAGAAGCGCTCTGCGAGGTTCGGGATCGTCGTCATCGTGTTCCAGGCTTCGAAGCCGGTCCCGCAGGTGGGATCGCGCTTCTCGCCGATCTCCTTGCCGAGGTTGGCGAACACGATGTGGTGGAGCATCAGCCGGTTGATCGGCACCTGCTTCCCGTTCGCGTCCACGACGTCCACGTTCATGCGCGTGACGTAGCCGTCGATGTCGGGCTTCGGGATGCCGAGGATGAGCTCCTTGGTCAGCACCTGGAAGGGTCCGACGGTGACCGGCCCGAGCCGGCAGCGGTAATCGTGCTTCGTGCCCTGCGATCCCACCTCGACGCATGAGCCCGCGTTGTCCTGGGCCGATGCGGCCCCGGGCGCGAGCGCGAGCACAAGGCAGGGAAGAACGACGGCGAGAAGGCCCGACCGGAATCGCATCACGCCGCGGCAGTATAGGGAGCTTCTTGCAGTCCGGGTGCAGGGAACTAGACTGAGCCGATGAGCTCGCAGACCACCGGTGCGAAGGACGGGCGCACCGTCCGTGCCGAGCGCACGCGGCAGGCGCTCGTCGACGCGCTCTTCGCGTTGCTCGACGACGGCGAGCTACGCCCCACCGCCGAACGCATCGCCAAGCGCGCCGGCGTCTCCGAGCGGTCCGTCTTCCAGCATTTCCCCGACCGCGAGGCGCTCTTCGAGGCGGTCGCTCGCCAGCAGTACGAGCGCGTCTTCTCCGGCCTCGAGCCGGTCGACAGCTCGCGCCCGCTCCCGGAGCGCCTCGACGCCTTCGTCGCGCAGCGGGCCCGTCTGCTCGAGGAGAGCAGCTCGCTGCGGCAGGCGGCGATCCTGCTCGAGCACGACTCGGAGGTGGTGGCGGGCTGGCTCGAGTCGTGGCGCCGCGCGGCGGCAACCGAGGTCGAGCGGGTGTTCAGGCGCGAGTTGGAGCGCCAGCAGCGCGGCGAGCGGGCGGAGCTGCTCGGGGCGCTCGTGTCGGCGGCGTCGGGCCCCGTCTGGGAGGGCTACCGCCTGCACCAGCGCATGGGCGCCGAACGCGCCCGCGCTGCGATGCGGCGAACGCTGGCCGCCCTACTCGGCGAGCGCTGACTCGATCTCCCGGATTGCCTGCTCGGCGTTCACGAAGCGCACGGCGGTCATGCCGAGCGCCCGCGCCGCCTCGCAGTTGAGCTCGAGGTCGTCGACGAACACGCAGTCGCTCGCCTGGACTCCGTCGCCGAGGCGCTCGAGCGTGAGCTGGTAGATCGCCGGGTCGGGCTTGCGCAGCCCCACGAACGCGGAGTCGACGACCACCTCGAAGAGCTCGTCCACCTCAGGCAGCTTCGAGCGCCAGATCGGCTCCCACTCGCGCACGTTGTTGGTGAGCAGTGCGGTGCGCGTGCCGCGTCTGCGCTGCTCGGCGATGAAGTTGATCATCGTGCGGTTCGCGGTCAGCCGCTCGAAGTAGAGCGTGCGCAGCCTCGTGAGGTCGAAGCCGGACTCCAGGTGCGCCTCGATGCGCTCACGGAACTCGAGCTCCGTGATCTCGCCGCGCTCGAGCACGAACAGCGGGTGGTCCCCGTGCTCCTCGGTCGCCTTCGCCATGGCGATGCCGAGCTCTTCGAGGGAGACGCCGGACTCCTCCTGATAGGCGAGAAAGCCCTCCTGCAGCGGCGACGTGAGCACGCCGCCGAAGTCGCTGATCAGCGCGCGCGTCATGCGGCTGCGGGTGGCTCGCTGCGCGACATCAGCTCGTAGCCGCCGATCCCGTCACGCCCATCGAGTCGCCAGCGGAAGACGGCGGCGTGCACCTCGACCTCCTCGAGCTGCAAAGACGATCCGGCCACCACGACGCCGGATCCGCGCCGCGGGTATTCCTCCCCGCGCAGCCACAGCTCGAGCCCCGCGCTGCGCTGTCGACCGTCGCCGTCGTAGACGGTCGACAGGCGCGCCTCGTCGACCGCCAGGAAGCGGCCCTCGTCGATCAGGACGGCGCTGATCTGCTCATCGCCGTGGCCGAGCGCGCCGCGCGGCCGTCGGGCGAGCGCGAGCAGCGCGTGCTCCTCGTCCACGATCGCCGAGACCGTGCGCAGCGCGTCGAGCTCCTCCCAGCGCGGGGCGGACTGGGTCTCGGCGAGCGTGCCGAGGCAGTCGACGCGCCGGCCCGCGGCCTCACCTCTCACGCGTACCAGGCGCACGCTTACGCCACCCAGGTCGACGGCGTCCGAGGACACCTCGACGTCCAGCGCGAGCTCGCCCTCGAGCGCGCAGCGCCAGCCGCCCTGTCCCGAGGCCTCGACCGACGCCCCGCCGAGCGCCCGCGGGCGGCGGCCCTCGAACAGAATCGATGCGCCGGCTCCGGCCGTCCCGTAGGTCTCGTGGGCGGAATCGAAGAATGAAAGCGCGAGCGCGGGTGCGCTCACCCCTCGAGCCTCCCGGGCGGGGCGTCGTACTCCGTCGCGGTGCCCTCGACGTCGGATTCACGGCCGTTCTGGGGCGGCCGGCGGCGGCGCCGCTCGTCCGCGCCGACGACACCGACGGTCACGCGCCTTCCGAGCCGCCGCACCACCAGCCTGCGGATCAGCGCGCGGGTGGGCGGGATCAGGAGCAGCAGCCCGACGATGTCCGTAAGGAAACCCGGGGTGATGAGGAAGGCGCCGCCGAAGACGATGAGCACACCATCGATCACCTCCCGGTGCGGCATGCGGCCCTCCCCGAGCGCCGCGTTGAAGCGTCCCCAGACCGACCGGCCCTGGTTCCGCAGCAGCAGAGAGCCGAGCACCGAATCCGCCGCGAGCAGGAGAATCGTCCAGACCGCGCCGATCGCCTCGCCCACCTGGAGGATCACGTAGAGCTCCGCGAGCGGAACCACGATGAACAGCACGATCAAGGCCGCCAGCGGCATGGTTTGACCCTACTATCCTCGTGCCATGGCGACCTTGACAGTCGACGACGTGCAGGAGGCCCTGACCAACGTCATCGATCCCGAGCTGGGACTCGATTTCGTGGAGCTGGGGCTCATCTACGACGTGGAGATCGAGGGCGGCGACGTCTTTGTGAGCTTCACGCTCACGTCGCCGGGTTGCCCGATCGGCCCACAGGTCTCGGAGCAGATCGAGGAGTTCGTGAGCGAGCTGGACGGGGTCGACGCGGTCTACCCCAAGATGACCTTCACGCCCGCCTGGACGCCCGACATGATGAGCGAAGAGGCGAAGTTCGCGCTCGGCTTCTAGCTGAGTGAGCACCCTCCGGCTGCTCCGCGACTCCTTCGAGGACGACCCGGCGCTCGACACCGCCGTTTCGCGCGCCGTGATGCTGCGCGTCGGGGCGGGTGAACTGCCTGAGACGCTGCGAATCGCGCGGCCGGGGGCGTTCGTGGCCTTCGCCAAGCGCGACGCGGTCGCGCCAGGCTACGACGAGGCGGTGGCGGCCGCGCGCGAGAGCGGCTTCGACGCCGTGCTGCGGCTGGCCGGCGGCCGCGCGGCGATCTTCCACGAGGGCACGATCGAGATCGGACACGCGCGGCCCGACCTCGAGCCGCGCGCCCACATCCATCAGCGCTTCTCCGAAACCGCCGGCCGCATCGTCGCCGCGCTGGGCTCGCTCGGGGTGGATGCGCGCGTGGGAGAGGTCCCGGGCGAGTACTGCCCGGGCCGCTACAGCGTCAACGCCCGCGGCGAGGTCAAGCTCGCCGGCATCGGCCAGCGCGTCGTCGCCGGCGGCTCGCACACCGGGGTCGTGCTCGTGGTGGACGGCGAGGAGCGCATCCGGGAGGTGCTCGACCCCGTCTACGAGGCGCTCGGCCTGGCGTGGCGCCCCGAGGCCACGGGCTCGGTGGCGGGGGAGGGCCCGACCCTCGGCTGGGGTCGGGGGGCCACCG
>Ga0081538_10006654_pt1 | contig 10129 bp, 8 predicted proteins | sample TabmetS5T2R1_FD_71022 | JGI IMG/M metagenome (GOLD analysis project Ga0081538, IMG submission 71022) | Tabebuia heterophylla rhizosphere microbial communities from the University of Puerto Rico - S5T2R1 | ecosystem: Host-associated > Plants > Roots > Rhizosphere ... | reverse complement strand
GGCCGCGCCGCCCCCCGCGGAGGCCCCCCGCCGCAAGCGCCTCAACCGGCGGCCGGCGTACGCCGCCGCGGACGGGGCGACCCGCGCGCGACCGACCGAGCTGGCCGGCGCCGCCACCGCGTAGCCGTCGCCATGGGCAGGCCGGCGCTCGGCCGTTCGAGTCCGTCAGAAAGCTCTGTCTGCAAGTGCGCTGCGGAGGAGCGCTCTTCTCGAAGCGTCGTGCCAGCAAGCTGGGCGACGGTTGCGGCGCAGCCGCCAGTCAGCGGTCTAGCCGCTCTCCCGCTTCCTGCGGCCCCTGAGGAAACGGGGCAGGGGCACGGGCGGCCTGGTGAAGATGGTCTGTCCGTAGTCCCTGTCCTCGCGGCGGGGACGCTCATCCTCGTCGTGCGGGAGCGCAGGGATTCGACTCAGCTTGTCGGCGTGGTCGCCGACGTAGCCGGTCGGCTTCTCATCAGCCCGGCGGCGCAGCCTCATCTCATCGTCAGCCCCAGCCCCCGGAACCGGAAAGAGGCTCCCTTGGGTGCTCCTGTTGCCGAGCCTTGCGCGCAAGCCTGCGCTGTCTCTTCAGCTTGCGGCGCTCCGCGATGCGTCCGAGCGGTCCGCGAGGCCGTGTGCTGCGCGAGTCCTCACTTCGCACGGAGTACTCCTTTCACTCGCCTCGCGCAAACCGTACGCTCGCAGCCGCGCAGCATCAAGCGCCCGCTCCCGGCCGCCAGGATCGCAGGCGGTGGGGGGCGCTCGTATTTCCGCGTCTTGCTGGTCTCGCTCGACGTCGGGGGCTTGAGCGCACGCTCGATCGCTACCTGAATCTTGACACCCACCCCGCGGCACAGGAGGGACTCGGGCGCCTCCCGGAACGCGTTATGACTAGCGCGGCTCGGGCCAGTTGAATCAAACGCTCCGGGTCTGTGGACGTTGCCGGGCAGGTCCGCAGGCATGCCGCCAACGGTCGCGCAAGCGCTAGCGCGCTGCGGGAACCGCGGTTCCGCCGTCAGGCGATAGCAGAAGCGCGGTGGTCCGTATTGCTACCGGCGTCGCCGTGCCGGTTGCATGGGGTGAGCCGTGGAGGTATCGTCGCGAGCGTTGGGTGGGGCTGCGTCGTCCCGCGGTGCGTTCAACGGGCGTTCGAGAGGGCGGCGGAGCGTCGCCCTCCAGTGGCCCGTCGCTTTGATCTGGGGGAAGGGGCAAGATGATGCCTGTGCGACGCTACATCTGGGGGAGCGCGAGCGTGTTGGTGGTGTGTCTGGTCGGCGCGTTGCTGACACCCGCTTCCAGCTTCGGCGCTCCCCCCGCGACGCAGCTCCCGCTGTCGCTGTGCGCGCCCGACCAGAACACCTTCACCGTGAGCATCGACAACCCGTACTTCCCGCTGCCGGTCGGCGCGCAGTGGGTCTACACCGGAAAGGAGCAGGGAGAGAACATCGGCCTTCGCATCACCGTCCTCGATGCGACCGAGGGCTTCCGCTTCGGCGGCGGACGGAACGTCACCACACGCGTCGTTGAGGAGCTGGAATGGGCGGACACCAACGCGAACGGCGTGATCGACCCGGGCGAGCAGCTGATCGAGGTTTCGCGTAACTACTTCGCGCAGACGCAGGACGGAACGGTCTGCTATTTCGGTGAGAACGTGGACATCTACGAGGACGGCCAGATCGTCAGCCATGAGGGCGCATGGCGCGCGGACGGTCGCCGCGGACTTCCCGGCCTCGCTCCGGGGATCTTCATGCCGGCGCCGGCCGAGCCGGGGATATCGTTCCAGCAGGAGGTCGCCCCGGGTGTGGCCGAAGATCAGGCGACGATCGTGCGCACAGGGACGGCAGTTCTGCCCGACGGCAGCGTCGTCAACACCATCACGGTCCGGGACTTCAACCCGCTCGACCGCAGCAGGGGCACGAAGGTCTACGGGCAGGGCGTCGGCCTCATCGAGGACGGTCCCCTACGGCTGATCAGCGTCATGGGCGTGTGAGGCGGGACGCCGGAGCAGCGTTCTTCGACCAGCACCACGATACGTAGCCCCACCGCTGCTGAGAAGCAGCCGCGATAGCCGAGCTCTCGATCGGCGGGCGTCGCTCATCGCGTGAAGCGACACTGAACTCGGGCATCGAGCGGCGTAGCATCCGGGGTCGGAAACTGCGGCTGGGGGCTCCTGGGAAGGGAGGAGCTGTGCTTCGCGTTTTGATCCCGATCCTCGTGGGGGCTCTGTTGCTGCTGCCTTCCACTGCTCAAGCGGCGCCATTGAGCGCCGGTCCGCCGATCTTGGCCTCGGGCACGAACCCGCTGGCGGGCTGTCCGCCGGACGGCTCGGGGGTCAATTTCCCCGGTGCCGAGGTGGAGCCGTGGATCGAGGTCAACCCCACGAATGGGATGAACATCGTCGGCTTCTATCAGCAGGACCGCTACTCGAACGGTGGCGCCAAGGGGAATGTCGCGGCGGTGTCCATGGATGGCGGGACGACCTGGACGCAGGTCGCGGTGCCGAACGACACGCGCTGCACGGGCGGGCGCTTTCAGCGCTCCTCCGACCCGTGGATCTCGTTTGGCCCGGACGGGGTCCTGCACGCGATGAGCCTCGTGACCGACCCCGACGTGGGGGCGGAGTTCGGCGCTAACGGCATGACCTACAACCGGTCGACCAACGGCGGCCTCACCTGGGGCCCTGCGATTCGGCTCATCACTGATCCCGCGGGACGCTTCCTCAACGACAAGAACTCGATGACGGCGGATCCCAACGACCCGGACTTCGTCTACGGCGTTTGGGATCGCCTGCAGGTATCCCAGGGCTCGGTGAACAACCCGGAGAACGTGGTCGGCCTGGGATTCAAGGGCCCGATCTACTTCGCCCGCACCACGAACGGCGGTGACCGCTGGGAGCCGGCCAGGAAGATCTACGAGACCGGCGCCAACAAGCAGACGCTCGGCAACCAGATCGTGGTCGAACCGGCGGGCGACGGCGGATCGCTGTTCGACTTCTTCGCGGACATCGTCAACGCGTCCAACCGCCGCGGCGGCATCGGGCCGGTGAAGCTGTCCTACATCCGCTCCGACGATCGCGGCGCGACGTGGACGCACCCGATCCGGGTGGACGACATGATCCCGATGAGCCTGGTCCGCGAGGACACGCCGATCGACGTCGAGCCCGTTCCCTGTCCGGACCCGACGGACCAGGGCGCCTGCCCGATCCGCGCCGGGGACCTGCTGCCCGAGGTGGCGGTCGACGCGACCAATGGCAACCTGTACGCGGTCTGGATGGACGCCCGCTTCGACGGCGGCCTGTTCCTCGTCGACCACGACAACATCGCCTTCAGCCAGTCGACAAACGGTGGCGCGATCTGGTCTGCTCCGATCAAGGTCAACAAGACCCCGACCGGCGAGCCCAACTTCGACCAGCAGGCCTTCACGCCCTCCGTCGACGTCGACGCGGACGGCACCGTCACGGTGACCTACTACGACTTCCGCAACAACACGGACAGCCCAACCGCGCTCGACACCGACTACTTCGCCGTCTCCTGCGACTCGGCGTCGGAGAGCTGCGCGAGCGCGGCGAGCTGGGAGGAGGAGCGCATCACCCCGGAGTCGTTCGACATCCGCAGGGCCCCGTTCGCCCGCGGCTACTTCCTGGGCGACTACATGGGCTTGGACGACGACGGCACCGACTTCACCTCGATGTTCGGCCAAGCGTTCGCGCAGAACGACGCCAGCGAATTCTTCAGCCGACTGGAGCCATAGCCAACCGCCCGCGGCGCGATGGGCTCCCCGGGAGCCCGTCGCGTCGTTGGCCTCCGCTCGAACGTTGTCAACTCGCCCGGTTACGGAGATTGCAGCGGCAGCTTGGCTCACCCGGCGGACGCCGACCGACACGCAGCCTGGTCCAGCGCGGCGCCACACGCGACGACAGGTCGAGGTCGCCCGCGGGCCCCGCACTGGTCGGCGCAGCGAGAAGGAGAGCGCGACCACGACCGACACAGACGAGCGGGCCGGACGGCCACGTCTCCGCCGCTGCCCGGCGCGCCGGCGCTTTCGCCGCGAAGGGAGTGGCGGTCCGGCTCGCTCCGGCTCATCTGGAGCAGCAAGCTGTCGTGGGTCCCCGATTCGTCGAAGGAGCAGCACTCCCCGGGGTGCACTGCTGCTGGTCGTCTAAGGCGAGCGCGGCCGCCGCGCAGCCCGCGCGCTCGCTCGTGCACCAATACAGGCGTCGTTGCCTGATGCACCAGCGTCGTGTTGTCGCTAACTGCGTCCCTCACCGCTGCTGGGGGCTCACGCGACTGCCCAGCGACGCGCGCTCGACCCGGGCGCCGGAGGCGCTCGGGCGCGAACCCCGTACGTCCGCTGTTGAAGCGCCACGTTGCACGCGGGGATGATCTGACGCGAGGACGGGCGCGCACACGCGGTCAGGCTCGCGAGCCTTATTCCATCTCCTAATAGGGAGGCCCAATGTCTCTTCGCTTCACACAAACCGATGGGAGTTCCCCCGTGACCGTTACACGACAGCGAGTGCGCAAGGCGGTGGCGGCCTTGTTCGCCGGCGCCCTGCTGGCCGGTGGGGCCGCGGCCGTGGTGCCGGCCAATGCCCAGGCCTCAGTCGACCCCGGCATCTGCCGCGACGGTATCCGCCTTGCGGACGCCTACTACAGGATGGGAGACATTCGCACGGCGAACAACATCATCTGGAACCTGGTCGACATGGGCTGCGCGGCAAACGGGGAGGCTGCCGCCCCAGCCCTCGCGGACTGATTCACCGACCGCCCGAAGGGTGTAAGCCAGCATCAGCGCACACTCCATCGAGCGACCGGCGCCGCCCCCGCCCCCGTGCTTAGGCTCCTTCGGCGGCGAGGGCGCCGCCCTCGGTCGCACCGGAACTGCTCGCGTCGAAAGCCAGGACTCTCGAGCTGTGCTGCTGTTAGTCGTCCGACGCGAAAGTCTCGGCGGGGAGGGAGACAACGCATCGTGCCGCGGCCGCCATCTCGAACGACCAGATCCGGGTCCTCGAAGGTCATGGCCACTTCGCCTTCCGGGCCGATCCAACCATGGTCGGCGCCGTCATTGGCACTTCATCGCTTCGTCGCGCCGTCCATCGAGAGGGGTCTGCTGCAGGTGAGAATCACGCCAGCATCGGTTGTGTGAGGCTGCTCTGACTCGACCGCGGCATGGCTCTGACGAAGGTCCCGCTGACGAGGGACGCGTCCGCTGGTCGGCCCCGCTCATCGTCCGCTCATCCACGGCCCGTAGACCGGGTGGCCAACGAAATTTTCGAGGCATTGGAGTAACAGATGAACGGACGACTCAGGCGGGCCGCCCCGCGAGCGACCGTCACGGCGCTCGCGCTCGCGGTGGTCGCGATCGGCGCAGCATCGGGGGTCGCGGGCTCCTCAGCGGCGGCCGCCGCGTCGACGTCGCCGTCGGCATCGAAGCTGGCCCCCATTCACGGCCCCTACAACCCACAGATCGACCCGGCGAACTTCGTCCGCAGGGTCGACAACCCCCTCCTGCCCTGGATCCCGGGCACCCGCTTCCACTACACGGGCGTCAAGGGCAAGACCCTGCAGACCGACAACGAGGTCGTCCTGCACAGGACCAAGCGGATCCTTGGCATCACCACCACCGTCGTGCGGGATACCGTGTCCCAGCACCGCACGGTGGTCGAGCGGACCTTCGACCACTACGCCCAGGACAAGCAGGGCAACGTCTGGTACATGGGCGAGCTCTCGCTCGAGCGCCAGCACGGCCGCCTCGTCAAGGCGAGCGACTCGTGGCAGGCGGGTGTGAAGGGCGGCAAGCCGGGCATCATCATGCCGGCCCACCCCCGCCGCGGCGACGCCTACCGGCAGGAGTTCTTCCCGCCCGGCCAGGCGCTCGACGAAGCACGCGTGGTCGGCCTCCGCGGGCCCGTGACGGTCCCCGACGGCACCTCCAAGCGGGTCCTGGTCACGCTCGAGCGAAGCCCGCTCGAGCCCCAGACCGAGAAGAAGTACTACGCCCCCGGGGTCGGCGAGATCAAGGAGAAGGTGGTCATGGGCGGCCACGAGCACTTCGAGCTCGTCAGCGTGACCCACTGACCAGACCACGCTCCGGCTAAGTGTGTGCCGGCCGGCCCCCACACGCCGGCCGGCACCGCTGTCCCACCGTCGCGACCCGCGGCCCAACCCCCGCCGGCTCCACTCCGCAGCCCGCGCCGATCCTCACAGGCAGGCCCGCTATCAAAAAGGGAACTGGAGAGGGTCCATCCCCGAGCGGGACTTCACACCCGGCGCGTGCCGAGTGCGGATCACGCTCCACGGCCGCCGGCGTAGCTCTCGCCGCCCCTTGCGTAGGTCGGCGTACCGAAACCAGTCGCCCTCGGGCCGACGACAAACGGCCCCGGCCTGAGCAGCATCGGGTGCTCGATGCCGAGCCCCCGAGACATCGTCGCGTACTGCGGAGTAGCCGCGCTGAAACGCGTACCGATGGCGCTGCCGCGGCCAGCCCGCTCGGCCAGCCGCGGTTTTGGGCGGGCCGCGCTTCCGCTCTTGATTCTCGTTGTGTGCGTGGCGGGCGTGTCGGCCTGTGGCGCCCGGGACGGCACTGCACCACTGGCGGACGGCGGGCGGCCCTTCCCGCGTCCGGCACGGGTGGCCGTGCTCGTGCTCGAGAACCGCAGCTACGAACAGGTAATCGGCCGCGCGAGCGCCTCCTTCATCAACTCGCTGGCAAGGCACCACGCGCTGGCCACCCACTACTACGCGATCACCCACCCATCGCTGCCGAACTACCTCGCCCTCACCGGCGGGTCCGTCTTCGGGATCAGAAGCGACTGCGGCGGGTGCGACGTCGACGGCAGCACCAGCCTCGTGGGACAGCTCGACGCCGCCGGTCACACCTGGAAGGCGTACTTCGAGGACCTCGACAACAACCGCCGGCCGGGTCCACGCACGCACTTGTACGACCCCCACTACAACCCCTTCGTCTACTACGAGACGGTACGCGACGTCCCGCGCGACCGCTCCCGGGTCGTCGGCTTCGACGACCTCCGAAGCGACCTCAACCACGGCCAGCTGCCGGACTTCGTCTGGCTAGCGCCCGGCGTCCGCCACGACGGCCACAACAGTTCCCTGCGCGCCGCGGATCGCTACGCCGCGCGCCTCGTACCCCGGGTACTGCACGCGCTCGGACCCAACGGCATCCTGTACCTCACCTGGGACGAGGGAGCCCCCCACGACCTGCGTGGGATAGATGGACCGGGCGGCGGCCGGATCGCACTCATCGCGGCGGGCGGAGCGGCTCGCCGGCAGACGCGGAAGGCCACGGCCGCCAACCACTACGCGCTACTGCGCACCCTCGAGGCCGGATTCCGCCTGCGAGCCCTGGGCAACGCCGCAGCCAGCACGACCCCGCTGCTGCGCGCCCTGCTCAACCCTTAGGACCTCTCGGCCCGACTCGATCGGAAGCCCGACACAAGGCGACACGCCGCCCCCGACAGGAAGCCGCAATCTCGAATCTGCCTCCGAGCAATACGCAAGGTCTTCGCAAAGCTCACTACCAGGTCGCGGATCAGCTCGACCCCATCCTCACCAGCCACCCCAACGCGGCCCAATACCTCCTGCCGGGTCGGGTCCACCGGCCGCGCACGGGCACAACGGATCCTAGGCCGACCGGCGGGGATCGCGTGGATCAATGCGTCGTACGACCGCTGCTTTCGCGGGATTGCGGTCCTCTCCGCCGACAGGTCGCGCCTCACAACTGCCGTAAATAGCCGGACCAGGACAATTTCCCTGCAAGCGGGCGTCTTCTCACGAGCGTACCCGCTTGCGAGCGTCCGCGGGTGTCCGACGAGTGTGTCCGACGGCGCAGACGCACAAACCAACTGCTCCAACGAAAAGCTGCGCCCCTACGACCCGGTCGTGCGGTCGGGGGACGAGTTCGCTCCTCGCATGCTGGAGGAGGGCGACACGCTCGAAACGGTGATCGAGGGCGCTGACGCGCCATGCCGGAGGTCCGGCGCCGGCGATTGCGGTTCACCGTCGAGGACGAGAGTGCCGGTCCTTCATGGGTCCATCGTCCTCAGTACTGCGCTGGCAGTACGCCAAAGAGTCGCCTCCAGGCTGATGACAGGTACGCGCCCGGGGCGGAGCCTTCACCCCCCAAGTCAGGCAAAGGAGCATGCAAGTGGATGAGACCACGCACCAGCCGCAAGATCTGATTAGCCGTCGTTCCGTGATGTTCAAGGGAGCCGCGCTCGGTGTTGGAGCCACGGCGGTGGGCCGGCTGCTGGTCGATCCGCCAGATGTCTTTGCGAAGAAGGGTAAGACCAGGGCGAAGGGCCGACGCCTCACCAAGGGAGACGCCGCGATCCTCCGGTTCCTGGCCGCCGCCGAGTTCATCGAGGCCGATCTGTGGCAGCAGTACAACGAGCTCGCCGGCATTCAGGACGGTGAGGTGCCGGGCGGCAGCGGCAACGACGCCTATACCGAGGCCGTCGAGGTGTTGGACGAGGACATGAACCAGTACATCCACGACAACACCGACGACGAGGTCAGCCACGCCGCCTTCATCAACGCCTACCTGGAGGCGCACGGCGAGAAGAAGATCAACCTCGACCAGTTCCGGACGCTGCCGAGCAGCCAGGCGGACGGCGCTCGGAAGGACGTCGGACGGCTGACCAACCTGATGCAGCTGAGCGTGGACACGAGCTTCTGGACGCGCTACCGCAGCAGCAGGCTCAATCCCGACCTCGGCGACACCTTGCCGCAGGCCGTCCCCACGCTGGCCGTCGGCAAGCACCCGGCGATTCCGCGTGACAACAGCGACTTGGCCGATGCCAACCATCTGCAGGCGATCGCCAACACGGCCGGCTTCCACTTCGCCTTCATCGAGCAGGGCGGCACGAGTCTCTACGCCGCGCTTGCGCAGCGGGTCACGAGCAAGGAGGTGCTTCGAATCCTGCTCAGCATCGGCGGCACGGAGATCATGCATTTCCAGACCTGGCAGGACAAGGCCGGGAATGCGCCTCCGCTTACCGACGGCGGGCTGGTCTTCCCCGACCTGAATGCCGACGGCGAGTCGACCCAGACCAACCTGATCCTGCCCGAGCCGACATCCTTCCTGACGCGGAAGTTCCCGGCAGTGTCGATCATCCGTCCGACCGAGACCGAGGGCGCGGCGGTCGGCGCGGCCACGGCACTCACCAAGAACGGGCTGTTCATCGGACAGACGCCGGAGTTCTTCGCCGCCGTCACGAAGCTGGCGAAGGCCGCCGACGCTGCCCGACCCCGGCACTAGGGCCACGAAACCAAGACGCGTCCAGCCCCCTTGGGCGGCTCGCCCGCTGTCGACCATAAGCGAAAGGAACGTTCCGTGATGCCAAACATCGGACCACTTGAGATCGCCATAGTCCTGGTGATCGTCCTGGTCGTGTTCGGGCCGAAGCGCCTGCCCGAGCTCGGCAAGTCGATGGGCAAGGGGATCCGCGAGTTCAAGGGATCCCTCTCCATCGACGACAAGGACGAGCTTCCAGCTGAAAGCTCGACCAAGCCGACCGAGATGGTCGACGGCGAGGTCGTCACCGAGCACAAGGCCTAGTCCCATGGCCCGGCTGCGGCGGGCCTCCTTCGAGGACCGGCTCACCCTCGTACAGCACCTCGACGAGCTCCGCACGCGGATCATCGTCTCGATCTCGGCCCTTGCGGTCGCCTTCGCGCTCTGCTTCTGGCAGAACACCAGGCTGCTGGATATCGCCAACGCACCGCTGCCGGGCGACCGGACCCCGGCCACCTTCGGCGTCGCCGAGCCATTCACTACCACGCTGACGCTCACCCTCTACGCGGCGATCGTGATCTCGCTGCCGGTGATCCTCTACCAGGCCTACGCCTACCTGCTGCCGGCGCTCAGCGACCGCGAGCGCCGTGTGGTCGTGCCCTTCCTGGTCACGGCGCCGGTGCTGTTCTGCGCCGGGGTCGTCTTCGGCTACCTCGTCGTGCTGCCGGCCGCCACCAAGTTCCTCCTGAACTTCAACGCGAGCCAGTTCAACATCCAGATCCGGGCGAAGGACTACTACAGCTTCTTCACCACGACGCTCGGGGTGATGGGGCTGATCTTCCAGCTCCCGATCGGGATCCTGGCGGTCAGCCGGCTCGGGATCGTCACTCCCAAGCAGCTC
>Ga0081538_10006653_pt1 | contig 10129 bp, 8 predicted proteins | sample TabmetS5T2R1_FD_71022 | JGI IMG/M metagenome (GOLD analysis project Ga0081538, IMG submission 71022) | Tabebuia heterophylla rhizosphere microbial communities from the University of Puerto Rico - S5T2R1 | ecosystem: Host-associated > Plants > Roots > Rhizosphere ... | reverse complement strand
GACTGTTGGGTGCGTTCGGAGCCGTCCTGGTCGAGTACCCGCGCTCCGGCTTCACGAGCGATGAGGACGCCGGCGCTGGGGTCCCATGGCAAAGATGAACATGCCGCTCCGCGACTCTTTGGATGTTGTTCATGAACAGGTTGTTCGGTGGCAAGTCGGCTGCGCTAGCGTGCCCGCTCCAGGCCAGACATCTCGGGACGCTTACGACAAGGAGCCATCGATGGCGAGGCTACGACGAGCCGCTACGGTCCCCTTGGCAGCTGTGGCAATGAGCCTGCTTGCCACGACCGCCATGGCCGCCGGTGGGCAGGCGATCAACACCGCCGCCAACTACACGCCCGGTGCACGCTTCGAGCCGCTGGCCGCCTCGGCGGCCTGCGCCCCAGCAACCGATGCACCCTTCGAGCTTCCGGCCGGCTACGACCAGGCGGTCGTGGCCGAGGAGGGCGAGGGCGGCACGATCGACCTGTGGGACATGCACACCCAGAACGAGTTCGGCAAGGACGCCGGCCGCTATCTCTACCGCACCCACGAGACCGGCACCGGCGGCCAGGTCTCGGTCACCGACCTGAAGACCGGCCAGACCCGGGAGCTGGCCCGGCGGGCCGACTGGGAACGCTTCGACGGGATTGTCTGGACGCCATGGGGGACGATCCTGGCCGCCGAGGAGGTCATCACCGCGGCGGTTCGCGACCCGGCCGTTCCCGAGGCCACCGCCGGGCTGGTGTACGAGCTCTTCATCGACCCCAAGCATCCTGACCAGCTGAAGACCGACGACGCACGTGACAACGTGGAGCCGACCGACGACGGCGTCGCCGTGCGGCCGGCCCTTGGTTCCAAGTCGCATGAGGGCATGCGCTTCGACAAGCACGGCAACCACTACGGGATCTCCGAGAGCAACCCCGGAGCCATCTACCGGTTCGTCCCCGACCACGAGGGCGACCTGTCCGAAGGCACGCTCCAGGCGCTCAAGACCGCCAACGGCCACGACGGCGAGGGCACCTGGGTCGACATCCCCGACGAGCTGGCCCGTACCAACGCCCAGGCGGCGGCGGCCGCACTCGGGGCCAACGGCTACAACCGCCCCGAGGACGTCGAGACCGGCCAGAGCACCGGCGTGGACCGCAACAACGACGGCAACACCCTGTATGTGGCCATCACCGGCACCGACGAGGTCCTGGCGATCGACCTGTCCAGGTCGCGGCGGCCGTTCGCCTACGACTACGTGTTCACCGCCGACCACCCGGCCAGCAGCAGCGGCGCCGCCAACGCGCCGGCCGGTGAGTTCGACTCGCCCGACAACCTGGCCCTGGACCACAAGGGCAACCTGGCGATCACCGAGGATCCCTCCACCAACCCGGTGGGCGCCGACATCTGGATCGCGGCCCCACCGGGCAGGGGCCGCCACCAGCCCGCCTCGACGGTGGCCCGCTTCGCCTCCCTGATCGACTGCGAGGCCGAGCCCACCGGCGTCTACTTCGCCCTCAAGGGCACCGAGTGGTACGCGAGGGGCACGGCCCGGGTCACCGGCGAGTCGCTGCTCGTCAACCGCCAGCACGCCGAGCTGGGCACCACCAACGACCAGCTGATCAGCATCACCCCGACCAACGAGAGCTGAACGGGCTCGACACGACCAGGGACCTGCTTCCAGCAAGCGACAAAGCGACGACCGGACCGGAGGGCGGCGCCTCGGCGCCGCCCTCCGGATGATGCCCTCCGCCGAGCGATGCCGTCATACGACCATGGCGGCGGCCAGGGACAGGCGCCTCCATCTGAGCGGAGCGGCGTTTGTGGTGGGCAGGGACGGGATCGAACCGCCGACCTTGCGGTTTCAGCCGGGTGCGACTCGTCCGGCTCCGTGCGGCATGGTTCGGCTGAGTCGCATCCGCCCTGGTCAGTAAGGCTCTAGACGGGCCTGTCATTCAGGCTGATCCGGGGCCGTGCGGCTCGGTACAGATCAGTTGGGCAGAACAACGGCAGAATCGCGTCCGTGGTGACGCAAACGAAGCATCCCCCAGTTCGGTAGGCTTGGTGATCCAGCAGGCCAGGCCAGGAGGACGCCGTGGCGCTGAGCGCACGCAACCAGCTGAGAGGCACGGTTAAGTCCGTCAAGCTCGGCACGGTCATGGCCGAGGTCGTCGTCAAGGTGGGCGAGAACGAGATCGTGTCGGCGATCACCCGCGGCTCGGCCGAGGGGCTTGGGCTTTCGGAAGGTACAGCTGTCACGGTAGTTATCAAGGCCACGGAGGTGTTGCTGTCCACGGATAGCACTTGAGGCCCCGCCTGAAGGGGCCGAACCCGCGACTCGGTACTCCAGCAGCTCCGCTCCTGGCGCGAAGGCGTTTCCAGCTGCAGCGTGCTATCACGCGGGTTCGTGGCGAGCGTCATCCTGAGCTGGTCGTCAGCCGAGTCGGTTGTCAGTTCAGCCTCCGACGTGGATGGCGGGTCGTCGCCGGGGGTCGTCCTCGACCTCGCGGAGCACCTCGCGGGTGACGGGGGCGGTGTCACCCTTGCCGAACAGCAGGTACCGCAGCAGGTTGGCCAGGGGGTGGCCTTCGGCCCACTCGAAGTAGCAGTGGGGCCGCAGGCCGCTGATGTTGCCGAGGCAGAGCAGGACGGCCGCGAGGGCGTTGGGGACCACGGGGCTGTCGGTGCGCAGCACCCAGTGCCCGTCGACGTCGACGCCGCGGACCTCCAGCACCCGGGAGAAGTCCGAGGGATCGGTCACGGTGACCTCCAGGAACAGCACCGGCGCGTCGCCGGGGATGGGGTTCATGGCGCGCTGCTCCCGCTGCTTCAGGGTGTACTCGCGGGGGTCGCCGGCCTGGCGCTTGTTGGCGATGATGTGCAGCCCGCCGCTCCTGATGGCATCGGCGATGTAGGCGCGGGCCCGGTAATCGAAGTCGATCCGGTCGGCCCGCAGCTCGGTGCTGCGCCATACCCGGGAGACCAGGGACACCACCACGATGCCGACGATGAAGCCGAAGGAGATGGCGATGCCGTCCGGCTTCTCAAGCACGTTCTCGACCAGCGCGTAGACCAGCACCAAGGTGACCAGGCCGAACCCGAGCACGGCGGCGGGCCGGCGGCGACGCCGTGCTGCCATGGTCACCGCGAACGCCGCCGAGACCATCATGGCCAGGATGCCGGTGGCATAGGCGCCCGCCTGCGCCTCGACATCCGCATCGAAGATGATCGTCGTGACCACGGCCAGGGCGGTGTAGACCAGCACCACCGGACGCACCGCACGGCCCCACTCCGGCGCCATCCCGTACCCGGGCAGGTAGCGAGGGACGATGTTGATCAGCCCGGCCATCGCCGACGCCCCGGCGAACCACAGGATCAGGATGGAGCTGATGTCGTAGACGGTGCCGAACCCGTCGCCCAGGTACTCGTGGGCCAGGTAGGCCAGGGCCCGCCCGCTGGCCTGCCCGCCCTCCTCGAACTCGGCCGGCGGGATCAGCAGGGTCGTCACCAAGGTGGTCGCGAGCAGGTACACGCTCATGATCGCGGCCGCGACCGTCAGCAGCTTCCGCGTGTTGTGGATGCGTACCGCCAGCCGCTCCTGGTCGGTGGCGCTATGGGTCTTGACCAGCGGCATCATGCTCACGCCGGTCTCGAACCCCGACAGCCCCAGCACTAGCAGCGGGAAGGCCAGCGCGGCCGTCCCCAGCATCCCGCCCAGCCCGCCGTGGGCTGAGGTCAGCGCCTCCCGCCAGCCGCTCAGGAACCCCGGATCCCTGGCGATCTGGAAGAACCCGACCGCCGCCACCACCGCATTCAGCAGCAGGTAGCTGACGACCAGGGGGATGGCGATCCTTACGGCCTCGCGGAACCCGGCCAGGAACACCGCGCCGAGGATGGCCAGCAGCACCAGGGTGATCCCGACACGCTCGTCCCGGAGGAGCTCGGGCCAGAACGGGTTCTCCACGATGTGGGCGGTCGCGTCCGCCGAGGACAGGGTGATGGTGATAATCCAGGAAGTGGCCACGAACCCGAGCAGGCACAGGACGAACAGCTTGCCGCTCCAGAAGGGCAGCAGCCGCTCGAGCATGGCCACCGAGCCGTGTCCGTGGGGGCTTTCCTTGGCCACCCGCCGGTAGACCGGCAGCATGCCGAAGAGCGTCAGCAGCACGATCAGCAGGGTCGCCAGCGGCGACAGGGCGCCGGCGGCCAGGGCCGCGATCCCCGGCAGGTAGCTCAGGGTCGAGAAGTAGTCCACGCCGGTCAGGCACATCACCTGCCACCACGGGTGCTGGTCGGTGGAGGTCTCACTGGCCTCGGGTCCCTCGACCTCCTCAACACGATGCCGCAGCAGCCACCGTGTCAACGGCCTGGTCGGGGGTCGGATGCGGACCAGGCTGTCGCATGACTCTGGGACCACATCCGAGACCGTGCTCATCCCACCGTCATCTCCCCGTGCCTCATGGATGCGCATGAATCAACGCCGCTGCGGCTCTACTACCCCGCCAAACAACGCTACCCATCCTGACCGCCCGTGCCCGCCGAGGACCAGTGCTTCCCGATCCCGTACGGACCCAGCACGGACCGGCCTCGACCTCCTCTCGGCCGTGGTCGAGGGAGCGTCACCCATCATTGTTGAGGGCAGGTTCCCTGTCACCGAGGCGGCTTGAAATCAGTTCATGGCTGTCTTGGCAGCCATGAAGCCCGGGCTCGTTGCCGAGCTAGATCGCGACCGAGAGGGCAGCGATCCCGAGGCGTAGAGCCGAATGCTCCCGCCAGCAGCGGATGGAACCAGCCGTAGAGGAAGGGTGAGCGGGGTTCCCCGGTTCCCGTCGCGCCGGCCTTGAGCATGTAGAGAAAAGTCTCCCAGCGCCCTCAACAGCACGGACACAACGGAGCGGAACGCCAGCATGCCGCGCCCGCGCCCGCACCGTCGCATCGCTGGTCGAGCTGGCCACCGGTTCTAGTTCCTCATCGCCCTGGTCGTCATCGCCGTCGCCCAATGGAGGCTCGGCCCAGCACCTCGACCGTGGATCGGTCTGGGTCGCGCTGGCCGGCTGACCGCTCCATGGCCGGACCTTGGAGCTCGACCCGCCGCAACCGCTGAAATCGCGGTGAAACCGACCTGAAACCGGCCGTGCGCATGCTCGGGGTGGTCGTGGCCATGAGGGCCACACCGACGAGACGAGGGGAGTATGACCACCATCCCATCCCAAGCGGCGGTCGCGGCGACCGGGCTGCGCAAGTCGTTCGGCGACCAGGTCGCGCTGGACGGCATCGACCTGGAGGTTGCGGAGGGGACGATCTTCGCGCTGCTCGGCCCCAACGGCGCCGGCAAGACCACGGCCGTGAAGATCCTGTCCACGCTGCTCAAGCCGGACGCGGGGACGGCCACCGTGGCCGGCTTCGACGTCGCCACCCACCCGGCCAAGGTGCGGGAGTCCATCAGCCTCACCGGGCAGTTCGCGGCCGTCGACGAGATCCTCACCGGGCGCGAGAACCTGATCCTGGTGGCCCGGCTGCGGCGCCTGAAGGACGCCGGCCAGATCGCCGATGACCTGCTGGCCCGCTTCCAGCTCACTGACGCGGCCAACCGGCGGGTGGCGACGTATTCGGGTGGCATGCGCCGCCGCCTGGACATCGCCATGAGCCTCATCGGGAACCCACCGGTGATCTTCCTGGACGAGCCGACCACCGGGCTCGACCCGCAAGGTCGCATCGAGGTGTGGAACAGCGTCAAGGAGCTCGCCGGGCAGGGCACGACGGTGCTGCTCACCACCCAGTACCTGGACGAGGCCGAACACCTCGCCGACCGGATCGCGATCCTGCAGGAGGGTCGGATCATCGCCGACGGCACCCTGGCCGAGCTCAAGCAGCTCCTCCCGCCGGCCAAGGTCGAGTACGTCGAGAAGCAGCCGACCCTGGAGGAGGTCTTCCTCGCCATCGTCGGGGCCGCCGGCACCGACGGCGACGCCGGCAAGGACCGCAACGTCGGCACGACGAGGAAGGAACAGCGATGACCAAGCGCTTCTTCGGTGACACCGCCCTGCTGACGGGACGGTCCCTGCGCCACATCATGCGCAGCCCCGACACCATCATCACGACCACGATCATGCCGATCGCCTTCATGCTGCTGTTCGTCTACGTGTTCGGCGGCGCGATCAGCCAAGGGTCAGGGTCGGCCAGGTATGTGCAGTACCTGCTGCCCGGCATCCTGCTCATCACGATCGCCTCGAGCATCGCCTATACCGCCTTCCGGCTCTTCACCGACATGCAGAGCGGCATCTTCGAGCGCTTCCAGTCCATGCCGATCGCGCGCTCGTCCGTGCTGTGGGCGCACGTGCTGACCTCGCTGGTCGCCAGCCTGGTCTCGGTCGTGGTCGTGGTGGGTGTCGCCCTCGTCATGGGCTTCCGCTCCGGGGCCGGTCCACTGGCCTGGCTCGCGATCGCCGCCATCCTGATCCTGTTCACCCTGGCCTTGACCTGGCTCGCCGTCATCGCCGGGCTGTCCGCCAAGACCGTGGACGGCGCGAGCGCGTTCTCCTACCCGCTCATCTTCCTGCCCTTCATCAGCTCGGCCTTCGTCCTCACCGCGACCATGCCCGGACCGGTGCGCGCCTTCGCCGAGAACCAGCCGGTGACGCCCATCGTCAACACGATCCGCGACCTGTACACCCAGCAGCCCGTCAGCACCGGCATCTGGACCGCCCTGGCCTGGTGTGTCGGCATCCTCATCGTCGCCTACGCCCTCGCCATGGCCACCTACCACCGCAAGGTCGCCTAAGGGAGGTGACCACGGCGGCGCGTCCTGGCCCGGTCGGCTGGGCCGCAAGGACGCATGCTGCTCGGCGCGCCGCAGCTGGCGCAGCCACCACGAGCGCGCTGGTACCGTGGTGGCTGCTCCATGCTGGCAGGGCCAGGCGAACGAAAGAAGCCACCTGTGATCTGGATCGTCATCCTGCTGCTGATCCTTGGCGTCGCCGCCGCGGCTGGGCTCAGGATCGAGGCTCGCACGTGGCGCGACAGACCGGCGGAGCGACCGCTCGCCCAGCGATGGAAGGCCATGGGTGGCGGATAGCCCCGCGAGCGACCTCGACGAGTTCCTCGCGACCACGCTCGCCCGCCAGGTCGAGGCGGAGGAGGCGCTCCACAACGGCGACGCCGAGCCGCGGCTGGCGATGTGGTCGGCCAAGGACCCGGTGACCGTGCTGGGGGCGGTGCGCAGCGTCAGCGGATGGGACGAGGTCAGCCAGCTGTTCCGCTGGCTCGGGTCGGGGTTCTCCGACTGCGCCTCCTACCGCTTCGAGCTCGTGGCCGCCGGCGTCAGCGGGGACCTGGCCTACACCGTCGGCTACGAGCACACCACGGCGTCGTGGGACGGCATCCCCCTCGACCCGTACACCCTGCGCGTCACCCACGTCTACCGGCGCGAGGACGGCGTGTGGAAGATCATCCACCGCCACGCCGACGCCCCTCCCGCCGCGCGCCCTCCCCTCCCTCCTGCGGAAGCGGAGTAGGGGCGCGAGCCCAGTCACCGCGCTCGTCCGCCAGCGGCCGGCCGATCAGCCAGTGGTGGCCGAACGGATCGACCAGCCCCCCTGGCGCAGGCCGTACGGCTGGTCCGCGACGGGCGCGATCAGGACGGCCCCGTTCATGACGCCGCGTCAGGTGACGCCGGCCAACAGCCAGGGTCGCAGGATCGGCAGGACCTGGGCGGCCTGCATGGCCTGGATGTGGTCCAGGCCCTCCAGCACCTCCACCTGCCAGCCGAGGGCCTCGAGCTCGGCGCGGCGGCCGATGACGGGGTCGGCGATGCTGACGCGCACCCCGCCCCAGCGCTCCTCGTAGGTGATCTCGTCCGCCGAGCCCACGAAGCACAGGCGGGGGCAGGTGAGCCGGGCCTGGACGGCGCGGTCGTCGAAGCCCCGCAGGGCCTCGTACAGGGTGACGAACTGCCGCGTCTGCCCCTCGCTCAGCGTCAGCTCCACCTGTGACCAGTCGGTCTCCTCCGGTGACTGCCCGGGCGGCTCCGTGGGCGGTGGCGGCGAGGCCGCGTTGGCCACCGCCATCTCGTGGGTCGCCCTGGTGACCTTGAGCATCTCCGCATACGGCCCGTCCAGCGGCGGCCAGCCGCCCATGGCCAGCGCCACCACGCGGTCGCTGCGGATGGCCAGCTGCATCCCGGCAAGGGCCCGCCAGGAGTAGCCGTAGTAGGCGAACCGGTCGGCTCCGGCGGCGTCGGCCACGGCCAGCAGGTCGGCGGCGAGGTTGTCCGGCGTCAGCGAGTCGGGCTTGGGGACCTGGAGGACGTGGCCCTCGTAGTCGAAGGCGACCACCCGGAACGCGTCGCTGAGGCCGTCGACCAGGGAGCGGCCCAGGGCCGGGTCGGTGCCCCAGCGGCGCAGCTCCTCGGCCTCCGGCCCCTCGACCGGCACGGGGTTGACCGGCAGCAGCAGCGCGGGCCCCTCGCCGTGGACCTCCACGTCGATGGCGCCGCCGTCGTGCAGTCGCGTCTGGACCTTCTGCTCGGGCATGGCGATCGTCTCCAGATCAGCGGCGGCCGCGGAAGGTTCGGCGGAGGTCGTCGACCCACTCGTCGGGGAGCTCCCAGGGGATGAAGTGGCCGCCGCGGTCGTGGGCGGTGAGGTTGACGTGGTTGTACCAGGCGGCGCGGTCACTCTCCAGGAAGTGCTGCACGCGCCGGTCGGTGGTGACGCCGGGCGGGTTCTCGTAGCCGACGAAGGTGATGCCGGTGGGGGCCTCGATGGGCGGCTGCCGGTCGTGGGACGGGGCCCAGGGATAGCGGTTGTTGTTGGCGTAGGTGCGGATCGAGGTGCCGATGGCGTTGCCGACCCAGAAGATCATGGCGTGGGTGAGCAGGTCGTCCTTGCTGAAGACGGTCTCGACGTCGCCGCCGTTGTCGCTCCAGTTGACCCAGCGCTCCAGGACCCAGGCGAGCATCCCGGCGGGCGAGTCGGACAGGCCGTAGGCCAGGGTGCTCGGGTCGAGGGTGTGCGCGGCCAGGTGGACGGCGAACCGCCTCTCCCAGGCGACGATCTGGGCGCGGAGCTCGGCGGGCAGGCCCTCGGGGATGGGCCGGCCGCCGCTGAGGTCCCAGGCCCGGTCGCCGTTGAAGAAGGTGAGCTTCAGGCCGGAGCCGATGTGGATGGCGTACAGCTCGTCGGCGTACTTGTGCCCGAGCTGGCCGGTGACCAGGGCGCCGACGTCGCAGCCGGCGGCGGCGTAGCGCTCGTAGCCGAGGGTGCGGGTCATGAGGACGTGCCAGAGGTCGGCGACCTTCCAGAAGTTCATGTCCGGGTTGCCACGCAGCGGGGTCGAGAGCCCGAAGCCGGGGAACGAGGGGGCGAGCACGTCGAACGCCTCGGCCGGGTCGCCGCCATGCGCGCCCGGGTCGGCCAGCGGGTCGACGACCTTGGACCAGTGCCAGAACGTCCACGGCCAACCGTGGGTGAGGATCAGCGGGGTCGGGTCCGGGCCGACCCCGGGCCGGCGCATAAGATGCACCGGCACGCCCTCGACCTCGAGCCGGTAGTGCTCGTAGGCGTTGATGGCGGCCTCGGCCTTGCGCCAGTCGTAGCCGGTCCGCCAGTAGTCGGCCAGCTCCTGGAGGTAGCCGCGGTTGACGCCGTAGTACCAGTCCTGGTTGCCGGCGTCGTCGGGCCAGCGGGTCAGCTCCAGGCGCCGCCGGAGGTCGTCGAGCACCTCGTCGGGCACGTGGATCGGCGCCGGGTCCAACGGGAACCGCCGGTTGGGCTCGTGGGGCATGGTCGTCTCCTCGACTGGAAGCCGGATGGCCCTGCCAGCCACGCTATCAGCCACCGGACCCGCGCTTGACAGGCGGCCATCCGTCCTCTACTTTACCGGTAGGTTAATTAACTGAGAGGTTAAACGAATGCGAGTGGCGCGGCTGAACGACATCTTCGCGGCCCTGGCCGACCCGACCCGGCGGGCGATCCTGGCCCGGCTGACGGCCGGGGAGGCGACCGTGACCGAGCTGGCCGAGCCGTTCGCGATGAGCCTCCCCGCCGTCTCCAAGCACCTCAAGGTGCTGGAGCGGGCCGGCCTGATCGCGCGGGGACGCGAGGCCCAGTGGCGGCCCTGCCGGCTGGAGGCCGACCCGCTCAAGGAGGTGGCCGACTGGGTG
>Ga0081538_10006652_pt1 | contig 10129 bp, 12 predicted proteins | sample TabmetS5T2R1_FD_71022 | JGI IMG/M metagenome (GOLD analysis project Ga0081538, IMG submission 71022) | Tabebuia heterophylla rhizosphere microbial communities from the University of Puerto Rico - S5T2R1 | ecosystem: Host-associated > Plants > Roots > Rhizosphere ... | reverse complement strand
TACTGGCCTGGGCGCTTTAGCTGTCTTCCTGCGGCGCCGGCTCGACGTGGACGATAAGTTGATCTGTCACAGTAACAGTATCATAGAGGCCCATACCGCGGAATACCTTACCCAGGAAATGTAAAAGATATTGCTCCGGGGTACTATCTTTATCTAAGCGAACACTGGCGATCCGTTCTGCCTGAGCAACTCGCTCAGCACCTTCTTGGAGGCCGAGGGGACTTACTATGATTCCCCCTGCCGCTCCCGTGTCTTGAATGCGATAGGCAAGCGCCGCAATCTGTTCTTGCTTCTGTTTTGATGTCGTGTAACGTCGGCATTCTATAATGATAAAGGCCGCGGAGTCATCAATGGATACGCCTTTCCCATCTATTTCCCACGTCGTGCCTGATCTGCCTTGAATAAGCTGCTTCCCCTCGACGCGCTCCAAGCCAAACTCAGCGGCCATCTGTTGGAGTATGTATCGGGCAATGTCTTCATAGGACTGCCAGCGTGGCGTACTCATGGCAAAGGGAGTCCTTCTTGGTTATAAGAGCAAAGGTGCATAGTATTGTAACATGACGAGGAGTCTAACCTTTGCCGCCAAGACTCATGGATTACAGGAAGGTCCGTGTGAGGGTCAAATATTGGTTCCCATCGACTGGGTTTTCCCTTTACACAATAGCCGTCATGCGAGCCGCGCCTGGGCATTACTGTCGAGAGCACTGAGAACCGGGGAGGGTGGGAGTCAAGCTGTACAAGCTCCGCTACGCTGGGTCCGCCCTGGGTCCGTGCCACAACGGTCGAGCACGGGCATGAGCGGTCACCAACGGTCGCCCACAGCTCGGAGGAACCGCAGGTCGCGGGCCCTTCGGCTCAAGTAGCAGCGCTAACATAGACGGGAGATTCGGATTGTGGTCCCGAAGGTCGGGTTCGAGTCTCCTCGGCTACCCTACGGCCGCACGAGTAACACGCCACCGCGATGCAGCAGAGGTCGCGGCCCGGGTCGCTGAGTCATCGCGGGCGCAACCAGCGCCCTGGACGAGGCCAGCCGTCGCCTCGGGTCATGTTGCCGGGTCTGGTCCCTCGACGTTGAAGACGGTGGCACCAACCCCGCCGACTCGGACGGCGACGCCTGCGCCTCCATCGGGGGCGACCGTCTCGCGGTGGACTAAGTGCCCGGGGATGTAGATGAAGTCACCCTCGCCGATCTCCACCAGCTCGCGGCCCCCAGGCCCGAACTCCACCGTCATCGCGCCGCTGGTGATATAGCCGTAGGTGGCATAGTCCCCGTGGTGGTGCCAGCCGGTCGAGGCGCCACCGGGGAAGACGGCGAAGCCGGCCCAGACCCCGTCGTGGGCGAAGGCCTGGCCGCGCTGGAGGTTGGTGGTCTGCTCGGCCGGTGGGTTCTCAAGCGCCTGCCTGGTGATGACCTGGGGGCGGTCCATGGCCTCCTCCGATCTCGACGGGTGCGTGATGGTCCCCGGGTCGGGGATGTCGTCCCTTGACGCGTCGGTGACGTGTGGGTGGGTCATCGCTGGCCTCCTCTGGCGCCGCGACCGGTGCACGTCCAACCGTCGGCCAGGGCAGCATCCCTGGCAATCCCAAAATCTGAACTTGCCGCTCGCCTGCTGGGGCAGGACACTGCTGGCATGCGCACCTACGGCCAGTACTGCCCGATCGCCCGAACCTCGGAGCTGCTGGCCGAGCGGTGGACGCCGATCATCATCCGCAACCTGCTGAGCGGCTGCCGCACCTTTGGAGAACTGCTGGATGGCGCCCCCGGGATCAGCAAGGCGCTGCTGGCCCAGCGGCTGGAGCTGCTGGCCGACCACGGGATCCTGACCAGGCAACCAAGCCCCTCCGGCCGCGGCGGCCACTACGCACTGACGGAGAAGGGGCGGGAGCTGAAGGCGGTGACCGACGCCATGGGCGCCTGGGGAGCCCGCTGGCTGGAGCTACAGCCCCAGCACATCGACGCCGCCTACGTGCTGTGGGCGACCTGCAAGCTGGTCGACCCCGCCAAGGTCCCCAGCAAGGGGCTGGTGGTGCGCATCGACCTTGCCGACCGGCCCAAGGAGCGCTTCTGGATGGTGCTGCGGCAGGCTCACGCGGAGGTCTGCTCGGCCTATCCGGGTCGCGCCGAGGACCTGATCGTTCGGACCGACAGCCAGACCCTGGCGCACTGGCACCTGCGGCATCTCACCTATGCGGAGGCGGCGCGCTCGGGACGGGTCCAGGTCGAAGGGTCTCGCGCGTCGTTACGGGTCTTTCTGGCTTGCATCCGGCCCAGCCCGTTCGCCGGCATCCAACCAGCGGCAAGCTCCTCCGGCGCCGGTCTAGGTGACCACCCGGCTCCGGTGACGTGACGCAGGCACGGGAGACTGATCTTTGGGGCACACCTGGGGCATGGTCCACCGGACAATCACGGGCATGAGCGGTCTCCCCCGGACACTCCGGACCTGCCATTTGCCTGCGGAAATGTTCGCTGCCAGTCACTCCCTCTGGACTGGTTTTTTCCTGACACGGAAGAGGACGGAGGTTCAACTCCTCCCGCGCCCACCACACCCCGCCTGAGCAGGACTTCTGCAGATCGCTTCGTCCCCATCGATGGACGGGAACCGGTAGCGCGAAGTAGCCGACGGTCGGGAGAGCGCTTAACTGTTTAAAGAGGTTCGCCAGTTCCGGTGACATGGTCGGGCCTCGCCTGGCAGCATGGCCGGATGAGACCAACCGCATATCGCCGCAACGCCCGTGGTCTGCGCGACCGCCAGGCGTTCGACCACATCCGCATGCAGGCCGGGGCGCTGTTTGCCGCCGGCCACACCCAAGCCGAGGTCGCCCGCCAGCTGGGGGTGGCCCGCCAGAACGTCAGCCGCTGGCACGCCCGCTGGCAGGCGGGCGGACCGAACGCGCTGGCAAGCCGCGGTCCTACCGGGCCGGACCCGCGCCTATCGGACGCCCAGCGTGCCGCCATCGACCAGGCGCTGCGCCAGGGCGCCCGCGCGCACGGCTTCGACACCGACCACTGGACCCTTGAGCGCATTACCACGGTGATCGAGCGGCTGGCCGGGACCCGCTACCATCCCGGTCACACCTGGAAGCTGCTGCGCCGCATGGGCTGGCGGCTGCAGCGTCCCGCCCGCCGCGCGGTCGAGCGTGACGAGCAGGCAATCGCCCGCTGGGTGGCCGAGGACTGGCCTTAGGCTCTGCCGCAACGCCCGCCGCCGGCGCGCGGTGATCGTGTTCTGGGACGAGAGCGGCGCCTCGCTGCTGCCCGTCACCCGCCGCACCTGGGCGCCCCGTGGGCACACCCCGGTCATTCGCCACCGGTTCAAGTGGAAGCGGGCATCCATGGCCGCCGGGCTGTGCTACGGCTCCCACGGCGGCGGTGCAGCGGTCGCCTTCCACCACCAGCCAGACGCCTACGACACTGACACGCTGATCGGCGCCCTGGAAGGGCTACGCCGCTTCTTGGGCGGGCAGAAGGCGACCTTGGTGTGGGACGGGCTGCCCGCCCACCGCAGCCGGGCGATGGCCGCCTGGCTGCGCCGCCAGCGGTCCTGGCTGGTGGTGGAGCCGCTGCCCGGCTACGCCCCCGAGCTCAACCCGGTGGAGGCGCTGTGGTCCAGCCTCAAGGGGGTGGAGCTGGCCAACCTGGCCGGTGACACCCTCGACGATGTCATCGCGGCGGCCGAGCGTGGCATCCAACGCATCGGCCACACCCACCACCTGGCGTATTCGTTCCTGCGGCGCTGCGGCCTGTCCCTGTGGTGAACTGAGACAGGCTCCGGCGAGCCAGACCCTATGAGCGGCGAGCTAGGCCCTATGAGATTGAGCGGATGCGTTCACGCCGGTGGGGGATGCCGCGCTCGACGCGCTGCCAGTGCCCATCGCGCTCCACCACATACGCCGAGAACGCGCACGGGATGCCCCTTGCCTGCAGCGGGTCCGCCGAGTCCATCAGGTGGAAGTGCAGGTGCGGCGCGGTCGAGTTGCCAGTGTGACCGACACGTCCGAGCAGCTCACCGGCGCGGACCTGCTGGCCTCTGGTGACGATCACGCTGCCTGGCGCCAGGTGCGCATACAGCGCGTAGGTCCCTCCGGTTGCCATGACCACGTGGTTGCCGGCAAGCCGGGCAGCATCCAGCCCCCGCCGCGCGAACATCACCGTCGTCTTCACCGCCAACCAGGACTCCCGCACCGGGTGGAGCCACTGGCGCTCGGCCACGCCGTCCACCGCCTGGACGATCACGCCGTCCAACGCCGCATGGACCGGCTGCCCCCAGCCGTAAAAGTCCCGCGTCCGCCCCCCGATCAGCAACCAACGCAGGGTCCCCGCAGGGTGCAGATGCAACCCGCGACGGTGGTCGGTGCGGACCAGGTCGTAGGCGTACCGCTGTCCGAGCACGTCGGTGCCGTGGCTGGGGATCCGGTCGGCCGGGCTCCGCTCGACTGACCACTCGCCTCGGAGGGGAAGCTCGACGACGACCGGGTCATCGAGCTCACCCATGGTCGCCGGCCCGACGCTCGATCACGGCTTCTCTCATCAGGTCACCGGGGTGCTCCGATCCACCCTAGCGTGCTGATCCACCCGAGTGCAGAGGTTTGCACCTCCGGGAGGGGCCGAAGCGGTGCAGCCCAATGAGTTCTGGGCACCGTCCGCGCCTGTCACCGGAACAAGCGAAGCTCTTTAGTAGCTTAGTAGCCGACGCAATCAGTCAGGTCAGTTTGTGGTTCCGACAGTCTTCAGGGCCTGGCTGTCCAGCTTCTGCGCAGCGGCCCCGGCCAGGATCCCTGGCCGGGGCGCGATGTCGGCGATTAGTTGATCGATTCGACGGCGATCGTCCGCTCGCACAGATGGGCCGCGTCGGTCCCGGCTGCACCGATGCAGGTGTCGGTGTGAGGATTGGGATCCGGTATGGGCGGCAGCCCAGTTGGCGGAGGCCCGGGGATGTCGCCGATGAGGGTGTCGTCGCCGGGACCGCCGTTGACAAGGTCACTGCCTTGTCCGCCGGCCAGCGCGTCGGCGCCGGACTCGCCGAACAGCTTGTCGGTGCCGAAGCCGCCGATGACGATGTCGTCACCGGAGCCGGCCAGACCAATGTCGTTGCCCTGAGCCAGGGCCAGAAAGTCGATCCCCGACCCGCCGTGGACGATGTCGTTGCCGGGGCCGGCGAGCACCTCGTCGTCGCCGTCACCGGCCAGGACCAGGTCATCGCCGCCCGGCGCCGCCGGTGGCTCGGGCTCTCCCGGGTCCGGTGGACCGCCAGGAGGGAAGAAGCCGAGATCATCAGGGAAGACCGCGTCGTCGCCGTCACCGGCCAGGATCAGGTCGTCGCCGAGCCCGCCGCAAATGACGTCATTTCCCCCACGAGCGTGGATGACATCGTTGCCGTCCTTGGCGACGATGACATCGTCCTGCGGCGTGCCGACTAGGACGTCCTTTCCGTCTGTGCCCACGATCGCCCCGGGAGGCGGCTCCTGGCACGGATCCGGCGGCTCCTCCTGCGCGGCGGCCGCCGGTGCGAAGAGCAACGTCACGACCAGGACACCTAGCCCGGTGAGGATGACAGCGCGCTTACCCATCTAACCCCCCAAATCCCGACGACTCATGGGCCTTCGGGACGATACGGCCATAAGATAGCCGGGTCAACCTCGCACACGCTTCTGCAACTCCTGACATCGGCTGCATGGCCCCCGAGATCTCAGCGCTTGAGATTCGAGCCAAAGAGCCTGGTCACGCACCTGTGCGCGAGGTCGGTCCCCACTAATAACGAGGATGGTTTGCTCCAACCGCGGGTTCCTATGCTGTTCTTGGATGGTGGCGTGGGCCACCGACTTTCCTAGCGGTGCCCGTCATCCTGGTCGGGCCGATGCTTGGCTGGATGTACTACTGCCGCGTTCGTCGACGGTCGAGGTAGCCGCCCCTACGCCGGCCGTACGCCTCCGGCCGGAGCTGGCGTTCCAGCTGCATCAGGCTCCAGATCCTGGTGCCGTCGGCGCAGTGGTAGGGCTCGACGTTGGTGGCCGCCTCACAGATGGTGGTCAGGTCGACGCTGAGCAGCTCGGCGCATCGCTCCAGCGGCGCTGCGATCGGCCGGCCCCAGTCTGGGTCGTGCCAGGTCCCCACCGGACCAGCGTATCGAACACAAGTTCGAGAATGAATCAAGAACGCTGCGTAGTCCGATGGAGCAGCTGGGAGCCTGGGTGTCCCGTCTCACTGGATCTGATCCGGTGTCGCCCTCGATGACCATGGCGGACCAGGTCACCGGCACGCACGGCGTCTCACTGAATCTGTCCCTCAGAGCCATTCTCTCGGCGGTGGCTCACTTCATCTGGCCCGCCATGGCCATTTGCCCTGGTGGGCGGTCAGGACTCTCATACCAGGTGGACCAATCCCAGGGGGTCAGGCCACCCCGCCCGGACCCCCCGTTGATCCATACGCTGAAGCTCGCCGTGGACGACCTGCATGCCTATTATCGAGCGGCCGCATTGGCGCAGCCGGGTCCCAGTCCCACCGTGCATGGGATTGCATCTTGGTTCTGGGGCGACACAGCCGCTGGGCGGCTGATCCATGAAGTCAAGCGAGCGATCCTCCAGCGCGGTAACCCCACCGAGGCCGCCGTCGCATACCTTCTCTTCGTGCCCTTCGAACATGCCAACAACGAGGTCGATATACAAAAGATAGGTAGCAACTTCGCAGCTCTCCGCGAGAGCCGCGAGCTGTAGCGGTCGTAGCCTTGAGCTTGTGGTTGGGGCGGTGAGCCCTGAGAGGCAACTACCTCCGCGTCTATGCGGATCTGTTGAATTGGCAGTGAAGGCGTCATCCTACTCTCCGGCGGTGCTCTGAAGCTCGCCTCAGCAGCGTCGCGCTTCGTGGTGTCACTGGCCCGTGAGGGTGGCCAGTAGGTCGGTCACCGCGGGCTCGGAATCGTCGGTGCTTCGGTTCCAACGTTTCCGGGTGGGCCGCGCTGGGGCCGCCACTCGGCGGCACCTGGGGGACAGTAGAGGTCAGCAGGGGATAACGAACCTCGAGGTCAGCGGCGGTTCGGAGCGATTGACCTGGGCTGCAAAAACTGATGGAGTGAGCTTTCACTGCGATGATGCCTGCGGTCGTGGCCCGGGTCTGACCCGTCGTTTCACTGGCCTGGTGCCTTTGCCGTGAGCTGTCGACCCGGGCCGCGGTCATCGTCCAGGCGAGCACCAGCCGAGCGACCGTGACCTGACAGGAGCCTGTCGCCACAGACTCGTCGCAGTGTTGTCCGCCCGCTCGGCCGGCGCAGCCATCGACCCTTGTCCAGAAGGGAGACGGCCATGACCACCATCGCACACCCCGAGCCGAGCAGGCTCACGGTCGGGTCGACACCCACGGCGAGGTGCATGTCGCCTGCGCCCTCGACCAGCTGGGCCACCGCCTGGCCACCCTGGGGGGGGCCACCACGATCAGGGGCTATCGGGAGCTGCTGGAGTGGGCGCAACGTCTGGGTGAGGTCCAGGCGTTCGGAGTGGAAGGCACCGGTTGCTATGGTGCTGGCCTGGCTCGCTTTCTGACCGCCCATGACCAGGTCGTGCTGGAGGTCAACCGGCCCGACCGCTCCGCTCGCCGCCGACGGGGCAAGTCGGATCCGGTGGATGCCGAGGCGGCGGCTCGAGCGGTGTTGGCCGGCCAGGTCACCGCCATCCCTAAGGCCAGTGACACCATCGTGGAGATGAGGCGCTGCCTACGGGTGGCCCGGGCCAGCGCGGCCAAGGCTCGCACTCAGACTGTCAACGCCATGCGGGCGCTGGTGGTAACCGCCCCGGCTGAGCTTCGCGAGCAGCTGCGGGAGCTGCCCGTTGGCCGGTTGGCTAGGACGGCGGCGCGGCTGCGCCCCGGGTCGATCCTGACCACGGAGGCGGCAACCAAGCTGGCCCGCGCCTACCTCGCCCGACGCACCAAAGAGGGCTTGTCCAAGCGGGAGATCATCCGCTGTTTCATTGGCTGAGTATCGGCGTTGTGACCCGGAGCCCTGGGTCATGGCTTCTCGGTAGGCGTCAGGGGACGGCCTCGTTGCTGTGCCGCCAGACGGCCAGTTTCCGTCCTGCCGCCTCTGGCGCTCCGAGGCCCTGAAGACCGGCGTCAGGGACCCGCCCCGTCGAGGGCCGAACAATGAAGAACCGGCGACAAGGGCCGCAATCAACCTGCGGGAGCCAAGCGGCGATGTCAGAGGGAGGTCAGATGTTCGTCGGCTGGGACTGGGCGAGCACCACCCATGACGTGACCGTGCTGGATGATGCCGGCGCGGTGGTTGACCGCTGGGCGTTCCGGCATACCGAGCAGGACCTTGCAGCGGCGCTGGACCGCCTCGCTGGTCTCAGCGAGCCCGCGGCGCTGCCGGTCATCGAGCGCACCAGCGGGCTGGTCGTGGACCGCCTGGTGGCCGCTGGGCACCCGGTCGTGCCCGTGCACCCGACCGCGTTCTGGGCGGCGCGGCCGCGCTGGGGCGCGTCGGGGGCCAAGTCCGACGCCGGCGACAGCTACAAGCTGGCCGACTACCTGCGCACCGATGGGCACCGGCTGCGCCGGCTGGATCGGTCCGACCCGGGCCTGCAGGAGCTCCAGGCCCTGGTGCGGCTGCGCGAGGACCACCTGCGGGCCCGTACCGCGGCCAGCAACCAGCTCGGCGCCCTGCTGGAGGCGTACTGGCCCGGACCCAAGGCCGTGTTCTCCCGGCTGGCGTCGCCGATCGCGCTCGCCTTCCTGGCCGACTACCCGACCCCCAGGCCGCCGCTCGCCTCGGCGAGGCCCGCATGGCCAACTTCTGCCGCCGCCACAGCTACCGCGGCGGCAAACCACCAGCAGTCCTGCTGGCCCGGCTGCGCTCGGCCCCGACCGCCCCGGTCGGTATCCCGCCGGCCACCCTGGCCACCCTTGTCGGTGCCCAGGTCCAGCTGCTGCGCGCCCTGCTGGTGACCATCGCCGCGTTCGAGGCGGCCATCACCCAGCGGGTCGCCCAGCACCCACGCGCCAAGCTGCTGGCCTCGCTGCCCGGGGTCGGCACCATCAACCTGGCCCAGCTGCTGGCCGGGGTCGGGCCGATCCTGGACCGCGTCGACAACGCCGAGCACGCCGCCGCCGAGTGCGGCGCCGCGCCGGTCACCAAGGCCTCCGGCAAGACCAGCGGGGTCTATTTCCGCTGGGCCGCCAACCGTCGAGCCCGCAAGGCCCTGACCGCCTTCGCGCACAACTCCCGGTTGGCCTCGCCCTGGGCTGGACGCCTGTACGCCGACGCCCGCGCCCGCGGCAAGCGCAACCCGCACGCCACCCGCATCGTCGCCCGTGCCTGGCTCCGGGTCATCTGGGCCTGCTGGCAGCAAGCCACCCCCTACAACCCCGCCCTGCACACCGCCGCGCTTCGAGCTGCGGCTCGCCCAACTTGACTCAGGGGACTCAAGCGCTCCCTGGCCCGCGAGGTCTTCGTAGCCCTACCAGCACCCGCCACCACTTGACCATCTACAGGAGCGTCACGGCAGAGGCCACAGGTTCGAACCCGGCCATCGCCCAGGAGGCAGGCGGTTAGGTCAGCGGCGGGCCGATGACGTCGAACCCGTACTTGGCGGCCAGCTCGATCAGCTGCTGGACGTCGTAGTTCTCGACGGGCGGGGTGGTGGGATCAAGCGCCGGCACGCCGCCCTCCTTGAACATCTGCTCCAGGCCCGCGGGGGTCATCAGCACCAGTGCTCGCGCCCCGCCCGGGCCGGCCTTGAAGGTGTGGGGCAGCTCGCGCGGGCCGAAGACCAGCTCACCGGGGCCGGCGGTGAACTCGCGGTCGCCGCGTCGGCAGCGCAGTTCGCCGTCCAGGACGTACAGGGCCTCGTCCTCGCGGTGGTGGACGTGCAGGGGCGGGCCGAAGCCGGCGGGGAAGCGCGCCTCGACCAGGCCGAGGGCGCCGCCGGTGCTGCCATGGTGGGCCTTGAGGGTCATGAGGGCACCTTGCCACCAGACCATCGACGGTTCGGAGGCGGTGGGGTGGTTGGGATGGGTGCTGGCAGCGGCGATGGTCATGGACCGGCCTCCCCCCTTGCCCGTGCGGCACGAGCAGGATCGAGATGGGACTCAAGTCCCATGAGACTAGGGTATCATTGTGAGCATGTCAATCTCATATGA
>Ga0081538_10006651_pt1 | contig 10129 bp, 8 predicted proteins | sample TabmetS5T2R1_FD_71022 | JGI IMG/M metagenome (GOLD analysis project Ga0081538, IMG submission 71022) | Tabebuia heterophylla rhizosphere microbial communities from the University of Puerto Rico - S5T2R1 | ecosystem: Host-associated > Plants > Roots > Rhizosphere ... | reverse complement strand
GATGTCTCGTGCCGCATCGACCTTCTCGGCTTCGACGAGCGAATTGCCGGTCGGGACTCCCTGGGCTGTAAGAAATGTGTATGCCATCCCGCCGCCGATCAGCACTCGGTTCAGCTTGGGCAACAGGTTGAAGATGAGGCCGATCTTGTCGGACACCTTGGCGCCCCCTAAGATGGCGACGTAGGGGCGATCGGGGGTCGCCAGTAACTGGCCTAAATGCGACAGCTCCGCCTGCATGAGGAGGCCGGCGACAGCCACGGAGAGAAACTTCGTCATCCCCTCCGTCGAGGCATGGGCCCGGTGTGCGGTGCCGAAGGCGTCGTTGACATAGACATCCGCCAGCCGCGCCAGTTGCTGTGCGAACATGGAATCGTTCTTTTCCTCTTCCGGGTGGAAACGCAGATTCTCCAGGAGCAGCATATCACCCGGGCGCATCCGCGCCGCCAAGTCTTCTACCGTCGGACCGACGCAATCATCCGCGAGGGGGATGTCCTGCCCCAGCAGCTCTGACAGGCAGACGGCCACCGGCCGGAGGCTGTACCGCGGATCGACCTTGCCGCCCGGACGGCCCAGGTGCGAGGCCAGGATCACCTTCGCGCCCCTGGCCGCGGCGTGCTGGATGGTCGGTAACGACGCCCGGAGCCGCGTATCATCCGTCACGTGCCCCTGCTGATCCAGGGGCACGTTGAAGTCGACGCGGACGAATACCCGCTTCCCTTCAATCGGCACATCGGCGATCGAGAGCTTTTCGAGCCGCATCGTCATGCCCTTCGGCGGGAGGGAAGCGGCCTATCGGCGGCTGATGTATTCGATGAGATCGCGCACCCGGCAGGAGTATCCCCACTCATTGTCGTACCAGGCAATGACTTTCACCAGTCGCTTATCGATGACGTTCGTAATGGTCGCATCGACGATCGAGGAATGCGGATTCTTATTGAAATCCATCGACACCAGCGGCTCTTCGGTGTACGCCAAAATCCCGTTCATGGTACTATCGGCGGCTTTACGCAGGGTTTCGTTCACCTCGGCCTTGGAGGTATCGCGGTCCACTTCCGCGACAAAGTCCACCACGGACACGTTGGGGGTCGGCACTCGAATGGCGAGCCCGTCGAGTTTCCCCTTCAATTGTGGGAGCACTAACGCCACGGCGGTGGCGGCCCCGGTCGTGGTGGGGATCATGTTCATCGCGGCGGCACGGGCACGGCGCAAGTCGCTGTGGGGCAAATCAAGGATGCGCTGGTCGTTGGTGTAAGAGTGGATGGTCGTCATCAAGCCATGGCGTATCCCGAAGTTCTCCATGATCACCTTGGCCACCGGAGCCAAACAGTTGGTGGTACAAGAAGCGTTGGAGATGATCTTGTGTCGGCTGGGGTCGTATTCTTGCTCGTTCACGCCCAGGACGACGGTCAGGTCTGGGTCCTTCGCTGGCGCTGAAATAATCACCCGTGGGGCGCCCGCTTCAAGATGCTTGGCCGCTTTATCACGGTCGGTGAACAGCCCTGTGGACTCGACCACCACGTCCACGCCGAGGTCTTTCCAGGGCAGCTTGGCGGGGTCGCGCTCGGCCAGCACTTTGATCTCTTTGCCATTGACCACCAGGGAGTGATCCTTGGCCTGTATATCCGCTTCCAGAATGCCGCCCACCGAGTCGAATTTCAATAAATGCGCCAGGGTCTTGGCATCGGTGATATCGTTGACGGCGACGAACTCCAGGGTGTCGCGGTCGAGCGAGGCGCGAAAGAAATTTCTGCCGATACGTCCAAAACCGTTGATGCCGACGCGGATAGCCATTGTCTGCCCTCCTCTTGGAGCTGAGCCTTATCCCGGGTGGCCTGTCTTCTCCGTGACAACTGCCTCACCCCTGGCCTATCGTAGGACCGGGAGGGCCGGGCATAGGGCGAATGTGCCAGACTCAAATCGGTGACGTCACAGCTGCTGATTGAGCTCTGTAGCGCCTCGCGATGCTTGACCGCACTTGTCGATGCAATGCACAGATACACGGGCTGTTTGCCGACTCAAACAGCTCGACGGCCGAATGCTCGCTCGATAGTATTTACAATCATATAATCCACAATTATAGAATAGTCAACTAGAGCCCACCTCGGCAGGGCCTGACGACGTGCCGGACACGCGCGGCTGCGGAGATGGCGCGGCGGCTGGCCCACCGAATCCTGGACCTTCAAACATACACCCTGTCGACTCGCAGTCAGGTGCGAAGCCGTCCATCGTCAGTCTCGCACCACACGGGCGAGGGCGAAGACGTCGACCTGCCTGGCACCCGCGACCTTGAGCATCCGCGCAACCTCTCCGAGCGTGGCACCGGTGGTGAGCACATCATCCACCACCAAGACCAGTTTGTCTTCAAGCGCAGCGGGGTCGGTGACAGCAAACGCCTGTTTGACGTTCTGGCGACGCTCGCCGCCGCTGAGCTCCACCTGTGGCCGCGTCGAGCGCACGCGCACGAGCAGCCGATCCAGGACCGGAACGTTGAGGTGGCGTGCCAGCCCTTGGGCTAACACTGCCGCCTGATTGAACTCTCGCTGCATGAGCCGCTGCCGATGCAGGGGCACCGGGAGGATCGCGTCGAAGGCGGTGGCGGGAAAATGGGCGTCGAAGTGCGAGATGGCAAGTTGCACAAGTGGTGCCTTCAAGCGTAACTTGCTGTGATATTTGAGCAGGTGGATAGCTTGCCGTAACGGGCCTTCGTAACGCCCGACGGCGCGGGCATGATCGAAGGGGGGCGGTTGTCTGCGACAGGCGCCACACCGATACTCGGGGCTATACGTCAAGGCGACCGGCGACCGGAATGGTTCCCCACAGCAGGGACAGTATGGTGGTTCGATGAGACGGATCAAGCTCCAGCAACCGTCGCAGAAACTTCCCCGCCCTCCGGCAGTGATGGGTTGTCCGCAATGATAGCAGTGTTGAGGTAAGATGACATTCACCAGACGGCTGCCGAGGCCGCGCCACGCCTGCCACACCCTACACCTCACCTTCCCCCGCGACCTCCGTCAGCGCCAAAGTTATTTCTTCTCGGACATCCGCATCGCCTTCGGCGCTGAGCGCAGCATGCAATACGTGTCGTGCACCGCGGCCACCGATGCGCCCCAATGCCCAGGCGGCGTGGCTGCGAATCAGCGGTTCAGCATCATGCAGCGCCGCGTCCAGGGCTGGTAGCGCCCGCAGATCCCGCAGATTCCCTAGGGCTACGGCGACATTGCGCAACAAACCCCGACGTTTGGCGCGGGTGACGGGGCTACCGCGAAACCGGGCGCGAAATTCGTCGTCCGAGAGGCGAAGCAAAGGGATGAGCTCGGGAGCAGCGAAGCCAGCGCGCGGCAGAAATGCTGGTTCCGACGACACCGGTACCTTGCGATTCCATGGGCAAACCGCCTGGCAGATGTCACACCCGAAGATGTGTGTGCCCATCAGCGGCCTGAGCTCGCGGGGGATGGGACCGCGGAGCTCGATGGTCAGGTACGAAATGCAACGCCGGGCGTCGAGCACCCCCGGCGCCACCAGCGCTCTTGTGGGACAGGCCACCAGGCACCGCGTACAGGAGCCGCAATGGGCTGTGGCCGGGGCATCGTAGACAAGCTCGCGATCCAGCAAAACCGCGCCCAAAAATAGCCAGGAACCCATACGGCGGTTGATCAGATTGGTGTTCTTGCCGGGCCACCCCAGACCGGCCCGCCATGCCAGCTCACGCTCGAGAATGGGACCAGTGTCGACGTACCAGCGCGCCCGGACGTCGGCGCCCTCGACGTCCTGGATGAACGCGACCAAGGCTTTCAGTTTCTCGCCGAGCACGGTGTGATAATCCTGGCCCCAGGCGTACCGGGCTATCCAGCCGCGTCCCGGTCGTGCGTCTGGGGTGGCGGACGAGGTATAATAATTCAGGCCGAGGACGATGATCGAGCGCACTTCGGGCCACACGCGAGATGGGTCCACACGCTTCTCCACATCACGGCTCATATAGCCCATCTCGCCAGCGAAGCCCTGCGCCACCCAGGCGCGTAGGCGCCCGCCATGCGCCAGGGATTCGGCAGAGGTGATGCCAACGAGGTCGAACCCTAACGCCGTGGCTTCAGCTTTGATCTGCTCACGAAGAACTAGACGGCGATCCATAGGGCAGCTTCCGATCCATGGCGGTGATCGATATCCGCCTCTTCTGATAGCACGCCTATGGTGAGATGGCAAGATCGCTGCGCGACAACTTTCCCTTGCACAGGTGGAAGGGAGATCGATATATTGGCGCATTACCGATTGTTTTCGGAGCGAAGCCGAATTTCAGCCACGAATGGCGACGCTCGCGGGTCACTAAGGTGCCAGAGTCTCCGGCCGCAGCAGTGCACAACCGTGATAGCAGTCGTGACAGGCGGGAGAGCTCCAGCGCGTTTGCCGGCAGGGGGGAAGGGCCATGAGTCAGAGGCTTGATGTGAAACGCCTTCGCGACGATTTCCCGGCGTTGCAGCGGCCAGGGGCCAACGGGCGCCTGCCGATCTACTTCGACAACGCCGCGGGAACTATCCCGCCACGCCAAGTGATCGCCGCCGCCACGGAGTACTACGAGCAATATCCGTCTTGTGTCGGGCGTTCACGCTATGCCTGGGCCAACGACGTCAAGGAAAAAGTCCACCAGGCGCGCCTCGCCATCGCCCGCTTCATCAATGCCCCGGGGGCCCACCAGCGCGCGGCGCATGACCCTGGTGATCTGCAGTGGCCAAAGCATATCGTGTTTGTGAAAAACACCACCGAGGCGATCAACCTGGTGGCGCGCGGCCTCTTCTGGGAGGAGGGGGAGGTGGTGATCACGGGGGACCGTGAGCACAATTCGAACCGCACCCCCTGGTGGGACCTGGCCAAAACGCGCGGCATTCTTCCCAAAGTGATTAAGCGTGGCGGCTCTGATGCCCCCGACGCCGAGTTCGATGCCGATGCTTTCCTGCACGAACTCGATGAGATCGACCGCCATGTCGGCCCCGTCAAACTGGTGAGCTTGGCCCAGGTGTATAACCTCGATGGCTACACCATCCCGGAGGCGGCCATCCAGAAAATCGCCGCCTACTGTCACAGCCATGACCCGCTGATTTACGTCATGCTCGACGCCGCCCAGAGCGTTCCCCACGTCCCGGTCGATGTGCAAGCGTTGGATGTCGATTTCATGGCCTTTTCGATCCATAAGATGTTGGGGCCCACCGGTATGGGGGTCTGTTATATGAAAGACCCCACCTGCTTAACCGAAGGATTTTTCCCTTCAGGCGGAGGGACAGTGACCCGCACCTTCGATGATCAGGTGCCGATCTACGCCGACTCTCCGGCACGCTATGAGGCCGGTTTACAGAACTGGTCTGGCATCATCGGCGCCGGCGCAGCAGTGGCATACTTACAGGACAAGATTCACCTCATCCACCCGCATCAGGTCGAACTGAATCGGTTCGTCACCGAGGCCCTGTGGGACTATCATGCCGCGGGTACGATCACGATTCTAGGGCCGCGGGACGTGCAGCAACGGGCGTCGATCTGCGCCTTCGAAGTGCCGGCGCGACCGGGCGAGGACCCCTGGAAGCTGGAAGAAGAGATACTTGACCGCTGCAGCGAAGCGAATATCATGTTCCGCACCGGGGACTTCTGCGTGCATCCGTATTGCTTCCCGCGGAATGCCGCCCGCATCCGGCTATCGTTTTATTTGTACAATACGCTTGAAGAATGTCATACCTTTCTGGACCTCTGTGGCCCATACTTGGACACGCGTCGCTGAGCCTGGCGCGCGATGCTCTTTCCCCCTCACCCCACCCTCTCCCGAGGGGAGGGTGAGAAAAAGCCGGGGGCACCATGACGAACGAACCTGCGTCCCACATGCGCGGCGAAGGGGGAGTCCCAGCCGATCGCTACGCCATCCGTTACTATCAGAAGATCTGGGCGGAGGGGGGGCTGATGGGCAAGCCCGAGCGCGTCAATGGCGCTGGCTTCGTGATGGCGTGCCCGGGGCGCAGCAGCGACGTGATTCACATGTACGTGTGGGTCGAGAAGGGCACAATCCGGGAGGCCCGTTGGCAGTGTCACATGTGCGATCCGTGGATGCAAGTCGCTGGCGACATCCTCTGCCACCTAGTCCAGGGCACCTCGCTAGATGCTGTCCTGCAATGGCGGTGGGACGACTTTGCGCATGCGCTTGGCGGCCCCAGCATCTTGATTATGGAACATGCAGGCGCCGCCATGTTGACTCTGCACAAGGCGGTGATCGATTACCAGGTGCGGGCCTGTTTCATGAGCCAAGGGGACCCTCAGGCCGGCATCGAACCCACGCAGAAGGTGCGCGAGCTCGGACTAGTCGGTCGTGAAGGGCAGCAACACCTACGTCGCCGCCTGGAGGAGAGCTTCAACGCCTTTGCCTTGCACATTCCCCACGTCAAGGTCCAAGAATGGGTGGCCATGGGCACAGTACAAGACGTCAGCCTGACCGTACAATCGTTGGTCGAACGCCAGGTGATTCAGCGCATCCTGGGCCAGGGGTGCGGTTTTCCACGCAGCTTTGAGGAGCAGCTTGCGGCCCAAGGGTAGGGGAACACAGCTATGTTCGACACGTTGAAGCGCGATGTCCAGGTGGTGTTTGAGCGTGATCCAGCCGCACGGAGCGTCATGGAGGTGTTGTGGTGCTATCCCGGGGTGCACGCCCTATTTTTCCATCGCTCGGCGCATTGGTTGTGGACCCATAGATGGCTCACCCTGGGACGCTTTGTCTCTCATGTAGGGCGCTTCGTGACCGGCATCGAAATCCACCCCGGAGCGCATATCGGGCCGGGGCTGTTCATCGATCACGGCATGGGCGTCGTGATCGGAGAGACGACCGAGATCGGCGCTAACTGCACGTTGTATCAAGGCGTGACGCTCGGCGGCACCAGCTTGAAGAAGGAAAAGCGTCATCCGACGTTGGGCCAGAACATCGTGGTGGGCGCCGGGGCCAAGATCCTCGGGGCGATCAGCATCGGCGATCACAGCAAGATCGGCGCGGGGTCGGTGGTGGTGACCGAGGTGCCGTCGCACTCCACCGTGGTGGGCATCCCGGGGCGCGTGGTGCAACGTAGTGGCGACAAAGCCGCCGAGAGCATCGACCTGGATCATCACGACCTGCCAGACCCCGAGGCCAAAGCGATCAATTATCTGGCCGACAAAGTGCGCGAGCTGGAGCGTGAGCTGCACCAACTGCGGCAAGAGGTTCGCCGCACACGACATGAAATGCGACCCTGGTCGGCACCGGCGCAGCGGCCGGAGGAATGACGCGGTATGGAACGGCCCATCTACATGGATCATCAGACCACTACGCCCATCGATCGTGACGTGCTGGAGGCTATGATGCCGTATTTGACCGACCAGTTCGGCGATCCCTCCAGCCGCAGCCACGCCTGGGGATGGGCGGCAGAGGAGGCGGTAGACAGAGCCCGTGAGCAGGTCGCCGGCTTGATCGGGGCGCAGCCGGAGGAGATCTTCTTTACCAGCGGGGCTACGGAATCCGACAACCTGGCGATTAAAGGCATTGCCCGCGCCTACAAAGAGCAGGGCCATCACATCATCACCCAGGAGACGGAACATCGCGCCATCCTCGATTCCTGCCGTACCCTGGAACAAGAAGGGTTTACGGTCACCTATCTGCCGGTAGACCGCTACGGACTCGTGGACCCCGGCGCAGTGCGGGAGGCCATCACCGACCAGACGATCCTCGTCAGCATCATGCACGCCAACAACGAGGTTGGCACGATCCAGCCATTGGCGGAGGTCGGCGCGGTCGTCAAGGCGCGTGGCATCCTCTTCCACAGCGACGCGGTACAAACCGTTGGCAAGATCGCCTGCAATGTCGATGATCTGCAGCTCGACCTGTTGTCGATTTCGGCGCATAAAATGTACGGCCCAAAGGGGGTCGGGGCGCTCTATGTGCGGAAGACCCGCCCACGCCGCCTCAAGATCACGCCGCTCCTCGATGGCGGCGGCCATGAGCGTGGGCTCCGTTCTGGCACCCTTAACGTCCCTGGCATCGTCGGCCTTGGCAGGGCTTGCGACATCGGTGCTCGCGTCTGGCCCGAAGAGGGGGAGCGCCTGACCCGACTGCGGGAGCGTTTCGTCGCCGGCGTCATGCAGGGGCTAGACTATACGTATCTCAATGGCCATCCGACCCAGCGTCTTCCGAACAACGTCAACCTCAGCTTCGCGGGGGTCGATGGCGAAGCGCTGATCATGGGCATGACGGAGGTGGCCTGCTCCTCGGGCTCGGCATGTACCTCGACGACGCTCGAGCCCTCATACGTGCTCAAGGCCATGGGGCTCGACGACGCATTGGTGCATGCCTCGATTCGGTTTGGCCTCGGGCGCTGGACCACGCAGGATGAAGTGGATTATACCGTGCAGACCGTGGTGAGCCGGGTGAAGCGCTTGCGCGAGATGTCCCCACAATATGAGATGCTGGTGCGTGGGATCGCCTCCAGGACAGGTCGATGACCGTCCCACGCCTGATGGTTGTCTGATGCGACGCGTCTACCTCGACTACAATGCGACGGCACCGCTGCTGCCTGAGGCGCTTGAGGCCGCCTCTCCCTATTACATGTCGGTATGGGGGAACGCTTCCAGCATCCATCGGCAGGGTCGCGAGGCGCGCATGGCCGTTGATGAGGCCCGTATGCAGGTGGCCCGACTGATCGGTGCTCCCAATGCGCTCGACATCGTCTTCACCAGCGGCGGCACCGAGGCCGTCAACCTCGCCATCCGTGGGTATGCACACGGCAGCCGTTCGCGTGGCCGGCACATCATCACGACTCGCGTCGAGCACCCCGCCGTGCTGGATACGTGTCGAGCGCTGGAGCGGTGCGGATTCGAGCTCACATATCTGCCGGTGGATGACTTGGGGCGCGTGGATCCTGAGGCACTGACCCGAAGTATGCGTCCACAGACGATCCTGCTCACGGTGATTCACGGCAATCACGAAGTGGGGACCTTACAGCCGCTCGCGGAGCTGGTGGAAGTCGCACACGCCCACAGGGTGCCGGTGCATGTCGATGCCGTGCAGGCGGTGGGACGTGTACCGATCGATGTCCTGGCGTCGGGGGTCGACCTCTTATCCCTGGCTGGACATAAATTCGGGGGGCCCAAAGGCGTTGGCGCGCTCTACATTCGTGACGGCTTGGGTACGACGATGCAGGCGATATTGCACGGTGGGCATCAAGAGCGGGAACGCCGCGCCGGTACCGAGGACGTCCCGAATATCGTCGCGCTGGGGAGGGCTTGTGCATGGATGTCCCAGCGCTTGGCCGACGAAGGCAAGCGGCTCACACGCTTGCGCGACCACCTGGAAGCAGGAGTGCTCAGCCGGATTTCCGCAGTACGCCCGCTCGGGAAGGGTGGTGAACGGCTGCCGAATACCGTGAACCTCAGTTTCGCCGGAGTCAAGGGGGAAGCACTCGTCTTCAATTTGGATTTGCTGGGCATCGCGGTCTCCACCGGCGCCTCGTGCAGCTCACGGCAAGGCGTACCCTCTCAGGTCCTAGAAGCCATGGGGGTGTCGCAGGAGGAGAGCGAGGGCTCCGTACGCTTCAGTTTGGGCTGGGGGACCACCGACGAAGACATCGAGCGCGTGCTCGACGTACTGCCTTCGACGGTTGAGCGGCTACGAAGGCTCTCACCATTGTCGTAAAGGATAGCGCAGAGTGGTGAGTGAGGGCACCCTCATCACGCTGCACTCATTATCATGGCTTCTGCCTATGCTTCAACAGAGAGACCTATCATGTCGATGCCGGGAAGTGGCTACAGTGCGATTGTGATCGATCATTTTCAGAATCCGCGCAACGTCGGCGAGCTGTCAGATGCCGATGCACGGGCGTCGGTCAGCAATCCGGTCTGCGGGGATGTTCTGCAACTCATGTTGAAAATCAGCGACGGCCGCATCGCCGAGGCGCGCTTCAAAACTTTTGGCTGCGAAGCTGCGATTGCCGCCAGCTCGTTGCTGACGGAGATGATTCAGGGCAAAGCCCTCGCCGACGTGCAGGACATCACCCCGGAGATGATCACTGCCGCCCTGGGCGGCTTACCGAAAGTCAAACTGCACGCCGCGTCGCTGGCGGAAGAGGCGTTAAAAGAGGCA
>Ga0081538_10006650_pt1 | contig 10131 bp, 10 predicted proteins | sample TabmetS5T2R1_FD_71022 | JGI IMG/M metagenome (GOLD analysis project Ga0081538, IMG submission 71022) | Tabebuia heterophylla rhizosphere microbial communities from the University of Puerto Rico - S5T2R1 | ecosystem: Host-associated > Plants > Roots > Rhizosphere ... | reverse complement strand
AGCGGCAGGTGCTGGTCCTGCGCTTTGGGCTGGACTCGGGCACCCCCCGGACCCTGGAGGAGGTGGGGGCGGTGATGGGGTTCTCCCGGGAGCGGGCCCGCCAGGTGGAGCGGGACGCCCTGGCCTCCCTGCGCCGCCCCGAGATCCGGGCCCGCCTCAACGACCTGGACGGGGCCGCCTGAGATGCCCGGCGACCGGTCGGCCCGGGCGGGGCACCCCGACCGGGACGTGGGCAGCTTCGACCACCGGGCCCGCGGCTACGAGCGGGACTGGCGCGCCGAGTTCCACGCCCTCGTGGTGGCCGGCGCCGCCGAGGTGGCGCTGGCCGCGCTCCCCCACCCGGCGGCCGTGCTCGACATCGGCTGCGGCACCGGCGCCCTGCTGCGGGCCCTCGCCGACCGGCTCCCGGCCGGCGTGGCGCTGTCCGGCGTGGACCCGGCACCGGCCATGCTCGAGGTCGGCCGGGCCGCGTTCGGGCCGCACCGGCGGGTAGGCCTGGCCCGGGCGGTCGCCGAGCGGCTGCCGTTCCGGGATGCCAGCTTCGATCTGGTGGTGAGCACGGTCTCCTTCGACCACTGGGCCGACCAGCCCGCCGGCCTGGCCGAGGTCGCCCGCGTGCTGCGGCCGGCCGGCCGGCTGGTCCTGGTCGACCTGTTCGCCATCGGATGGCTGCGCCCGGTCACCGCGCTCGGGCGCCGGCGCGACCGCGTCCACACCGCGGCCGAGCTGGAGGCCATGCTCGCCCGGGCGCGGCTGGCGCCGCTCGCCTGGGAGCGCGTCTTCGACCTCGGCCCCCTCCGGATCGTCCGGGCCGTGGTCGCCGCCCGCGCCGGCGCCGGCTACAGGCCGGGCGGGAACGGGTAGCTGGACGGGATCGGGGAGGGCAGCTGGGCGGGCGTGCCGTAGGCCACCACCAGCTCCTGGTGGAGCGCCAGGGCCAGGGTGGTGGGGTCGCCCCGGTAGGCCTGGCCGTTGACGTACACCCGCAGCTGCCGGCCGCCACCGGCGCAGTAGCCGCCGAGGCAGCCGCGGGTGAACCGCACCCCCCACACGCCGAAGAACTCCCCGAGGGTGTAGGTGCGCACCGTCGGCGACTCGACGTGGACGATGCCGCTGGTGTCGTGGGTGTGCAGCGGGGCGTACCCGACCGCCGGGTCGATGCCGACCCCCGCCGGCACCGGGACCTTGCGCCCGTCGACATAGAGATCAAGGTGCTGGTGGATGTGGATCACGGTGCCCTCCACCGGGCTGAGGGGGGGCAGGCCCATGGCCCGCAGGCGCTGGGCCAGGTCGGCGGTGTTGGCCCCCCAGGGCGCCGGGCCGGTCTGCAGGCCGGCCAGCGCGCCCGAGCCGGCCGCCGGCTGGCGGTCGCGGTTGGCGACCGAGACGGCCAGCGCGCCGATCCCGGCCACCAGCACCACCACCAGCGCCGCGGCCACGCCCAGCCGGCGGCGACGCTCGCGGCGGCGCCGGGCGGCCTGCCGCGCCCGTGCCGCCTCCTGGCGCCGTCGAGCCTGCTTGGCGCTCATGGTCAGGACGGCCGCACCCGCGGGTCGAGCAGGGCGTAGCCCAGGTCGACCAGCAGGTTGGCGACGACGATGAAGGCGGACGCGACCAGCACCGTCCCGATGATCACCGGCAGGTCCTGGGTGGTGACCGACTGCCAGGCGAGCTGGCCGAGGCCGGGCAGGCCGAAGACCTGCTCGGTGACGATGACCCCGCCGAGCAGGGTGCCGAGGTCGATCCCGAGCAGGGTGACCACCGGGGTCAGGGCGCTGCGCAGTCCGTGCCGGTACACCACCCGGTCCTCGCTGAGGCCCTTGGAGCGGGCGGTGCGAATGTAGTCCTCCCCCAGCACCTCCAGCATCGAGCTGCGCGTCAGCCGCGAGTAGGTCGCGGCCGTCACCGCGGCCAGCGTGACCCACGGCAGCAGCAGGTGCTGGGCCCACCCGGCCGGGTCCTGGGTCAGCGCGACATAGCCGCCCGGGGGGAACAGGGCGATCCCGGCGAGGTGCAGGCGGAAGAACAGGAAGTAGATCAGCAGCAGGCCGACCAGGAAGGTCGGCATGGACAGCCCGGCCAGCATCAGCACGGTGCCGCCCCGGTCGACCAGGCTGCGCGGCCGGCGGGCGGCGGCCACGCCGACCCCGACCCCGACCAGCAACCACAGCACCGCGCCGCCCAGGGCCAGCGAGGCCGTCACCGGCAGGCGGCTGGCCAGCAGCTGCCGCACGGGCGCGGAGCTGTAGTAGGAGTAGCCGAGGTCGCCGTGGAGCAGCCGCCAGATGAAGCTGGCGTACTGGTCGGGCAGGGGCCGGTCCAGGCCGAGGCGGTGGTTGACCAGCGCGATCGTCTGCGGGGTGGCCAGCTTCCCGGCGATCAGCCGGGCCGGGTCGTGGGGGGCCACGAAGAACAGCAGGAACACCGCGCCGCTGACGATCCACAGCACCAGCAGGCCGAACAGCAGCCGGCGGGCCAGGAAGCGGAGCATCAGCGCCTCCCTCCCGCGGCCGCCCGCCCGCCGGTGGGGTCGAGCGCGTCACGGACGCTGTCGCCGAGCAGGTTGAACGCCAGGGTGGTGGCGAGCAGGGCCAGCCCGGGGAACAGCGGGAACCACCAGGCGACCTGGTAGAAGGCGAGCGAGTCGCTGAGCATTCCGCCCCAGGTCGGCGTCGGCGGCGGCACCCCCAGCCCGAGGAACGACAGGGTCGCCTCGAACACGATCGCGGCCGGGACCAGCAGGGTCGCCAGCACCAGCACCGGGGCCAGGAGGTTGGGGAGGATGTCCACGAACATCACCCGCAGGCCCCCCGACCCGACCGACCACGACGCCTCCACGTACTCCTTCTCACGGATCGACAGCGCCTGGCCGCGGACCACGCGGCCGATCGCCGCCCAGGAGAAGAAGGCGATCACCAGCATGGAGATGGTCAGGCTGGGCCCGAACACCGACACCAGGGCGATGGCCAGCAGCAGATACGGGAACGACAGGACCATGTCCATGAAGCGGGCCAGCACCAGGTCGACCACGCCGCCGAGGTAGCCGGCGACCAGCCCCACGACCACCCCGGCGACGGTGGCCAGGACGGTGGCCACCACGCCGACCAGCAGCGAGATCCGGGCCCCGTAGAGGATGCGGACCAGCAGGTCGCGGCCGAGGTTGTCGGTGCCGAGCAGGAAGGTCCGGCCGGGCCCGACCGGCAGGCCGGCCGGGGTCAGGCCGATGTCGGGGTACTGGTCGTCGGGGCCGTGGCCGACGGCGTGGGCGACGGCGGGGGCGGCCACCGCCGCCACCACGATCAGCACCAGGGTGGCCGCCGAGGCGACCGCCACCGGGTCGCGGCGCAGCCGCTCCCAGGCCAGCCGCCAGGGCCCGCGTCCCTGGATGGCCCCGGGGCGGGCGGCGGCCGCGTCGGCGGCGGCCTGCCCGGGGGCGGTCACGGTCATGGGCTGCTCCCGGCCACCCGGTGGAGGCCGCCGACGGCCTCCTGGTCGGGCTGGTCGATGGCGGCGTGCCCGTGGGCCAGGTCCTCGCCGGGCTCGACCGGGAAGTGGCAGGCCGTCGGGTGGTCGGCGCCGTCGGTGCCCCGGGGCACCAGCGGCGGCGCCTCGTCGACGCAGCGCGGCTGGGCCTTGGGGCAGCGCGGGTGGAACCGGCAGCCGGCCGGTGGGTGGACCGGCGACGGCGGGTCGCCGGCCAGGATGATCCGCTCCCGCCGGTCGGCGAGGTCGGGATCGGCGACCGGCACGGCCGACAGCAGGGCGGTCACGTAGGGATGCCGCGGCCGCCGGTAAAGTTCGGCGGCCGGGGCCACCTCGGCCAGCTTGCCCAGGTACATCACCGCCACCCGGTCGCTGACCCGCCGCACCACCGACAGGTCGTGGGAGATGAACAGGTAGGTGAGGTCGAGCTCGCGCTGCACGTCGGCCAGCAGGTTGAGGATCTGGGCCCGGATGGACACGTCGAGGGCCGACACCGGCTCGTCGCAGACGATCAGCTTGGGCCGCAGGGCCAGCGCCCGGGCCACGCCGACGCGCTGGCGCTGGCCGCCGGAGAACTCGGCCGGGTAGCGGTTGTAGTGCTCGGGGTTGAGCCCGACCAGCTCCATCAGCTCCTGCACCCGGCGCCGCCGGGCCGCCCCGGCGGCGACCCCGTGGACGGCCAGGGGGTCGCCGATGATGGAGCCGACCCGCCGGTGGGGGTTGAGCGACCCGTAGGGGTCCTGGAAGACCATCTGGAGCTGGCGCCGGTAGGGCCGTAGCTCCCGGCGGGACAGGGTGGTGATGTCGTGCCCTTCGAAGACCACCCGGCCGGCGGTGAGGGTGTGCAGGCGGGTGGCGCAGCGGGCCAGCGTGGACTTGCCGGAGCCGGTCTCGCCGACCAGACCGAGGGTCTCCCCGCGGTGGACCTCGAGGCTGACCCCGTCGACGGCGTGGACCGCGTCGGCGTCGCGGCCGGGGAAGATCCCGCGGCCGACCGGGAAGTGCTTGACCACGCCGTCCAGGCGGAGCAGCACGTCCCCGGGCCCGCTGGCACGCTGCGCCACGCCGCTCAGCTCCCGCTCAGCCAGAGGTTGGTGACGTCGAAGTTCTCCGAGAACGGCGAGTAGACGGCGTTGTGGACGCGGCTGGAGTGGAACAGCGGCAGCCGCTGGGTCTCGATGGGGATGATGGCGGCGTCACGCATGATCTGGAGGTCCGCCTGGTGCCAGAGGGCGGCCGCGGCCCGCTGGTCCTGGGTGGCCAGCGCCTTGTCGACCAGCGTGTTGACCTTGGGGTTGTTGTAGTCGCCGTAGTCGACCGAGTTGGGGCCGTAGGTGCGGCCGTCGAACAGCGGCTCGATGATGGCCCGGCCGTTGTTGCCGAACCAGTCGGGCACCCAGCCGGGCTCGGTGATGTCCCACACCCCGCGCCTGGACCCGGCCGGGTTGTTGAGGTACTTGCCGTAGTAGTCGGCCTGGGTGACCGGGACGATCTTGGTGGTGACGCCGCACTTGGCCAGCGACGCCTGGATCGACTGGGCGACCGCCGGGTGGTTGCCGGCGTTGCGGGCCACGTCGGTGAGCACCAGGCCGTTCGGGTAGCCGGCCTGGGCCAGCAGCCGCCGGCAGGTGGCCGGGTCGCCGCGGTGGCCGGTGGTGGGATAGGGGTCGAAGGTCTGGTAGCCGATGTTGCCGGGCGGGATCACCTGGTCCAGGGGGGTGTTGAGCGACGGGCCGCCGTAGACCTGGCCGACCGCCACCTTGTCGATCGCGTACTCGAGCGCCTGGCGGACCTTGACGTTGGCCAGCGCGCCCCGGTTGTTGGGGCTCTGGAGGTTGAAGACCACGTACGGGTTGGTGCTGAGGGTCGGGTAGACGCCCAGCCGCGAGTCCTTGGCCGCCTGCAGCTGGGGGATGTCGGCGATGGGGACCTGGGTGTCCCATTCCATGTCGGAGGTGCCGGCCTGGATCTGCTGCTGCACCGGGCCCTGGTCCTGGCCCTCGGTGATCTGGATGCGGTCGACGTACTGGTGGCGGAGCGGGTCGCCGGCCTGCTCCCAGGCGGGGTCGCGGCCGAGGACGATCTGCTTGCCCGGCTGGTAGCCGACGATCTGGTAGGGGCCGTCGGAGATGGTGTGCTGGCGGAAGGCGTTGCTGTCGGGCGCATAGGCCAGGTACTCGACCGGGGCGGCCGAGGCGAACGGCATGGCCAGGATGTTGGCGAAGTCCGAGGCCGGCCGGAGCAGCCGGATGACCAGCGTCTTGTCGCTGGTGGCGCGCAGCCCGGCGACGTTGTGGGACTGGATGTAGCTCCTGATCGAGGCGGCGTCCTGCCCGACCTTGGCGAAGCCGTCGCAGTAGCCGCGCATCCCGACGATGGTGTTCTCGTAGTAGCCGGGCGCGCCGACCGGGGACACCGGGTTGCAGAGCCGCTTGAGGCCCAGCACGAAATCCTGGGCGGTCACCTCGCGGGCCGGGCTGGTGTTCCAGCGCACCCCCGAGCGCAGGTGGATGGTCCAGGTCCTGCCGTCGGCGCTGATGCCGCCGTTGGCCTGGGTCGGGACCTCGGTGGCGACGTCGGCGACGGGGGTGTTGGCCTTGGTGATGTCGGTGGAGGCCGGGTAGCTGAACAGCTGGCGGGTGAAGGCCCGCTCCAGGGTGTAGGAGGCGACGTAGTAGGCGCTGGCGGTGTCGAGATGGTCGACGTCGCTGCTGCCGACCAGCCTGAGCGTCCCGCCCTGCTGCGGGGTGCCGCCGGCCGAGGTGCCGCCGGACGACGCGTTGCCGCATCCCGCGGCCAGCAGGGCCACCGCCACGAAGAGGCTCGCGAGCGCGAGCGAGCGTCGGTTGGGCACTGGGTCACCTTCCCTTGTCGAGCAACGATGCCGCTCGGAGGATTGCGCTGGAGGTGGCCGTCGGCATCGTGGCCAGCGGGAGTTTCGCGGTCCCGGCCAACCGGTAGCCGCCGGTACCGGCTAGCGGGGATGCCCTGTCCGGCCCCGTCAGCGGGCGAGCCGCCCGAGCAGCAGGGAGGCGGCCGCGATCCCGGCCACGGTGGCGCCCAGCAGGACGGCGAAGTCCGCGGCCAGGTTGCCGGGCAGGCCCAGCAGCAGCTGGCGCAGGGCGTTGACCTCGTAGCTGAGCGGGTTGACACGGGTGATGGCCTGGCCGATCCCCATGAGCCGCTCGCGGGTACGCACCAGCCCGGCGATGGTCATCGACAGCGAGGCGAAGAACGCCGAGCCCAGCAGCACGGCCGCGGCCGCCCCGAGCAGGCGCGGCGGCTGCCAGTGGAACCGCACCCCCAGGACCGCGGCCAGGACCAGCACCACCACGACCTGGCTGACGGCCCGGACCCCGGCGGCGAAGGCCTTGCCGGCGACCAGCGCCGCCCGGGGCGTGGGCGTGGCCAGCAGCTTGGTGAGGATGCCGAAGTCGCGCTCCCAGATGAGCTGGATGCCGTAGAAGATGGCGATGAACAGGGCCGACTGGGCCATGACCCCGGGGGCCAGGTAGTCGAGGTAGGGAAGCCGCCCCGGGGTGGGGACGGCGTGGATCCTTGTGAAGGTCTCGCCGAAGACGAGCAGCCACAGCGCCGGCTGGACCGCTCGGGTGCTGCGGACATCGCGCAGGCCTCCCTTGTCCTCGTCGGCGGCGTAGACGCGGAACACGTCCTCCAGGGTCGCCTGGGGACCGAGGGCCGCCTCCAGCTCCCGGGGGCGGCCGATCGCCCGGAGGCGCCCCTCGAGCAGCAGGCCGACCCGGTCGCAGAGCCGCTCGGCCTCCTCCATGTAGTGGGTGGTGAGCAGCACGGTCATCTGCAGCTCGTCGCGCAGCCCGAGGACCCGTTCCCAGAGGCTGGCGCGGGCCAGCGGGTCCAGCCCGATGCTGGGCTCGTCCAGGACCAGGAGCCGGGGCCGGCTGACCAGGGCCTGGGCCAGCTCCAGGCGGCGGACCATCCCTCCCGAATAGGTCGAGGCGAGCCGCCCGGCGACCTTCTCCAGGCCGACCTGGGCCAAGGCCTCCTCCACCCGTCCCCGGCGCTCGCGCCGGGGCACGTCATAGAGCCTGGCCAACAGCCAGGCGTTCTCGTAGCCGGTCAACGGGGCTTGCGCATTACCGCATGGTCCCGGCGGCCGGGCGCAGCAGGGTGGTCACCACCCGGATGACCGTCGTCTTGCCGGCGCCGTTGGGCCCCAGCAGCCCGAAGACCTCCCCCTCGGCCACCTCGAAGCTGAGGTCGTCCACCGCCCGCACCGGCCCGAACTGGCAGACGAGGCCGTGGGCGGCCACCGCAGGCCGGCTCAACGGACCGCTCCGGTGCCGGCCAGCCGGCCCGCGGGCCGCTGGGAGCCGACCGCCATGGCCAGCACCGCCAGGGTCACCACCAGCGCCCGCCCGCCCGGAACAGCACCAGCCCGGTCACCGGACGGCCTCCTCCTCGTCGCGTCCGACGTGGGCGGTCGTGCGCAGCGGCGCCTCCCGCAGCAGCAGGGCGAGCACCAGCGTGGCCACCGCGAACGGGATCGCCCACCAGTAGACGGTCTGGTAGGAACGGGCGAACGCCTCCAACAGGGGATGCAGGACCGAGCCGGGCAGGGCCCGCAGCTGCTGGGGCGCGCCCTCCAGGGAGCCAAGGTCCACACGCCCGGTCCCCGAGGGCAGCAGCACGGCCAGGTTGTGCTGGAGCCGGTTGAGCAGGACGGCGCCGAACAGCGCGGTTCCCAGCGAGCCGCCCAGCAGACGGAAGAACACGGTGGCCGAGGTGGCCGTGCCCAGGTCCTGGTAGGCGACCGCGTTCTGCACGGCCAGCACCGCGATCTGCATGATGCAGCCGATCCCGAGCCCGATCACCAGCATCCACCCCGACAGCACGGCCGTGCTGGTGTCGACCTGGAGGTGGGTGAGCAGCCAGAACCCGGCGGTCAGCAGCGTCGCCCCAACGATCGGGAAGAGCTTGTAGCGGCCGGTGCGGCTGACCAGCTGGCCGCTGCCGGCCGAGGCGACGACGATCCCCAGGGTCAGCGGGATCAGCTGGAGGCCTGAGGAGATCGCCGAGGCGCCCCGCACGACCTGGAGATACTCGGGCAGGTAGACGACCGCGCCGAACAGCGCCAGCCCGAGCAGGCCGGTGATGGCGCCGGCGACGGTGAAGACCGGGTTGCGGAACAGGTGCAGGGGCAGGATCGGCTCGCTGGCCCGCGCCTCCCAGGCCAGGAACAGGGCCAGGAGCGCGACGGCGGCGACGGCCAGCCCGATGATCTGCACCGAGCCCCACCCGAAGGTGATCCCACCCCAGGTGGTGGCGGTCACGACACAGGACACGGCGGCCACCAGCAGCACCGAGCCCAGATAGTCGATGCGGCGCCGCACGCGGCGGAACGGGATGCGCAGCACCACGGTGGTCACGGCCAGGGCGGCGACGCCCAGGGGGAGGTTGACGTAGAAGATCCACCGCCAGCTCAGCTGGTCGGTGAACCAGCCGCCGAGCAGCGGGCCGCCCACGCTTGCCAGCGCGAACACCGCCCCAAAATAGCCTTGGTAGCGGCCCCGCTCGCGGGGTGAGACGAGGTCGCCGACAATCGCCATGGCCAGCGCCATCAGCCCGCCGCCGCCCAGCCCCTGCAGGGCCCGGAACCCGATCAGCTCGCCCATGTTCTGGGCCAGACCGGACAGCATCGAGCCGACCAGGAAGATGACGATGGCGGCCTGGAAGGTGCCGCGCCGGCCGTACAGGTCGGACAGCTTGCCCCACAGCGGGGTGACGGCCGTGGAGGTCAGGAGGTAGGCCGTGACCACCCAGGACAGGTGGTTCAGGCCCCCGAGGTCGCCGACGATGGTTGGGAGTGCGGTGGCGACGATCGTCTGGTCGAGCGCGGCCAGCAGCATGCCCAGCATGAGCCCGCCGAACACGACGCGCAGCTCTTGTTGGCTGAGCTGGGCGGGCCGCCCGGTGCCGGTCCGGTCCGCCTCGGTGGTCTGGGCCGTCACGTCGCCTCCTTCGGGGTTGGGATCGCGTCGGGGTGGATCGATCAGCGGTACAGCCAGCCGTGGGCGGCCTCCCAGGCGTCCAGCTCCTGGTCGAGCTCGGCGAAGAGCTCGGTGACCAGGGCCACACAGCCGTGGCGGTCGGCGCGGACGACCCCCCACCGCCCGCACGGGCACGGGTCCCATGCCGACGACCCGTCCGGCCCGGCGGCGACGGCCGGCTCGGCCGTGAGGTCTTCGGGCTGGGGCTGGGCCGGGGCGTCGGGCAGGACCGGGAAGGCGAGGTCGTGTGCCCGCCTGAGGTTGAGCAGGGCGGCGAGGTAGTGCTCGAACATCCGGGGCTCCTCTCCAGCTGTGGGGTGGTGACGCCTCTAGCAGTGAGGATGAGGCTGGAGTGGCCGCGGGTCTGCCCGGTCAGCGGCCGTCAGGGCTCCTGGCGGGCCGCCATCTTGCCGTGCCTGCTAGCCGGTAGAGGCCCGGAAGCGTGCTCTCGGCGGCCGGCTGGACGATAATCCCGTCCATGACGGCGAACGGGTTACGGGTGGTCCTGGCCGAGGACGACGTCCTGCTGCGCGAGGGGCTGGCCAGCCTGCTCGAGCGCTCGGGGTTCGAGGTGGTCGGGCAGGCCGGCGACGCCGCCCGGCTGCTCGCCCTGGTCGCC
>Ga0081538_10006649_pt1 | contig 10135 bp, 12 predicted proteins | sample TabmetS5T2R1_FD_71022 | JGI IMG/M metagenome (GOLD analysis project Ga0081538, IMG submission 71022) | Tabebuia heterophylla rhizosphere microbial communities from the University of Puerto Rico - S5T2R1 | ecosystem: Host-associated > Plants > Roots > Rhizosphere ... | reverse complement strand
ATCTTCCCTCGAACCGTGAGGACGAGCTCGGCGAGGAGCTCGCCGATCTGCTTCCCGGCCTCGGCGCGTACGCGCTGGCCTTCGCGCTCGTCGGCCGCTACTGGGTCCTCCACCACCGCCTCTTCGAGCGGCTGCGTTCGTTCGACGGCGTCCTGATGTCGCTCAACCTGGGCTTCCTCGCGTTCATCGTCCTGCTGCCCTTCGGCGCGGAGCTGATCGACAGGTACGGCGACGAGCCGATCGCCGCGGCGGTGTTCGGCGCGTTGCTTGGACTCGCCGGACTCACGAACGCGGCGATGGTGCGTCACGTCCTCCGCAGGCGGCTCGTCCGTGACGACGTGCGCGACCTGAGCGAAACGGTGTCGCTCGCGCTGACCCTCATCTTCTTCGTGTCCGCGGGCGTCGCCTTCGTCAGCACACTGCTCGCGCACCTGCTGTGGCTCTTGACGATCGTGCTGCGCTACCCGCTGAAGCGGCTCGCGGGGTAGGTCGACTACTACGGCTCAGGCCGCGACCGCCTGGCGCTGGACGAGGTGCTCGAGGAACCAGTCGCGGGCCGCGCCGCTCGCCTCGTCGAAGCCGTCGACGTACGCGTCGAAGTGGCCGCCCGGGAGGATTACGAGCCGCTTGGGTTCACCGGCCCGCTCGTAGGCGGCGATGGCGAGGTCCGTCGGGGTCAGGTGGTCGCCCTCGGCCACGACCATCAGGAGCGGCGTTGGGCTGATCCACGGCAGGTACGTCGCGGGCTCGTACTCCGTGAACATCTCGACGCTGCGCAGGGTGACCTCGTTCCGCCACGACGGCGCCCGGCTCTCGTGCGTCTCCGTGAACCACGTCCACGAGTCGGGAGTGGGGAGCGCCGAGGGCGCCAGCGGATCCTCGTCCACGACGGGCACCATCGCCGGAGGATCGCCGCGGAAGCGCGCGGCACGATCAGCGTCGAATTGCCCCCGGAAGCCGGCGATGAAGTCGGCTCGGACGAGCGCTCGGAAGTTTGCGTGGCCGCTCACCAGCGGCACCTGGGAGACGACGCACCTCACCCGGCGGTCGATCGCTCCGACAACCAGCACGTGGCCGCCCGAGTAGCTGGACCCCCAGACGCCGATGCGCCCCGCGTCCACCTCGGCGCGAGTGCCGGCATAGGTGATGGCGTGCCGGTAGTCGCGCACCTGAACCCAGGGATCGATCTCCTGGCGCGGCTCACCGTCGCTTGCGCCGAAGTTGCGGTTGTCGAACACGAGCGCCGCAAGCCCGGCGTCGGCGAACACCTCCGCGAAGCGGTCCAGGTACATCTCCTTGACGGCCGAGAACCCGTGCGCCATCACCACGGTGGGCACGGGCCCGTCCGCTCCGTCCGGTGAGTACAGCCAGCCGCGGAGCGTCACGCCCTCGGCCTGAAACTCCACGTCCTCTCTCATCATCCCTCCCAAGTCGCCTTCCTCTCCGGAGCTTCGCACTTCAAGGCCACTCGAGTGTTCTCGAGCGCGCTCAGCGCGCGACGAGACGCGTCGTACGAGATTGGATGCAGGCTGAAGCGCGCCTCCTCGAACAGACTCGTCAGCGTCGTCAACGATCGCTCCGGCATGCCCCGCTCGCTCAGGACACGCGCGAGGTACTCGCGCGGCGCCTCGGGCGTTCGCCGGCCGAGCTCTCGCTCGGCGAGCACCCGCTCCATGCGCGCGTAGGCCGCGATCACGGCACCTCGGGGGTCCACCGGATCGCGCAGCGACTCCAGCGCCGCCTCGATCGCCAGGGCGGCAACCTCGGCATCGTCCTCCGTGCCCGCACTCGGCGCTTCGCCCGCCTCGGGTTCCGCCGCAGACCGACGGGCTCTACGCCGTCTGGGGCCCCACAGCCGGGGGCGGCGGACCTGCAGCAGGGCGCCAATGGCGACGGCCGTGAGGACGATCCCGGCGATCGTCCACAGCAGCCACGGCGGCATCGAGAACCCCTCGTCCGGAAGGATGATGAACACCTCGGGAGGAAGGGGACCCTTCCGCTTGGGAACCGCCCTCGTGTTCTCCGCTGACGCCCGCCGCTCTCCGCTGGGCTCCCCGTCAGTGCGCTGCAGCGGCTCGCGGCCGGCGATGGCGACCACGGAGACGAGCAGCGTCAGCGCGATCGCCGCGGCAACGGTTCGCATCTTCACGGTGTCCATTGTCCCCGCCCGGCCCATCGGGGCTATGGTGATTTGCGGTGAGCTTCGTCGCCGAGGTGGCGTTCGTCGTCGTCGCAGCCGTCGGAGCGGCGGTCTGCCTGGGGGCGCTCGCGACTCGCCTTCCGGCGGGCAGGCCCTCGTTCGAGTCGGGGTTGCGCCCCAGCGTGAGCACCGATCTTTGGCCGGCGCAGCTGGTCCGGCTCGAGCGCATCGTCGAGTGGTCGGGCTCGAGCGACATGGATGCGCACAACCGCCTGCGGCCGGTGCTGGTCGAGATCGCCGAGGTGCGGCTGGCCCGGCGCGGGCTGCGGCTGGAGCGCGACGTCGCCGAGGCGCGGCGCCTGCTCGGCCCCAAGGCATGGGACCTCCTTCGTCCCGACCGGCCGCGACCGGAGGACCGCGACGCGCCCGGGATCGCTCCACGCGACCTCGATGAGATCCTGGACCGTTTGGAGGCGATGTGAACGAGTGGGCGAGCGATCACCTCGAGGTCGGGCAGCGGGCCGGCCGCATCCTCGACGAGGTGGAGCGCGCGGTGGTCGGCAAGCGTGATGTGCTCGAGCTGGTGCTTCTCGGCCTGCTGGCCGACGGACACGTGCTGATCGAGGACAACCCCGGTCTCGCCAAGACGCTGATGGCCAGGTCATTCGCCGCGGTCACGGGCCTGCGCTTCGCCCGCGTGCAGTTCACGCCCGACCTGATGCCGTCCGACGTGACCGGCTCGGCCATCTACGACCAGCGCAGCGGGGAGCTGCGCTTCCAGCCGGGGCCGATCTTCACGCACGTCCTGCTCGGCGACGAGATCAACCGCGCCCCGCCGAAGACCCAGGCGGCGCTGCTGGAGGCGATGCAGGAGCGCCAGGTCACGACCGAGGATCGAACACGAGCGTTGGAGCGGCCGTTCCTGGTACTCGCGACGCAGAACCCGATCGAGTACGAGGGGACCTACCCGCTCCCGGAGGCGCAGCTGGACCGCTTCCTGCTGCGAATGCGGGTTGGATACCCCGACCGCGCGGCGGAGCTGGAGCTGCTCGCGCGCCGCCTGGAACGCGGCCAGGACGAGGTCGAGCTGCGGACCGTCGTGGATCGCGACGAGCTGCTGGCCATGCAGCGCGCGATCGAACGGGTGCACGCCGATGCCGGCATCCGGGCGTACGCGGTCGATCTGGTCACCGCGACGAGGCAGAGCTCCCAGGTCCAGGTCGGCGCAAGCCCGCGCGGGACGCTGGCGTTGCTCAAGCTCGCGCGGGCGAAGGCCGGCGTGGATGGACGCGATTTCGTCACGCCCGACGACGTCAAGCGGATCGCGGTGCCGGCGCTGGCACACCGGATCACGCTGCGCCCCGAGCTGTGGATCCAGCAGGTCAACGCCGAGGACGTTGTGCGCGACTGCCTCGAGAGCTGCGCAGCCCCGCCGGTTCGCGTACCCGACGAGGCGCGATGACCCTGTCGGCCTCGCCGCGACTGCAGGCGTACGCGGCGCTCGCCGCGATCGCGCTCGTCGCCGCCCTGGCCGCGGGCCGGCCGGAGCTGGCGGCGCTTGCAACCCCGTTCCTCCTGCTCGTTGCCGTCGGCCTTGTGGGATCGGCGCCGCTCGCGCTCGAGGGGACACTCCGGTTCGATCGCGAACGCGTCCTCGAAGGGCAGCGGGTGCGCGCGATCGTCACGGTGGCTAACCGTGGTGCCCCTGCCCGTGTGGAGCTGCATCTGCCGACGACGGCGCGACTGCATACCGACCCGACCCCGGTCGCCTTCTGGCTCCCCCGGGGCGAGAAGCGAGAGATCCCGTTCGTGCTGGCCGTCACGCGCTGGGGAGTCCACGACGCGGGGCCCGCGGTGGCCCGTGCCCGCGACCGACTCGGCGTGTTCGCTCTCGAGGGCAGGCTCGGCGAGTCGCGAGAGCTACGTGCCTATCCCAGCGTCCAGCGCCTGCGTAGGCTCATCGCACCGCTCCGAACACGACCCGTGCTGGGCAGCCAGGTCTCCCGCGAGCGCGGCGAGGGCATCGAGTTCGCCGATCTTCGTCCGCTCGTGCCGGGCGACCGGGTACGGCGCATCAACTGGCGCGCGACGTCGCGCCGACGTGTCCCCTACGTGAACGTGCAGCATCCCGAGCACAGCACCGACGTCGTCCTGTTCCTCGACACGTTCGCCGAAGCCGAGCACGCGGACGAGGGCACGCTCGACGCTGCTGTGCATGCCGCCGCCGCGCTCGCCTCCGCCTACCTGGCGCGCCGCGATCGCGTCGCGCTCGTGAGCTTCGGCGGCGTGCTGAGCTGGCTCACGCCGACCGCCGGTCCGAGGCAGCTGTACAGCATCGTCGAGGCGCTGATCGCCAGCGACGTCAGACTCAGCTACGCCTGGAAGGACGTCACCCAGCTGCCGCGTCGGCTGCTTCCGGCTCGGGCGCTGGTGCTCGCTCTCAGCCCCCTGCTCGATGCACGAGGCGTCGACGCCCTCCTTGACCTGCGCGCACGCGGCTACGACGTCGCGGTTGTGGAGATCTCGCCGGTTGCGCATACCCCCGCGGCCGACGCCGCGTCCTACCGGCTCCCGCTTCGCCTCTGGCGCTTGCAGCGCGACGCGCTTCACGCGCGCTTCGAGACGCTCGGCGTCCCGGTCGCGCGATGGGAGTATCCGCGGACCAGCATCGAACTCGCACTAGAGGAGGTGACAACGTTCCGCCGCCACGCACGACCCGCTCCGCGCGTCTAGCAACCGCGGGCGGCGCCCTGGCCCTGGCGGCCGCACTCGGCGTCGCGACCGCGTTCGACTCCCGACCCAGCGCGCCGGCGTGGGTGGGTGCAGCACTGGCGACCCTTCTCCTCCTGCTCGCCCTCACCGCCGGGCGCTCCGCAGCGATCCCGTTCGCCGTGCTGCTCCTGGGAGCGATCTATGTGATCCCCGATGACGACCGGGCGATCGCCGCACCGATCTACGGCGGTGGTCTTCTACTCATCGCCGAGCTCGCCTACTGGTCGCTCGACGAGCGCGTACGCGGGCGTGTGCACCCGGGCGTCGCGGCGCGGCGCTTGTTCGCCATACTCGCCGTGACCGCCGCCGCGATCCCGGCCGGCGCCCTCGTGCTTCTCGCCGCCGAGGCCGACCTGGCACGATCGCCGGCGCTCACGGCCGTCGGAGCGGCGGCGATCGTCGCCTGCCTGGGGCTGCTCGCCGCGCTGGCGCGGCTCCGCGGCGACGGCACCTTGCCCCGATGAGCGCGGGACCGGCCGAGCTGCGCGAGGATTCGATCGTCGCCTTTGCCGGCGACCTCATCGCGATTCCCACCGAGAACCCGCCGGGAGCGGCGTACGACGAGTGCGTCGAGCGCATCGGCGCGGAGCTCGACGCGCTGGCGGTCGAACACCAGGTTCTCGAGACCGGCGACGACGAGACGAGCCGTCGCGCGATCATCGCCGAGGTGGGCGATCGGGGGCCGCTTCTGTACCTGCACGGCCACTACGACGTCGTCCCGGGATTCAGTCGAGCGCAGTTCGACCCGCGCGTCGAGGAGAGGCGTCTCGTCGGCCGCGGCGCGTCCGATATGAAGGGCGGCCTTGCCGCCATCGTCCACGCGGCGCGGCCGGCGGCGGAGGCCGGCGCGCGGATCGGCTTGGTGATCGTCCCCGACGAGGAAACCGGCGGCCGGCTCGGCGCGGAGCGCCTGGCCGCGCTCGGCCACCTCGATCGCGGCGCCGAAGGCGCGATCGTGGCGGAGCCCACCTGGGGCACGATCTGGCACGCCTGTCGTGGCGCCTTCACCCTCCGCGTCCGTGTCCGCGGCCGTCCGGCGCACGTCGGCCTCCACTACGAGGGCGTCAACGCCTTCGTCGCGGCCGGCGACGTCGTAGCCCAGCTTCGGGAGCTCGAGCGGACCCTGCGGGAACGCAAGAGCGCCCTAACCTTCTCGTCGCCCCATCCGCGGGCCCGCGAGTCGATCATGCTGCTGGGCGGGCTCGCCGGCGGCGGGACGAGCTTCAACATCGTTCCGGAGGAGTTCAGCTTCACCGTCGACCGCCGGCCGAACGCGGACGAGGACTACGTCGAGGCCAAGGAAGAGCTCCTGGCTCTGCTCGGGTCCGCCAGAGAGCGGGGCGTCGATCTCGACTGGCAGGTCCTGCAGGACGCTTCAAGCGCGGTCACGCGGCCGGACGGCGACTTCGTCCAGACGGTCTCCGCCGCAGTCGCCGCCGTCACCGGGACGCCGCCGACCGTGACCTGCTGCCCGGGCGTGCTCGAGAGCCGCGTATACGACGGGCTGGGCATCCCGGCCGTCGCCTTCGGACCGGGCCTCATCGAGCGCATGCACGGCCCGGACGAGGACGTCCCGGTCGCGAACCTGGCCGCGGCGGCGGCGATCTACGTCGACGTAGCGGCGGCACTCGCCGCCTGAGCGCTCAGGCCGGCGCCGCCGGCGCCTCGGCGCCGACCTTCTCGATCGCTTCCTCCACAGTGTTCGTCACCGGCACGATGTGGTCGAAGCCGGTGATCAGCAGCACGCGCGTGCTGGGCGTGGTGGGCGGAGCGACGACGCACATCCGCTGCTGGCGGCCCTCGAGCGCACGGGCGAGCTCGAACAGGAGGTAGACGCCCGAGCTGTCGAGGTAGGTGGTGCCCGAGATGTCCACGACGAGGCCGGGCGCCGAGCTGGTCACCGCGTCGGTGAGCCTGCGTTTGATCGCGCCGACGTTCGAGATGTCGATCTCGCCGCTGATGCGGGCGACCACCCCACGATGGGTCTGGTCAATCTCGATCCGCGCCAGCTCGTCCAATTCCTTGCCCCTCACGGAGTCGGCGACGAAGCAGTACGTTAGTACCTCCGCCGTTTGAGTTCACTCTCACGTCGTCCATCAGCTCGCGCATTACCGTCAGTCCTCGCCCGCGGCGCGGGTCGCGCTGGTCCCGCCAGGCCCCTCGATCCCGCACCTCGACCGTCACCTCCCCAGCTTCTGCCCGCGCGGTGACGCGGAACGTCGCCTCCGCCGGCCCGTAGGCGTGCTCGATCGCGTTGGCGGCGGCCTCGCACGTGGCGAGCACCACGTCGTAGGCGTCCTCCTCGTGGATCCCGGTCTGCGTCAGCCAGACGCCGAGCTGCCGCCGCAGGCCGGCGAGCGCACCAGGCTCGGCCGGCAGCTCCAGCTCCAGCGGTCCGCCGACACGGGGCAGCACCCGCACCGCGAGCAGCGCCACGTCGTCGCCCGGTGCTTCCTGAACGAGCGCCTCGAGCACCCGCTCGCAGAGCTTCCCGAGCGGCTCGTCCGGAGCCCCGGCGCACACCTCCTGCAGGCGCTCGAGCCCGGCGTCGAGCGGCTCGCCCCGCTTTTCCACGAGGCCGTCGGTGTACAGCAGCAGCGTCGAACCGGGGGCCAGCGTCGTCTTCAGCTCGGGGTACTCGTAGTCCGCGGCCACGCCCAAGGGCAGCCCGGGCTTTCCCTTGAGGAACGCGGCCCGGCCGTCGCCGGTGAGCACCAGCGGCGGCGGGTGTCCGGCATTCGCGGAGCGGAGCTCCCCGGTAGAGGGTTCGAGCACCGCATACACGCATGTGCTCATCTGGTCGCGGTCGAGGGAGCGCACGAACTGAGCCATGCGCCCGGCCACGAGCGCGGGCGAGCCGCCCTCGAGCGCGTAGGCGCGCAGCGCCATGCGCAGGTGCCCCATCATGGACGCGGCCTCGATTCCCCGTCCGACCACGTCGCCGATGGCCATCCCTACACGGCCGTCCCGCAGCGGGACGAGCTCGTACCAGTCGCCTCCCACGTCCCCGGCCCCCCCGGCGCGATAGAGGACGTCGGCGGCCACTCCCGGGACCTTGGGCAAGGCCTTCGGAAGCAGGGCGCTCTGCAGCTCGACCGCAATCCCCCGCTCGTGCTGGTAGAGCCGCGCGTTCTCGATCGCCACCGAGGCCATCTGCGCGAGCTGCACGAGAATCGACTCGTCCTCCTCGCTGAAGTCGCCCTCCCGCTTGTCGGCCAGCTCGATCGAGCCGAGGGCCTTCCCGGCACGGTCAATAAGGGGGGCGATCAGCCGCCCGCCCTCTCGAACCGGCGTCCTCGGACGGTCGCGTCCCTCGGCGACCATGCTCACCGCCGAGCGGGCGGCGCCGATGATCGCGCACGCTCGCTCGCCCAGAAGAGCGAGCATCTCGTTCACCGACAGAGCCGAGTTGAGAGCCAGTGCGGCATCGGCCAGACCGCGCAGCTGGGCCGCGTGCCGCTGCTCGAGCCGCGCCGTCTCCTGAGCCTCCCCGAAACCGCGCTGCATCATCTCGAAGGTCGACAGGCTCTCCTGGAAGAACTCGGTGCCCGCGCGCGCGACGCGTTCCAGCTCGGCCCCCCGCGCCCCCGCGAGGCAGTCCGCGAGCACGTCGTGGTGGATGCCGGCCAGCTCCAGCAGGCTGAACTCGCCTGTTGCCGCCTCCCGCCCGAGCTCGTAGGCCGACTCGAGGCCGGTCTCTCCCCCGCCCTTCAGAAAGCTCCGGAAGGCGGCCGCGTAACCGGCCCGGAAGGAGTCGAGGTCCACGCTCATCCGAGATACCTCGCGACCAGGACGAGTGCGTCGTCGCCGCCCCTGCCGTAGTCGGCAAGGATTCGATCGGCGAGGGCCTGGGGGGCGGCGGCCGGATCCAGCCCCGGGACGTAACCGGCCGCGATCCCGTCGGTAGCGAGAATCAGCAGGTCGCCGGGCTCAACGAGCGTCGTGGACGGCCGCAGCGGAGGCAGCTGAAACCCGACGACGCCGCCGAGCAGCAGGATCGAGTCGGCGCGGCGGACGGGCCGCACGTCGCCACGCACCAGCGTCCCCTCCACGTTCCCCACGCCGAGCCATGTGAGCCGGCCGGTGTGAGCGAACGAGGCGAGGCTCATCACCACCCCACGCGACCGAATGAGCGCGCTGTGGGCGCTGACGAAGAGGTCCGAGAGGTCGGCTGCCGGGTCCTGCTCGAGCGTGGAGCGGGCGACACGGGCGGCCTCGGCCGCCTCTCTGCCGTGACCGAGACCGTCGATCGCGGCCACCAGCACGCCGTCGCCGTGGGGCGCGATCAGGTGGAGATCGCCCGACTCGTCTTCACCTGGAAGGGCGGCCTCCGCCACCGCGGCGTCGATGAGGACCGCCTCACGCACTCGCCAGCGTCCACTTCTTCATCGTGACCGTGACGCCCTTGCCGGGCCTCGAGCGAATGTCGAACTCGTCCATCAAACGGCGCGCACCCGGGAGCCCAAGGCCGGAGCTGCCGCGGCTCGAGTAGCCGTCCTGCATCGCGAGCTCGACGTCCTGGATGCCCGGCCCCTTGTCCCGCGCCACCACCACGATGCCCTCGCGGACCCCGTCCCGCACGAGCTTGAGCTGTACGTCGCCTTGATCGGCGTATAAGCGAATGTTGCGGGCCACCTCGGAGATGGCGGTGGCGATGAGGGTCAGGTCCGTGCTCGAGAAGCCGAGGGTGGACGAGAGCCGGCGCCCCGCCTGTCGCGCGGTGACGATGTCGTCGTCCGTCGCGATGCGGACGCGCACCTCCTCAGTCGTTTGCGTCACCAGTCTCCTGCGCGATCCGGTCGAGGAACTTGAGCCCCTCCTCGAGGTCGAGCGCGGTGTGCACGCCCTCGAGGTTGAGGCCGAGCTGCACCATGGCGAAGGCAACCTCGGGCTGGATGCCGACCATCACCGTCTGCGCTCCGCGCAGGTTGGCCATATGGGCGATTGCCCTCAGCGAGCGTGAGGCGAACGAATCCATCACGTCGAGCGCCGTTACGTCGACGATGATCCCCTTGGAGCGGTGCATTCCGGCGCGCTGAAGCAGGTCGTCGCGCAGCGCCAGCACATCGGTGTCGCTGAGCGCCGTCTGAATCGAGGCGATCAGGTAATCGCCCTGCTTGAGAATCGGTACGGCCACGGCTCCGCTCCGGCCTCAGCGGATCTCCGCCGCTTCTTCTTCTCCCTTGGTCACCTCATAGCCGAGAAGACGCTCCGCCTGCTCGA
>Ga0081538_10006648_pt1 | contig 10135 bp, 8 predicted proteins | sample TabmetS5T2R1_FD_71022 | JGI IMG/M metagenome (GOLD analysis project Ga0081538, IMG submission 71022) | Tabebuia heterophylla rhizosphere microbial communities from the University of Puerto Rico - S5T2R1 | ecosystem: Host-associated > Plants > Roots > Rhizosphere ... | reverse complement strand
ATAGCCGCTGCATCGCCGTTCTCCCTACCAGACGCGCCGTCCCTCGTCGAGACGTCGCCTAGGCAGGCAGCGTAGCCACATGCAAGGTGTGCGTCAACGACGCCTCCGGGCCGGGGCCGATCTGCTTTTCTGAGCCGCGGCTAGGCAGGCACCGAGACTGCCTCGAGTGCGGCGAGCGCGCACAGCCGCGCCTCCGTCCGCGCGAGCACCCACCCGCGCAGCTCCACGGTCCGCAGATCCCGAAAATCGCCCGCAGTCGCGGCTAGCAGGAGCTCGCGCAGCCGACCGTCCGAGACGGTGTCGATGGTCCCGAGACCACCAGGCAGCCCCTCGGCCACGCGCACCGTCAGCAGCTCCGGCGACGCTTCAGCGGGAACCGCCCGCAGGTACTCGCGCCCGAGGCTGCGCGCACTCTCCTCGTGCTTCAAGAACGTCGCCAGCCGCTCGCTCCTCGAGGGCGACGCGCCGAGGAACGGCCAAGAGCCCACCGACCGCCAGACAAGGGAGGCGGCCAGCCCCGCCGCGCCGAGCAGGAATGTCCGGCGGCCTAGCCGCTGTGGAAGGGTCATCGGAGCATCATGCCTTTGAGGCGATCGGCGAGCCGGAGCGCGAGCGCAACGAGCATGAGAGTCGGCGTAGCCCCGCCGGGCGTCGGGAAGACAGAGGAGCCCGCCACGAACAGATTGGACATCCCGTGCACACGGCAGTCGGTGTCGACGACGCCCTGCTTGGGGTCGTCGCTCATGCGCGTCGTGCCCATGTGGTGCTGGCCCCCGCCGAGATCCTCCGGCCAGTCCGTCTCGTCCTCGGCGTGGAGGATCTTGAGGCGCCCGATGCCGGCGGCGCCGATCTCAGCTCCGAGGAGCTCGAGCGTTCGGCGCACGTTTTCCCGGTCGATGTCGCTGAGCCGCCAGTCCAGCGCAACCCGCTGCATCCCGAGCTCATCGCGGTCGCGCACCAGGACGACGCGGCTGTCGGGGTTCGGAGCCTGCTCGATCCGGGTCGTCACGCCGATCGTCTCGATTTGCCCACGCAGGTAGATGTATGCATCCTCCGGGGACCTCAGCGCGTCGCGGATCACGTCGAGATACGGAATGGGCACCGGTGCTCCGGGAATCGCGATCTCCTGCCAGCTGTCGGGATCCCCGGCCAGCGTCATCAGGCGGCGGGCGAACTCCGACGCGTCCTCGGGAGCATCGCCGTAGCCGAGCTCGAGGCGCATCTGGAGATCCAAAAGGCCCTCGGCGAGCTGAAACTCCTTCGAGGAGGCGAGGTAGCCCTGGATCAAGCGACCGTCGACACGATGGGTCTCATAGAAGCTCAGATTCGGGTGCGGCGTGGACGGAACGATGACGCCGCCGAGGAAGCGGGGATGCTCCAGGAAGAATCTGCCGACCAGGCCGTTCTGGTTCCCCAGTCCGCTGGGCTGCTGCGCGTTCGACGCGAGCAGCACCCTCGCGTTCTCCACGGCACCGGTCGCCAGCACGAAGATCCCGGCGTCCACGGAGAAGCGGTTGCCTTCGAGCGTTGCCACCTCCACCGACGCTGCCGTCCTGCCCGACTCGTCGGTCTCCACGGACGTTGCATTCGCGTGCAGGAGTACGGTCACGTTCGGCGCGAGACGCAACTCGTCCCGGTAGACCGCGCCGAAGCTCCGCAGGTCGGGCTCGACTTCCTGCGCCACCCTGCTGACGATCCGATCGCCCCTCAGGCGAAGGGGGGCCGGTTCGTCGCCCGGAGCCCAGTACCCCAGATCCCATTCTTGCGAAGGGAGCCCGACGACGCGCGTCGCCCGCTCGTAGAAGGGGCCGACGTCGTTTTTCTTGATAGGCCAGCCCGTGAACGGAATGCCCTCGCGTGCCTCGAAGTCAGCCTCGTCGAACGGTCTGCAGATGCCACCCCAGTGGTTGGTCGTCCCGCCGAAGAAGCGAAGGCGTGGAATGCCCAGGTCAGAGTAGGGGAGCCCGATCGAGTCGCCCTCGTAGAGAGCCTGCGTCTCGGCCTCGAGCTGGAGGCCGCCGCTTTCGAGCACGGTCACCCGAAGCGGCGACCCGCTGAGCTCCAGGCCGAGCGTGATGCCGGCGGCTCCGGCGCCGATGATGCAGACGTCCGTCTCCAACCGCGCGTCCCTCGGTACCGAGCGCGCATCACCGAACATCGGCGGCTCCGTACGCGGCCCCCCGGCTCCGCTTGCGGACGACGCTGCGGGCAATCCGGTCGTGCAGGCCCTGTTTCGTCTCGCTGCGCGCGGTCGTGAGCAACAGGACCAAATACCAGACGACCGCAGTTCCCCAGACGACCGCCGCGAAAAGCGGCATGCCGGCGGTCAGGGCGGAGATGGTCGCAAAGGGAGGGAAGAGAAGAATCCAGCGTGCGAGTGCTCGTCCGAGCGGGAGTGTCTCGCCGTTCGGGCGACCTCGAACTCGCATCCGTAGCGCGAGCTGGGCGGGTGATCCGCCCAGGAACGTCCACGGGACGACGAAGTAGCCCGCGCTGAGAGCCGTGGCCAGCAGTGCGTTCAGAACGACCCTTCCCACGTCGGCCGCCATCACGTCCTCCAAAGCGGCTGCCTCGGGATGAGTGCGGACAGTGGGTCCAAAGACCGCATCCACGATGCCCACACTGACGAAGATGAGCACGGTGACCACGACGACGTCGACGATCCAGGCGAGAGAGCGCCTGGAGACGCTCGCCAACGGCTCCCCTGCCGGTGCCGTAGATGCCGGCTTCATCTCTCCTCGACCTGACCGAAGCCTTTGGCGCGTGGACAGCTCTGGCTTTCCGAGCGAAGGGGCGAGTGTGACGCGCTGGGCACCGGATGCACGGGCTTCCCGCTGGTTGGAAACGTCCCGAGTTGCCGCGAGCAATCGTTGCCCCCTCGCCGAGGAGCTGTCAAGTCGTGCGAGCCGCCGCGTTGGAGTCCGTCCGCTCGGAGGGAGGCCATCCGGGCTTCCCTACACTTCTTCGCGTGAGGACGCTCGTGAGGCTCGGGCTTGCCGTCGCGCTCATGCTTGCCTTGGGCTGCAACGGGCCAGGTGACGAGGAGGCCAACCTCGAACGCCAGGAGCGCGAGCAGAGGAGGGCACAGGAGCGCGCTGCCACAACCCCCCCGCCGGATCGGACGCTGCCGGCGCCGTCCGAAGGAATCTGGATCTCTCGCGCCGAGCTGATGCGGCTTCCGACCAGTGGTGACGCCTGGGAGCGGCTGAAGGCGGCTGCGGACGGGCCCATGGAACCGCGGGCAATCGCCGACCAAGATTCAAACCACGACGTCAAGACGCTGGCAGTCGCGCTCGTCGCGGCCAGGACCAACGATCCGGGCTACCGCGAGAAGGCGGCCGAGGCGATCGCGGACGCCGTCAGCACCGAGGAGGGCGGCCGGACGCTCGCGCTCGGCCGCAATCTTTTCTCCTACGTGGTCGCCGCCGACCTGATCGACTTCCGGACCTACGACCCTACAGCCGAGGCCGAGTTCCGGGAATGGCTTCGCGACGTTCGCCACGAGCCGCTCGGCTCGGAGACCGTGGACGACCAGACCTTGATCGGCACACACGAGCGCTCGCCCAGCAACTGGGGCGGCATGGCCGGCGCCAGCCGCGCTGCGATCGCCGCCTACCTGGACGACCGGAATGACCTGGAACGGGTGGCGAAGGTGATGAAGGGCTGGCTCGGCGATCGCTCCGCCTACCCCGGGACCCCGGGACCGCTCTTCGGTCCCGAGGATGTGGGCATGAGTTTTCGCTTCGGTGGATCGGAGGACGACCTCTCCTGGCACGCCGACCCTTCACGACCGCGTGGCGTCAATCCGAAAGGTGCCGAGAAGGAGGGGCATTCGATCGACGGCGCTCTTCCCGACGACATGCGGCGCGGCGGCGAATTCACGTGGCCGCCTGACTACACGCAGTACCCCCGTGAGGCGTTGAGCGGCTACGTCGCGCTCGCCGAGATCCTCTACCGACAGGGCTACGACGTCTACGCGTGGGAAGACGAGGCGCTTCAACGCGCGTGCCGCTTCCTGTTCGAGCTGGAGCAGGAGTTTCCCGAGGAGGAGTGGTGGGAGCCAGGCGTGCCCGCGTACTGGATCGTCAACGCCCGCTACGGCACGTCCTTCCCGGTAACGGGCTCCGGCTTCGGGCGGATCATCGCCTGGACCGATTGGACCCACGCCCCCGGGTAGGGCGGTCTCCGAGGTGCACCGCCCTCCATCCGGTGCTATGACTCATCATGTCCGCCCGTGGGAGGCACGGGCGGGAAAGGGGACCAGCGCGTGGCGACTCATCTCGACGACCACCGCTCGACCTCCGCGGAAGCACGCGGGGGCCTGCCCCGTCGCCTGAAGGTCGCATACGTCATGTCCCGGTTCCCGAAGCTGAGCGAGACGTTCGTCCTCGGCGAGATCCTCGCCGTTGAGGAGCATGGGGTCGAGGTCGAGCTGTTTCCCCTCCTTCGCGAGCGGGCGGACGTCGTTCATCCCGAGGCGGTGGCCCTGTGCGAGCGAGCGAGGTTCCAGCCGTTCCTCTCCCTGCCGATCCTGGGCAGTCAGCTCCATTTCCTCCGCCGCGCGCCGCGCAGGTACGTCGGAGCGCTCTGGGCGCTCCTCCGGGGAACCTGGGGCAGCGCCAACTACTTCGTCGGCGCGCTCGGCATCTTCCCGAAGGTCGTGCACGACGCCCGCCTCATGGAGGCTGACGGCATCGCCCACGTGCACTGCCACTTCTCGAATCACCCGGCCGCGGCGGGCTTCGTCATCAACCGCCTGACCGGCATTCCGTACAGTTTCACCGCGCACGGGTTCGACCTCCATGTCGACCGCCACATGCTCTGCGAGAAGGTCGCCGAGGCAGCCTTCGTCGTGGCCGTTTCGGAGTACAACCGCAAGCTGATCCTCGAGGAGTGCGGGGAGCCGTCACGCGCACGAACCACCGTCATCCACTGCGGCGTCGACACCGGGTTCTTCCGCCCACGCGAGCGCGCAGCCGCCGAGCGACCGTTCTCGATTCTCTGCGTAGGAACGCTGCACGAGGTCAAGGGACAGGCGTACCTCGTCGATGCATGCCGCCTGCTCGCCCAGGCTGGAATGGACGTCACCTGCACGTTGGTCGGCGAAGGTCCCGACCGCGCGGCGCTGATCCGGCAGATCGCCACCACGGGCCTCGAGGGGCGAGTAGCAGTCGCCGGCCGCCGTACACGCGCCGAGGTCGCCGGGCTCCTCAGCCGCGCGCACGTCCTCGTCTCGCCCAGCGTCCCGACCGCAGAGGGCAAGCGAGAGGGGATCCCGGTCGTGCTCATGGAGGCGATGGCGAGCGGCGTCCCGGTCGTCGCCAGCGGCATCTCCGGGATCCCGGAGCTCGTGGAGGACGGAAGGACGGGCCTGCTCGTTCCGCCCCGTGATCCGTCGGCCCTCGCGAGCGCCCTCCGCCGCCTGCACGATGACGCGGCGTTCCGCGAGTCGCTCGCGCGCGCCGGGCGCGAGATGGTCGAGCGGGAGTTCGACGTGCACAAGAACGCAGGTGAACTCGTTCGCCGTTTCCGGATGCACGCCGGGGTGCCCGCGTGAGACGGCTCGTCTTCTGGTCGGCGGCGGGGCTGCTCGCCTACACGTATCTCCTGTTCCCCCTCCTCGTCCTCCTGCGCGCTGCACTTCGGCCGAAGCCGTACGACTCGCGCGAGATCACGCCCTCGGTGACATTGGTGATCAGCGCCCACAACGAGGCGGCGAGCATCGGCGCGAAGCTCGAGAACCTCCTCTCGCTCGACTATCCCGACGACCGGCTCGAGGTCGTGATCGCATCGGACGGCTCGGACGACGGCACCGACGAGCTCGTTCGAGGCTACGCGGAGCGCGGCGTGCGCCTCCTCTCCCTGGCGCGCGTGGGCAAGGCGGCCGCCCTCAACGCCGCCGTGGCCGAGGCAGGAGGCGAGATCCTCGTGTTCTCCGACGCGAACTCGATCTACGCTCCCGACGCCCTCCGGGCGCTCGTCAGGCCCTTCGCCGACCGGTCCATCGGTGGCGTTGCCGGCGACCAGCGGTATCTCGCGCGCGACGGCGCGGATGCCATTGCCTCGGGAGAACAGCGCTACTGGGACCTCGACCGCCTGCTCAAGGCGGCGGAAAGCCGCGCCGGCAGCACTATCTCGGCGACGGGCGCGATCTACGCCGTGCGCCGCTCTCTCTTCCGTGCCGTCCCGTCCGGAGTGACGGACGACTTCTTCACGTCGACAGGCGCCATCGCGCAGGGCTACCGCCTCGTCTTCGCCGCAGACGCAGTCGCGTACGAGCCGGTCGCGAAGACGAGCGAGGTCGAGTGGGGCCGGAAGGTGCGGGTGATGACCCGGGGCCTGCGCGGCGTGCTCGTGAGGCGGGAGCTTCTGGACTCGCGCCGCCACGGCTTCTACGCCGTCCAGCTGCTCACACACAAGCTCCTCCGCCGCACGATGATCTTCCCTCTCGCGCTGGCCGCGGGGACGAGCCCGCTCCTCTGGCACCGTGGCCGAATCTACCGAGCAGCGACGCTCGCGCAGGCCACGCTCTACGGGCTCGCCGCGGGAGGCATGCTGCTCCGGGGGAGGCCGCTCGGACGCCGCAAGGTCTTCATGCTCCCGGCCTTCTTCTGCTTCGTCAACGCCGCCTCCTTTGGTGCCGTGTGGAATGTCGTCCGCGGTCGCCGCATCGATCGCTGGGAGCCGCAGCGACCTCTCGACACGGACCCCGAAGAGACGGAGGCGGTCCTCCGGCCGACACCGACGCCGCCGGGAGGGGTGGCCTGATGTCGCCGAGACCGGTTGACCGGGTCGACTGGCTCGGAACGGAGCTCGAGCGGGTGCGCGGCGATCGGGCGCTCCCCCCCGATGCGAGCATCGCCGTTCCCGTAAACGCGCAGGGCGACCTCGAGAACGTGCTCGTCCTCTTGGGCGACATTGCGCGGTACCGCGGGAAGCAGACGTTCGAGGTCGTGCTCGTGATCAACAACTTCCCGCCGGACGACCCGCCAGGGGCGATTACGACGTACGCCACCGCCGGCATGCGTGTCGTCTCGGTCCCGAACGCCTGGCGCGAGGGCGAGGCCGTCTGCCTCAGCGCCCGCGTCCCGGGTATCCGCGCCGCCGAGGCGGAGCGAATCCTCCTCTTCGATGCCGACTGTCGGATCCCCGAGCCGACCCTTCTGCTCGACTGGTACGTCGAGCAGTTCAGAAGCGGAGCGCAGGTCGCCTACACGCGCGTCGGCCACTACGACCTGCGGCCCCTGTGGTCGGTGCGCGCGCGGATGGGCGCACACCATTTCTCCCGCTGGGTAAAGCGGGTGCTGCTGCACATCCCGACGACTCGAGGGAGCAACTACGGCGTCGACCGAACGGCCTTTCTGCGCGTCTACGAGGGCGGGTTGCTCGCCGACGACCTCAATGTCGGCCCCGCCGTGAAGGCCGCCGGAGGCCGAGTCGTCTATGCGGGGGCGCCGAGGCTGCAGGTCCTGACCTCAGGGCGGAAGTTCCGCGGCGGCTGGCGCAAGCTCGCCCGCTACCTCCGCTACCGCCTGCTGTACAACGTGCGCGTGCTCCGGACGAAGGCGGCCAAGCGCTCGCAGAGGCCGTACCATCAGAAGCCTCTCAGGTAGGGCGATGGCATCTCGCAGCACAACCCTCCCGGGTCCCGTCCTCTGGCGCGAAGCGAGGGCGGGCGACACGGCGCGCCTCGGCACCGGCGCCGAGGTCGCCGCGCTCGCGTTCTTCTTCATCTTCTACGCGAACCTCGCCGTCGTTGCCACCCAGTTCCACGACGTTCCTCAGGTCATAGCGTCGTCGGTCGCGCTGCTGCTCCTTTTCCCGATCGGGAAGTACATCCTGCTCGAGCGGCAGCCGCTCGTGATCACTCCGGTGCTTCCACTCGTCTTCGTCTTCCTCGGCGCCCTGTTTCTGTCGGCCGCACTGTCGGGCGAGCCGATCGTGGCGCGGAAGGCCGTCGTCACCTATCTGACGGAGGGGCTCCTCCTCTACCTGCTCGTCTCGAACGCGGTCCGATCAACACGGACGCTGAACCGGGTCGTGTGGGTCCTGATCATCGCCGGGAGCCTCCTCGGTGCCGTGTCCATCTACCAGGAGCTCACTCACACCTACGCGAACAACTACGGTGGCCTCGCCCAGGTCGACCGGGTCGACACGGGGGGAGGCTTCAACATCGCCCCGGAGGAGTCGGGGGAGAAGATCCTGCGACCACGCCTGGGCGGGCCCCTCGGGAGCGAGAACCGCTACGCCCAGATCATGGTCGTCCTGATGCCGCTCGCGCTCATCCGAGTCTTCCGCGAGCGCTCGCGGCGTCTTCGCCTCCTCGCCGCCGGCGGGTCTCTCCTCATCCTCGGCGGCCTCCTGCTGACGTTCTCGCGCGGGGCGGCGGTTGGCTTGGGCGCAACGCTCGTGCTGATGGTGCTCCTGCGAGAGCTACGACTCCGCCAGATCGCGGTGCTCCTGGCGGTGGTCACGGCAGGCGTTCTCCTGGTCATCCCCGACTACGTCACCCGCCTGAGCTCGCTGCAGGGGGTGACGTCGATCTCAACCTCCGACGGGAGCGAATCCGCGGACGGGGCGGTGCTCGGACGGGCGACCGAGAATCTCGCGGCTTGGTACACGTTCATCGACAATCCGCTCACGGGAGTCGGACCAGGCGTCTACTTCCGCGAGTACTCACAGGAGTACGCCAATCGTCTCGGCCTCGAGCACCTCGAGAGCGACCGCAGGGGCCACAGCCTCTATCTCGAGATGGCGGCGGATACGGGAGTCATCGGTCTCGGAGCGTTCCTCGCCATGGTGCTGACGGCTCTCGCGTACCTGTATCGCAACTCGAGATACTGGCGCGAACGGGACCCGGAGCGATCGATACTCGCGAGCTCGTTCTTCTTCGCGCTGCTTGCCTATTTGGCCACGGCGTTCTTTCTCCACCTCTCCTATCAGCGCTACTTCTGGCTCCTCCTCGCACTGGCGAGCTCAACCATCTGGGTGCTCGAGCGCGAGCGTTCTCGGGAGGCGGCGCCGGTACGACCCGTGGGACATGCGACCTGACGTCCTCATCCTGGTCGTCGACTCGCTCCGCGCCGACCGCGTCGTGGGTGGCGACCGTCGCTGCCGAACTCCCAACCTCGATCGGTTCCGCGACTCCGCGACGGCGTTCACGAAGGCGTTCTCGGTCGCTTCGACGACGACTCCCTGCACGGCCAGCATCCTTTCGGGCACCTACCCGTTCGTCCACGGCATTCATTCTCTGGCTGGGAGGCGGCTCCGTATCGATCTTCCGACGCTCCCCGAGCTGTTCAAGGCGAGCGGGTATCACACGTGGGCGGAGATGACGGGCCCTCTGGAGCCCGTGACCGGCCTGGACCGCGGCTTCGACGAGTACCGGTGTCGCCCGTACAGGCATTGGCTCGATACGCCCTTCGGCGACGAGCTCACGGCTCGCCTGAAGAGCGCCCCCCGCCCGTGGTTCGGCTACGTCCACCTGTGGGAGATTCACTACCCCCGACGCGTCACGCGCGAGTTCAACCGCCCCGCCTACGGCGAGATCCTCTACGACCGTGCTGTCTCGTCCTTCGACAACCAGCTGGCGCGGGTCCTCGCCGCGGCGGACGACGACACGGTCGTCGTTTTCACCGCCGACCACGGGGAGTATCTCTCACGCTCGAGGAAGAACGAGCTGGTGACGCGCCTCAAGCGCCCCGCGGCCTGGGCGAAGCGGAACGTCCCCGGCGCGAAGAGGCTGAGGCGCCGTCTCATGCCACTCCTGTTCAAAGGCATGCGGCCGGGAACGCCGACCGACTCGGACGGCTACCGTGCCTGGCTCGGGCACGGCTTCCACGTCTACGAGACCCTGGTGAATGTGCCGCTCCTCGTGCGCGCGCCGCACGTCTTCGCGAGCGGCGCCGAGGAAGAGCGGATGGTCAGCCATGTCGACCTCTTTCCCACGCTTGTCTCGGCGCTCGAGCTCGACGGCACGCCTTCCTCCAACCTGAGCGGCATCGACCTGACCGCTCTCGTGCACAGCGGCGGTGGAGCCGGGCGGGAGGCCCTCTACTTGCAGGCAAGCGGCGCCCGCAGGATGAACCGGCCCGAGCAATGGCTGGCGGGCCTGAGGACTGACCGGTACAAGTAC
>Ga0081538_10006647_pt1 | contig 10136 bp, 8 predicted proteins | sample TabmetS5T2R1_FD_71022 | JGI IMG/M metagenome (GOLD analysis project Ga0081538, IMG submission 71022) | Tabebuia heterophylla rhizosphere microbial communities from the University of Puerto Rico - S5T2R1 | ecosystem: Host-associated > Plants > Roots > Rhizosphere ... | reverse complement strand
AGGACCACCGCGAGGACGCTCGGCGACACGAGGAGCACGCCGACGACGAACGGCGCCGAGCCGACTAGCTGCGCGTCCCTGCCTAACGGGGACGCATGTGGGGCTCGGCCGTCTTCTCGTCTATGAGCGCGGCCCCAGGCCCGGGTAGTGAGATCGCCGCGATCCCATGCAGCGACCTGGCGAGCTTCACGCTCCAACGCGCGCCGCAGCTTGGGGACAAGCCAGCGTTGGTCGACAGCAGCACCGGCCGCGGTCTCAGCTACGCCGAGCTCGAGCGCTCGGTGCGCAGGCTCGCGGCAGGGCTTGCGGCGCGTGGCTTTGCCAAGGGCGATACCTGTTGCCTCTGCGTCCCGAACATGCCTGAGTTTGCGATCGCGTTCCACGGCGTCGTTGCCGCCGGTGGTCGTTGCACCACTGCGAATCCGCTCTACACCGCGCGCGAACTCGGCCACCAGCTCGCCGATACGGACGCGCGCCTGCTCGTGACCGTGCCCTCGTCGCTCGAGGTCGCGCGTGAGGCGGCTGAGGTGACCGGCTGCGAGATCTTCGTTGTTGGGGACGCGGATGACGCTGCACCCTTCTCCGCGCTGCTCGGTGACGCGGACGCAGCGCCCGATGTGTCGATCGACCCTGACACCGATATCGCCGCGATCCTGTACTCGGGCGGCACGACCGGGCTACCGAAGGGGGTCCTGCTCAGCCATCGCAATCTGGTTGCGACGCTGGCCTTGGGTGAGCAGCCGATGGCATTGACGGTCAACGACGTGTCGCTTGCAGCGCTGCCGTTCTTCCACGTGTTCGGCCTGCACGTGGTCCTCAACTTCGCGCTTCAGGCCGGTGCGACCGTGGTGGCGATGCAGCGCTTCGAGCTGACGCAGTTTCTCGGGTCGATCGAGCGATACCGGGTCACCCGCGGCTACGTCGTCCCGGCGATCGCACACGCGCTCGCCGAGAACCCAGCGGTCGGGCAGTGCGACCTGTCCTCGCTGCGTCACGTTCTCAGCGGCGCCGCACCCCTGGGGCGTGAGTTGACCGAGGCGACCGAGGCAGCGCTCGACTGTCCGCTGACCGAAGGTTTTGGCATGACCGAGATGAGCGCAATCACGCATCTCGTGCCTCCGTTCGGAGCGGAACGCAAGCCGGGCTCAATCGGACCGCCGATCGCAGGAGTCGAGTGCCGCCTGGTCGATCCTGACACCGGCCAAGACGTGAGTCCGGGAGAGCGCGGCGAGCTCTGGATGCGCAGCCCGAAGGTGATGCGGGGCTATCTCAACAACCCCGAGGGCACAGCGGCGATGATCGACGCCGACGGCTGGCTGCGAAGCGGGGACATCGCGGTCGTCGACGCGGACGGCTGGTTCAGCGTCGTCGGCCGGATCAAGGAAATCATCAAGTACAAGGGCTTTCAGGTCTTCCCAGCGGAACTCGAGATGATCCTGACTGGCCATCCCGGTGTGTCCGACTGCGCGGTCGTCGGCGTTCCCGATGAGGCCGCGGGCGAGGTGCCCAAGGCTTTCGTCGTCCCCAAAGGCGGTGATCTCGATCCCGACTCCGTGATCCAACACGTAGCCGAGCAGGTCGCGCCGCACAAGCGCATCCGCGCTGTCGAGTTCATCGACGAGATCCCGAAGTCGCAGTCCGGAAGGATCCTTCGCCGCCTCCTGCTTGAGCGCGAACGGGCGCCCTAGAACCGGCGTTCATATGTTGCACGCTGGACTCGATCTGAGCAGGAAGAAGCTCGGCGTCTGTCTGCTTTCCGATGGGGGAGAGCATCTCGACCAGCTCGCAGTGGCGCCCGATGTCGACTCGCTGCGTCGGCTGGCGCGCCGGGTCGACGAGCTGCACGCCGAGCCGGTCTCGGCCGTTGTCGAGTCGATGACCGGGGCCAGGATCGTCCACGACACGCTCGAGGCGGAGGGCTGGTCGGTCGAGATCGCCGACGCGCAGAAGGTCGAGGGCCTGGCGCCGCTTGCCTGCAAGACGGACAGGATCGACTCGTTCGTGTTGGCGACGCTGTCGCGGCGAGACCTGGTGCCGGCGATCTGGCTTCCCGATCCCGAGGTCCGCGAGGAGCGCGAGCTGGCCCGCTTTCGCCTGCACCTGGTCAAGCACAAGACGGCGCTCAAGAATCGCGTCCACTCGACCCTGATGAGCTTCGGCCGCGCCTGCCCGGTCAGCGACCTGTTCGGGGTCGAGGGCAGAGGGCTGTTGGAGCGCCTCGAGGTGCCCGAGCCGTGGCGCTCGAACGTGACCGCCTCGGTCTGGCTGATCGACGAGCTGGAGCGCCAGATCGACGAGACAAACCGCCGGCTGCGCGCGGGCCATGCCGACCATCCCTACGTCCCGCTGCTTTTGAGCGTGCCCGGGGTCGGCTCGGTGTTGGCCTTTACGATCGCCGCCGAGATCGGCCAGATCGAGCGCTTCTCATCGCCTCAAGGGTTCGTCGGCTACACGGGGCTTTGCCCCACCGTCAAGCAGTCCGGCGACTCCGACCGCCGCGGCCCGCTGACAAAGCACGGGCCCCGCTACCTGCGCTGGGCGCTGATCGAGGCGACCTCGCATGCGCTGCGCCACCCCGCCTACCGAGAGCGCTACCAGCGCAACAAGAAGCGGCTCGGCAAGCAGCGCGGGGCGAGGGTCGCCCAGATCGACATCGCCCGCCGGCTGGCCCACGCGATCTGGCACATGCTTACCCGCAACCAGAAGTTCGCTCCCCGAGGCGCCACGATTCGTCTGGCGGTTGATCGCCCTTTTGGACTTGCGCCCGCGAGCGAACATCCAATTTCGCCTGATCCTCCCCACCAGGAGGCCATAGAGACATGAGCACCGCTCCACACCCACTAACCCCGCGAGCGCCATGACGACGATTACCGACCGCTACTTGACACCCGGCCCTTCTTCATAGAGACGACGTCCAGAACTCTCGAGCCGCCGGCGGCCGAGTCCGGCTACCAGACCTCGTCTTCGTTAGCAGGCACTTCGGCGTCCCCGCAGACAGCTTCGTCTCGCCCGCAAAGCAGCAGCACGCTCGATCCGGCCGCGACCCGGCGTTGGCCCAGACGGCCAGCACCACAGCGATGTCCCGCAGGCTCAAGGGGGATCGCCCCCAGCGCTTTCGCCGACGGGATGCCTCAGGGTCGGAGCCCGGCGGCCTGTCGCGCAGCGTCCTCGTCAAAGAACACTTCGCAATGCCGGGGCATTCCGTCGCGGAACGTCCAAAGGTGATAGGCGGTCTGATCGAGATCGATGCCGCTCGTCTTACCGTGGCCGGTCAGGCGTACCCGCATAAAGACGGTTCGCCGAGATCGACAGCCTCTTCAGCACTGAAACGGAAGCCCTCATATGCCTCAAGCGCGAGCCGGGTGCCTCGCACGAGCTCCTCGCGCCCGTGGTACTCGTCGGTGTAGGGGAGCGCGGAAGGCTGACTCATCTCGACCCGGGGGTGCATCAACTCCGCGGCATCAGCAAGCGTGCGCTGGCGGTACAGCTCACGCAAGACCCGGACGTTCTCGTGCGACATCGCGCGCATTATCCGTCTCGGCACGGGATCCAGTTCGCGGGGAGCGACCCCCGATAGCTCTCGCCACTCACTTGGCCGGGGAGGAGGAGCGGGAGCACCGAATCGGCACTCCCGCTCGTGGTGGCCGCCGCTCGGTCAACAGCTTGAGCCCGGCGGTGGCGGACATCAGCGGACGGCCGCGCGTGCGCCCGTCGGTGATGATCTCCTTTCGACAACGGCGAGATCATCGAAACCGTCCACGCCCGCCGCGCTCCGATGATCCCAGTCAATGCATCGCTCCGACTCTGATCGAAAGCCGATCGTCAGTGCCGCTCGTCGCGCGATGCGAATAGCTAGCCCACCCTGTTGCATTCGCGCTCGCTGTGTCGAGCCGCGCCTTGACTCCGCAGTTACCGACGCCGCTGGGATTCGTGCAGCGGCTCGACGGCACCCAACGAGTTGTGGCGAACGGTCCGGCCACAGGCCAGGTAGATCTTCCGGCCTCGTTGCAACTTGTCACGACGCGCGCGTAGAGTCGCTCTCGTTCCGAGTGCAGAGGAGCAACATGGCCGGCACACCCGAAACAAGTGACCAGGGCCGTGGCTCGGCGACACTCCAGGGAGAGCTCTGGGCAGAGCGCGCTCGCGACTGGGCCGAGGTGATGGAGGGCTGGAACGGCTGGGGCATCCCGCTCTACCGCCAGGTTCTCGAACGTCTCAATGTCGGAGCTGGGACCGACCTGCTGGACGTCGGCTGCGGCGCTGGGCGCTTCTGCCGGATCGCGGCCGACCGGGGAGCGCGCGTCTCGGGCATCGACGCCACCGCCCCCTTGGTCGAGATCGCGGGAGAGCGAATACGCGGCGCCGACCTCCGCGTGGGCGACGTCGAGGCTCTCCCGTGGCCGGATGACTCGTTCGATGTCGTTACGGGCTTCAACTCATTCTTTTTTGCCGCCGACCTGGGGCACGCCATGCGCGAGGCCCGGAGAGTCGCGCGTCCGGGCGGGCAGGTCGCGCTGACCGTCTTTGGGCGGCCGGAGCGCTGCGAGTCGACACCGATGTTCGCCGCGCTCGGACAGCTGCTGCCGTCGGAGTCCGGCGAGCACGAGGGCGGCCCCGCCCTCCACGAGGAGGGAGTGCTCGAGTCGCTCGCCAAGGAAGCCGGGCTTGCCCCGCAGGAGGCAGGCTATCTAGACGTCGTCGAGGAGTACCCGGACCTGGAGACCCTGCTTCGCGGCTATCTCGCTCACGGCTCGGTTGTGAGGGCGGTGCGGAGCTCGGACGAGCGGCGGGTCCGCGAGGCACTCAGCGAGGGCGTACGCTCGCTGATCACCGCGAGCGGCGGCGTGCGCATCGAGGACGAGTACCGCTACCTGATCGCGAGCGCCTAGGAGCAGGCGGCTCGAGTGCGTTCCGAATGTGGGCAGCAACCCGAAGCGTAATCGGCTCGCCGCCTGACCGCGATCTCGCCTCAGGGTCTGGCCTGGCCGCTGGGACCACTCACCTCGCTTCCTCCTGTCGCTATTCGCGATCGCGTGCGACTGGGGCGCTTGTAGCCGAGGGCGGATTGCACGCTCGACGGTCGCCACTTCGCGCCGCCGCGCGCGGTCGGGATGCCCTCCTCGTTCAGCGCGTCGGCGATCGCCTGCAGCGTCAGGCCGGCCGCACGCATGCGCACGATCCGCCGCTTGAGCTCGGGCTTGATGGCGGACCCGACCGCCCGCTGCGCTTGTGCGGCGGCGAGCCCCTTGCGGGTCCGCTCTGCGAGCCGGGATTCCTCCCACTCGCTGACTGCGCTGAGTATGCCGGCAGCCGCGCGCCCAAACTGCGTGCCTGTGTCGATCATCGGCTCAAGTGACACAAGGCGGGCGCCCGCCCGCCGGAGCGTATCGAGGATCTCCCCTAGATCGGCGACCGATCGGCACAGGCGCGCGAGTTCGGTGACGACGAGGGCCGAGGCGTCACCCCTGCCCAATCGCTCGATTGCACAGCTGAGCGCGGGGCGGTCGAGGCCTCTCGATCTCCCGGTCGCGGGCTGGACATCGCGCAACAGCGCGACGAGTTGCCAGCCTTGGCGGGCGCAGAAGTCGTCGATCGCGGCCGCCTGGTCCCGCAGGTCCGGGTCGTCAATTCGAGTAGTCCCGTCGGCGCTCACGTAGCCGAGAGCTGAGACCGGCAGGTGGCGGCGAAGTGGCTCATCCGGCCTTCGACGCTGGACCTGTGCGGGCGCGGCGACCTCGGGCGACGCGTCGAAACGGCCGATGTCCCGCCCTCCGGGTGTGGCTCGCCGGTGGGCGGAGCCATCCCCGTTCCAGCTCAAGCTCATCCTCGTCCGGTGCGGATTCATCTCCGTAGCTCCCGGCGTTCTCGGCGAGCGCGTCCGGCGTGAGCGTGCGCTGTCTCAGGGGCTACCTCGCCGCCCGCGGTCGCCTGCGCGTTCACGGGGGCGGATAGGCGGGCGGCCTCGATCGCGGCGACCAACGCGATCCAGCCGGAGAACCCGGTGCGCTCACCGGAAGGGGCTTCTACCTCGCCGCGAATGGGCTCGTGCGGGGGCCCGAGCGGGATATGAACCGTCAGCCGGCGCGGTGGGTTCATAGGCCGACCCTGACTGGTCCGGGGCCCGCTAGCTACCGGGTACCACCCTGTACTTGTGGGACAGCTTGCGGCAGGCCCTTGGCGGGCGGATAGTTAAGTGCATGTCCAGCCGCGACGCCCCTCCGGCGACGCCGAGACTGCTGGAGCGAGGGGCAGAGCTTAGGGAGATCCGTGCTGCATTCGAGGACGTGGCGGGCGGCGCCGGGCGGCTGGTCGTACTGCGCGCACCGGCGGGGCTGGGAAAGAGCCGCCTGCTCGCCGCCGCGGCCGATGAGGCATACGAGCGGGGACTCACAGCCCTGTCCGCCCGTGGCTCGGAACAAGAGCGCGCGGTTCCACTGGGTCTTGCCCGCCAGCTCTTCGACTCGCTACTGCGTTCGCTGACTGCCGGGGAGCGCCGGCGGGCGCTTTCGGGGGCAGCCGCGCGAGCGGGAGCACTGCTAGACCCCGGATCGGCCCTGCCTGTCTCCTCGGGTGCGGGGTTACATTCTCTGTACTCGTTAGTGGCGAACGCCAGCGACGAGCGGCCCATGGCGCTGCTCATCGACGACGCGCACTGGTCCGACGACCCGTCGCTCGCGTTCCTGGGCTTCCTGTCGCGCCGACTCGACGATGTCGCCGTCGCGCTGCTCGTGGCGATCCGCGCCGGAAGCCGAGCCGATCAGGGCGTGGCCATCGACGAAATCGCCGCGGATCCGGCCGCGACGCGACTGCTGCCAAGGCCCTTATCTGAGGCGGGCGTCGCCTCGATCGTGCGGGACTGGCTCGGGCCACCCGCGCGCAAGTTCGCAACCGCCTGCCATGAGGCGACCGGCGGCAACCCGTTCTACCTGCAGGAGCTTTGTCGCGCACTCAACGCCGCGGGGGTCGAGCCCACCGCTGAGAACGTGCCGCGGGCGTCTCAGCTCGGCCCCGAGAACGTGTCCCGCGCGCTGTTGGTCCGAATCGGACGTTCCTCGCGGGACGCGGCTGCGCTGGCTCGCTCGCTCACCGTGCTAGGCGATCCCGCCGAGCTGCGGCTGGTCGCCTCGCTTGCCGGCCTGGACCTCGAGGCCGCGGCGACGGCGGCCGACGCGCTGACGCGCGCAGACGTGCTCGCCGACGAGCGCCCCCTCCGCTTCACGCATCCGATCGTGCGCTCTGCGATCGCGAGCGATCTGACCGCGGCGGAGCGCGCGCAGGAGCACGGGCGCGCCGCCTACGTCCTGGCCGCCCATGGCGCGCCAGCGGAACGGCTCGCCAGTCACCTGCTGGCGTGCGAGCCGGCCGGGGATGTATGGGTGACGGAACAGCTGCGGGTCGCCGCGCGAGTAGCCGTTCAGCGCGGGGCACCGGCGATCGCGGCCCGCTATCTGCGCCGGGCGCTGGACGAGCCCGCCGGTGCCGCCACGCCCGACGTGCTGCGCGAGCTCGGAACTGCCGAGCTCAGTGTCGGTGAGCTCGCGGCACTCGGCCATCTGGAGCAGGCTGTAAGGCTGGCGACGGAGGTGCGGGGGCGTGCCGCGGCGGTGCGGGAGCTCGCTCGTGGCGAGGTCGGCCTCGGGAGCACTGATCGCGCACTCGAGCTCTTGAGCGCGGCACGCGAAGACGTCGCGGACAGTTACCCGGAGTTGGTGGTCGAGCTCTCGGCTGAATTGTCCGGCATTGCATTGCTCTTACCCGGCTCGGCCGGTCGCGTCATGGAGCCACTGACCAGATTCGCGGACGCCCGCGGCGACACGGCTCACGAACGGCTGCTTCTCGCCAACCTCTCGCACTGGCTGGCCGCGAACGGGGCCTCGGCTGAGCGGTGCGTCGACCTGGCCGCACGCGCTCTCGCCGGAGGGCGGCTGCTCGCCGAGACACGAGCCGAGTCACCGGCGTTCTACCACGCGGTATTCATCCTGATCGCTGCCGACCGCTTTCGGGAGGCCGGTGAGGTCCTCGACGCGGCGCTCGACGATGCCCGCCGGCAGGGTTCGCTGATCGCGTTCGCCACTGCTTCGACGATGCGCTCGCTACTCACCTATCGCGTCGGTCGCCTGGTCGAGGCGGAGGCCGACGCACGCGGCGCGATCGACGCCACTCGGCTCCAGGGCTGGCCGGCGTTATCCATCGGGGTGGCGTTCCTGATCGACGCCCTGATCGAGATCGGTCGACTCGACGAGGCCGAACGCGTGCTCGACGAGTCGGAGCTCGGCCCGCGAGTCCCCGAGGGGCTCGTGATGGCGCCGGTGCTCGCGGCGCGAGGACGCCTGCGGATCGCCGTGGGGGATGTAGCCTCGGGCGTCGAGGATCTGCTCGAGTGGGGCAGGCGCGCCGACCGCGGCGAGAATCTCGGCACCGCCGGCACACCGACCTTCCGCACCTACGCAGCCCCGGCGGTCGCGTCGCTCGGCCAGGTAGCCGAAGCCAGGCGGCTGGTCACGGAGGAGTTGGAGCTCGCGCGGCGCTGGGGGGCACGCCGCGGGATCGGGATGACGTTGCATGCTGCCGGTCTGGTCGAGCCCGCGGAGAAGGGACGGGCGCTGCTCGAACAAGCGGTCGAAACGCTGCGTCACACGCAGGCTCGACTCGAGCACGCGCGGGCGCTCGTCGACCTCGGCGCGGCGCTGCGGCGCTCGGGGCGACCCTCGGATGCGCGCGCGCCGTTACGCGAGGGGATGGACCTCGCCCACCGCTGCGGCGCCGCGCCTCTGACGGCCCGCGCCCAGGATGAGCTGGGCGCCAGCGGGGTGCGACGGCGACCCCCGACGATGCTCCGCGGTGTCGAGGCGCTCACCCCCAGCGAGCGGCGGATCACCCTGCTGGCAGCGACCGGTCGGACAAACCGCGACATAGCGCAGTCGCTCTTCATCACCCGTAAGACCGTCGAGATGCATCTCCGGAATGCTTACCGCAAGCTCGACATCGATTCACGAGCGGAGCTGCCCGAGGCGCTTACGGAGGAAGCAGGGCAAATCGAGCTCACCCCGCAGCGGTGATCAAGCTTTACGTCGTCCCGGGCTCGAACCCTTCGATGAGCGCGCGCCTCGCGCTCGAGCACAAGCGCCTCCCGTACGAGCGCGTGGACCTCATCCCGACGATCCACATGGCATTCTTGCGGCTCGCCGGCTTCGCAGCTAGGACCGTGCCGGCGCTCCGGATCGACGGCAGGCGCGTCCAGGGCTCGCTCGCGGTCGCCAGGGCACTCGACGAGCTTCGGGCTGAGCCGCCACTCTTCCCCGCGGACCCCGAGCGGCGGCTGCGGGTCGAGGAGGCGGAGCGCTGGGGCGAGGCGGTCCTACAGCCCATCCCGCGGCGGCTCGCGTGGTGGGCGATCAAGCGCGAGCGCAGGGCGCTTCGGAGCTTCGCCGAAGGAGCCGAGTTGCACGTCCCAATCGGGCTCGCGATTCACGCGGCGGGGCCGATTATTCGCTTCGAGATTCACACGCACGGGGCGACGGACGAAACCGTGCAGGCCGACCTGCGAGGGCTCCCCAAGACGCTGTCGCGAATTGACGCCTGGATCGGCGGCGGCGTGATCGGCGGCGCAACCCCCAACGCCGCCGACTTCCAGATCGCCCCGAGCGTGCGCCTCCTGATGTGCTCCGATCAGCTCCGCCCGCGCATCGCCGAGCGACCGTGCGGCCGGCTCGCGGCGCGTCTCATCCCCGAGCTCCCGGGCCGCATTGGGCCGGTGCTACCTCCGCCCTGGCTACCCGGTTAAGCGGGCCTCCCCGCGCAGTCCTCGGGTTGCGGAGCCGCGGGTCGAGGGCACACGACCGCTGGCCGCACCATCTACGCCGTCGTGCCTGCCGCGCGGCAACTGTGTCCCGCGTCGGTAACGTCCGCACGCCGGCGCGTCCGGACCCTCGGACCGCGTAGGGCCATGATGACGCGCAGGAGCGGACGTTGGCAGCGCTGCTTGTCGACGAATGCGAGTGCGCCCGGCGACCCGATCGTGTGCTCCGTGACACCTCGCCTTCGTCCAACTCAGCAGCGACGGCCTCCGGAAGCAAACTCCTCCAATCAGGCGAAAGGAGCGGTGCCGCCGATCGAGTAGCGTCGCCTCATGAGCC
>Ga0081538_10006646_pt1 | contig 10136 bp, 7 predicted proteins | sample TabmetS5T2R1_FD_71022 | JGI IMG/M metagenome (GOLD analysis project Ga0081538, IMG submission 71022) | Tabebuia heterophylla rhizosphere microbial communities from the University of Puerto Rico - S5T2R1 | ecosystem: Host-associated > Plants > Roots > Rhizosphere ... | reverse complement strand
CGTCAGCCGCGAGAAGCCGTACCTGTTCCTCGATGCGCAGGACAACTACGTCGTCCGCGTGCCTTCAGCTCAGACGAGCTCGCGCGGAGTGACGTGGGACGAGGGTGCGACGGCGGGGCGCACAATCCCGCTCCGCCGATTCTTCGTCGCGAAACCGTCGGACTCGGGCAAAGCGATCAACAACGCACTGGCCCGCGGCATGAACCTGCTGCTGACCCCCGGCATCTACGACGTCGGGGCGAGCATTGCCGTCAAGCGCGCCAACACGGTCGTGCTTGGACTGGGGCACGCGACGCTCACGGCGTCGGGCGGCGCGATCCCACTCACGACGGCCGACGACCCGGGGATCATCATCGCGGGAGTCACGATCGATGCGGGTCCAGTCGAGTCGCCGGCACTGCTCCGCGTCGGCAAGGGCCATGGCAACACCGGCGCCAAGAAGAGCGACCCGTCGAACCCGACGACGCTCTCGGACGTGTACTTCCGCGTCGGCGGGCCACACGTCGGAAGGTCTGACATCGCGCTCGAGGTCAACAGCGACTACGTCCTGATCGATCACACTTGGGTCTGGCGTGCCGACCACGGCGTCGAGGGATTCTCCGGCGACACCGAGCGCTGGAACACCAACACCGGCCGCAACGGCGTCGTCGTCAACGGCGACAACGTGACGGCGACGGGGCTCTTCGTCGAGCACTTTCAGGAATACAACACCGTCTGGAACGGCGACGACGGCGTCACGATCCTGTACCAGAACGAGCTCCCGTACGACCCGCCGACCCAGGCCGACTGGATGCACGACGGCACCGAGGGCTGGGCCGGCTACAAGGTCGCCGACCGCGTGAAGACGCACAGGCTCTTCGGCGGCGGTGTCTACGTCTTCAACCGGAACGACCCGTCGATCCACACGGAGAACGGCTTCGAGGTCCCCCGCGCTCCCGGCGTCCAGCTGCACCACATCATGACGGTGAATCTCGGCGCCGGCACGATCGACCACGTGGTCAACGGAGTGGGTGATCCGGCCGACACGACAAGGATCGGCATGCCGGTCTACATCGCGGATTACCCGTAGCGATTGCACATTCGTCCAAGACGGCGGCGCGATCGGCGGGCAAACTCGTCGCATGGACACGACCCACGAGCAGTTCATCAACGACAGCGCGGACCGAGGCCTCCAACTCGACCTGGCGCGCAGGGGACAGCCATGACCGGCCGTCCACCCGCGCGGATAGTCCCTTACCCCTCCGGACGCGACATCACGGCCTCCCGGGACTTCTATGTCGAAGCGCTCGGGCTCGAGGTCACGATGGAGAACCCTGTGCTGTGCCTCAGCTCACCCGCTAACCCGTCGGCGCAGGTGATCCTGTCGCCACCGGGATTCGAGAACCCACAACCGAGCTTCGGCGTGGAGCTCGGCGATCCGGAGGCGGTCGACGCGGCCCACGCCGAAGCCATAAGACGCGGACTGCGCATCGCCTATCCCCTCACCGACGAGCCCTGGGGCGTTCACCGCTTCTTCGTCGAAGACCCCGGCGGCACGATCGTCAACGTGCTCGCCCACATCCAGTGAACTGGGAGCGTCCGGACACACGCTCGGAGCTAGGCCCGGAAGCGGCACTCGCGAGCGCCGCGGCTCCACCTGCCGGCGTGCCGAGGAACCGCCGCCGGCTCGGCCGGATCTCGGTTTTGCACGGAGAGGATCCCCCTCGTTGACGCCGGCTATGAGCCCGAGGGTTGCTCGCTGTTTTTCGGCGCCTTCGGCGCTCTCTCGGGCGACGCTTCTGGCGGGGCCCCCCGATCAGCCTCCGGCGCGGCCGGCGGCGCCGGCTCCACCTTGACCTTCTTCGCCGTTCGGTCGGCGCTCGGCTTCGGCTCGGGCGGGCCACGCTTCACCGGTGTCTGGGCCAGCGGCGCTTCGATGGGGCCGCGGCCATTGGCGCCGGGCTCTCGGTCCATCTTGGCCGTCGGCTTCGGCTCGCCGTCCATCTTGGCCGTCGGCTTCGGTTCGCCGTGCGCGATCGGCTTCTCGTTCTCGCCCGGCTCCGCGGCCTGTCGCGGCGGATGACCCGGCGGAACCGCCCTCGGCTTGGTCCGGCCGGGTGTCGATGCACGCGGGCCGTGCTCGTTGTCGGCCCTTCGGGTGCGCCCCTGCACGCCACCCCCGGTTGTCCTCTCGGTCTTCGGCGCGAGCTCGAGGCTGCTGATGCGCTGGGCAGGCGCTTCGGGAGCCGGCGAACGCCCGCCGTGCGCGATCGGGTCGGCGCGGGTCGCCGGCGGTTCGGCCGCCGCGGCGGCCGACTGTGGCCGGGGGTCAGGGGACCGTCGGGGCTCGTCAAACGCGGTTTCGCCGGCCACGGCGCCGCCGCCGGCGAGCACGCTCACGAGCGCCACCTTGGCAAGGGTGGCGCTGCCATAGGATGAGGAGGCGGCCGCGCCGAAGCCTCCCGCGAGCCCGCCCCCCGCCGAGCCACCGCCCAACCCGACCGCGGCGAGCACGCTGGACTTCAGCCCGAGCGAGGGCACAACCGGCAGGGCGGCGGCAAGCATCCGCCGCTGCTGCTTCACGTTCTCGCGATAGGCACGGCAATCCGGGCATGCGCGCAGGTGGTAGCCCAGCTCCCGACGGCGCAGTGAGCCACCCCGGAGGTTCGCGAGCTGCTCACGGATGTCGTTGCACGGGGTCTCGCGGGCGGCCCGTCGCTGGATCAGCCCGCTGCGTGCCCGGAACACAAGCGCCTTCACCTTGGCGCCCTCGCAGCCGAGCACGTTCGCGATCTCCGAATGGGAGAGCCCGCCCGCCTCGGACAGCAGTAGCGCCGCGCGCTGACTCTCGGGCAGGTCGCGGAGGTCGCGCAGCAGGTCGAGCAGTTCGCCGCGGCGCTCGACCTGCTCGGCCGGCCCCGCGGTGAGCGGCTCCCCCTGTTCGGTCGCCCGCTCGCGGCGCGAGCGCAGCACGGACACGCAGCGGTTTCGGGCAACCGCGTACAGCCAGGGCTTGAGCGCGAGGGGGCGCTCACCGTTGCGCTGGAGATTGCGGAAGGCGGCCGCGAAGGTGTGCTGGACGGCGTCTTCGGCCTCTTCCCGAGACCCGAGCATGTGCCGACAGAAGCCAAGTATCCCGGCTCCATGGCGCTCGAACGCGACCTCGAAGGCGGCCTCGTTGCCGCGCCGGATCTGCTCCACGAGTGTCTCGTCGCCGACGAGGGCGAGCAGCCGTTTGGAGCGGACAGGCCGGAGCTGGGCACGGGCTGGAATGACGTCGGCGCGCATTGCCGTCTGAGTTCTACCTCACGCGTCGACCATCGGCGACCGCGCGACATGCACTCCACGGCGGCAACCATCCGTAGACCAGACGTGAGCGTGGCGGCCCGAAGGCCGCCCCGCTCGCGGCGCCGCGCCGGGCCTCACCCCGTTACGTCACGCTGCCGAATCAGGTCGAGCGTTGCGTCCCGGATCAGGCCGACCCCACTGGCATAGACCTTCGTGCCCTTACTCCCATCGAGCGGGTTGAAGTCGCGCACCGTGATGGTCTCGACGACGGTCCCGTCGGGCAGAGTTGCCCTCCCGCCGGTGTGCACGACCGTTGCCTGGTCCATGGCGACGCCGGGTGCGACCTCCTGCTGGAAGGTCATGCCCGGCTGGTTCGCGGGCATGAAGATGCCCGGAGCGTTTGCCCCGAGCGTCCGCGCGCCAGGCACCTTCGTGACTGACGATCTCGCCGTCTTCGTAGATGTCGACGGCCTCGCCGAAATAGCAGACCGTGCCATCCAGCGTCTGTGCGAAGTAATTGAGGGAGACCTCGATCCGGTTTTCACCCGGATCGACCTCGCCGTTTGCGATGGTGTCCTCCCATTCCTCCTCCTTGAGCACGCGCGTGATAACCCTTACCCCGCGGCGGAAGCGGAGGGTCTCGGTCTCCGGAAGGACCGTTACCTGAAGGCCGATGTTCTGTCCCTGCTCCTTTCCGCCGTAGACCCACTGTCGTCGGACCGGCAACGGAAAGTAAGGGTTGTCGAACTCAAGTGTGAACGTGTTGCCGTCGGGCGCGCACAGGGTCAGGTGGTCGAGCGGCTCCGGTTCGCGGCTCAATCAGGGCATCAATCCGGGGCCGGGCGGGGCATAACTGTCCAACCTTTGCCGTCGGCCGGCGTTTCAAGGGCATGAAGCGGATCACCGTGGCCGCCTGGCTTGTCGCTTCGCTCGCGCTGCCGGCCGGCGCATCGGCCCAGCCGAGCGGCAACGAAATACGGGCCGCGCAGAAGCAGTGCAAATCCGAGCGCGGGAAGACTAAACCCACGCGCGAGGCGTTCAAGGCCAGGTACGCCAGCATGAGCCGGTGCCTGCGCCAAAAGGCGGCCGAGGAGGCGGCCGAGCAAAAGACGGCTCAGCAGAACGCCGCGAAGGAGTGCAAGGCCGAGCGCGCCAGCATCGGCTCTCAGGCGTTCGCGGAGAAGTACGGCACGAACAAGAACGGCAAGAACGCTCACGGCAAGTGCGTCTCGGCCAAGGCCAAGGCGAAGAAAGCAGAGATGGACGCCGAGGACGATCGGGCGGCCGCCGAGTTCAGAAACGCGGCGAAGGAGTGCGACTCGGAGCGCACGGCGATGGGTGAGCAGGCGTTCGGCGAGAAGTACGGGAGGAACGGGACCCGGCGGAACGCCTTCGGGAGATGCGTGTCGAGCAAGACCCAGGAGGCGTAGCCGACCTCTGAGCGGGGGCGAACTCCGGCGGCGCTGCGAGTCGCCGCCGGTGGCCAGGAGGGAGGGCTCCTGCGGGGGGCCCTCCCTCGCTTATGAGGGTGGCGGGCACACTCGTGGCCGCGCCGCTGCCGGGCCTTGATGGGGGAAGCGCACCGGAGTAGCGTCCGGACCAGGCGCCGATCGAAGGGTTACGCCCGGTAACTGCCGACGCTTTGAACACAACTCGACGCGGCCCACGAATCGGCTTAGGCCTGGCCGCGGCCCCTCCGGGCGTCGGGGCGCTCACGGCCTCGTTCGGCCTCTTCTCGCTGTCGTATGCAACGGTCACCCTGGCGCTCGCGATCTACGGCTTCGGCGAGGCCGGGGCCCTGGGGGCAGGGCTTGCCGGGGCACGGGTGATCCCGGCCGCGGTCGCGGGAATCGTCGGCGGGAGGGTGGCCGCCCGCGCCCCGCCGGGCCTCGTGCTCCTCGGCGTGACGACGAGCGAGGTGCTGCTGCTCAGCGCCGTGGGTGCGGGGGTGCTGGCGGGCGCACCGTTCGCAGTCGTGCTGGCGCTGGCAATCGTCGACGCCGTGGTGGTGATGGCCTATCAGCCCGCGCAGGCGCGGCTGCTCCCCGCGCTCGTGAGGACGCCCTCCGAGCTCACGGCGGCGGCCGCGACGCTGAGCAACGTCAAGGGGGCCTGCCAGGTCGCAGGCGCGCTCGCCGGCGGGGTGCTGATCGAGGCCGCGGGCGCCGCGGCGACGTTTCTGCTGGCGGCCCTTGTGGTCGCGGTCGCCGGAGGCGTCATGGTCTCCGTCGTCAGGCGTGTGCCAGGAGGCGAGGTGCCGATCGGCGCGGGTGCCGCGGATCCCCCGGACCCGCCTAGCCTTGGGATTGATTCCGGCGTCGCCCGCGTGATGGCGGTGTCGGGAATCCGGTCGTTCGTGCGCGGTCTCTGGACGACCCTCACGACGATTGTGGCGCTCGACCTGATGGGTCTGGGGGAGTCCGGGGTGGGCTTGCTGATGGCCGCAGCTGGGCTTGGTGTGTTCATGGCTCTTCCGGCCAGCGGACTGCTGGTGGGCCGCCACTCGCTGCTGGCGCCGCTCGCGGCGGCGCTCGTGCTCTTTGGGGCGCCGCTTCTCCTGATTGCAGCCGTCCCGGAGCTCTGGTTCGCGCTCGGCCTCCTTGCGCTCTGGGGCTTGGGAGCGGCGCTCGCCGACGCGACCGTGAGCTCGCTGCTGTTCCGGATCGTGGCGGGCCCCGAGATCGCGCGGGTTGTGGGTGCTGTCGAGAGCCTCAAGCTTGCGCTGGGCGGCGGCGGGGCCCTGGCTGCGCCCGCCCTGGTCGGCGCGTTCGGCGTCCGTGGCGCGATCGCATTCACCGGCGCCGTCCCGTTCGCGCTGCTAGTCGTCGAATGGCGCGGCCTGCGACGGGTCGACGAGGTCGCCGGGCGGCGGGTCGAGCGCCTCGAGCTTCTGGGGCGCGTTCCGCTGTTCCGGGCGCTGCGCGTGAATGCACTTGAGCAAACCGCGGCGGCGCTCGTCCGGTTGGAGGTGCCCGCCGGCGTCGAGGTGGTGCGCCAAGACGACCCCGACGCCCGGCGGTTCTTCCTGGTCGAGGATGGGATCGCCGACGTGCTCGTGGACGGGTGGCTAGTGGCGACGCTCGGTCCGGGTTCGTCGTTCGGCGAGAAGGCGCTGCTGCGATCTGTCCCGCGGGCGGCGACGGTACGGGCGCGCACCCAGCTGCGGCTGCAGGCCCTCGACCGTGCGCACTTCCTCGCCGCGGCCACGAGCGCGCCGGACGGCACGGTTCTCGAACCCGGCGAGGGGCCGTTGCCCGCGCCGACGGAGCCGGCCGAGTTGCTGCGGGTCGTGCCGCTCTTGACCGGCCTCGAGCAGAGCGCGCTCGAGAAGATGGCGGCGCTCGGCCACAGGCACACGGTGCGCGCCGGCGACGACGTGGTCCGGGAGGGGGAACCGGGCGATTGCTTCTATGTGCTGCTCGAGGGAACCGCGGGCGTGTACTCGGGAGAGCGGCTCATCCGGACCCTCGCACGGACCGATTACTTCGGCGAGATCGCGCTGCTCCACCACGTCCCCCGCACCGCGACGGTCCGCAGCCTGACCGACGTGCGTCTGTTCTCGCTCGACCGCGAGGCGCTTCTCAGAGTGAGCCCCGACGGCCTGCCCGCCGAGCAGCTCGTCTGATCCTGATCGGGCCCACGCCCCGCCGGCGAGGCACACCGCCGCTCGGGCCGGCGCGCGCGCCGCGCGGGCCACGAACCGCATTCCAGTGCGCACGTCGTCGGCGCGGACGCACAGTGGCGCCGAAGGCAGGAGCGATCCGCCCGACGCCCGGCTAGCAGCGCGGGTCGGGGCCGGCCGCCGCGCGAGCGTAGCGAGCGAGCTGCCGGGCGCGGCGCAGCGGCTCCGGGGTTCGGGCCCGTCGGGTCGCGGCGCGCACCACGGCGGTCGCCGTGTCGAGGTCGGTGCGCCAGCCCGGGTGGACCACGACCGGGCGGGCGCCGGCGCGCGTTCGGAGCATGCGCGCGACCTCGACGCCCCCGAGCAGCACCTGGCTCGTCGCACCGCGTTCGGCCCCCGGCTCTCGCCCCTCGGCCAGAAGGGGCCGGTCGGTCACGCCCACGCTCGGCCGGTCGAGCGCCGCGCCGAGGTGAAGGGCAAGCCCGGCGGCGCGCGGGTGGTCGCGGCCGCTGGCATTGGCGAGCAGCACATCCGGGGGCTCGGCGAGCAGCCGCACGGCGGCCTCGAGCAGCGGGCCCTCGCGAAGCGCCAGTAGGCCAGGCTCGTAGGGCGCGCCGGCCGCGCCGACGGCGACCGCGCTCTCGACGAGCCCGCGGTTTCCTCGCATCAGCACGGCGGCGGCCCAGCCGCGCTCGCCCGCCCGGCCACGGCCCGCCTGTCCGCGCGCGAAACAGACGTAGCAGCCGGCGACCACGGGCAGGGCTGACAATGGTCGCCAGAGCGGCCGCGTGAGGGCCGCGAGCTCCCGCTGGGCACTCACGAGCTCGGACGCCGTGGAGGGCCACATCCGCCGGAGTATGCGCGGCGGTCTTCGCGAACGGCCCCTACGAAGGGGCGTCTTCAGGCGAAGCTGAACTGCGATGCGCCGGCCAGCGCGGCGGGCGACCTCCGATAATTCACCACCCTTGCTGCCAGGCGATGATCAGCAAGCCGAGAGCGATCGCCCCAGCGATCACGACGACCACGATGTTCGTCACGATCGCGGCGCGCATCCACTGTGGTGGCGTCCCCGTCTCCCGCCCGTCTGAGTGCCACTGCTGGGACGCCGCGAGCGTATTGGTGATGAACTGGTTCAGGCTCACCTCCTCGCGCTCGGCGGCCTGCGCGAGCTCCGTATGCAGCGACTGCGGCATGCGGAGCATGAGCCGCCCGCTGTGCCCGGCGCGCGCCTTCGCGCCGGAGACCTGCGCCGGCTCATCCGCCCGGGCCTCACGTCCGTGGGTCGGCCGAAGGCCCGGGTCCGGCTGGGGAGCCGGCTCTGCTGCGGCGTCTGGGACCAGCGCCGGAGGCGAGCTCCCTCGCTCAAATGCGCGGTCCTCGAGCTCGGCCCGCAGCTTGGTGAGTGCGGTGGTTGTGCGCCGGGCGAGCGCGCTCTGCGACATCTTTAGCTCCTCGGCGGCCTCCCTGCGGCTGCGCTCGCGAACGAAACGCAGGTAAATGATCGTTCGCTCAGTCTCGTCCAGGGTGCGAAAGGCGTCGGCGAGGAGCAGACGGGCCTCGCTAGCGTCGAGCTCTCTGGCGGCGGTATCCGAGGCACGGTTATCGACCATCCCGTTCGATCTCTTCTCGAGCCGCGCGAGGTCGTCAGCGGTAACGCCCAAGGCCTCGGCGAGCTCGCTCGGACTCGGTGCCCTACCGAGTCGCGCGGTCATCTCCTGGCGCGCCTCTGGCAGCCGGACGCTCACCTCATGGAGGCGGCGCGGCAGGCGAACGGTGCTCGTGTCGTCGCCCTGCGAGCCGGACAAGCGGTCGGATCCAACGCCGCCGAAGAGGCAGTCATCGCCGGGTAGCCCATTGAGGATGTCGTCCCCCTGCAGACCGAACAGGCTGTCGCCCAGGTCCGTCCCGTCCACGAGGTCGTTCTGGACGGTGCCCAGCTTCTCCGTTACGCAGGCGCCCGGGGCCAGTAGGCGCGCCTCGGAGGGGCCAAGAAGATCCGTGGCCGCGGGGGGCGGAGACGCCGTGGGCGTAGGCGCTGGAGTCTCCGGCGGAGCAACGCCGCGGTCCACCGCCTCACAATCTGCGGCGATCGAGTCGGCCGTGTCGCCGATCACCGTGTCGGCGCCGTCCCCACAGTTGACCACGTCCGCCGCGTCTCCGCGGGCATCGATGTAGTCGTCGCCGGCGCCACCGGAGTGCGTATCGATCCCCTTGTTCCCGCGCAGTGTGTCGTTCCCAGAGCCGCCCGCCAGCGAGTCGTCGCCATCGCCCCCCGAGAGCGTCGAAGGCGTCGCGGTGGTGTTGGTCACGCTGTCGGCTCCGTCGTCGGCGCTCACGGTGATCCCGATGATCCCGGCGGCGGGACAGGTGGCGGTGGTGCCGCCCGCGGCGCAGGGAGGCGCCGCCGTGATCGTGGCCCCTAGGTCGTCAAGCCTGTAGTCCGCTCCTGAGAGACCGAGGGTCAGGTTGTTCACCTCTCCGGGCGTTGCGGTGTAGAAGACACGCTTGATCCGCGTGCTCGCCGTGCCCGCTAGGGCCCCCGCCGGAAAGACGGCAAGCACGGATAGTGCTGCGATTCCTACGCACAGCCCGAGGTGGCCATTCCGTCTCTGATGTCGCATTTTGGTCCTACGTCCGTTTGGGGCTGCGCCCGGATTCAGCGTAGGGTTCCGGTGGCCGTCGCGCATCGCTCCAATTGGTGATCTTTGGTCCTCAGGCGGGGCCTGTTTGCCGGAGCTCGCCGACCAAGCGGTGCGGGCTGAGACTCGGCGGGTATAGCCCGGCTTGAAGAGCTACGGCGTGACATCCATGACCAGCCCGCTCCGGCGGGTCCTGGTGCGGCGGCCGTCCCGCGACGGCGACTGGGCCGGGGCCGGCTGGCCCACGCCCGACGCCGGCCTGCTCGCACGCCAGCACGAGGCGTTCTGCGAGCTTCTCACGGGGCTTGGGCCCGAGGTGGAGGTCGCCCCGGCGCTGGACGGCCAGGTCGACTCCGTCTACATGCACGATCCGCTCGTCATGACCGGGCGCGGCGGCATCGCGCTGCGCATGGCCAAGCCCGCGCGACGGGCGGAGCCCCGTCACGCCGCCCAGGAGCTCGAGCGGCTGGCCATCCCGGTCCTGGGCGAGCTGACAGCGCCCGCCTGCGCCGACGGCGGCGACCGTTTCTGGCTCGACGACACGACGATGGCGGTCGGGCTCGGCTACCGGACCAACCGGGCCGGTGCCGAGGCGATCGCCGGCTTGG
>Ga0081538_10006645_pt1 | contig 10138 bp, 11 predicted proteins | sample TabmetS5T2R1_FD_71022 | JGI IMG/M metagenome (GOLD analysis project Ga0081538, IMG submission 71022) | Tabebuia heterophylla rhizosphere microbial communities from the University of Puerto Rico - S5T2R1 | ecosystem: Host-associated > Plants > Roots > Rhizosphere ... | reverse complement strand
CGGCCGGCGCGTGCCTACTGCTGCTCTACGAAGGGCGGGAGGCTAACAGACGACTCGGCGCCGCGTGCGGCTAGAGAACGCGACGCGCGCCGACGTAGTTCGAGTCGTAGTAGCCGGTCATCGCCGAGACCTTCACGACATCGCCCGTATGCGGCGAGTGGATGAACTGGTTGCCGCCGATGTAGATCCCTACGTGCCCGAGACCATTGAAGAAGACGAGGTCACCCGGTTGCAGGGCCGAGCGCGAGACACCGACGCCGACGGAGTACTGCGCGGAAGCCGTCCGGGGAAGCGAGACGCCGGCCCGTGAGAAGACGTAGTAGGTGAAGCCCGAGCAGTCGAAGCCGCTGGGCGACTCGCCGCCCCACACGTAGGGGGTGCCCAGGTATTGCATGGCGATGCCCACGACACCGCCGCCGTACTGCGACGTCGGGGCACTGCCGCCGCCTCCGCCGCCTCCGCTGCTCCCACCACCACCGCCGCCGCCGCCGCCGCTGCTGCTGCTGCTGCTGCTGGCCGCCGCCTCCTGCTGGGCCTCAAGCCGCGCCTCGGCAGCCGCTTGGAGACGCGCCTGGCGCCTGCGCTCGGCCTCCTTGAGCTCGACGATCTGATCCTTGATCGAGGCGAGCAGCTCCTGGCGCTGCGCGAGGGTCGATTCGATCTCCTCGCGCTTGGCCTCCCGCTCCGCGACGACCTGCTCCTGCTTCTCGCGGGCCGCTTCCAGCTCTTCCTCGCGCTGCTTGATCTCCGCCCGGAACTCGCGCACCTCCGCGAGGATCTGCGAGTCCTGCTCGGTGACGCGGCTGGCCGTCTCGATCCCGGCCAGGATCTCATCGAGGCTCGAGGAGCCGAGCAGGATCTCGACGAGGTCGGGGCTACCGTTCTGGTAGAGCTCGACGAGTCGGGTCTCGAGCGTGTTCTGTGCCGAGCCCAGGTTCGAGCGCGCGATCCTCAGGCGCTTCTCGTTGAGCTCCTGCGCGGCGACGATCTTGTCGAGCTCCACCTCCGCCGCGTTGTAGGCCTCGATCACGTGCTCGAGGTTGGCGTCGAGCTCGTGAATCTGCTCGAGCACCTGCCTGGCCTCTGCCTCCTTCGCCTCGATCTCGGGAGGGGCCGGGGTCGCCGGCCCCGCCAGTGGGAGCACCACCAGCGCCAGCAGCACGAGCACGACGGAATGTCGGAGTTTTAGTCTGATATAAGCCCCCCGCCAGGGAGTGAATCGCGGGAAAACGCCAGGCCCGCCGCGATTCAAGTCGGGCATGGTAACAGGGGTACTGGACGACCCGCAAACCGAAGGTGCCTGATACGCTGCTCCGTTCGTGCAAAGACCCTGGATGCGTCTCGCGGCACTGGTCGCGATCGCCCTCGCCGCCCTTCTTTCCTCCTCCGTGGCACTCGCCGACGACCCGGCGACTCTGCGGAGCGAGATCGAACGGCTGCGGGCGGAGAGCGACGGGCTCGCCGCCCAGTCCCATGAGGCTCTGCTGGAGCTCTACGCCCTCGAGACGCGTCTCTCGCGGACGCAGGGCCGGCTCGCGTCGCTCCAGGCGCGTCGCGAGGCGCTCGAGCGCGAAGAAGCGTCCGCGCGGCGCACGCTCGAGCTGGCCCGGGCCGACGTGGCCGAGGCGGAGCGCCAGCTGGGCAACCACCTGCGGGAGCTCTACGTGCGGGGCGAGGTCGATCCGCTGGCGGTGATCCTCGCGGCGGAGTCGCTCGACGACGCCCTCTCCGCCTTCGATGGCCTCACACGGCTCGCCGACCAGGACAGCTCCATCCTCGGGGCCGTCCGTGCGGCGCGCCTCGAGGTCCAGGCGGCAGTCCGCAGGCTCGAGGAGCGCAGCGCAGAGCTCCGCGACGTGGTCGCCCGCGTCGAGGCCGAGCAGGCGGTGCTCCAGTCTGCGCGCTCCGCCCGCGAGGCGTTCATCGCCGACCTCGCCGCCCAGCGCGCCCTGAACGACCGTCGCATCGCCGACCTGAGGGCCCGGGCGGCCGAGGCCGCGGCGGCCGAACCAAAGAGCCAGACCGAGGCCGAGCCCGAGAGCCAGGCCGAGGCTCCCAGCCCGGTCTCACCGCCGGAGCCGAAGCCCGAGCCCTCCGATGCCGAGCCTGGAGGGGAGCAGATGGTGGTCGAGTCCACCGCGTACTGTCTCCGTGGGACAACGGCGAGCGGGCTGCCGACCGGCTGGGGCACCGTCGCCGTCGACACGAGCATCATCCCGTTCGGAACCAGGATGTACATCCCCGGCTACGGCGACGGCGTGGCCGCCGACACGGGCTCGGCGATCGTCGGGAGGATCATCGACGTCTGGTTCCCCACCTGCGACCAGGCGCAGGCGTGGGGCCGCAAGACGCTGACGATCACCGTCTATTGGTAGTTCGGTAGCGTCTCGTTACAATCGCACCTCGTCACCGGCGAGCAAGGAGGCGTCGACGTCGGTCGAGGGCGGTGGGTCACCGGAAAAGCAGCTCGAGGAGCTGCGCGTCGTACTCGTCGACGACCACGACCTGTTCCGAAACGGTCTCAGGACGCTGCTCGAGGACCAGGGCCTCCAGGTCGTGGGCGAGGCCGACAACGGCCGCGCCGCGCTCGAGCTCGTCGGCAACCTCGCGCCGGACGTCGTCATGATGGACCTGAAGATGCCCGGCCTGACCGGCGTCGAGACCACGCGCAAGGTGTCGAGCATCGCGCCGAGGACGCGTGTCGTCGTGCTCACGATCTCGGCGGACGACGACGACGTGATGGCCGCGGTCCTGGCCGGCGCCTGCGGCTACCTCTTGAAGGACTCGTCCATCGACCACCTGATCGACGGCATCCGCGCAGCTGCGGCCGGCGAGTCGCTGATCTCCCCGCAGATCGCGTCGAAGGTCTTGCAGCGGCTGCGAGACCAGTCACCGGACAGCGAGGCCGCCCAGACGGTCCGAACCGAGCTCTCCGACCGCGAGCTCGAGGTGCTGCGGCTGATCGCGATCGGCAAGGACAACGCCGAGATCGCGCAGGACCTCTTCATCAGCCCGAAGACGGTGAAGAACCACATCTCGAACATCCTCATGAAGCTCCAGATCGAGAACCGCATCCAGGCCGCGGTTTACGCTGTCCGCAGCGGGCTCGTCTAATCCCGCGCACCTGCCCGGATTTCTTGCCATGAGGACGCCAGGGGTCGAAGACGGAAAGCGCCTGCTCGCCGTGGCCGCGGCGCTCGCCGCGGCGCTCGCCGTGGGCCCACCGCCGGCGAGCGGCCAGACGCTTCGCGAGGATCTCGACCGCGCCCTCACGATCTCAGGAGTCTCCCGGGCGCGGACCGGAGCGTTCGCGCTCGACCTGCAGTCGGGTCGGGTGGTGTACGACCTGCATCCCGGCCGTAGCCTGCGCCCTGCGTCGAACGAGAAGCTGGCCGTCGCCCTGGCCGCGCTCGAGCGGCTCGGGCCGGGGCAGCGCATCCCCACGACCGTGCTCGGCGCCGGGTCGCGCGCGGGCTCAACGTGGCGGGGCAGGCTCGTTCTCCGCGGTTTCGGCGACCCGACGCTGACGCGCGCCGACCTGCGCAGGCTCGCCTCGAAGCTGCGCAGCGCCGGCATCCGCCGCGTGACGGGCCGCATCGTCGGGGACGAGACGTACTTCGACAGACGCCGCACGGCTGACGGCTGGAAGCCGTCCTATTACAAGATCCAGTCGCCTCCCCTCTCGGCGCTCGTCGTCGACAGAGCCCGCAGCGACGGCCGGACCGTCGGCAACCCGGCCTTCTGGGCCGCGAAAGCGTTCCGGAAAGCGCTGGTCGGAACGGGGATCTCCGTCGGCGGCAAGGCGGTCCGCGGCACCGCTCCGAACGGCGCCCGAAGGCTTGCGGCGGTGCGCTCTCAGACGATCAAGGCGCTCGTCAAGCGAATGAACAAGGTGAGCGACAACTTCTACGCCGAGATGCTCGTGAAGCGCCTCGGCGCCAGGGTGCGCGGCACGGGCACGACGAAGGCGGGCTGCCTCGTCGTCCGTGGCGTGCTCGCGGCCCGGAACATCCCGCTCGCCGGTGTCCGGATCGTCGACGGCTCCGGGCTCTCCCTTCTCGACCGCGCCACGGCCAGGTCGCTCGGCAGGCTCCTCGTTTCCGCCTGGCGCGACCCGGCGTTGCGGATGCCGTTCTTCTCGTCGCTCGCGATCGCCGGCGTGGACGGAACGCTCGAGGACCGCATGCGCAGGGGCCCCGCGCGCGGAAGGGTGCGCGCGAAGACGGGCACGACGAGCCGGGCCTCGGCACTCTCCGGGTTCGTCGGCACCCGGTACGTCTTCGCCATCCTCCAGAACGGCAACCCGATCAACTGGACGAAGGCACGGCGCGCGCAGGACCGGTTCGCGCAGAGGCTGGCGAGGAGCCTCTGACCTGAGCCAGACCTTCGAGGCGACAATTCAGGTGGAGGGCCGGACCGCCACCCACTTCGAGGTGCCCCTCGACATCCCGGAGCTGTACGGCCGGGAGCACGATCGCGGTATACGGCGGCCGCTACTTCCTCCCGCTGAACCGGGCAAATCGCACCGCGGCCGGCGTCGCGGCAGGCCAGACGGTCACGGTTGAGATCGACGTCGACGACGAGCCGCGAACGGTCGAGGTCCCCGAGGATCTCCGGGAGGACGCTGGCGGCCGACCCGGAGGCGGCCGCGGCCTACGAGGGGATGTCGTACTCCCACTGGAAGGAGTACGTCGACTGGACTCTGGGGCCCAGCGTGCCGACACGCGCCGCCGCCGCATCGCCGAGGCGATCGAGCGCCTGCGCGACGGAAAGACTCAGGGCTAGTCGATCAGCTTCTCGAAGGCTGCCTCGTCCAGGATCTCGACGCCGGCCTTGCGCGCCTTGTCGACCTTCGAGCCCGGGCTCTCGCCGACGATCACAGCTGTCGTCTTCTTGGAGACCGAATCCGTCACCTTGGCGCCCTTCGCCTCGAGAGCGGCTCGGGCCTGCTCGCGCGACCAACGCTCGAGCGTTCCCGTGATCACGTAGGTCCCGCCGCTGAGCGGGCCTTCGACGGGGCGCTCCGAATCGCTCACCTCCAGGCGAACGCCGACGCTTCGCAGATCCTCCATGAGCGCCCGGTTCTTCTCGTCGGCGAACCAGGTGGCGATCGACTCGGCACGGTCGGGGCCGATGCCGTCGACCTCCTCGATCTCCTCCTGCCGGGCCGCGAGGAGAGCGTCCGCCGAGCCGAAGTGGCGTGCCAGGTTCTGCGCCGTCACCCAGCCGACGTCGGGGATGTTGAGACCGGCCAGGACGCGTGAGAACGCGATGTCCTTGGATGCGGCGATCGCGTCGACGGCGTTCTGGGCCGAGACGTCCGCGTAGCCGTCGAGCTCGGCGAGCTGCTCCTTCGTCAGCCGGTAGAGGTCGGGGATGGTGCGCAGGAGCCCGAGGTCCCAGAGGCGCCGTACGAATTGCTCGCCGACGCCTTCGATGTCGGCGGCGCCCATGACCCAGTTGTTGAGCGACTCGAGCCCGCGGGAAGGGCAGTCGTTGTTGGGGCAGCGGTGCATGACCTCGCCCTCGGGCTTGACGATGTCGACGCCGCACAGCGGGCACTTCTTCGGCATCCGGAACCGCCTCGACCCCTTGGCGTGCGGAAGCACCGGGCCGACGACCTGCGGGATCACGTCGCCGGCACGCTGGACGATGACCGTGTCGCCCTCACGGATGTCCTTGCGATTGATGTCCTCCTCGTTGTGCAGCGTCGCCTGCGAGACGGTGACACCGCCCACCTCGACCGGCTCGAGCTGCGCCCAGGGGTTGAGGGCTCCGGTCCGCCCGACGCGGACGTGAATCTTCAGGAGCTTGGTCTGCACGGTCATGGGCGCCCACTTGAAGGCGCGCGCCCAGCGTGGGCGCCCGTGCAGCGAGCCCAGACGCTGCTGCTGGTCGACGGAGTCCACCTTGATGACGATGCCGTCGATCTCGTAGTCGAGCTCGAGCCGCCGCTCCTCCCAGTCGGCGCACTCGCGGGCGACGGACTCGAGCGAGTCGTGCCGCTTCGCGTGCGGATTCGTGCGAAAGCCGCGTTCCCGCAGCCATTCGAGGGTCTCCGAGTGGGTCGGGAGCTCGAGCCCGCGGCCGGTCCCGTACACCCAGATCGAGAGGTCGCGCCCGGCGGTGATCTGTGGGTTCAGCTGGCGCAGCGAGCCGGCGGCCGCGTTTCGGGGGTTCGGCGCGGTCTTCTTTCCCTCGGCGACCAGGCGCTCGTTCAGCCGGTTGAAGGCGGAGAGCGGGAAGTAGACCTCACCCCGCACCTCCAGCACGCCCGGCGGCGCTTCCGCTCCGTCGCGCATCCGAAGCGGGATCGACTTGATCGTGCGCAGGTTCGGCGTGATGTCCTCCCCGCGCTGCCCGTCCCCGCGCGTGGCGCCGCGCAGGAAGCGTCCGTCCTCGTAGACGAGCGAGACCGCCGAGCCGTCGATCTTGGGCTCCGTGACGTACGCGACCGGCTCGTCCGAGTCGAGGCGCTTGCGCACGTCGTCGGCCCACTTCGCCAGCGTCTCCTCGGTCGTCACCTTCTCCAACGACCCCATCGGGGTGATGTGGTCGACCTTGCGGAACTTGTCCGAGGGCGGCACTCCGACCCGCTGCGTCGGCGAGTCCGGCGTCGATAGGTCGGGGTTCTCCTCCTCCAGCCGCTGCAGCTCGTCAAAGAGGCGGTCGTACTCCGCGTCGGAGATCTCCGGATCGTCGAGGACGTGGTAGCGGTAGAGGTGGTGCTCGACCTGCCCGCGCAGGTCGGCCACGCGCTTGGCTGTGGCTTTAGAGGACATCGAGGAGCTGCTCGGGGGTCTCGACGAGGGCATCTGCTTCGGAGAGCGCGTCGACCGGGTGGATGTTTCCCCACGCAACCGCGACCGTGTAGACGCCCGCGGCCTTCCCCGCGCCGACGTCGAAGGGCGAGTCGCCGACGAAGGCTGACTCCCTGGGCTCGGCCCCCAGAAGGTCGAGGGCGGCGAGCACGGGAGCCGGGTCGGGCTTGTGTCGCTCGGTCATGTCGGAGGTGACGACGGCATCGAAGTAGCGCTCGAGCGGGAGGACGGCGAACGCGAGCTCGACCGTCTTGCGCCGCTTCGCCGTCACGATCCCGAGCCGGCGCCCCTGTCGCCGGAGCTCGGCGAGGACGTGCTCGATGCCTTCGAAGGTCTCGAGTTCGTCGTGCAGCGGCTCGTTGTGCTCGCGATAGACGCGAACGAGCTCGTCGGCCTGCACCGCGTCGATGGCCCGCATCTGCTCGTGGATGCTGGAGCCGCCGACGAGCGCGGCCAGCTCCGCGTCGGGAATCTCGCGGCGCAGGACCGTTTTCGTGGCGTGCTTGAAAGAGGCGAGGATGATCGCGCCCGAGTCGATCAGCGTGCCGTCGAGGTCGAAGAGGACGTTGGGGTAACGCACCGCGTTGATCGTATCGGCGCCGTCGAGCGCCGCTGTGTCATGATCGCCTCATGCCGGAGGGAGAAGGAACGAAGGACTCACCCTGGGTCCTGAACACTCCGACCGGGACGTCCGAGTATGAGATGTACAGGACGAAGCGGCCGATCCTCCGGCACTCGTCTGCGTCGTCGGCAAGACGACGCTCGCCTACCAGCTGCGGGCGCTGGACGACCTCCACGCGATGCTGAAGGAGCACGGCGACTGGATGCTGCTCGGGAGCGCCGACGAGCAGAAGCAGGCCGCGGAGGGAACCGTCGAGGCCTGGGCGCGGTCCCCCGACAGCCCGGTCGGCGGCTGGTACGGGCTCAAGAAGGGGCTCCGAGGTCGCTTCGGGATGTACGTGCCGCCGCTCATGGAGGCACTGGGCCTGGCCGAGCTCGAGCACAACCCGCGCAACAACCGCATCCGGGCGATCTGAGCTAGTAGAGAACTCGTTCGAGGAAGAGGCCCCACGGCGGCGCGGTCGCCCCCGCCTCCTCGCGCGGACGCCCGTCGAGGAGCCGGACAACCCCCTCGGGGGCCTGCTCGAGCATCGTCCCCACGAGCGTGCGCACCATGTGCCGCAGGAAGCTGTCCGCCGTGATCGTGAAGGAGAGAATGTGGCCGTCGCGCTCCCACGCCGCCTCGCGCACGACGCGGACGAACGAGTCGTGCTGCGTCTCGGTGGGCGTGAAGGCCCGGAAGTCGTGCTCGCCGACGAGGAGCGCGGCCGAGGCGCCCAGCGCTTCCTCGTCCACGGGGCGCGGCAGCCAGAGCGAGCGGCGCCGTTCCAGCGGGGAGTGCGCCTCGCGGTGCCAGACGCGGTAGCGGTACGAGCGGCCGGTCGCGGAGAAGCGGGCGCTGAACCCGTCGGGCGCAGCCTCGCTCGCGATCGCGGCGACGTCGTCCGGCAAGACCCGGTTGAGCGCGGCGGCTGCGCGGTCGGGCGGCGGCCCGTCGTCGGCCTCGAAGCTCGCCACTTGACCGAGAGCGTGCACGCCGGCGTCGGTGCGCCCCGCGACGGCGAGCCCGCTCCAGCGCGGGTAGAGCTCTTCCAGCGCGGCGCGAACCTCACCCTCCACGGTGCGAAGGGCCGGCTGTGCCGCCCACCCCGAGAAGCCCGTGCCCTCGTATTCGAGCGTCAGCTTGACAACGCTCATGGTAAGTTCTAACTTACGGTAAGTAGTGGCTTACGCCGATGCCATTCAAGCACTGGGCGATCCTACGCGGCGGGCCGTGTTCGAGCGCCTGCGCGGCGGGCCCCGGTCCGTGGGTGACCTCGCGAGCGGCCTCCCGGTCAGCCGCCCTGCAGTCTCGCAGCACCTGCGCGTGCTCAAGAACGCCGGGTTGGTGAGCGAGCGTCGCGAGGGCACACGAAACTTCTACAGCGTCGACGGCGACGGGCTGGCCGAGCTGCGTGCGTACTTCGAAGGGTTCTGGGACGAAGCGCTCGCGGCCTTCAAGGCTGCGGCGGAAAGCGATGAAGGAGGAGAAGAGGATGAGCCAGATGACCGGTGAGCTCGCGGTGCGGAGGTCCGTGCTCGTGCGCTGCGCGCCCGAGCATGCTTTCCACGTCTACACGGAGCGGATGTCCGATTGGTACCCGATCGAGGGCCACTCCATCTTCGACGACCCCGAGAGCACGATCGTCTGGGAGGGGCGCGTCGGCGGGCAGGTGTACGAGCGGTCGTCGGGCGGCGAGAAGGGAGTCTGGGGCACGATCATCGCCTGGGAGCCGCCGCGGGAGCTCGCCATGACATGGCACCCGGGGCGGGGCGAGGAGACTGCGCAGGAGCTGCGCATCCTCTTCACCCCCGAGGGCGACGGGACGCGGGTCGAAGTCGTCCATACGGGCTGGGAGCGCGTCGGGCCCGACTTCCGGGAGCGTATGGCCGGCTACGAACGGGGCTGGGGCGCCGTCCTCGAGATCTTCGCCCTCGCGGCCGGGCAGGGGAGCTGAGATGAATCCCGACGTCACGAGGCAGCTCGCCACCGAGCGCCAAGCCGACCATGCAGCGTCAAGCGACGACACTCGCCAGCCCGAGTCGGCCCGGGCGACTCCGGAGGCTTCGCCTCGCCGGGCCGGCCCGCTACGCCGGAGCGCCGACCGGCGCACGCACCGGCACGTAGTCCACGAGCTCGAGGTACGCCATGGGCGCGGCGTCCCCCTGACGCGGGCCGATCTTCACGACCCGCGTGTAGCCGCCGGGCCGGTCGGCGAAGCGCGGCGAAATGTCCTCGAAGAGGGCGTGCGCCGCGCTCTTCGAGCGCAGGAAGGCGACGACCTGACGGTGTGCCGCTACGTCGCCGCGCTTACCGAGCGTGATCATCTGCTCGACGATCGGCCGCACCTCCTTGGCCTTCGCCTCGGTCGTCCTGATGCGACCGTTCTCGATCAGCGCGCAGGCGAGATTTGCGTAGAGCGCCTTCCGGTGGGCCGCGTCCCGGCCCAGCTTTCTGCCTGCGCGCCTGTGCTTCATTCGTCCCTCAGCGTGAGGCCGTGGGCCTGGAGGGTCTCGCGGACCTCTTCGATCGACTTCTTGCCGAAGTTCGGGATGGCCGCGAGCTCCGTCTCGGTCTTGGAGACAAGGTCGCCGATCGTCTCGATGCCGACGCGCTTGAGGCAGTTGTAGCTGCGCACGCCGAGCTCGAGCTCCTCGATCGGGAAGTTCTCCATCCCGTGCGCCTGCGGCGCCTCTGCCTCGGTCTCGGCGTCCTC
>Ga0081538_10006644_pt1 | contig 10139 bp, 12 predicted proteins | sample TabmetS5T2R1_FD_71022 | JGI IMG/M metagenome (GOLD analysis project Ga0081538, IMG submission 71022) | Tabebuia heterophylla rhizosphere microbial communities from the University of Puerto Rico - S5T2R1 | ecosystem: Host-associated > Plants > Roots > Rhizosphere ... | reverse complement strand
TGGCGGCCGGAGCGCTGCCGTCCGAGGCGGTCCACGCGGCGGTGCTCGCGGCCTCCGCGTTCGTGGCCGCCGGTGGTGCGGCCGGCGCGACCGGCATGCCGCAGCGGCCCGCGGGCCAGCCGAGCGCGAGCGAGGTCGCCGACCGCGTGCGCGCCGGCGGCGGGACCGTCGTGGCCGCCGGCGGCTGCTTCGACCTCCTGCACGCCGGCCACGTCCGGATGCTGGAGGCCGCCCGCGCGCTCGGCGACTGCCTGATCGTGTGCCTGAACTCGGACGCGTCGGTGCGCCGGCTCAAGGGAGCGGACCGTCCGCTCGTCGGCCAGGACGACCGCGCCGCGGTGCTCGCGGGCCTCGCGTGCGTCGATGCCGTCGCGGTCTTCGACGAGGACGACCCGCGCGCCGTCCTGCGCGACCTGCGCCCCGACGTCTGGGTCAAGGGCGGCGACTACCGGGTCGCCGAGCTGCCCGAGGCGGAGCTGCTCGAGACCTGGGGCGGCCGGGCGGTGACCGTCCCGTACGTGTCAGGCCGATCCACGACCCGACTGATCGAGGTGGCCCGTGCCAGCTGAGAATGGACTTGGAACCGTGCTCGTGACCGGTGGCTCGTCCGGGCTCGGGGCGGCGGTCGCCGCCGCGATCCGCGACGAGGGCGGGACGCCGGTGGTGCTCGACGTCAAGGAGCCGCCCGACGGCTTCGCGTTCGAGCCCGTCGATCTCGCACAGCCGCGCGAGGCGGAGGCCGTGGTGGAGCGGATCGCCGAGCGCGACGGCCTCGACGCCGTCGTGACCGCGGCCGGGATCGACGCCTGCGGCGACCTCGGCGACGTCGACGCCGAGGCGTGGGAGCGCGTGATCGCGGTCAACCTGGTCGGCACCGTCGCGGTCGTCCGCGCCGCGCTGCCGCATCTCGAGCGCGCGCAGGGCCGCGTGGTCACCGTCGCCTCGACGCTCGGCGTCCGCGCCCTGCCGGCGGCGACCGCCTACTGCGCGAGCAAGTTCGGGATCGTGGGCTTCACCCGCGCGCTCGCGGCCGAGACCGGCGGGCGCGTCGGCGTCACGCTGCTGATCCCCGGCGGCATGCAGACGCCGTTCTTCGACGACCGCCCCGAGGAGTTCAAGCCCGCGCCCGACCAGCACCTGAACCGGCCGGAGGACGTCGCCCGCACGGTGGTCTTCGCCCTCCGCCAGCCGGCGGGATGCGAAGTGCGGGAGCTGCTGGTGGCGCCCGCCACCGAGCCGAGCTGGCCGTGACGGCGCCGCTGCTCGTCGCCTACCGCGCGCTCGGGCTCGGAGACCTGCTGACCGGCGTACCCGCCCTGCGCGCGCTCGCGCGCGCGTTCCCCGAGCATCGGCGCGTGCTCGCCGCCCCCCGCGCGCTCGCCGGTCTGGCCGACCTCATCGGCGCGACCGACGAGCTGGTCGACGTGGCCGCCCTCGCGCCGCTGCCTCCGCGGCTCGAGCGTCCCGACGTCGCCGTCAACCTCCACGGCCGCGGCCCGCAGAGCCACGAGGTCCTCCTCGCCGCCCGGCCGCGCCGGATGATCGCGTTCGCGCACGACGAGATCTGGCCGGCCGACGACCGGCGCGGGGCGGCCGACGACTCGTGGGGCGAGGCGCCGCGGTGGCGGCCCGACGAGCACGAGGTCGTGCGCTGGTGCCGGCTGCTCGAGGAGTCCGGGATCCCGGCCGATCCCGGCGACCTGCGGATCGCGGCGCCCGACGTGCCGCCGCCCGACGCGGCGCGCGGGGCGACCCTCGTGCACCCCGGCGCCGCGAGCGGGGCCCGCCGCTGGCCCGCCGAGCGCTGGGCGGCCGTGGCGCGCGCCGAGCTCGCCGCCGGGCGGCGGGTGGCGATCACCGGCGGCCCGGATGAGCGCGCGCTGGCCGAGGCGGTCGCCGAGGGCGCCGGCGTGCCCGAGGAGGCCGTGCTCGCCGGCCGCACGTCGCTGCTCGAGCTGGCGGCCGCGGTCGCCGCGGCCGAGCGAGTCGCGTGCGGGGACACCGGCGTCGCGCACCTCGCCTCGGCGTTCGGGACGCCGTCGGTCGTCCTCTTCGGCCCGACGCCGCCGCAGGAGTGGGGCCCGCCGCCGACCGGCCCTCACGTCGCTCTGTGGGCCGGCCGCCGCGGCGATCCGCACGCCGACGCGCCCGACCCGGGCCTGCTGGCCATCCGGACCGGCGAGGTGTCGGCCGCCCTGCGTTCCGGGTAGGCCGGTGTCATGAGCATCACCGACAAGATCACCGGACGCATCAAGAAGGCCGCCGGCGACCTGGCGGACGATCCCTCCCTCCGCCGCCAAGGCCGGCAGGAGGAGCGCAAGGGCGAGGCCAAGGAGGAGCGCGACCGCGCCCGCGAGAAGGCCGACCTGAAGGCCGAAGAGGTCGCGAACCTCGAACGGAAGACCTGAGTGGAGTCGCCAGGCCAGCACGAAGGGACCCCTGAGCAGGCGGAGCAGGGCTATCCCGAAGAGGGCCCGCCCGGCGCCGACCCCGGCGGCGGCGGGTCCTCGGACCCGCGCGAAGGCGCCAAGGCGCCGCGCAAGCACGACGACCAGTCCGACGACAGCGACGACGGCAAGGCCACCGGGAACCGCCGCTCGGCCGGCTGACTCAGCGGTTCCGGAGCCGCCCCTCGCGGGTACGTTTGTCCCGCCAGCGGCAGCAAAGGGGTCTGATGTCGTCGGTCGAGCAGCACATCGACGTCGAAGTGCCGCTCACCGCGGCATATGACGAATGGACGCGCTTCGAGCGGCTCCCGCGCTTCATGGCGGGAGTCGAAGAGGTGCGCCAGCTCGACGAGACCCACCTGCACTGGCGCGCCAGCTACGACGGCACGTCGGCCGACTGGGAGTGTGAGATCGTCGAGCAGCGGCCCGCGGAGCGGATCGCCTGGCGCAGCACCTCGGGCCTCACCCACGGCGGCGTCCTGACGTTCCACCCGCTCGACGACCGCGCCACGCGCGTGATGATCATGGCCGAGGTCGACGACGCCGCGGCCCCGATCGTCGAGGAGCGCGTCAAGGACGCGCTGGCCGGCTTCAAGGCGATGATGGAGAGCCGGTAGCGCGCAGGGCGAGCACGGCGACGTCGTCGCGCACCGCCGGCAGCGAGCCGATCGCGGCGTCCAACAGCCGCTCCACGGTCTCCGTCACCGACCCGCCCGCCGCCTCGCGGGCCGCGCTGCCCAGCTCGGCCGGCGACCACACGTGCGCGGGCGCGCCCGCCTCGGTGATCCCGTCGGTGTAGAGCAGCAGCGTGTCGCCGCTGCGCAGCTCGGTCGTGCGGTCCTGGAGCACGGGGGAGGGGACGAGGCCGAGCAGCGTGCCGGGCGAGCCGACCTCCTCGACCGTCCCGTCCGCGCGCACGAGCAGCGGCAGCGGATGCCCGCCGCAGGCGACGGTCACGCGCCCGGCGCCGACGTCGAGCTGCGCGCAGGCGATCGTGCAGAAGCGCTCGTCGCCCTCGCCCTGCTGGAGCATCGCGTCGCTGAGCCAGCGCAGGATCGCCGCCGGCGACCGCCGGCGCACCGCGGCGGCGCGGATCGTGTAGCGCGCCAGCGCCGTCACCGCGGCCGCCTCGGCACCCTTGCCGCAGACGTCGCCGACCACCAGGTACCACTGGTCGTCGGCGGTGTTGAAGACGTCGTAGAAGTCGCCGCCGACCTCGAGCCCGGCGCCCGCCGCCCGGTACGCGGCCGCCAGCTCGGCGCCCGGGACCTCCGGCAGCACCGGCGGCAGCAGCGACGCCTGCAGCGTGCCGGCGATCGCCGACGCGGTCTCGTACAGCCGCGCGTTCTCGACCGCGGCGGCGGCGCGCAGCGCCAGGTCCCGCGCCAGCGCGAGGTCGTGCTCGTCGAAGCGGCGCCCGGACTCGGCGGACGCGAAGGTGATGACGCCGAGGATCCGGTCGCGCAGCGTCATCGGCGCCAGCATCGCGGAGCGCAGGCCGACCGAGCGCAGGAGCGCGAGATGCTCCTCGTCGCCCGCGACCTGCTCGAGCATCTCGTCGGGGATCTCGCGGTACAGCTCCGGGCGGCCGTGGCGCAGCACCGCGTGGACGCCCGCCTCGGCGTCCGGGTCGGCCGGGTAGCGCTCCTGGATCTCGCGCGCGAGCGCGACCCGGGCCGGGTCGACGTGCTCGACGGCCACACGCTCGAGCCGGTCGCCGGCGACCAGGTCGACCGCGCACCAGTCGGCGACCGCCGGCACCGCCAGGCGAGCGACCGCGCGCAGCGTCTCCTGGTAGTCGAGCGAGCCGGACAGGACGTGGCCGGCGTCGGCCAGCAGCCGCTGCCCGTGCTCGGCGCGCTTGATCTCGGTGATGTCCTCGATCACGTTGATCGCCAGCCGCACGCCGCCGCTCTCGTCGAAGACCGGCGTCGACTGGACGCGGGACCAGCGCACCTCCGGGCTCGAGCGGGCGCGGTAGCGCACGGTCAGCGGCGGCGGACGCTCGCCGGCCAGCGCGCGCCGGCCGGGGAGGCGCTCGATGTCGATCTCGCCTCCGTCCTCGTCGAGCATCTCGAAGCGCTCGAGGAACTCGGTCGCCGGGGCGGCCAGCAGCTCGGCCGCGTCGGCGAAGCCGAGCAGCCGCACGGCGGCGTCGTTGGCGTAGACGAGCCGCCCGTCGGGCGCCTGGGCGGTGACCGCGTCGGCGACGCCCTCCACGATCGCCTCGAGGTCGTCGCGCGAGCGCTGGGCCTCGGTGTGCAGCCGCGCGTTGTCGATCGCCAGCGCGCAGCGGTCGGCCAGGTCCTGCGCGCGCGGCAGGTCGTCCTCCGTGTAGCGGCGGCCGGAGACGCTGTGCGCGAGCGCGATGTCGCCGATCACGGTCCCGCGCACGCGCATCGGGACGACGAGCGCGGACACGATCCCGGCCTCGCGCATGAGCCGGTACTGCTCGGGGTCCTGCGCGACGGCCTTCCAGAACTCGTCCGGGATGTCGCTCATGAGCTCCGGCTCGCCGGTGCGGATGACCTTCGGCGAGCCGACCGGCGAGTCCGGGTCGAGCGGGTAGCGGCGGTCGTACTCCTCGATGAACGCGCGCTTGGACGGATCGACGTGCTCGATCACGACGCGCTCGATCCGCCCGTCGGGCAGCACGAGCTCGACGAAGCACCAGTCCGCGTACTCGGGGACCGCCAGCCGGGCGACCGCGACCAGCGTCTCCGAGTAGTCGAGTGAGTCGAGAGCCGCGGGCTGCCCCACGGCTCGCGAGTCTATGCCAGGCCCTCTGCCTCGTACTCCCGCAGGTACCCCTCGAAGAGGCGGCGGTGGCCCTCTTCGTCGTGGAGGATGTCGATCACCATGTCCTGGGTCACGAAGTCCAGGCCGTCGGTGAACTCGATGATGCGGTTGTAGTGCTCGATGGCGCCGGTCTCGGCCTCGATCACGCCCTTGATGACGTGCACGACGTCGGTCTGGTGCTCGGGCGGCTGCAGGTAGCTCTGCTCCGCCGTGAAGTCCATCGAGCCGGGGACGACCCCGTAGAGCTCCTTGATCCGCGCCGCGAAGCGCTGCGCGTGACCGAGCTCCTCCTGGATGTCCTCCTCGAGCGACTCGATGATCTCCTGGGCGCGGACGCCGTCGGGGTTGATCGAGTTCGCGATGTAGCTCATCACCGTCTCGATCTCCATCCAGTACGCCTTCTGGAGCATCCCGATCAGCTCCTCGCGCTGCTCGGCCTTGTCGTCCGAGAGGATGCCCGACGCGGTGTTGCGAACGGCCATGTCTAGCTCCTTAGGTCCTGATGGTTCTCGTGGAACCTACCCGGGCAGCCTGCGGGCATGCGCGTCGTCGTCACCGGAGCCACGGGGAACGTGGGCACGAGCGTCGTCACCGCGCTCGGCGCCGACCCTGCGGTCGAGGAGATCGTCGGGCTCGCGCGGCGGCTGCCGCGCTGGCGTCCGCCGCGCACGCGCTGGGTGCAGGCCGACGTGGTCACGAGCGACCTCGAGCCGCACTTCGCCGGCGCCGACGCGGTCATCCACCTCGCCTGGCTGATCCAGCCCTCGCGGGACGAGGAGGCGCTGCTCGCGGTCAACGTCGACGGATCGCGGCGCGTGTTCGAGGCCGCCGCCCGCGCCGGCGTGGGGGCGCTGGTCCACGCGTCCTCGATCGGCGTCTACTCGCCCGGGCCGAAGGACCGCCGCGTCGACGAGTCGTGGCCGCGCGAGGGCATCGCGACCTCCTTCTACTCGCGCCACAAGGCCGAGGCCGAGCGCAGCCTGGACCGCTTCGAGGACGAGCTGCGCGTCGTGCGGCTGCGGCCGGCGCTGATCTTCAAGCGCGAGGCCGCGTCGGAGATCCGCCGCCTGTTCGTCGGCCCGCTGCTCCCGTCCCCGCTCGTGCGCCCGGGCCTGATCCCGCTGCTGCCGCTGCCGGAGCGGCTGGTGCTCCAGGCCGTCCACTCGCTCGACGTCGGCGACGCGTACCGGCTGGCCGCGACCTCGCCGGACGCGCGCGGCGCGTACAACATCGCCGCCGAGCCGGTGCTCGACCCGCGCGAGCTCGCCCGCCTGCTCGGCGCCAGGCGCGTGTCCGTGCCGCAGGGCGCGGTCCGCGGCGCCGCCGCCCTCAGCTGGCGCGCGCGGCTGCAGCCGAGCCCGGAGGGCTGGGTCGACATGGGCCTGCAGGTACCGCTGCTCGACACGACGCGGGCGCGGACTCAGCTCGGCTGGGAGCCGACCCGCGACGCCGGCGAGGCGCTGCTCGAGCTGCTCGACGGCATGCGCCGGCGCGACGGGTTCGACACGCCGCCGCTCCACCCGCGGGCGGGCGGGCGGCTGCGCGTCAACGAGTGGCCCCCCGGCGGCGCTCGAGGAGCTCCCTGAGCTCGCCGGGGTCGAGCGCCTCGCGCAGGCGGTCCATCGCCGCGATCAGCGAGTCCGGGTCGACGTCCTCGCCCTCGCGCGCGAACCGCCGCGACGGCCGCAGCACGTCCTGACCGCGCAGCTCGGCCGCAGTGGGCCGGCGGGCGAGCGTCTGGGCGTCGGGCGGGTCGCCGCGCAGCAGCCACGAGCCGTCGGGGCGGCGGACCAGCTCCTCGCGCTCGGCGAGCTCGCTGAGCGCGGTCGAGACGGTCGGCCGGCGGGCGCCGACGAGCTGGCCGAGGATCCGGTGGGTGAGGGCGAGCGGGACGACCACGCCGTCGCCCGACACGCGCCCCCAGCGCTCGGCGAGGTGCCAGAACAGCGCCTTGAGGCGGCGGTCGACGCGCGTGAGCTGCGAGATCGCCTGGGTGGTCGCGAGTCGCAGCGAGCGCTCGCCGAGCCGGTCGAAGAGCGCGGCGGTGATCTCCGGGTAGCGGGCGGCCTCGGCGGCGAAGCGGCGGTCGAGCACCGCGAGGGTCACGGTCGAGAGCACCGACCAGACCGCCTGCACGGGCAGCAGCCCGGCGCCGGTGCTGCCCTGCCAGGGGCGCACGAGATCGCCGGGGCCGAGCAGCTCGGCGCTGACGTGGTCGGCGACGACCAGCTCGCGCGAGAGCACGCCGTCGAGGACCAGCAGGCCGACGTGATCACCGCTCGCTCCCGACAGGCGCGAGACGTCCCACGGGCCGACCGACAACCGGTGCGTGCGCACGACGAGCTCGCGCTCGGCCTCCGCCCGCCGGTTGGCGGTCAGGAGCGCGCCGAGCTCGGGATCCGCCTCGAGCAGGCGGACCGTTTCCGTGGCCCTCGTCATCCGTGCCGGTCCCGTCGTCATCGTGGCTTCGCCTACCCGGGGCGGTCGGATTCCAGACGCACCCGCGTGCGCCCGGTTCTCAGTCGATGAAGCCCGCACGATCGACCTTGCGGTGGTAGCGCTCGCCCGACTTTCCACCTGCAATCGCTGCGATCAGCGTTCCGACGACGACGATGGCGAGCGCCAACGCGCCACCCGTCGCCAGCTCGGAGTCGCCGACGGGGACGGCCGGCAGATCCAGCCGTTCGAGCACGTTGTACTCGGAGCCCAGGATCGCCCCGACGATCGCCAGTACGACGGTGACGATGAGGCCCAGCAGCCAGGCGCCGAACCCCTGCCGGGCGCCGTCGAAGCGCGACATGCGGCCGGCCACGTAGCCGCCCGCGAAGTACGCGATGGCCAGCGCGGCGAGAAGGGCGATCGCGCCGCCGAGGCCGATCTCGCTCGCGTTCCCCGCGGTCTCGTCGGCCAGCTCGGTCAGCCCGACCGCGGCGCCGGCCGCGGCCAGCAGGCCGACGAGCAGGGCGCCGAGGCCGACGGCCACCAGCCAGCCGAAGAACGCCGCGCCCCAGTTGATGCCGCCGAACTCCTCCCGCTGCCGGGCGCGCACGGCGTGCATGTGCTCGCGCCCGGCGGTCGGCGCGACGCGCGTCGTCGTCTCGCGGTCTGGCGGTTCTGCCACTGCCGTGGAACCATCTCCCTGGCGCTTGAAGCGCTCCAGCATTCGCGTCCCTTTCCCGATGACTACCAGTACAGGTGTTCCCGTGGTGACAGCGACATCAAACGCCCCGGGTTGTGGTGTGGGCGCGTTTATAGGGTGCATGGAACGGTGACGAAGAATTCGGATATGAGCTCGGGCCAGGACGCCTTCAGCGGGGCGCTCGCCGCTCTGATCGACCGTGGCGAGGACCGCGGCTGCCTCGAGCTCAGCGAGATCGACGAGTTCGCCCAGGCGCTCGATCTCGAGGAGGCCGACCTCGGCGGGCTGTACGAGCAGCTCGACGCCCGCGGGATCGCGCTGCGCGACGACTGCGGGCGCGAGTCCGCGCCCGTCGCGCCGGTCGACGACGCCGCGCTGGCCAACGTCACCACCGACACGCTGCAGCTCTTCCTCAACGAGATCGGCCGGCACCGGCTGCTCACGCCCGAGGAGGAGATCGAGCTCGCGCGCAAGATCGAGCGCGGCGACCTCGTGGCCAAGGAGCGGATGATCAACGCGAACCTGCGGCTCGTCGTCTCGATCGCCAAGAAGTACCAGGGCTCCGAGCTGACGCTCCTGGACCTGATCCAGGAGGGCATCCTCGGCCTGATCCGCGCCGTCGAGAAGTTCGACTGGCGCCGCGGCTACCGCTTCTCGACCTACGCGACGTGGTGGATCCGGCAGGCGGTCGAGCGCGGGATGGACGCCAAGGCGCGCACGATCAAGCTGCCGATCAACCTGGTGCGGACGCAGCGCAAGGTCGCGCGCGCGGAGAACACGCTGACCCTGCGGCTCGATCGCTCGCCGACCGACGCCGAGGTGGCCGCCGAGGCGCAGATCACGCTCGACGACCTGCTCGCCCTGCGCGACGCGGCCCGCACCGTCACGTCGCTCGACCGGCCGCTGGGCGAGGAGGAGGACGCCTCGTTCGGCGACCTGCTGCCCGCCGACGCGCCCGGCCCCGAGGACGAGGTGCACATCTCGCTCCGCGAGCAGGCGCTGCGGCACGCCCTGAACGAGCTGCCGGAGCGCGAGCGCACGGTCGTCGCGCTCCGCTACGGGATCGACGGCGGCGAGCCGACCCCGCTGCGCGAGATCGGCCGCCGGCTCGGGATCACGCCCGAGCGCGTCCGCCAGATCGAGTCCAAGGCGCTCGGCCGGCTCGGCCGCATGCGCGAGCTGGACGCTTTGCGCCAGGCCGCGTAGGCCCGAACTTCAACTGCGCTGGGTAAGGGAGCGAGGGGTCGGGCCGCTGCGTGGCGCCTTCACGGCGCATGTCGCCGTCAAGGCGCCAGGGGCCGCCGACGCGGACGAAACTCCAGCCTCCTTACCCAGCCGAAGTTGACGTTCGTCGACCGCGGGCTAGCGGCTGAACGACGAGGCGATGCCCTGCTCGGTCTGCTCGTAGTTGGCGCCGGCCTGCATCGTGAGCTGGCTGACGCCGTGCAGCGCCTCCTGGATGCCGCGGCTGGAGCGCTGCCACTCGGCCCACAGCTCCTGGAACCGGGCCTGGGCGACGCCCTGCCACTCGCTCTGGAGCGGAGCGACCTGGCTGGCGAGCTGCGAGAGCGTCGACTCGATGTTGGCGGCGCCCGCGTTCAGCTGGCTGGCCACGGACTGGAGCTGCTCAGGGGTGACAGCGATGTTCGGCATGCGACTGGGCCTCCCTTTCGTCGGTCGCGCGTCGCCGCAACCCTAGCTCGGATGCGGGCGGCTTCAACCCCCCGCGGGGGCGCCCTGCGTCGGCGCCTCCG
>Ga0081538_10006643_pt1 | contig 10139 bp, 9 predicted proteins | sample TabmetS5T2R1_FD_71022 | JGI IMG/M metagenome (GOLD analysis project Ga0081538, IMG submission 71022) | Tabebuia heterophylla rhizosphere microbial communities from the University of Puerto Rico - S5T2R1 | ecosystem: Host-associated > Plants > Roots > Rhizosphere ... | reverse complement strand
CCGCGGAACCGCACCAGGTTGCGCCGGACGACCTCCTGGTGCCCCTCCAGCAGCCGATGCCAGCGGCGGTCGCCCAGCGCCGCCGCGCGGCTGGTGGAGTCCACCAGGTCGGTGAACACCACCGTCGCCAGGACCCGGTCGGGGTCGGCGACCGGCATGGCGCCGGTCAGGAACTCCTGGACCAGCGCGACGACGGCGTCCTGGTCGCCGTAGAACGGGAAGCTGTCGTCGCCCGGCAGCTCCACCAGCCGCGCGTTGGGCAGCCGCTGGGCCATATAGCGGCCGGCGTGCACATCGGCGTACCGGTCGCCGCTGCGGTGCAGCACCAGCACCGGCGCCTGGACCGACCCCAGCAGCCCGCGGACGTCAACGGGGTCCAGCGACCTGAGCTCCTCGGCGGCCTCCGCCGGGCTGATGGCCGACTGGAAGAACGCCCGCCACCAGCGCAGCACCGACGCGTCGGTCGCCTCCCCTGGCGCCATGATGGTCAGGATCCCGGCCGGATCCAGCGTCCCAGCCTGGATCGGCGCCAGCAGCCCCTGGCGATCCTCGAGGGTCGCACCCCACGGGTAGTCCTGGTCGCGCAGGGTAGTCGGCTGCGACCCGAAGGTCACCACCGCCGACACCTGGTCGGGATGGGTGGCCGCCAGCAGCAGCGCCAGCCGGCCGCCGAAGTCGTAGCCGAACAGCGCCGTCCGCTCGGAGCCGACGGCGTCAAGGACGCAGCGGAGGTCGTCCATCCAGTCCTCGAACGCGTGCCCGGTCGGTCCCCGGTCCGACAGGCCGTTGCCGAGGCGGTCGCAGAGGATCAGCCGGGAGAACGACGACAGCCTGCCTAGGAACCCGCCAACCGCCGGGTTGTCCCACAGCAGGGCCAGGTTGGTCGGGAACCCCAACAGGAACACCAGGTCTAGCTTCCCGCCACCGACCACCTGGTAGGCGAGGTGGCGTCCGTCGGGCCGGCGGGCAAAGCTGACCGGCGGACCAAAGCGCATGGCCGAAGTCTACGCTGGGGACATCCGTGCTGGCGTCCCTCCGCTGGTGAGGGAGCACCAGCCGGCCGGCCAGGTCACTGAGCAGCTGCGGCTGCTCGAAATCCGGATCGGCTGGGGAGTCCCCCGTGGACCTCAGAACGAGGCGCGGATCGACTTCGAACTCGGCGCTGTCGAGAAGGTCAGGCCTCTGGTCGGGCCTGACCGGGGCGAAGTAGGGATCGAGCAGACCCGCGCCTTGTCTGACCCCAGTCGCTAGGCGAGACGGCCTGCCTCCCGTGGGGTGAGGTGCCCGACCTCGACCAGCCACTGGACCGTGTCGACGAAGGTCTCCCGGAGTGGGCGGGGCTCGAGCTGCAACTCCTCCCGCGTCCTGGAGTCGTCGCAGCGGGCATCGCAGTTCATGATCCAGATGCTCTCGCCACTCCAGGGCAGCCGCGCCCGCAGCCGACGCTGCAGGAGGTCTGCCATCCGGCCGAACGCGGCAAGCGACCAGGCCGGGAGCGTCACGAACCGGAGGCGACGACCACTGAGGTCGCCGAGCGTGCGGAGAATCCCGGGCATCGTCACGTAGTGCCCGGCGACCAGGTAGCTGCGCGCTTCCCGGCCCGGTTGCATCACCGCGGCAAGCACCGCCGCCACGTCACGGACGTCCACGATGTGCATCCCACCCGGCATGACCACGGGATAGCGGTTCCGCAACACGTTCGTCGCCAGGGTCGCGCCCTCTCCCAGGTGGGGGTCATGCGGTCCCCACACCGCCGCCGGCAGGACGCTCACCACGGGCGCGCCCGCCGCCTGGTACTTGCGGGCTACCAGCTCGGCGTCGGCCTTGGACCGGCAGTAGGGCCCCGGTGGCCGCTTCACCGGCGAGTCCGGGGTGAGGACCTCCCCGTCGGCCGGCGGCAGCAGCGCAACCTCGCTGGACACGTACACGATCGGGTCAAGCCCGAGGCGGTGCGCGGTGCCGAGCACAATGTCGGCGCCGCGAACGTTCACCGAGGTCACCTCGTCGGCTCGGCGGGCGTCCATGGAGAACACCGAGGCGGCGTGCAGGACCGCGTCACACCCGGTGAGCGCGCGTGCGACCGCGGCGGGGTCGGTCACGTCGCCGATGGCCGTCTCGACCCCGTCGACACCGAGCGGCCCGAGCGCGGCGGGGATCTTCTCCGGAGCTCTGGCCAGGACTCGGATGCGGTGGCCGGCGCTGGCTAGCGCCGCTATCGCGTGTGAACCGACATACCCCGTTCCGCCGGTAACCAGCACCAGCAACCCAACGCACCTCCAGCTGTTCAGCCGGTGAACCGCTCCATACTCGCTGCGCTCCTGTCAGCTGCGTGTTGACGCGGTCGCGAGCTGGGACAGCCCTCGATTGACGTAGATGGGAAGCAGCTCGGCCAGGTAGGCGGCGGAGCCGAACTCGTCGCCGATGAACTCGATGCCGTCGGTTGCCGCGCTCGCGGCACCCTCGATGGCTTCAGGGGTCAGGCGGGAGCCGCCGAGCTGGGCCTCGGCGCGGACCGCCCGTGTCGCGACAGCACCGGCGCCGGTGATCGCGATGCGGCAGTCACGGCAGGTTTGGTCGGCGTCGACGGTGACGGCGACCGCCACACCGAGCATGGCGTGCCCGGAGGCGGGATGCATGCGCTTGAGGTAGGTGGAGCGGGTCCGGGCGTCGAATACTGGCACGGTGACGGCGGTCAGCAGCTCACCTGGCCGTAGCGTCGTGGGTCCCCTGCCGGGCCCGGCCGCCTCCCCGATGAAGAACTCACCAGCCGGCACGGCCCGTTCGCCGTCGCGGCTGCGCAGCTGCATGGTCGCGTCGGTGGCCAGCATGACCGGCGGCCAGTCGCCGTGCGGGTCGGCCTCTGCCAGGGACCCGCCCAGCGTGGCCCGGTTGCGGATGAGCGGGTCGCTGATCACGGCGGCGGCCTCCGACAGCAGCGGCACGGTGCGGGCGATGTCGGGTGAGTACTCGATGTCGGCGGTGGTGGTCATGGCGCCGATGCGCACCAGCCGGCCCGCTGCGCCGCTGTCGCCCCCGCCAGGCGAACCGGCGTCCTGGAGAACCTCGATACCGCGCAGCTCGGCGATGCGGCCCAGGTCGATCAGGATGGTCGGCTGGGGGTGCCTGCGGTGGCGCTGCGGCAGGATGCTGTCGGGCAGGAGCGCGTGGCCGCCCGCCAGGAACCTGGCGTCGTGGTGGCGGCGCACCATCTCCAGCGCCTCACTGATGCTGGTCGGCTGCAGGTAGTCCAAGCCGGCCGGTGTCACGGTGCACCTCCCGACGGGCGGCCGACGGTGGCCTGGCGGATGGCGGCGAGCACCTGTTCGGCATGCAGCGGCATGTCAAGATGCGTGACTCCCAGCGGCGCCAGCGCGTCGAGCACGGCGTTGACGATGGCCGGCGGCGTCGCGATGGCCCCTGCCTCGCCGATTCCCTTGATGCCCAGAGGGATGAGCGGCGACGGCGTGACGGTGTGCGCAGTCTCCAGACGGGGGATGTGCTGGGCGCGCGGGAAGGCGTAGGTCGTCCAGTCGCGGGAGACCAGGCTGCCCGCGTGGTCATAGCGGGCGGCCTCCAGCAGCGCCTGGCCGAGCCCCTGCGCGATGCCGCCGTGGACCTGCCCCCGCGCCAGCATCGGGTTGATGAGCGGCCCGCAGTCGTCGACCGCGAGGAACCGGTCGATGGCGATGTCGCCGGTCTGGGGGTCGACGTCGACGACAGCGATGTAGGTCCCGAACGGGAACGCCAGGCCCGTGGGGTCGTAGAAGACGCGCTCGTCCAGGCCGGGCTCGAGGCCGGGCGGGAGGTCCGGGGCGAAGTGGGCCAGCCGGGCGACCTCCTCCCACCTCACGCCGTCACCAGCGCCGCTGCCCGTCGGTTTGGAGGCGGTGAACACCCCAGCCTCGTACTGTATGTCGTCGGTGGCCGCACCCAGGGCGTGGGCGGCGATGCGCCGAGCCTTGGCCAGGACCCGCCGGCTGCATTCGTGGACGGCGCTGCCCCCGACGGGCATCGAGCGGGAGTTGAACGTCCCCTGGCCGAACTCGACCCTGGCGGTGTCCCCTTCGACGACGTCGATGTCTTCGGGCCGCAGGCCGAGCGCGTCGGCGGCGATCTGGGCGTAGCTGGTGGCGTGCCCCTGGCCGTGATCCGCGGAGCCGACGTGCACGCTGACCTTGCCGGTGGGATGGACCAGCACGCGCGCGTACTCCCAGCCACCAAAGGCGAATCCCACCTGGGCGTTCGCCCAGCCGGGTCCCAGCCCGGTGAACTCGGTGTAGGTGGCCAGCCCGATGCCGCGGTAGCGGCCGCGGCGACGAAGCTCCGCCTGTTCCCGACGCAACTTGTCGTAGCCGACCATGTCCAGCGCAGTGTCGAGGTTGTGCTGGTAGTTGCCGCTATCGATCACGAACCCGCCGCCGGGCATGGGGTACGGAAATGCGTTGGGGGGGATGAAGTTGCGGCGGCGGATCTCCGCCGGGTCGACGCGCAGCTGCCGTGCCAGCCGGTCGACCATCCGCTCAATGAGGTAGGTCGCCTCGGGCCTGCCGGCGCCCCGGTAGGTATCCACCCGCGAGGTGTTGGTCAACACGCCCAGCGTGTCGACATGGACGTTGGGGATCCGGTAGACGCCGGTCACCATGAACGCGCAGTTGGCCGTCGGGACGCCAGCGGCCATGCCGGAGAGGTAGGCCCCGAGGTTGGCGAACAGGGTGGCCTTGATCCCGGTGATGACCCCGTCGGCGGTGGCGCACAACTCCACGTCCTGGACGTGGTCGCGGCCGTGGTTGGTGGCCTGGAAGTCCTCGCTGCGGGTGGCCGTCCACCGCACCGCACGGCGCAGCCGGATCGCAAGTGCGGTCACCAGCACCTCTTCGGGGTACAGGTGCAGCTTGGATCCGAAGCCCCCGCCGACGTCCGGCGCCACCACCCGGAGCCGGTCCTCGGGGAACGACAGGACCTCGGCGAGCATCCGCTTGATGATGTGTGGCGACTGGGTGCTGCTGTGGACGGTCACCGTGCCGGTACGGTCGTGGTAGTCGGCCAGCACCGACCGCGGCTCCAGCGCGCCGGGGATCACGTTCTGGTTGCGGAGCCGCTGGCCGACGACGACGTCGGCGGCCTGCTGCGCCGCGGCGTAGTCGCCCGCGCGGATGGGGAATCGGAACAGGACGTTGCCGCGCTCCGCGGCGCCCTCCAGTCCCGGGTGCACCACAGGAGCGTCGGGCTGTGCGGCCCGCCACGGGTCCGTCACCGCAGCCAGCGGCTCGTAGCCGACGTCGATGGCTTGCACCGCATCCGCGGCCGCGTGGGCGTCGACGGCGACCACCGCGGCGACGGCTTCACCGTGGAATCGGACCACCTGGTCGGCGAGCACGGGGTGAGCGGGCACCTGCATGCCGGGCAGCACCCAGTTGGTCGGCAGCGGGGCCACCGAGTCGAGCAGGTCCTCGCCGGTGACGACCGCCACGACGCCTGGCATCCCGCGGGCCCGGTCTGGCGAAACCGACCGGATGCGGGCGTGCGCGTACGGGCTGCGCAGCAGCGCGGCGTGCAGGGTGCCCGTGGCGTCGGCCGGTCGCACGTCGTCGGTGAACCGTCCGCGCCCGCGGAGGTGGTGGTCGTCCTCCCGGCGCGGCAGGGACCGACCGAAGACTCGGGAGTCGCCCGCGGCGGGGGATGGGGGCGCTCCGGCTTCGGGCGGGGTGACCGCCTGGTCCTGGGCGCCGGCGACGCCGGTCTCGCCCGCGGCCCGGATCGCATCGACGATGTGCTGATAGCCGGTGCACCTGCAGAAGTTGCCCTTGAGCCAGGCGCGAATTCGTTCCTCGCTCGGCTGCGGCTCACGCTGCAGCAATTCCAGTGAGCTCATGATCATGCCCGGGGTGCAAAAGCCGCACTGGAGCGCGTGATGCTCACCAAACGCCGCCAGCAGCGGATGCACCACCTCACCGGTCTTGCTCAGACTCTCGAGGGTGTCGACGGTGGCGCCATCCGCCTGGACGGCCAGGACGGTGCACGACTTCACCGCACGACCGTTCAGGTGCACCGTGCACGCGCCGCATTGGGTGGTGTCGCATCCGACATGCACGCCGGTGACGCCGAGGTCCTCTCGCAGGAGGTGGACCAGCCGCCGTCGGGCCTCGACCTCGGCCCACCGCTGCTCACCATTTAGGGTGAGAGTGACCTGATGACGTGACATTTCCTTTCTCCTTTTCAGGAGCGAGCCGGCATCCGTGGAGTGCCCCGGGCGACGTCGTCGTGGCCGGCGGCCTGGAAGATGGGTGACGGGCGGCGGTCGAAGCCACCATGGAAGACCGTGCGTGCCTCGTCGGAGGCGAGGTGCCCCATCTCGACCAGCCACTGGACGGTGCCGTCGAAGGTCTCCCGGAGTGGGCGGGGCTCGAGCTGCAACTCCTCCCGCGTCCTGGAGTCGTCGCGGCGGGCACCGCAGTTCATGATCCAGCTGCTCTCGCCACTCCAGGGCAGCCGCGCCCGCCAGCGGCGGGTGCGCCACCTCACCGGTCTTGCTACACGGCCCGCACCGGGTCGGCTTCCCACGGCTCGCCGTGGCTCTCGCACGGACACGACAGAACCTCGGGAGGTCGCCTAGCTGTTGTCCCCTGCTGGCCGGTAGGTGAGGACCACGACGCCTGTACCGGTCGTCTTGGTATCGACGAGCTGCAGCGCGGTCCTCACGGTCCCGTCCCGAAACAGCCGCCGTCCACTCCCCAGGACCAGCGGGTGGACCATGAGCCGGTACTCGTCGACGAGGTCGTGCTGGATCAGCGTCCGGACCAGCTCGCCGCTCCCGATGACCTGGAGGTCCTTGCCGGGCTGCTGCTTGAGCTTGGCGACCGCTTCTGGGACGTCGCCCTTGATCAGGGTGGAGCTCTGCCAGGCGAGGGGCTCTTGCAGGGTCGTGGAGGCAACGTACTTGGGCAGGCCGTTCATCGCGGCGGCGAAGGGGTCATCGGCAGGCTGGTTCGGCCAGAAGGCCGCGTTGATCTCGTAGGTCCTTCGTCCCAGCAGGAACCCGCCCGAGGTGGCCATCCCCTCGGAGATCGCGCTCCCCGCGGCCTCGTCGAGGTAGGGCATCTGCCAACCGCCGTGCTCGAACCCCCCGCTCCGGTCCTCCTCGGGGTCCCCCGGGGCCTGCATGACCCCATCCAGGGTCAGGAACTCGCTCACGATCACGCGGCTCACCGCAACCTCCGTCGTTTGACTCAAGCTGTGCCTTGCCCCTGCTTAGACCCTGATGGAGGGGAAACTCATCGGTCCTCCGGGCACCCCGTCAGCTCTGGACGGGCTGGGAAACCTCGACCCCGGGTACCGGCAGCGCAGACCGGAGTTGGCAGGACGGGGTCGCGGGCCTCGATGGCGCCACGTGGGCACTGGCAAGCCGGCCGGTGCCGCGGCGGCCGTGTCAGGGCGTCGACGGGAGGCCGAACGCCCCCAGCAGGTCGACGCCGTAACTGATGATCCTGCTCACCTGCCCATCCTGGATCTCCAGCACGTCCAGCCCGAGCAGCCGGTACCGGGAGTCGCCCGCCCGCCGAAGGTAGAAGGCCACCGCCGGCAGCCGGTTGGCGGCCGTGGGGACGCATCGCAGCTGGCCCGGGTACATTGGGGAAGCAGGATCGATGTAGCGCGCAAAGACGGTCGCCACCGCCTCGCGCCCGTCATACCACAGCGGGTACGGTGGCATCGTCTGGCGTGCGTCCGCGCGCAGCAGCGCGGTGAACGCGGCCACGTCGGCCCGGTCGTGGGCGTCCATGAGGCGCTCAAGCACCGACCGTTCCTCCTCGGTCGGGCCGGTCGCCTGGGCCCAGTCGAGCCGTCGGGTGGGCAGCCGCGCCCGCATCGTCGACCGGGCGCGCTGCAGCGCGCTGTTGACCGAGGCCACGCTCATCTCGAGTAGGCCGGCGGTCTCCTTCGCCGACCAGCCCAGCGCATCGCGCAGCAGCAGGATGGCTCGCTGCCTGGGCGGCAGATACTGGATGGCGGCCAGATATGCCAGCTCGATCGTCTCACGCGCGACGACCACCGCATCGGGTTGCGACTCGCTCGGGGCAATCTGATCGAGCAGGTGGTCTGGGTAGGGCTGGAGCCAGGGCAGATCGACGGCCGGCGCGCCCAGGTCCGGCCGCTCCTCGGCCGAGAGCTCCGCGCCGGGATTGCGCGCAGCCACGTCCGCGACCAGGATGCGACGCGGGCTGCGCTCCAGAGCGTTGAGGCAGGCGTTGGTCGCGATCCGGTACAGCCAGGTGCGGAACAGGGAGCGGCCCTGGAAGCTGGAGCGGCTCCTCCACGCCCGCAGCAAGGTCTCCTGCACCAGATCCTCGGCGTCCTCGAACGAGCCGAGCATGCGGTAGCAGTGCACGTGCAGCTGCCGCCGATAACGCTCGGCAAGGAGCGCGAAGGCTGCCTCGTCGCCGTCTCGCACCGCGGCCAGGACCGCGGCCTCCTCGGTCTGGGTCGTCGCCGGTCTCTCTGACACCGTGCGACTCTACTGCCAGGCCGGGGATGGCGCGTGCCCCGCAGCGCGGCCGCCCGGAACTGCTCGCCGTGGCTGCCACCGGTTACGCGCAGAACTCTCGGGAGGCCGCTTAGCGTCGCTGGCCGCGGCGGCCTGGGCCGCGACCATCCCAACACTACCCTGAGCCATCACCGCGCTCGGCACCGACACCCGCAACGTCGTCGGCCTGGCCTACGTCGCCGGCATCGGCCTGGACGAGGGCGAGTCGCTCGGCGCGCTGCTGGCCCAGGGACCCTTCGGTCCCGCCCTGGCCCACCTGGACGTCGACCCCAGGGCTTCGCCTGGATCCCTGAGGGCGACTTCGTCCACCACTTCGCCGACGACGTCGACCCGGCCACCGCCAGGGTCATGTTCGCGGTCCAGCAGCCGCTGCACCGGGGCGCCCTGGAGGAGGTGGTGGGCGTGCCGGCCTGGAGGTCGCTGCCGTCGTGGTTCCTGGTCGCCGACGGTGACCAGGCGATCCCGCCCGATGCCCAGCGGCGGTGGGCCCCGCGCATGGGCGCCACCACCGTGGAGGTGGCGACCAACCACGTGGCCATGGTCTCCCACCCCGACGAGGTGCTGCAGCTCATCAGGACGGCCGCCGAGGCTGTTTCTCGGTGATGCCGCCGAGCATCAACTCATTGCCGATGAGGAGCGCATAGGGACGGTTCAGCATGACGAAGGTCGTCGTCATCGGTGGCACCGGGCTCATCGGCTCCAAGTAGGAGCCTCCTAGGAAGCGCATTGTTCCTCTCTGCGGGCCAGCGCCAGACCGGTCGATGGCGGACCGTGCAGGCGGAGCAGTCGACAGCCACCGTCAGTTCCGCTTACGGTGACGTACCGGTGATGGGACTGGTCCCGGAAGGAGGCCTCGGCCATGGCGGACGACGAGGTAACCCGCAACCTCCAGGGCATGGATGAGCTCGACTTCCAGGGATGGAACCGAGCCGACTGGCAGGGCGTGTTCGCCCACCTCCACACCGACGACGTGCTGGTGGAGGTCAAGGGGCAACCGCCCACCCGCGGCCTCCAGGAGCACATCGCGGCGATGCAGGCGCTGGTCGAGTCCACCGGGGGCACGCCGCCCCAGGTCGCCGCCCACCCGATCCGGTTCGGCTCCGGGGAGTGGACCTGCGTGGTCGGGGAGTTCCAAGGCGGCGGCCGGATGGTGACCGTGGCGCGGTGGCGCGACGGCGCCGTCGCCGAGGAGTACCTCTGGCTGTAGCCTCCGGCCCGGAACGGCTGAGCTTCCGAACGCTTCCTTCGGGCGTGGTGGGAGAACGAGGCCCCGCCGCGAGGGCCGCTCGCCGGTCCGTCCCAGGCAGGCGGTTGGGAGTCAGAGGACGCCGACGCGTTGGGCGAGGGGGCGCAGGCCCGGGGTGGCGCTGCGGCGCTCCCGCTCGAGCAGCTCTGGGAGCAGCTCGGGAACCACCACACGGACCCCGGGACAACCTCGGAGACGACGCTCAATCCTGGTCGTAGGTTGGTTCGTGGTCCTGCGCACAACCCGGGCTTGGGTTCCTGCCGGGGTCCGGGTCGCCTGCCCGCCGCCGCCAGGCGCGGTCCACGGCGTCCCCCGGGACGCGCCCGCCGGCCCCGCCGGCGCCCGAAGCCAACC
>Ga0081538_10006642_pt1 | contig 10139 bp, 8 predicted proteins | sample TabmetS5T2R1_FD_71022 | JGI IMG/M metagenome (GOLD analysis project Ga0081538, IMG submission 71022) | Tabebuia heterophylla rhizosphere microbial communities from the University of Puerto Rico - S5T2R1 | ecosystem: Host-associated > Plants > Roots > Rhizosphere ... | reverse complement strand
CGAGCCCCCACGAGTCGGAGGGAGCGCCGATCTGCTCGAAGCGCGCCGGATCGCACTGCTCGGGCGACATGTAGGCGTCCGTTCCGATCGGCGAGCTGGAGCGCCGCGCAGCTTCGAACGGGAGGGCGACGCTGAGGTCGATCAGCTTCGGCGTCGAGCTCATGATGATGTTGCGCGGCTTGACGTCGAGGTGTGCCCACCCCTGACCGTGCATGTAGTGGAGCACGGAGCAGAGCTGGAGTGCCAGGGGAAGGAGCTGCTCGACGATGATTCCGTAGCGCCGCTCGAGAGTCGAGAGCCGCGGCCCGTCGAGGAGCTCGAGCACGAGGTGCGGGCGCTCTCCGTCGAGCACGGAATCGAAGCAGCGGACGAGTGACGGGTGCGCGAGGCGCGAGAGGGCCACGGCCTCGCCGGCCAGGCCGGCGAGGGTGCGCTCGTTCGCCGTCTGCCCGGGCCGGACCACCTTGGCGACGACCAGCGAGTGGAGCTCGTCGTCCCAGAGGAGGTAGGCCTCGTAGCGCCGCCCGCCGCCCAGCAGGCGAACGGCGTGACGCCCGGGAGCGATCTCATCGCCCTCGGCGAAGCCCCAGGTGTCCCTCTCCCAGTCCTCGTAGGCCACGATCCCGAGTGGTACCCAGGCGTAATGAGAGGGCAATGAGGGAAAGATGAGAGATCTCTCACCCTCGTCTCATTTTCCTCTGTCCTGGGCCAACGATGCTTCCTGCCGATGCGAACCGGCCCCGGCGACGGAGATGATGACGACGACGACCGAGACGAAGCCTGAGACGACGGCGACGGTCGAGTCGCCACCAGGCGGCGAGCCCGAGGCCCCGGACGGCGAGAGCAAGTCGCTCGGCGGGGGCCTCCGGAAGGCCTTCGCCAGCTTCCGCGTGCGCCTGCTCGCGGGCTACATCGGTCTCCTCGCGGTCGCCACCCTGCTCGCGGTCTTCATCGCGCGCGAGGCGCTCGAGCGGCGCCTCGACCAGCGCATCGACGAGGCGCTCGTCCAGGAGTCGCGGGAGCTGCGCCAGCTTGCGCGCGGGAACGACCCGGAGACCGGCGAGCGCTTCGCCGGCGACGCCGAGCGGATCTTCGAGGTCTTCCTCGACCGGAACGTCCCCTCCCGCAACGAAGCCTTTCTCACCTTCGTGGACGGAGAACTGTTCCTCACCAGTACCCAGGTGACGCCGTACCGCCTCGCCGAGGACGCCGAGCTCGTCTCCCGCTGGAGCACGCTGAGGGAAAGCGAGCGCGGCGCCGTCGAGACGCCGGCGGGATCGGTCGAGTACCTTGCCGTTCCCCTCGTCGGACAGGGCGCTACGCGCGGCGTCTTCGTGGCGGGGATCTTTCGGGACCGTGAGAGCGGAGAGGTCTCCGACGCGCTGCGCGTGGTGGTGGGAGTCGGGCTAGGGATGCTGCTCGTGGGCTCGGTGCTCGCCTGGCTGCTGGCGGATCGCGTTCTCCGGCCGGTGACGGCGGTGACCGAGACGGCCCGCTCGATCTCGGGCGGCGACCTCTCGCGCCGGATACCGGCTGCCGGCCACGACGAGATCGGCGTTCTCGCGCAGACGTTCAACGAGATGCTGGCCCGCCTCGAGACGGCCTTTGCGACCCAGCAGCGCTTCGTGAACGACGCGGGGCACGAGCTCCGCACGCCGATCACGATCGTGCGCGGGCATCTCGAGCTGCTCGAGGACGACCCGCGGGAGCGCGCGCAGACGCTCGCGCTCGTCATGGACGAGCTCGACCGGATGAGCCGGATCGTCGACGACCTCCTGACCCTGGCGAAGTGGGAGCAGCCGGACTTCCTTAGGCCGGCTGCCTTCGAGCTCGGCGCGCTCGCCGACGACGTGCTCGCGAAGGCATCGGCGATCGGGCCGCGCAACTGGCAGCTGGACGCCGTGACGGACGCGACGATCGTGGCCGACCGCCAGCGGATCACCCAGGCCGTGATGCAACTCGCGCAGAACGCCGTCCAGCACACCGAAGAGGGCGACGAGATCGGGCTCGGCGCGTTTGCGAGTGACGGCGAGACGCGGCTCTGGGTCCGGGACACGGGCCCGGGCATCCCGTTCGCGGAGCAGGCGCGCGTCTTCGATCGCTTCTACCGGGCGGGCGGCGAACGGCGGCAGTCCGAGGGAGCAGGTCTCGGGCTCTCGATCGTCCAGGCCATCGCGCGGGCGCACGGCGGCCGCATCGAGCTCGCGAGCGTGCCCGGATCGGGAGCGACGTTCACGATCGTTCTGCCGGCGCGGGGGCCGGAGCCTCAGGAAGGAGGCCCAGAGTGAGCAGGATCCTGATCGCCGAGGACGAGGCGCGGATCGCCTCCTTCCTGGAGAAGGGCCTGAAGGCGAATGGCTTCGCAACCTCGGTGGCCGCCGACGGCCGAGACGCGGTCGCGCTCGCCTCCACCGGCCGCTACGACCTTCTCATCCTCGACCTGGGGCTTCCCGGTAAGGACGGCTTCGAGGTCCTCGCGGAAATCCGGGCGGCGGGCTCGAGCCTCCCCGTCGTCATCCTCACCGCGCGCGACTCGGTGACCGACACCGTCGCCGGCCTCGAGGGCGGGGCCGACGACTACATCACGAAGCCGTTCCGCTTCGAGGAGCTTCTCGCGCGCGTCCGGGTCAGGCTTCGGGGCGACAGGGTTCCCGAAGAGACCGTGCTGCACGTGGGTGACGCCTCCCTCGACCTGCGCACCCGCCGCATCGAGATCGACGGAGCGGGCGCAGATCTATCCGCCCGCGAGTTCGCCCTTGCCGAGATGTTCTTCCGCCACCCGGGGCAGGTCCTCTCGCGCGAGCAGCTCCTCAGCCATGTGTGGGGCTACGACTTCGATCCTCGCTCGAACGTCGTCGACGTCTACGTCGGGTATCTGCGCAAGAAGCTCGGCAAGCAAGCGATCTCGAGCGTCCGTGGGATGGGCTACCGCCTGGAGCGTTCCGCGGACGCGTAGACTCGCGCCCGTGATCGACCCGACCGAGCGCTGGCCACGCGGGCACGAGGAGAAGCCCGATTACGCGGGGCTCCTGACGTACGGCGGCTGCCGCTATACCCAGGATCCGAGCGAGCTTGCAGGAGTCGAGGTCGCCATCGTTGGGGCTCCGACCGACGATCTCGTCTCCGACCGTCCCGGAGCACGGTTCGGCCCGCGCGCGATTCGTGCCGCCAGCTGCCCGCCGGGACCGCACCTGGAGGCGAAGGTCGACGCTCTCGCCGAGCTCTCCGTCGTCGACTTCGGCGACGCGCCGGTGATCCCGGCCGACCCCGTCCGGACGCACGCGGCAATCGAGGCGCTGGTCGGGCAGGTGCTCGCTGCGGGCGCGATCCCGCTCGTCCTCGGCGGCGACCATTCGATCTCGGAGCCGGACATCCGCGCGGTCGCCACCGTGCACGGCCCGGTCGGGCTCGTCCATTTCGACACCCACACCGACACGGGCACCGAGGTCTACGGCGTCGAGGTCTCACACGGGACGCCCTTCTACCGACTGGTCGAGCAGGGTCACCTCGACCCGCGCCGCTACGTCCAGATCGGGCTCCGCGGGTACTGGCCCGGGGAGGTCGAGTTCGCCTGGCAGGCCGAAAAGGGCATCACGAGCTTCTTCATGCACGACGTCCGCGAGCGAGGGATCGCCGACATCGTGGCCAGGGCGATCGAGGTCGTCGGCTCGGGGCCGGCGTTCCTCACGATCGACGTGGACGTCCTGGACCCCGCCTACGCCCCCGGCACCGGCACTCCGGAACCGGGTGGGATGACCACGGGCGACCTCCTCCGGGCCGCGCGGGCTCTGGCGAAGGAGCTGGACCTCGTCGGCGCGGACGTCGTCGAGGTTGCCCCGACCGCCGTCGGCTCGGCGGACGTGACGGCGCTCGCGGCCGACAGGATCGTCAGGGAGATCCTGACCGGGATCGCGCTCAGGCGCCGCTCGTCGGTCTGAATCCGGTTTCGCCGGAGCCGCGTATACCAAGTCGGCCGGGCTCCGATTCGAACTGGAGGGGCCCGATGGAAGGGTTCGAGAGGGGTGGGGGCCGTTCGCGCGCGCTCTCACGCCGCGACTTGCTCAAGCGGGCGGGGATCGCGGGCGTCGCGGTCGCCACGCCGGTTGCCGCCGCCACCGAGGCCGTGCCCGCCCGCGAGCGGGACCGGCTCGAGTCGCTCACGGCCGACGAAGCCGAAGCGCTCGAGGCGTTCGTCGACCGCCTGATTCCCGCCGACGCGAACGGCCCGGGCGCCGTCGATGCGCGCGTGACCCGCTACATCGACCGCGCGTTGAGCGGCGAGCTCGGGTCGCTTCACGCAACCTACGTTGCCGGGCTGGCTGCGACCGACGCTTTCGCCCGCGACCGCTTCGGAGCGCCGCTCGCCGACCTGGACGCCGCCCAGCAGGACGCCGTTCTCACTGCGCTCGAGCAGAACGCCGCGCCCGGATTCGCAGGCGGGTCACGCGCGTTCTTCGACCTCGTCCGGGAGCATTGCCTGCAGGGCATGTTCGGCGACCCGGTTCACGGCGGCAACGCCGACTTCGTCGGTTGGGACCTGCTCGGCTTTCCGGGCGTCAAGCTCAGCTTCAGCGCCGCCGAGCAGCAGATGGACGTCACGGTCGTGCCGGCGCACAAGTCAACCGCCGACTACCCGCTGTTCAAGGGCGGACGGAAGCGAGGCGACGATGGACACTAGGAAGAAGGAAACGGAGGTCGTCGTCATCGGCCTGGGGGCGGGTGGCGGCACCGCCGTCCTGCCCCTTGCGCAGGCGGGGCTGGAGGTGGTGGCGCTCGAGGCCGGGGGCCGCTTCTCGGTGCGCGACTTCCACGCCGACGAGATCCGCAACGACATCCGCAACTGGTTGGGCCGGGCAAAGGTGAACAACGAGGTCCCGACACAGCGCCGGACCCCCGCCGAGGCATCGACGCCCGCGATCGCGCCCGGGCGGATGATGAATGCCGTCGGCGGCACGTCGATCCACTGGACGTGCCAGAGCTGGCGCCTGATGCCGTGGAACTTCAACCAGCGGAGCGAGACGATCCGCCGTTACGGGACAGGAGCGCTGCCGGTCGGCTCGACCCTGACTGACTGGCCGCTCGACTACGAGGAGCTGGAGCCCTACTACGACAGGGTCGAGTTCCTGCACGGCGTCTCGGGCAAGGCCGGAAACATCGCCGGCGCCATCGACCCGCGTGGCAACGTGTTCGAGGGGCCGCGTCGGCGTGAGTACCCGCTGTCACCGCTTCGGCGCACCGGGTTCACCGAGTTCATGGCGGACGCCGCGCGACGTCTCGGCTGGCATCCGTTCCCCGGGCCCTCGGCGATCAGGTCGGAGCCCTACAACGGCCTCAACGCCTGTGAGTACCACGGCTTCTGCACATGGGGCGGCTGTCACGTGGACGCCAAGGGGTCGACGAACCTGACCGCGATCCCGATGGCGGAGAGGATCGGCAAGCTCAAGATCGTCGAGCGCGCTCGGGCCGTCGAGATCACCGTCGACCGGGAGGGCAGGGCGAACGGCGTCCGCTACCTCAAGAACGGCAGGACGCACCTCCAGCCCGCGAAAGCCGTGTTGCTCGCCGGCTACACCTACGAGAACACGCGGCTCCTCCTCCTGTCGACTTCGGCCGCGTATCCGAACGGGCTCTCCAACAACCACGGTCAGGTCGGGCGGCACTATCAGGCGCACGTTCGCGCGGGCGCCAACGGCGTCTTCCCCGGACGCAGGCTGAATCGCTTCTCCGGGACGGCGAGCCAGTGGACGGCCGTGGACGACTGGGACAGCGACTTCTTCGACCACACCGCCCTCGGCTTCACCGGCGGAGGGACGATGTCCGCGACGATGGAGGCGAAGCCGATCGGCGCCGCGAGGACGACGCCGCCCTCGCTTCCGCGCTGGGGCTCTGCCTGGAAGGCGTGGCTCAAGCAGAACGCGATCTCGGTCGCCTCGGCGGCGACGCAGATCAACGTCGCGCCCTACGAGGACATCTTCCTCGACCTCGACCCGGTCACCAGGGACCCGGACGGCTTCCCGGTCGTCCGCGTCACGAACGACCTGAAGGAGAACGAGCGCCTGGCGGCGCTATTCGTCCAGAGCAAGTGCATGGAGTGGCTGCGTGAAGCCGGAGCGTCCGAGGTTTGGGCGGTGGCGCCGAACTCCCAGTCGATCCAGACGCACGCCTACGGCGGCACGCGAATGGGCGACGACCCCGCGGTCGACGTCACCGACCGCTGGTGCTTCTCCCACGAGGTGCCGAATCTCGGCGTCCTCGGTGCGTCGAACTTCCCGACGTCCGGCGGGAGAAACCCGACGGAGACGGTGATGGCCCTCGCCTGGCGAACGGCGGACCATCTCGTCGAGGAGTGGGAGGCGATCGCCGCCTAGCTGATCCTCTCCAGTGCCGCCCGCATCGCCTCCGGGATCGGGCGGGGACGCTCGGCCGCACGGTCGACGTAGACGTGGACGAAGTGTCCGTGGGCCGACGACTCGTCGTCCTCGTTCCTGAAGATGCCGATCTCGTAGCGGACGCTGGAGGTTCCGAGTCGTGCTACCCGAATCCCTGCTGTGATGCGGTCGGGGAACGAGATCGGCTTCTCGTACGTGCAGGAGGTCTCGACCACGAACCCGATCGTGTCCCCGTTGCGGATGTCGAGGACGTCCTCGTCGATGAGGTACCTGTTCACCGCGGTGTCGAAGAACGAGTAGTAGACGACGTTGTTCACGTGCCCGTAGACGTCGTTGTCCATCCAGCGTGTCTCGATGGGAAGGAAGTGCCTGTAGTCGCTCCTCAGCATCGGATCACCAGCAGGTGAGAGCGTCCGCGAAGAGCTCTCCGAGGAGCTCACGCTCGACCGGCACCGGGGCGTTGTCGAGGAGCCGCCGCTGGACGATGGCGCCCTCGGTCAGCGCCGGGATGTGGGCTCGGTCGTAGCCGACGCCGGAGATTCCGTTCGGCATCTCGGTCACCTTCATCATCTCCGCGATCCGTGTCGAGACGGCCTCTCCGGGGTCTGCGTCCCCGACGTCGGCGCCGAGCAGCTCGGCCCCCTCGAGGTGGCGTTCCGGAGCGCTCGCCGCAATCCGGGAGAAGACAGCGGGGGCGTTGACGATCACGGACATGCCGTGGGGAACCATCGGCTCCTCCTTTGGATAGCCGTCGGGGGAGAACGAGTCAACGAGGCCGGCGACCGCATAGGACATCCCGTGAGGTAGGTGGACGCCGGCGTTTCCGAAGGCGATGCCGGCGAGGGTCGCGGCCCACATCATGTTCTCGCGCGCCTCGCGATCCGACGAATCCTGCACCGCCCGAACGAGGTACCTGCCGCACAGCCGGAGCGCCTCCCTGCAACCGACGTCGCTCCATGGGTTGGCGCCCTGGCTCATCGGCCGCGCCTGCGGTTCCGTCTTCTCCCTGGCAGTGAACGGCCGGGCGGTGAAGGACTCGAGCGCGTGCGAGAGGACGTCGAACCCGCTTGCGGCGACGACCGTGGCCGGAAGCGTCTCCGTCGTGTCGGGATCGATGAGCGCGCGCGTCGGGACCAGATTCCGGTGGGCGATCCCGGTTTTCGCCTTCAACGAGAGGAGGTCGAAGATCGCGATCCCCGTGCACTCGCTGCCGGTTCCGGACGTGGTCGGACAGGCGATGTGCGGCCTGAGCGGTCCGGGGACCGGGCGTCCCTCGCCGACCGGGGCATTGACGTAGGTGAGGAGCTCGGCCGGATGGGTCGCGTAGAGGTTGGCGGCCTTGGCAGTGTCGATGACGGAACCGCCGCCGACCGAGACGAAGCCGTCGACCTTCGCCTCGACCGCGAAGTCCGTCGCGGCTCGAAAGGATTCATCGGTCGGCTCGACCCTGACCTGGTCGAAGAGGGCGACGTCGACACCGGCCTGTCGGAGCGAGGAGAGCGGGCGCTCGAACAGCTCGAGCGCTGCGACGCGCGGGTCGGTGATGACCGCGACGCGCGAGAGGCCGAGGGCCCTGGCCCACGGGCCCACCTCGCCGAGCGCGCCGCGTCCGAAGGTGATCGGATTGCGATCGACCGAAAAGGCGGACTCCCCTCCTTCGATCGGAACGTAGTGGCAGCAGACCATGGGGCCGCGACGCTACCACGGCCCGATCTCACAGAAGACGGGGTCGCATCGTTTCAACGGTCGAGAGGACGACTTTGTCCCTCGAAAAAAGGAGGTTCTCGTGGATCTCGGTTTCGCCGGCCGTGTTGCCCTGGTGACCGGGGGCTCGAAGGGGATCGGCCTTGCCGTCGTGCACGGTCTCCTGGAAGAAGGCGCGCGCGTGGTTGCCGCCTCGCGCACGCAGACACCCGAGCTCGAGGCCCTGAACGGAGACCTCGTACACGTCTCGGTCGACCTGGCGAGCACCGAGGGTCCTGCCGAGATGGTTGCGCGGACGATCGAGGCCTTCGGGAAGCTCGACTTCCTGATCAACAACGCCGGCGGCCCGCCGCCGGGCGTGAAGCTGCCGCGCTTTGGGTTCCTTGCTCTGAGCGACGACGACTGGCGTGCGATGCTCGAGTTCAACCTGCTCTCCGCGGTTCGTGCCTGCAGAGCGGCTCTACCGCATCTCGTCGAGCGCGAGGGGAGCGCGATCGTCAACGTCTCGTCGGGGATGGCGCTCCAGCCGTCGGCCGTGAACGTGGACTACTCGGCGGCGAAGGCGGCGCTGATCAGCTTGACCAAGGCGCTGGCCGAGGAGTTCGGCCCTCGGGGTGTCCGCGTCAACGGCGTCTGCCCCGGCCCGGTGAAGACGGGCTGGTGGACCGACGAGGGCGGCGCCGCCGACATCTTCGCCGCACAGACGGAGACCGATCGAGAGACCGTCATGGCCGAGCTTGCGCCCGAGATGATGCAGTTGACGACCGGTCGGCTCATTGACCCTCAGGAGATTGCGGACGCGGTCCTCCTGCTGGTGTCGCCCCGGTCCGGGAGCACGACCGGAACCGAGCTCGTCGTCGACGCCGGGCTCGTCAAGGCTGCCTGACGGGCACGGGCCGCGCACGAAAGCTCGGTGGCCTACGGCCGACGACGCGCCTGCAGTGTGTACGTGTGTGGGAGGCGATCCGGCCGGTCTGCCAGGCGCCACTCGTTTCCGCCGATCTCCTCCATCTGCCCAGGTAGGGCTTCCCAGGGAACCGAGTCGTGTTCCTCGAGCATGGTCAGGTCGAGGCCGGCTTCCAGCACCGCGCTCACGATCTCACCGAGGCCGTGGTTCCACTCGTGCGTGACAGTCGTAGCGAAGACATGGTCTGTCTCTACATACGTGCCACCCTCGTCCCAGATGAGCGGCTCGTCGTGCTCGAAATACGGGTGCTCCAACACGAGTAAGCCGTCGGGCCGATCGTCGGCAAGAGCCCACAGAACAGGGTGGGCTTCTCGCATGAACAGTCGCCCGCCCGGCCGCAATAGGTCGGCGACGACTCGCGCCCAGCGGCGAACGTCGGGTAGCCAGTTGAGCGCCCCGGTCCCCGTATAGACAAGATCGAACTGACCTTTGCCGAGCGCAGCCGGGGCGTCGTAGAGCTCAGCTGCCACGAATGTGACAGGCACGTCGGCCAACGTGGCCAGGCGACGCGCTTCAGCGAGCGCCGGCTGCGAGAAATCAAGCCCCACCATGCGCGCGCCGAGCCTTGCCAAGGACACAGTGTCCGTGCCGATATGGCATTGCAGGTGAACGCCATCCAGACCACCAACATCGCCGAGCCGCGCGAGGTCGAAGCGCACCGTCGTACTCAAATAGGAGCGATCCTCCGCGAATCGGGCGAAGGCGTAGTCCCGTGATGCGGCGTGGACGGGCGCCGCCTCATCCCACCAAGATCGATTGACCTGCCGGTGGTTGTCCATCTGAAAGCCCGTCAGTCTTGACCATACGCCAGGACGACGAGCCCCAGGGCGGTCATCGACTGGCTCTGCGTGTCCGACGTCGCGCTCGAGGTCAACCGGGACAACGTCCTGATCGACCACACATGGGTGTGGCGCGCCGACCACGGGCGTCGAGGGCTTCTCGGGCGACACCGAGCGCTGGAACACCAACATCAGCCGCAACGGGGTCGTCGTGAACGGCGACAACGTGACGGCGACGGGGCTATTCGTCGAGCACTTCCAGGAGTACAACACCGTCTGGAACGGCAAGAACGGCAGGAC
>Ga0081538_10006641_pt1 | contig 10141 bp, 9 predicted proteins | sample TabmetS5T2R1_FD_71022 | JGI IMG/M metagenome (GOLD analysis project Ga0081538, IMG submission 71022) | Tabebuia heterophylla rhizosphere microbial communities from the University of Puerto Rico - S5T2R1 | ecosystem: Host-associated > Plants > Roots > Rhizosphere ... | reverse complement strand
GCCTCGGCGGGGGTGTCGAGCAGGTTGGTCTGGCGCACCGCGGCCAGCCGATCAGGGTCGGCCAGCGCGCTGGTCAGCCGGGAAGCCATGTTGCTCGATCTCCTTGGACGCCGACCGCCCCCACGCGACGATCTCGCTCCTGCGCCTGCGGCCCAGCGGTTCCACGACCAAACCGGCCTATCGTCCCAAGGCGAGCCGCCGCAATCGGCAGTTCTGACCAGCCGCCGCCTCGCGATGCTGGTCGGCGGCAGGGGCATGAGCGCCCTTCGCCCGCGGTGGCCAGGTGAATCGACAAGCGGCTTCGCCGGTCGGCTCACCCGCCAACGCAGCGGCCACCTCCTCGCCGCCGAGCTCGGCCAGCAGCTCGTCGGGGCAGACCAGCAGGAGGCTGCCGGCCGTCTTGAACAACGACATGGCTGCGGTCGAGGCCGGCGACAGCTCCCAGCCCAGCGCCACATAGAACGCCGTCGACCGGGCCAGGTCGGCGGTCCGCAAGGCAACGACGCTGACCCTGGGTGGATGGGCATCGGGCAGGCTCCTCAGGTTTGGGACCTACCTTCCAGGGCTCGGTTGCAGCAGATTGCACCCAGGTCAGCATGATCAGCGATATGGTCATCTCCTCCCAGCGCGGCGACGAGGAGCCGCGGGCTGGGTTGCCTTCACTGGGGTGACGGTCGTGTCCGGGAGTCGCAGGGCGAGAGCCGCTCGCCGCCGCAAGCGCCGGATGGATCGCGTCGACCACGACCTCAGCGCTGCGCAGTGGACCGCGCTCAAGGCGGCGTGGGCTGGGTGCGCCTACTGCGGTGCCTCTAACACCGCGCTGCAGCGAGACTGCGTGCTGGCGCTCTCGCGCGGCGGGCGGTACACGCTCGGCAACATCGTGCCCGTCTGCCGGTCATGCAACACCAGTAAGTGCAACGCCGAAGTCACCGGCTGGCTGCGGCGCAAGCGACTCGACGAACGCGCCTTCCTGCTGCGCCACCTGGAGATCAACGCTGCGCTCGCCCTGCAGTTCCAAGAGCCAGACACCCAGTGATGCGGGATTGCAGATGAGGATCTTGGCGCCCCGGAACGCGACCGGCGACCTGGCGGCCGCCACGGACGACCGAACGCACGATCACACCGGGCCGGCATGGGGGCATCACCCGTGTGGGATGAGGTTTCACCTGCGCCGTCCTCGGGGTTCACCCGTCCAGGGTGATTCGCCGGCGTGCCTGATGGCGCACGCTACTAGACGGAGCAGAGGCCTGGAGGACCCCAAGCGATGCCCGAACCCACGCCCGGGCGCGTGTCCGGAGGCTCGTCGTCGAGACGCGCCTTGATCGCGGGCGTCATCGGTAACGCGGTCGAGTGGTACGACTTCGCGGTATACGGCGCCTTCGCCACCATCATCGCCACCACCTTCTTCCCGGGCGCGGATCGGTTCGCCGGGCTGTCGGCGAGCTTTGCCGTGTTCGCCGCCGCCTTCCTGGCCCGTCCCCTTGGGGCCGTGCTGTTCGGCCGGCTCGGCGACCGCGTCGGCCGGCGCCAGGTGCTGGTCACGGTCATCGTGCTGATGGCTGCGGCCACCGCCGGCATCGGGCTGCTGCCCGGGCACGCTTCCATCGGCGTGCTCGCCCCCGTCCTGCTGGTCGTGCTGCGGTCGGTCCAGGGGCTCTCGGTCGGTGGGGAGGCTGCCGGAGCCACCGCGTTTGTCGTCGAGTATGCGCCCGAGGGCCGGCGAGGCTGGTACGGCTCCTGGCTGTGGTCCACCCTGGCCCTCGGCGTGGCCGGCGGGATCGGCGCGGGCGCCGTGCTCGCCCGGGTGGTCCCGCGCGACCTGCTCGAGGACCGGGCCTGGCGCCTTGCCTTCCTGGCCGCCCTTCCGTTGGGGCTGGTCGGGCTGTACCTGCGCCTGCGCCTGGACGAGACCCCGCGATTCCAGGCCGTGGAGCGGGCCCGCGCCATTGCCCGGCGGCCGGTCGGCCACAGCCTGCGCGCCTACCCAGGCCTCCTCCTGCTCGGCCTCGCCCTGGTGGCCGCGGCGTCGCTGGCCTTCAACCTGTTCTTCTTCTACCTGCCGAGCTACCTGGCCACCGCGCTCGGAATCCCGTTGTCGAGGACGCTGGCCGCGGCCTTCGTCGGCCTGCTGCTGGTGGCGGTCGCCGCGCCCGCCCTGGGCCGGCTCTCGGACCGGGTAGGCCGCCGGCCGCAGCTGCTCGCCGGGACGGTCGCCCTGGCGCTGGCGATCCTGCCCGCCTTCCTGCTCATCCGCCGGGCCGGTCCGGTCAGCCTCTCCCTGGGCTATGTCATGGTGGCGCTGCCGCTGAGCTGCCTGGTCGTCGTGCCCCCGTTCCTGGCCGAGCTGTTCCCGACCCCGGTCCGCTCAACCGCCCTGGCCATCACCTACGGGTTGGGGAGCGCGCTGTTCGGGGGCACGGCGCCGTTCCTGGCCACCCTGCTGGTGCGCTGGACCGGCAACCCGGTCCTCCCGGCCATCTACGCGACCCTCCTGGCCGCGGCGGCGGTCGTGGCGGCCGTGGCCTCCAGGGAGACCGCCTTCCGGCCGTTGGACGCTGGGGCACCAGGGGAGCCGGAGCCGGCTCGGTCCAACCGGTAGCGAAGCCTCTTCGCCGGCAGACAGCCGCTGCTCCCGGAGTGCCATGCTTGCCGGTTCATCCGCACCAAAGCCGGCCGGCGAATCACCCTATCTGGATGATGCCCGTCGGCAGCTGGGAGAGCATGGTTGCTTCAGCGTCGGAGGACGGGAGTGGGGCGGTAGACGATGGCCAGCGAGTCGGTCCTGGCGCTCGAGCCCAGGCGAGCGATCCGCCATGCTCGCGACCTTGGCCTGCTCGTGAAATGAGGTGCCTGGTGGTGGCGGCCCATGAGGAGCAGCTCCGACGTTTGGCCCTCCACGACGAGGCGTTCATCGAATCCGTCCTCGCCATGGATCTCAACACCGATGTCCGCGTCACGGCGTGCCGGCTGAGCCCCAGGACCTGCGCCCTGGTCCGTCTGGCCGCCCTGCTGGCCCTGGGGGCAGCGCCGATCTCCTATCAGTGGAACGTCGATGCGGCGCTCGACGCCGGCGCGACCCCCGACGAGATCCTCGGCACCATGATCGCGGTGGCCCCGATCAGCGGCATCGCCCGGGTGGTGCAGGCGACGCCCGACGTCGCCCTCGCGATGGGCTACGACCTCGACGCCGCGTTCGAGGAGCTCGACCCCGACCCGTCGGCCTGACCGGTCGAGACTCAGAGCAGACCGATCTCCCGCACGCGCTCGATCGCCCCGCTGCGGGACGAGACCCCGAGCTTCCGGTAGACCGAGATCGCCTGGGTCTTCACCGTGTGCGGCGACACGTACAGCCGCTCGCCGATCTCGCGGAACGAGAGATGGGTCGACAGCAGCGGGAGCAGGCGCAACTCGGCGGTGGTGAGCGACGTCGCCCCGGCGCCGGCCCCCCGGGCCGTCTCCAGCATGTCCTGGAGCTCCCGCACCTGCCTTGGCAGGTCGCCGAGGTCGGGTCGCTGCCGGAGGACGTCGTGGGCCTGCCGCAGGGCCGTCCTGGCCCCGGCGGCGTCGTCCAGTGACAGGCAGGCCCGCCCCAGCTCCAGCAGCGTCTGGACGGCGAAGAACGACAGACCGTAGGTCAGCAGCGGGCGCAGGCGGGCGACCCGGGCCAGGTGCTCGCGGGCGCCTGGGCCGTCGCCCCGGCGCAGGGCCGTCCTGGACGCCACGGCCTGGACCAGGGCGGTGTGCGGGTAGTCGTCCAGCCGTCCCGCCCGCACGATCTCGAAGGCCCGGTCCACCAGGGCCGTGGCCTCGTCCCATTCGCCGCGGCCGATCGCCACCAGCGCCCGCTCGCCGAGGGCGGTGATGGCGGCGGGCATGGCGCGGTCCTCCACGGCGACGTCGACGGCATGGGCCAGAATCGAGTCGGCGCGGTCGGGCTGCCCGTCCAGGAGGTACGAGACCCCCTCCATCAGCAGCGCCGGGGCCCGCCAGGTGCTGCCCGGGGCCAGCCCGTCGAGGGCGGTCTGGGCATCGGCGCGCATCTGGCCCGCCCCGTTGCGGCACAGCAGACACCGGCCCAGCGCGACCCAGCTCTCCACGGTGCTGCCGTCCGCCAGCTTGCTGTCGGTCGACCCACGCTCGGCGGCGGCCGCGCACCGCTCGGCGGCCGCCGGCCGGCCCGCCAGCGCATGGAGCCAGGTCCCGAGCACGGCCACGGCCGGGTAGCGCTCGACCAGGTTCCGGTCCTCGAACCAGGCCAGCCAATGGCGGGCCGTCTCGGCCCGCCCGGCGGCGTAGGCCGGCTGGGCCAGGGCGGCGACCAGCCTGGCGACCCGGTCGGCATCCCCGGCGGCCTGGGCGTGATCGATGGCCATCTCCGGCAGCCCATTGGCCTCACACCAGACCGCCGCCCGGGCGTGCAGCTCCCGGGTCAGCTCCGGCTCGCGCCGTTCCAGCTCGGCCTGGAGCAGCTCGTGGAGCAGGTGGTGGTAGCGGTACCAGCCGCGATGGCGGTCCAGGGCCACCAGGAGCAGGTTCGACTGCTCCAGGTCGGCCAGCATCCGGCCCGAACCGGTCCTGGCCAGGACGGCATCGCACAGCGGCCCGGACATGCGCTCCAGCACCGCCGACCGGGTCAGGAACGACTTCCACTTCGGAGGGACCCGCGCCAGCAGCTCCGACTGCAGGTAGTCGGCCAGTAGCCGGTCGTCGCCGCGGAAGGCGGACACGGCGACGCCCGCCCGCAACGCCAGGGCGGCCAGGTACAGCCCGACCGGCCACCCCTCGGTCCGCTTGATCAGCTCCGAGGTATCGGCCTCGTCCACCTGGACGCCGGCGCCCTCCAAGAGCGCCCTTGCCTCCCAGCCGTCCATGGCCAGCTCCGCGGCCCCGATCTCGAGCATCCGGCCCTGGGCCTGCAGGAGCGCCATCGGCAGCCGGGGCAGCGATCGCGAGGCCATGGCCAGCTGCGATCCCTGAGGGAACCGCAGCGACAGCTCGGCGACGACGTCCAGGCACTCCCGGTTGCCGAGCGCCTCGACATGGTCCAGGACCAGGAAGACCGGCTCGGTCAGGTTGCCGAGCCAGGAGGCGAACCGCGGCAGGACGGTGGCCATGACCGAGACGCCGGGGGCGGCCAGGGCCTTGAACACCGCCGGGTCGACCGGCTCGATCCGGTCGAGGACCACGGCGAGGTAGCTCAGCAGGACCACCGGGTCGTTGTCGCGCCGGTCGACCGAGACCCAGGCCACCCGGCCGCCTCGGCGCTCGGCCCACTGGGCCAGCAGGGTGGACTTGCCGTAGCCGGGCGGCGCGACCAGGCACACCACCGGCTCGGTCGAGGCGGCCAGCCGGTCAACCAGGCCGGTCCTGGCCACGATCCCCGGACGCGTCCAGGGCGGGTGCAGCTTGGACTCGAGGAACTCGAAGCCCCGCCCGGACCTGGAGTCCCGATCGGGCCGCAGCGTTGCCGGACGCGCTGGAGCGAGATTGGCCTCCACGTTCATGAGGCTAACTACTCACCTGCTCTGCTTCAACGTCGAGGTCCATTTGATCCCGAATCGTCGTGGCCGCCGGCCCGTCGGTGACGGCAGTGCGGACCCGCCAGGGCCTCAGCGACGCCATCGGCTGGGTGTCCGGGCGGGCCGGGTTCTCGACCGGCCCGGTCGGGGCCTGGGTCGAGGCCAACAAGAAGGTCCTGCGGGTCGGCGCCGTCGCCCTGGCCTGTCTCGCCCTGGTGTTCTGGGGCCGGCCCACCGGCAAGGTCGTCCTCGGCCTCACCCTGGCCCTGCTGGTCGTCCTGGCCATCATCGAGTTCCTTGACCAGGCCGCCGAGGCGTCGTCCGCCATGGTTTCGACCAACATCCAGCGCGCCACCAACTACGTGCTCGGCGGTCTGCTGTTCAGCGCGACCGCTGCATGGCGGATGTCTGGGTGCTCCCTTGACAGCCTTTCTGAGCCAGGTACCATGCACCGCATGGAAGCTGCCGTCCAGGACCGGAACGGGCTGCTCGCGCAGATGCGCCGCGGCGCCATCGAACATTGCGTCCTCGCCCTGCTGCGCGGGGAGGAGCGCTACGCCCCCGAGCTGATCGAGAATCTCGCCCGCAGGGACGGCATCGTGACCAGCGAGGGGACGATCTACCCCCTGCTCAGCCGGCTGCGGCGCGACGGCCTGGTCGACACCACCTGGCGCGAATCGGCCAGCGGCCCGCCACGCCGCTACTACCGCCTCACCCCCTCCGGCGAGCAGGCCCTGGAGCGCTTCACCCGGGAGTGGAGCAGCTTTGCCGCCGCCGTCGACGAGATCCTGGAGATCAAGCGATGACCGGCGGTGGCCGCGACCGGCTGGCCGCCGACTACCTGCGGCGGCTCGATGCCGCCCTTGGAGCGCTGCCGGCGGCCCGCCGGGAGGAGATCGTCGAGGGCATCCGCGACCACATCGCCAACGCCCGCGCCCGGCATCCCGACGCCGACGTGGCTGAGCTGCTCGACCGGCTCGGCACCCCCGAGCAGATCGCTGCCGAGGCCACCGACCCCGACCGGGACGCGCCGTACTCCGGCGCGGACCTCGGGCCGGTCGGCGAGTGGCCCGGGCAGGTCCGGGAGGTGGCGGATCTGGCCTGTGGCGAGGCGCGGGCCCTGCACCACACCTGGGTCGGCCAAGACCACCTGGTGCTGGCGCTGCTGCACCCCGACTGCCCCGGAGCGGCGCGAGCAGTCCTTGTGTCGTTGGGTGTGGCCGCCGCGCCGCTGCGGGAGGCATGGGTCGCCAGCATGGGCGATCCGTTCGAGCCCCACCATCAAGGGCTCACCTGGTCGCCCGCGCTCCAGCTCCTGCTCGAACGGGCCAGGCTGGAGGCGGTCATGCTGGGCGTGGCCGACGCCGCCAGCGAGCACGTCCTGCTGGCGGTGACGGGCCGGTGGGACGGTAGCTTCGCCACCGGCTGGCTGCAGCGGCGCGAGATCGACGCGGCGGCGGTGCGCCGGCGGGTGGTGGAGCTCGCCGCGGGCGGGAGCCTGCCCGAGCCGGGGCCGGCTGCCCAGCCGGCAGGGTCGTCCGAGTCCGACCCGGCACCCGGGCTGGAGCTGGCGCCGACTCCTGACGGCGCCGATCCTCGTCGGCGTCGGCCGTGGGGCTCGGCCGTCTTCGTCGACGCGGGGGGCCGCACCTTCCGCCAGGGTCTCGCGCTGCGGCAGTACTTCGTCGACCGGGACGGCAACCCGGTGCTCACCAGTGACGGCCGGCCGGTGCACGTCCTGGTGGACGAGTGGGGCAACGACCTGCTCGACGACGGGGGCGACCCGAGCATCGGCCCGGTGGAGATCCCGCCGGGCTGCCGGCTCGATCCGGACTCCTAGCCTCGGGTCGTGGGCTTGGGTGGGTGGCTGCCTGCTGATGCGCAAGGAGCCCTCGCAAGCAGGGAGCATGCGGCTGTCTAAAGGTCGCGGTCCCGGCTCAAGGAGGGCGCCTTGCGGGTGCAGGCCACCAACTCGCCTGGCAGCTTCGAAGTCACCACCGACGCCAGCGGCGTGGTCGGGCACGTCGGCGCGGCAGGCACTTACAAGCCCACCTTCGGGTTCGCGCCGCTGCTGGCCTACCTGGACCGCGGCCAGCACCGGGTGAGCCGCTGGCCGGGATCCTCAGGCTGGGCAACGCCGCGGCCGCTGCCACCAGTGACCTGGTCGAGCTGGTCGACCTCGCCCTGGCCCAGCTCCCCGCCGCCGACGAGCGGTCGGCGCCGGTCCGCTCCCACAGCGCGGGGGCGAGCGCCCGGCTGGCCTGGCACCTCCGCGAGCACCAGGTCGGGTTCTCGTCGGGATGCAGGTCGACGCGCACGTCCGCGAGGCGATCGCCGCCCAGCCCAAGCACGTCTGGATGCCCACGGTCGAGCCTGACGGGCGGGCCCGCGACGGCGCGGAGGTGTGCGAGCTTGCGAGCGGGGAAGGTCGATGCGCGATGAGGTCGCTACCGGATTGTCTGTTTGGCTGGGAAGGCGCGTACCGATTACAGTTCGCCGGTTCACGATGCTGACTCGCCAAGGAGTGCGCGATGGCGGGACGCCAGCTGCGGCGGACGGCCATGCTGGTTACGGCGGTTGCGTTGGCTGCCGCTGCCTGTAGTCAGGACGGCAACCCGGACGGGCGGGGCACCCCCGGCGCTTCCGCCCCCGCCAGCTCGGTCCCAGCGACCTCAGCGCCGCCCGCGGAGCCGCCAACCCAGGCCGAGCTGAACCGGGTCACGGTAGAGCTGGACGAGATCGCTCGGGCGCAAACGCCGGTGGCGTTAGCGGTGGCCGAGGACAACACCACCTTCTATGTCGGCGAGCGAGCCGGCCTAGTGCGGGTGATTCGCGATGGCCAGCTGGATCGGCGGCCGGTGCTGGATCTGACCGACCAGGTGGTGGTCGAGGGCGAGGGAGGCCTGCTGGGGGTGGCCCTGGGCCCCGACGGCCGGCACCTGTATGTGAGCTTCACCGACGCCGAGCATGCGGTCAGGCTCATCGAGGTCGCGATCGACGGGGGCCAGGTCGACCCGGCGTCGCGCCGAGAAGTCTTGACCATCCGGCAGCCCTCGACCCGACACAAGGGCGGCAACCTCGTGTTCGGCCCCGACGGGCTGCTGTGGTTCGGCGTTGGGGATGGGAGCCTTGGCGGGGACCCGGCGAACGCGGCCCAGTCGCTGGGGGAGCTGTCGGGCAAGCTGTTGCGCCTGGACCCAACCCCCTCGGGCGCCAAGGCCTACACGGTGCCGGGAACCAACCCGTTCGTGAACCGCAAGGGCGCCCGGCCCGAGATCTGGGCCTATGGCCTGCGTAACCCGTGGCGGTTCTCGTTCGATCGGGCCACCCGTGACCTGTGGGTCGGGGACGTGGGGCAGTATGTGGTGGAGGAGATCGACGTCATCGGGCTGCGCCGGTCCAAGGGGGCCAACTTCGGCTGGCGGCGGCTGGAGGGGAGCCGCCAGTTCAGTGGCAGCCCTCCGCCGCGGGCGGTGCCGCCGGTCCATGAGTACTACCACCGCAACGGCCGCTGCGCGGTGATCGGCGGCCACGTCTACCGCGGCAGCCAGATCCGCGGCCTGCAAGGCGCCTATGTGTACGGCGACGTGTGCGACGGGCGCATCCGGGCCTTGTCCTGGGCTCGTGGGAAGCCGGTCCGCCACCGCGATCTGGGTCTGCGGCTTCATGGGCTGGTGTCGTTCGCCGAGGATCGCGACGGTGAGCTGTACGCACTCTCGCTGGCTGATGGCATCTATCGCCTCGGCGCTGCCGGCTGAGGTCCACAGCGGACGCGGACAGGAGGGGAAGGGTCCACCGCTGGCTTCGGTGGTACCGGGATGACGGCCTGGCCGGGCTGGCCGACGGTTCGCACCGCCCGCACGCGCATCCGTGGCAGGTCGATCCGGTCGCTGGTGACACGACAGAAGATCGACAAGCTCAGGCGACGCGGCGACGGCCACATCGTGGTCTGGGGCGGCGTCAGCTTCTGGCGGTCGCTCATGTGGCTCGACCTGATCGACGAGTTCCGCCTGGACTTGCACCCCTACGTTGCGGGCGAGGGTACCCGGCTGTTCGACGACGTCCCCAAGTCCTACCGGCTCGACCTGGTCTCCAGCACCGCGTTCAGCAAGTAGATGCTGCTCGTAAAGGGTCTTGCGGGTGGCTTGAGGTGGCTGCCATGACCTCCGGGGGCCACGGTGGGCGGCTGCGCGCCATTGGTTGCAGCCAGGCTGACGAACCGGCCAGTCGTTCAGGCTTGGTCTGGCGGCGTGGGGAACCTCGGCGTCGTCCGGCGCCGCGGGTCCAGGGCGCGGCGTTGCAGCCAGAACAGCGCCGCCCACACCGCCAGGAACGCCACCGCCCCCGCCGCCACGGCCACCGGCGTGGCCGCCTCGGCCGCCCGGGCCACGAGCACGACGATCGCCGCGGCCAGCGCGGCGTCCACCGTCGCGACGATCGTGGGCGTGTTGACCAGGAACTGGCCCCACCGCCGCAGCCGACGACCGCCGGCCAGATAGCTGGCCGCCAGGCCCTGCTCGTCGTCGTGGTGGCCGGTGGTGAGGTAGGGCTCCAGGGCGGGCGCGATCCTCAGGTAGGCGTGCCGCAGCCGGTTCATGGCCAGCATGAGCTCGACCTCCTCC
>Ga0081538_10006640_pt1 | contig 10141 bp, 8 predicted proteins | sample TabmetS5T2R1_FD_71022 | JGI IMG/M metagenome (GOLD analysis project Ga0081538, IMG submission 71022) | Tabebuia heterophylla rhizosphere microbial communities from the University of Puerto Rico - S5T2R1 | ecosystem: Host-associated > Plants > Roots > Rhizosphere ... | reverse complement strand
GCAGCTACGTCTACGACGAGCAGGGCAACCCCATCGGGGTGATGCCGGGCACGGCCATGGCCGAGGCGTTCCAGGAGGCCGGCTTCTACGAGGGCGGCTACGAGCCCGAAGGCCAGCCGGCCGAGGAGCAGGCCCAGGAGGGCGAGCCGGCCTCCGAGAACGGCGCCGCCCCGGCCGACCAGGGCCAGGGCGAGCAGGCGGGCGACGACACCCTCGAGAACATCGTCGAGGACCTGAAGCGCAAGAACGCCGGCGAGTAGCCGGCCCCAGCCGGGGCCATCACGTCCGGCGGCACGGTCGGCCGGTCAGCGCGGGACCTGAGTCGAGAGGGCGGCGGAGATGCTGCTGGTCGGGCTGACGGGGGGGATCGCCTCGGGCAAGAGCACGGTCTCGGTCATGCTCGCCGAGCGCGGCGCCGAGGTGATCGACGCCGACCACATCGCCAGGCAGGTGGTCATGCCGGGCACGCCCGCCTGGTGCAAGATCCGCGAGCACTTCGGGCCGGGGGTGCTGCACCCCGACGGCCAGATCGACCGGCAGGCCCTGGCCGACCTGGTGTTCGCCGACAAGACCAAGCTGGCCCTGCTCAACGAGATCACCCATCCGGCGATCTTCGCCCGCATCGCCGACCGCCTCGAGGCCCACCACGACCAGGACGTGGTGGTCATCCTGGACGCGGCCCTGCTGATCGAGGCCGGGCTGGCCGACGGCGTCGACACGGTGATCGTCACCCACTCGCCCAGGGAGATCCAGGTCGAGCGGCTGGCCGCCAAGGGGGTGGGGGAGCGGGACGCCTCCAACCGCATCGCCGCCCAGTTGGAGCCGGAGAAACGCCTGGCCAGGGCCGACATCGTGATCGACAACACCGGGTCGCTGGAGAAGCTGGGCCGCCGCGTCGACGAGGTCTGGGAGGAGCTCCAGCGGCTGCTGGCGGCGCGGGTCGGGCGCCCGGCCGACGGCCCGCGCTCGTGACTGCGGCAAGGTCAGGGCTGTAGCCTGCGCAGCATGAGCCGTCTGCCCCCGATTCCGGATCCGCTCGACTGCGTGCTGTTCGACGCCGGCGACACCCTGCTGGCGCCCGCGCCGAGCTTCCAGGGACGGTTCGTGGCTGTGGCCGCCGCCCACGGCGTGCCGCTGGAGGAGGCGGCCGTCGACGCCGCCATCGCCGACGCCGTGCGGGCCGCGGCCTGGCCAGACGACTGGACCGACCCGGCCACCCAGCGGGCGTTCTGGGTCGGCTTCTACCGCCAGGTCCTGGCGGCCCTCGGCCACGAGGGACCGGAGGGGTCGGGGGAACCCCACAACGGCCCAGCCGGTAGGCAGTCCGGTGCATCACCGGCCGACGGGGCCCGGGGTGCCCCGGTGAACCGGGAGCTGGCCGAGGCCCTGTTCGCCGCGTTCAGCGACCCGGCCGGCTACCGGCTGTTCGACGACGTCCGCCCGGCCCTCGAGGAGCTGGCCGGGCGGGGCGTCAGGCTCGGGGTGGTGTCCAACTTCGAACCCTGGCTGGCGGACGTCCTGGCCCTCCAGAGGGTCGACCACCTGTTCGCGGCGGTGGCGATCTCGGGCAGGCTCGGGGTGGCCAAGCCCGACCCGGCCATCTTCCGCTGGGCCCTCCGGGAGGCCGGGGCCGACGCCGCGGCCACCGTCCACGTGGGCGACCAGCCGGTCAACGACGTGGCCGCGGCCAGGGCGGTGGGGCTCACCCCGGTCCTGATCGACCGGTTCGCCCGGCACCCCGAGCCGGACGGCGCCCACCGGGTCGAATCCCTGCAGGGAGTTGTCGACCTCGTGTCGGGAAGTGGGTCCGGCTGATGGACCGGAGCTTCTGGCGGGTCATCGCCAACGACGAGAACGCCCTCCCCCAAGGCGAGTGGGTCGCCGAGCTCACCCCCGAGCTGCTCGGCTGGCTCGGCGCCACCGACCCCGAGCTGCGCGACGAGTTCGCCTACCGGATCCTGGCCGCCTGGATCGAGCGTGGCCAGTACGGGGCCGAGCAGCTGCGCACCATGGCCAAGCAGATGTCGGCCAACCTGGAGGCCGGCCTCGGCGAGCGGGGCACCGACTCGGTCTACCTGCGCACCTACTCGGTGCTGATCCTGATGGAGATCGTCGCCTACGACAACGCCAACCCCTTCCTCGACCAGGCCGACCTCGACGGCTTCCTGGAGGCGTCCCTCGGCTACCTGCTGCGCGAGCGGGACCTGCGCAGCTGGGTCCCCGGGCCGGGCTGGGCCAACGCCATCGGCCACACCGCCGACCTGCTGATGATGCTGGCCCGCAGCCCCCACCTGGGCGCCACCGAGCTCCAGCGCATCCTCGACGCGATCGCCGACCGGCTGCTCACCCCGACCCCGGTGGTGTTCGTCCACCACGAGGACGAGCGCCTGGCCTACGCCACCCTCAACGTCCTCCGCCGCGACCTGGTCGACCGCGCCCGGCTGGTCGCCTGGCTGGACCGCTTCACCGCCGCCCCCGGTCAGGAGTCCTGGCGGGCCGCCTACGCCAGCGAGGCCGAGTCGGCGGCCAGGGCCAACGTCACCGCGTTCCTGCGCAGCCTCTACTTCCAGCTCATCCTCACCGAGAGCCCACCCCCCGACGCCCAGCGCACCTCCGACGCGGTCCTGGTGACCATCCGCCGCGCCGACATCGGCTTCTACGACCTGGCCTGAGCGCCGGCTGCGCAGTTCGCTTGGGTTGCGTGGTCCCGAGAACTGCCCACTCGGAACACCCCACGGCTCACCTATACTGCAGGCTCGGCCACTGATCGTGGGGGGGAGGGCCGATGCGCCTCGAGGCCGCCGCCGCGCTCCTGCGACGCACCCGGCTGTTCGCCGAGTTGCGCGAGGAGACCCTGGCGGCCCTTGCCGACCGGTCGGTGGAGCGCTCCTACCCCCGCCATGGCCGCCTCTTCTACCAGGGTGACCCGGGCAGCGGCCTGTACGTGCTGGCCAGCGGCCTGGTCAAGGTGGTGGTGACCTCCGAGGACGGCGAGGAGATGGTGCTCGTCACCCTCGGCCCCGGCGATGCCTTCGGCGAGCTGTCGATCGTCGACGGCGGCCCCCGCTCGGCGTCGGCCGAGGCGCTGGAGCCGACGGTCGCCCTGGTGATCACCAGGGAGGTGCTGCTGGACCTGGCCAGCAGGGACAGCGGCCTCACCGAGGCGCTGCTGCGCACCCTCGGCGCCCTGCTCCGGCGCCTGACCGAGCAGGCGTCCGACCTGGTCTTCCTCGACCTGCCCGGCCGGATGGCCAAGCTGCTGGCCGTGCTGGCCGCCGAGCGCGGCGTGGAGACGCCCGACGGCGTCGAGCTGGACGCCAACCTGACCCAGACCGACCTGGCCGGCATGGTCGGGGCGTCACGCCAGAGCGTCAACCAGATCCTGCAGGGGTTCGCCCGCCGCGGCTACCTCCAGGTCCGCGGGCGGCGGATCGTCATCCACCGCCTGGACCTGCTGCGCCGCCGGGCCGGCCTCGACCCGCTGTCGGGCGGTTGACGGTGCCGCCTGTCGAGTGCCCGACAGCCGACCGGGTGCCGGGCGGGGACCATCCGGGCACGGCAACCCGGCAAGGAGGGGGCACATGCAACGGCAACGACAGGCGCTCAGGTGGACCGCGCTCGCGCTGGTCCTGGCGGTGCTCGCCGCGGCCTGCGGCGGGGGCGGGGACGGCGACCGGGGCGATCGGACCGCCGAGCCGACTCGGGGTGGGGTGTTCCGCACCGCCATCACCGACTTCGGCTTCACCAACGGCTTCGACCCGACCGGCGAGTACGCCGTCCGCGGCTGGACCCTGTACGGGACCATGCTCCGGACCCTGGTCAGCTACCGGCGGGTCGCCGGCCCACCCGGCAACGAGCTCCAACCCGACCTGGCCACCGAGGTTCCCGAGCCGACCGACGGCGGGCGCACCTACACCTTCAAGCTCAAGCCCAATATCAGGTTCGGGCCGCCGCTGAACCGGCCGATCACCTCCAGGGACATCGCCTACGCCTTCCAGCGCATCAACACCGCGTCGCTGGTCGCCCAGTACGGCTTCTACTACTTCGGGGTCATCAAGGGCATGGACGGCCAGGCCGAGTCGCCCGCGACCAGGATCTCCGGGATCGAGACCCCCGACGACCAGACGGTCATCTTCCGGCTGGAACAGCCGACCGGTGACTTCCTGTACCGGTTGACGATGACCGCCACCGGGCCGATCCCCGAGGAGGTGGCCCGGTGCCACACCAAGGCCGGCGACTACGGCCGCTATGTGATCTCCTCGGGCCCCTACATGATCCAGGGCTCCCAGCAGCTCAGGTATGACAGCTGCGCCGCCCAGAAGCCGATCGCCGGCTTCGACCCGTCCAGGAAGATGTACCTGGTCCGCAACCCCGGCTACGACCAGGCCAGCGATGCTCTGCGCCAGAACTACGTCGACGGCGTCAGGATCGACGTCAACACCAACGTCGGCGACATCTTCGCCCGGATCGAGCGGGGCGAGCTGGACGCCTCGGTGGGGCAGGAGCAGCCGCCGAAGGTGCTCGTCAGCCGCTACCTGAGCGACCCGGCCAAACGGCCGTACCTGCACGCCAACCCGGCCGACGCGACCATCTACCTCAGCATGAACGCCACCGTGGCGCCCTTCGACGACGTCCACGTCCGCAAGGCGGTCAACTGGGTGCTGGACCGGCAGGCCCTCCAGCAGGCCGGCGGCGGGGCCCAGACGGGCCAGCTGGCGACCCACATCATGCCGCCGGTCCTGCTCGGCAACCGGCTCGGCGCCGACTACAACCCCTATGCCTCCGAGGGCAACCGCGGCGACGAGGCCAAGGCCAAGGCGGAGATGAAGCAGTCCAGGTACGACACCGACAAGGACGGGGTCTGCGACGCCGCCGCCTGCCGCAACCTGGTCTTCATCACCCCCAACGAGCCGCCGGCGACCGAGATGGAGCCGGTGGTGGTGGACGGCCTGGCCAAGCTGGGGATCGTCCTCAAGCCGCGGGAGCTCGCCCCCGGGGCCGTGTTCACCACCTTCCAGACGGTGGACAACGAGATCCCCCTGGTCAACACCGGCTGGGCCAAGGACTACCCCGACCCGTACACCTTCGCGGCGCCCCTGTTCGGCGGCTCCTCGATCATCCCCACCGGCAACACCAACCACGCCCTCATCGGGCTCACCCCGGAGCAGGCGTCCGAGCTCAAGGTCGACTACCCGGCCGGCGGGGTCCCCAGCGTCGACGCCGACATCGAGCGGTGCCAGGCCATCCCCAGCACCCAGAGCGACGCCCGCCTGACCTGCTGGGCCGACTTCGACAAGAAGCTGACGGAGCAGGTGGTCCCCTGGGTCCCGCTGATCTGGAACAACGCCATCATCATCAGCGCCCCCAGCCTGACCAGGTACGAGTTCGACCAGTCCTCCAGCGAGATCTCCCTGACCCAGATCGCCGTCGACAACCAGGAGCGCATGCCCTGACCCGGCCGCACCATGCGTGGACACCCCCGACGACCCTGTCTAGCATCCGGTCCATGCCGGTCTGTGGTCGCTGCGGTGAGGACAACCCGGCGCGGGCCAGGTTCTGCCTGGCCTGCGCCGCCCCCCTGGCCGCCCCCGCGACCCGGCGGGAGGAACGCAAGCGGGTCAGCGTGCTGTTCTGCGACCTGGTCGGGTTCACCAGCCGGGCCGAGCAGCTCGATGTGGAGGACGTCCGCGGCCTGCTCGCCCCCTACTACCGGCGGCTCCGGACCGACCTGGAGCGTCACGGCGGCACGGTGGAGAAGTTCATCGGCGACGCGGTCATGGCCCTGTTCGGGGCGCCGACCGCGCACGAGGATGACCCCGAGCGGGCGGTGCGGGCGGCCTTCGCCGTCCGCGACGCGTTCGCCGAGCAGAACCACCGGGACCCCAGCCTCGACCTGCACGTGCGGATCGGGGTGACGACCGGCGTTGCGCTGGTCGCCCTCGGCGCCCGACCCGAGCAAGGCGAGGGCATGGCCGCCGGTGATGTGGTCAACACCGCCGCCCGCCTCCAGGCGGCCGCCCCGACCGACGGGATCCTGGTCGACCACACCACCTGGCGGGCGACGGCCAGGCAGATCGCCTACCAGGAGGCCATGCCGGTCCAGGCCAAGGGCAAGGCCGAGCCGGTGCCGGTGTGGCGGGCGCTCGGGCCACGGGCCAGCCAGGGTGCGGACCTCGCCCAGGCGCCGCGATCCGGCCTGGTCGGACGGGACCGCGAGCTCGAGCTGCTGCGCGGCGCCCTCGACCGCGCCCGGAGCGACCAGGCCCCGCAGCTCGTCACCGTGATCGGGGTGCCGGGGATCGGCAAGAGCCGGCTCGTCGTCGAGCTCCTCCGGGAGGTCGAGGCCGAACCGGTGCGCACGACCTGGCGGCAGGGGCGCTGCCTGCCGTACGGGGACGGCGTCGCGCTCTGGGCGTTCGGCGAGATGGTCAAGGCCGAGGCCGGCATCCTGGAGACCGACCCGGCCTCCGAGGCCGCCGCCAAGCTCGCCGGGGCCGTCGCCGACCTGGTGCCCGACCAGTCCGAGGCCGCATGGGTCCTCGGCCACCTCCGGCCGCTGGTCGGACTGATCGAGGATCCCGAGCTGGGCAGCGACCGCCGGGCCGAGGCGTTCGCCGCCTGGCGGCGCTTTGTCGAGGCGCTGGCCGAGCGGAGGCCGACCGTGTGCGTCTTCGAGGACCTGCACTGGGCCGACGAGGCGCTGCTCGACTTCTGCGACCACCTGGTCGACTGGGCCGCCGAGGTCCCGCTGCTCATCCTCGCCACCGCCCGGCCGGAGCTGCTCGGCCGCCGACCGGACTGGGGGGGCGGCAAGCCCAACAGCGTGAACGTATCGCTGTCGCCCTTGTCGGACGGCGACACGGCGCGGCTCATCGGGCGGCTGCTCGACCAGGCCGTCCTGCCTGCCGAGGTCCAGGCGGCCGTGCTCGGCCGGGCCGCCGGCAACCCGCTGTACGCCGAGGAGTACGCGCGGATGCTCGCCGACCGCGGCGTCCTGCGCCGGACCCAGTCGGGCACATGGGTACTCGCCCGCGAGGACGACCTGCCGCTGCCGGAGACGGTGGAGGGAATCATCGCCGCCCGCCTGGACGCGCTCGACCCGGGCGACAAGGGCCTGCTGCTCGACGCGGCCGTGCTCGGCAAGGTCGGCTGGCTCGGCGCGCTGGCCGAGCTGTCGGGCGGTGCGCGGTTCGAGGTCGAGCAGCGCCTGCACGAGCTGGAGCGAAAGGAGTTCCTGCGCCGTGAGCGCCGCAGCCAGGTCGCCGGCGAACGCCAGTTCGCGTTCCGGCATGTGCTCGTGCGCGACGTGGCCTACGGGCAGCTGCCGAGGGCTGACCGCGCCGACCGGCACCGGCGCGTCGCCGGGTGGCTGGAGGCGTTGTCGCCGGACCGGGCCGAGGACCGGGCCGAGCTGCTCGCCCACCATTGGCAGGCGGCCCTTGCCTACGCCAGGGCCGCCGGGCAGGACGCCGCCGGGCTGGCCGACCGCGCGCGGATGGCCGCGCGCGACGCCGGCGACCGGGCGCTGGAGCTCAACGCCTTCGCCGCCGCCGCCCGCTGGTACGCGGCCGCGCTGGAGCTGTGGCCGGCGGACGATCCGGAGCGGCCGCAGCTGCTGCTGCGGCTCGGGCGGGCGCGCTGGCTCGGCGATGAGACCGGCGTCGACCTGCTCGCCGAGGCCGGCGAGGCGCTCCTGGCCGCCGGCGACCGCGAGGGCGCCGCCGAAGCCGAGGCGATGCAGGGCTGGCTGCTGGAGTTCCAGGGGCAGGGCGAGCAGGCCAGGGAGCACGACCGGCGCGCTGTCGCCCTGCTCGCGGATGCCGGCCCATCACGCGCCAAGGCCTTCGTGCTCACGAACCTGACCGCGTCGCTCATGACCAGCGGAGAGAACGATGAAGCCATCCGGGTCGGGCGGCGGGCCCTCGCCATGGCGGAGGCGCTCGCGCTGGACGAGGAACGGCTGCTGGCGCTCAACTTCATTGGCAGCGCGCGGACCGCCGGCGGCGATCCCAACGGGATCGCGGACCTGGAGCAGTCTGTCGCGATCGCGGTCGCGACGCGATCGGCGCAGAGCTCGCTCGCCTACGCCAACCTGTCGGCCGCCGTGGCGGAACTCGGCGACCTCCCCCGCGCCTTCGAGCTGTTGGAAGAGGCGCGCGAGGCCGCCGAGCGATTCGGGCTCGTCGGTCAGCTCCGCTGGATCCGGGCCGCGGCGGTGGACTACGACTACGTGCATGGCCGCTGGGACGACGCGCTCCGCGGCGCGGACCGGTTCATCGCCGAGTGCCAGGCCGGCTCGCCGCACTTCATGGAGCCGTCTTGCTGGTTCATCCGGGGCCGAATCCGGCTGGCCCGTGGCGACCTCGCCGGCGCGCTCGAGGACGCCAGGGCCGGGCTCGAGCCTGCCCGGGTGTCGAAGCAGCCGCAGGCCTACCTGCCCCTGCTCGCCTTCCATGCCTATGCCCTGCTGGCCGCCGGCGGCGTCGAGCAGGCCGGTGCCGAGGCCACCGAGCTGCTCCAGGCCATGGCCGAGCTCGGCGGCCAGGATGCCATCGACACCTCGTGTGACCTTGCCGTCGTCCTGGAGGCGCTCGGCCGAGGAGCCGAATTGCTGGAGTTCGCGGCCGGCGTCGCCGCGCCGACGCGGTGGCTGCGGGCGGCGACTGCCGTGGCCGCCGGGGAGTTCGACCTGGCGGCCGACATCTACGCCGAGATCGGATCGCGTCCCGATGAGGCGTTCGTGCGCCTGCGGGCCGCGGAGCGGCTGCTCGCCGCCGGCCGCCGCTCCGAGGGCGAGGCGCAGCTCGAGCGAGCCCGCGCCTTCTACCGCGAGGCCGGGGCCGGCGGCTACCTGCGCGACGGCACCGGGCTACGCGCCGCCTCGGCATAGACCGGCCGCACGGCCTACCCGTGGTCGTGCCGATGGTGGTGGCCGGAGGCCGACGAGACCACCGTCAGGACCACGATCGCGCCGAGCAGCAGCGGCAGGACGTGCGGGGACAGCTTCGGGCGGGGCGCGCCCGGGGCGAGTGAGCGGGCCAGGTCCCAGCTACCGCTGTCCATGACCAGCCGGGCCAGCTGGGCGGGCACGGCCGCGAACAGCACGATGGCGACGACCAGGACGGCGGCGACGGCGAGCCGGCGGGCGACTCTGGCAACGCGACGGACGGTGGCGGGCGAGGGCGGGCTGGGGGCGGGGATCGCCGGCGGACGGGCGGTCGCGAGCAGGGGGCGACGGCCGGCCGAGCGGGAGGGCCACCGGACGCTGACGATGGTGAGCCGGACGATGGTGGTCGACTGGCGGCGGGTGAGGTTGTCCATGGTGGCCTCCCAGGCGGCGCTGCGGTGGTACGCAGCGTCGCCGGACCCGGCCGGCCGGACTGTCGAGCCGTTGACAGCCGGGCTGACAAGCTGCCGACAGCCGGCTACGGCGCCTCGCCGGGCCGCAGGGCGGCCCAGCCCCAGGCGCCCAGGGCCGCGGCGGTCAGCAGGTGCCAGGCGGCGTGGCCCTGGAGGAGGCTGTTGGGATCGCACCAGGGGCTGGCGGTCCGGCCCGCCCACCAGCAGGCCGCGCCGGCGGCGGTGGCGGCCAGGGCAACCCGGTAGGCGGTCCGGCGGCGCGGGGTCCAGCCGACCCAGGGCACCCCGGCTCGGGCCCGCCGGCCCCGCCCGACCCGGCGCGCGACCTCCTGCCAGGCCACGAACCCCACCACCGCGTACAGGCCGCCGTCGTGCAGCAGGCGGGCGGCGGGGGAGCCGGGGCCGTGGTAGTCGACGCTGCCGACCCCGGCGGCGGTCACGGCCAGCCCGAACCCGAGGGCGCGGCCCCGGTCGGGCCCGGCCCGCAGGCCCTGGCCGACCAGCCAGGCGCCGACGGCGACGTAGGCGAGGGCGGAGGCGGTGTTGACCGGCTGGGCGACCAGGCCGTCGTGGAGGCGCTCGCAGTCACCGGCTCCCAGGGCCACGAGGCCGCCCGCCCGGGTCGCGCTCCCGGTCTCAGCCGGTGCGCTCGATGTTGGCCCCGAGGGTGCGGAGGCGCTCGTCGATGCGCTCGTAGCCCCGGTCGATCTGGCCGACGTTGCCGATGACCGACTCGCCGTCGGCGGCCAGGGCGGCCAGCAGCAGGGCCATGCCGGCGCGG
>Ga0081538_10006639_pt1 | contig 10144 bp, 10 predicted proteins | sample TabmetS5T2R1_FD_71022 | JGI IMG/M metagenome (GOLD analysis project Ga0081538, IMG submission 71022) | Tabebuia heterophylla rhizosphere microbial communities from the University of Puerto Rico - S5T2R1 | ecosystem: Host-associated > Plants > Roots > Rhizosphere ... | reverse complement strand
GGCTGCTCGAGCAGCTCGAGACCCTGCAGGTGGCCAGCGCCCGCGCCGCCGGCTGGTCGTGGCAGGAGATCGCCGCCGAGCTCGGGGTGAGCCGGCAGGCGGTCCACAAGAAGCACGCGGCCCGCCGGGGCCTGCTGCGGAGGGACTGAATGTTCGAGCGCTTCACCGACCGGGCCCGGAGGGCCGTGACGGATGCCCAGGTGGTGGCCCGCCGTCTGGGGCACGGCACGATCGGCACCGAGCACCTCCTGCTCGGGCTGCTCCAGGGTGACGGGGTCGCCGCCCGGGTGCTGGGCGGCCTCGGGATCACCCCGGCGGCGGTCGAGCGCGAGGTCCTGGCCGAGGTCGGCCGGGGTCCCCTCGGCGTCGAGGACGCGGCCGCGCTGGGCACGATCGGCATCGACCTCGAGGAGGTCCGGCGCCGGATCGAGGCCTCCTTCGGCCCCGGCGCCCTCTACTGGCGGCCCGGCCGGGGATGCGGCCGCGGCCGGCGCCTGCCGCCGGCCAAGGGCCACATCCCGTTCTCGCCGCGGGCCAAGAAGGTGCTGGAGCTGAGCCTGCGCGAGGCCCTCGCCCTCAAGCACAACTACATCGGCACCGAGCACATCCTGCTCGGGCTGGTCCGCGAGGGCGAGGGCCTGGCCATGCTGGCGCTCACCCGGCTCGGGGCCGGCCCCCAGCTGATCCGGGCCCGCGTGCTGGACGCGCTGCGCTCGACCGGCTGAGCCGCCGGTCCGGGCTAGGCGGTGCGGCCGAAGGCGGCCAGCAGCCTGGTCTGGGGGTCGGCGCCCGGCGGGGTCGCGGGGCGCTCCCCGATGGCACCGATGGACCGGTAGAGCGGCTCCATCTCGGTGAACCAGCTGGCGCAGGCCTCCACCAGCTCGGGGTCGAGCCGCTCCTCGGCCCCGACGGCCCTGGCCAGGTCCCAGGCGTGGATCAGGTGGTCGGCGAACAGCTGCGACACGTACTCGGTGGCCGGAGTGGGCCCGGCGGACAGGTTGACCGTCCGCTGTAGGGCGCCGTCCACCTGCACCGACCGGACGGCCGCGGCCGCCGCCTCGGCCCAGGCCGCCTTGGGGTCGTCACCCAGCAGGTCGCCCTCGTAGCGGTCGCCCACCTCGGCCAGGGTGCTGCCCTCCATCAGCGGGACCGTCCAGCGGTCCTCGTACACGAGGTGGTTGACCAGCTGACGGACGTTCCAGTCGCTGCACGGGGTCGGCAGCTCCCACTGGTCGTCGCCGACGGCCCGGACCCGGGCGTCGAACTCCCGCACGGCCCTCTGGTGCAGCGCTGCCTGGTCAGCGGCCATGGACGCTCCTCCCGCGCTCGGCGTTTCCCCGAACACTACTCGTAGCGCAGGGCCATGATCGGCTGCATCCGGGCCGCCTTGCGGGCCGGCCAGACGCCGAAGAACACCCCGACGGCCACGCTGACCCCGAAGGCCAGGGCGACCGACCAGCCGGTGATCGCCGCCGGCACCGGCGAGAACCGCCCGACCAGCAGGGCGGCGCCGATCCCGAGGAGGATGCCGACGATCCCGCCGCTGACCGTCAGGGCCACCGCCTCCAGCAGGAACTGGCGCAGCACATCGCGGGTGCGGGCCCCGACGGCCTTGCGGAGCCCGATCTCCCGGGTCCGCTCGGACACGCTGACCAGCATGATGTTCATCACCCCGACCCCGCCCACGACCAGGGAGATGCCGGCGATCGAGGCCAGCACCAGGGTCAGGATGCCGAGGATGCGCCCGACCACGCCGAGGATGTCCTCCTGGGTCAGGACCTGGTACTCCTGGTCGGGGTGGGCCCTGGTCACGACCTCGCGGATGATCGCCTGCTCCTCGTCGATCTGCTCGGTGCTCGGGGCCTTGACCGCGATCCCGTCGACCCGGGTGATCCCGAACAGGCGCTGGGCGGCGGTCACGGGCACGAACAGCTCGGCGTCGCGGGCCACCCCGAACGCGGTCCCGACCCGGCTCATCACGCCGACGACCCGGAAGCGGACCCCGCCGACGGTGATCGACTTGCCCACCGGGTCGCGGTCGGGGAACAGGCTCTCGGCCGGGTCGGCGCCGAGCACGGCCACCCGGCGGCGGGTCTCGACGTCGGCGGCGGTGAAGAAGGCGCCCCGGGACAGGCTGCGGTCGAACACCAGGGGGATGGTCTCGGTCGTGCCCTGGACGTTGACGGTGGCCCGCCGGGGCCCGACGCGGGCGATCTCGCCCGAGGCGACGGTGGCCGCGACCCGGCGCGGGTCGCCGATGGCGTCGCCGACCCGGCGCACGTCCTCCAGCCCGAGCCGGGACACGCTCGGGGCCGAGCCGAACGACAGGTTGCCGGGGGCCACGAACAGGATGTTGGAGCCGAGCGACTCGACCCCCGAGGTCACCTCGTCGCGGGCCCCGCTGCCGATCGACACCAGCAGGACCACGCTGGCCACGCCGATGACCACCCCGAGCATGGTCAGCCCGGAGCGGAGCTTGTTCGCCCGCAGCGCCTCCCAGGCGACCCGGAATGCCTCGGCGAGCCTCATCTCGCCGGCTTGGTCTCGCTGGCCAGGCGGCCGTCGCGCAGGTTGACCCGGCGGCGGAACCGGGACGCCACCCCTGGGTCGTGGGTGACCACGACCACGGCCACCCCGCGGTCGGCGTGGAGGCGGGCCAGCAGCTCCAGCACCTCGTCGCCCGAGCGCGAGTCGAGGTTGCCGGTGGGCTCGTCGGCCAGCAGCATCGCCGGCTCGGTGACCAGCGCGCGGGCGATGGCCACCCGCTGCTGCTCGCCCCCGGACAGCTGGGAGGGCCGGTGCTCCAGCCGGTGCCCCAGCCCGACCGACTGGAGCGCCTCGGTGGCCAGCCGGCGACGGTCGCCCCGGCCCAGCCCACGGTAGACCAGCGGCAGGCCGACGTTGGCCACCGCCGGGGTCCGGGCCAGCAGCTGGAAGTTCTGGAAGACGAAGCCGACGACCTGGTTGCGGACCGCGGCCAGCTCGTCCTCGGACAGCCCGGTGACGTCGCGGCCGTCGAACCGCAACATCCCCGAGGTCGGCCGGTCCAGCCCGCCGAGCAGCCCCAGCAGGGTCGACTTGCCCGACCCGCTCGGCCCCATGATGGCCACCGAGTCGCCGCGCTCCACCACCAGGTCGACCCCGTCAAGGGCCCGCACCTCGACCCCGTCAAGGCGGTACACCTTGGTCACGCCAAGGGCTTCCACCACCGGAGGCGCGTCCACTAGTCGCCCGGCCAGTCCTGGCCGTCCCGCAGGCGCTCGGCCCCCCGGGACACCACCCGCTCGCCCTCGCGCAGGCCCGCGGCGACCGCCACCCGGTCCTCGCCGTCGGCGGCCACCTGCACCGGCCGCAGGCGGACCTTGCCGTTCTCGACCACGAACACGGCCTGGCCGCCCGACCGGCCGACCAGGGCCGACCCGGGCACCGAGAGCTCGTCGGTGGTCCGGCGGACCTCGATGGCCGCGGTGGCCGTCATCCCGACCCGGGGCACCGGCTCGTCGGCCGGGGCCGACCCGGCGCCGGTCTCGGCCTCGCCGAGGGCCAGGTCGACCTGGTAGGTGACCCCGCCGGCGGGCGACTGGCCGGAGGCCGGGGCGACCGCGACCCGGCGCACCTTGGCCGCGAACGGCGTCTGCGGGAACGCGTCCAGCTCGACCTGGGCCTTCTGCCCCGGCTTGACCAGCGCGATGTCGGTCTCGTCGACCTCGGCCAGGACCAGCAGGCCGCTGACGTCGAACACGGTGGCCACCGTCTGCCCGGCCGCGACCTCGGACCCGACCCGCAGCGGCGGACCGGTCTGGGCGGCCTGGGCCCCGCCGCCGGAGAGTCCCTCGAGGGCGTCGGAGGCGCCCTCCGGAAGCCCCTCGAGCTCGGGGATGGTCGTGGCCGCGCTCCCCGAGCGGCCGAGCTGGACGGTGCCGGCCAGCGGCGACCGCAGGGTCAGGCGCTCCTGCTGGTCGCGGGCCAGCTCAAGGGCCAGCTCGGCCTGCCCGCGCTGGGCGGCGGTGGCCGCCTGGATGGACTGCTGCAGCGTGGCCGTCTGGGCGTCGGCCGCGGCCGCGGCGGCGTCGGCCGCCCGGGCGGCCTGGCGCTGGAGGTCGGCCACCCGCACCTGGGCCCGGTCGATGCGGGCCTGGAGCCGGGCCCGCTGCGCCCTCGGCACCAGCGGCAGGGCCGCCCGCATGGCCTCGATCACGGCCGCGCTGGTCGCCGTCACCTGCGACTGGACCTGCTGGAAGGCCGACAGCGCCGCCCCCGTCGGCAGCCCCGGCGCCACCCCCCCGAGCGACGAGGCCGCGTCCACGGCCGCCTGGGCCTGCCGCACCTGGTCGTCCACCTGCTCCGACGACAGCTCGGCGACCAGGTCCCCCTCCGCGACCTCCTGCCCGTCCTTGACCACCAGCCGCTCGACCCGCGCCGCCGCCGGCGCCTTCAGGTCCGCCTGCCCCGCCGCCTGCACCACCCCGGGCGCGCTGACCCGCTCCACCACCTCGGCCGCCCGCACCGGCTCCGCCGCATACCGCCCCGCATCCCCCGAATCACACCCGGCGAGCAGCAGCACCCCAACAAGCCCAAGAGCGGCGGCAGCCCCGGTCGACCCGTGCCGCATCCGCCACCCTTTCCTCACCGACAACCACCCCGGCCAGCATAGATGCGCCCGGGAGGTTCTGCGTCCACAGCCTTCACGGCCATGATCTGCTGCTCGCCCCGCTTGCGTAGGCTTGGCCCCTCATGCGTGCCAACGTCTACGTCGATGCCTTCAACTTGTACTACGGGTGCCTGAAGGGGACGCCGTACCGCTGGCTCGATCTCGACGCCTTCTGCCGCCAGCTCCTGCCCTCTGACCGTATCCATCGCATCCGGTACTTCACCGCGATGGTGAGCGGACGGTCCGCGGATCCCCGGCAACCGCAGCGCCAGCAGATCTATCTGCGGGCGCTGCGGACCATCCCGCATCTCTCCGTCCATCTCGGCCACTACCTGAGCCACCCAGTTCGCATGCCGTTGGCCCATCCGCCGCCCGTCGGCCCGCAGACCGTCGAGGTGATCAAGACCGAGGAGAAGGGATCCGACGTCAACCTTGCCTCATACCTGCTCCTCGACGGCTTCCGCAGCGACTGCGAGGCGGCCGTGGTGATCTCCAACGACTCGGACCTGAAGGTGCCGATCGAGCTGGCGCAAGCTGAGCTCGGGTTGGTCGTCGGGGTCGTCAACCCGCATCCGCCGGCTCGAAGGAGCCGAGCACTGCAACCGACCTTCTGGCGTCAGGTTCGGGAACCGCAACTGCGGCGCAGCCAGTTCCCGCCGGTCTTGGCGGACGGCACGGGATCGATCCGTAAGCCGCCGGAATGGTGAGCGACCGGGGCCAGAAAAGCTCCGAGGCCCGCCGTGGCGAGCCTCGGCCCCGCCGCCGAAGCGGCGAGGGGGATACCGAGAGCTTAGCGCTTCACGAGGTTGGAGAGGAAGAAGTAGAGGTTGGCCGGGCGTTCGGCGAGGCGGCGCATGAAGTAGGGGTACCACTGGGTGCCGTAGGGGAGGTAGACCCGGAGGCGGTAGCCTTCGGCGACGACCTGGGCCTGGAGGTCGCGGCGGACGCCGTAGAGCATCTGGAACTCGAAGGTGTCGCGGTCGCGGCGGTGGTGGGCGACCAGGGTCTTGGTGAGGCGGACCATGGCCGGGTCGTGGGTGGCGACCATGGGGAAGGGGTTGCGGGCGAGCAGGTCGTCGAGCATGCGGGCGTAGGCGTGGTCGACGCTGGCCTTCTCGGGGTAGGCGACCTCGGGCGACTCCTGGTAGGCGCCCTTGACGAGGCGGACGGGGATGCCGAGGCGGTTGAGGCGTTCGAGGTCGTCGCGGCTGCGGTACAGGTAGGACTGGACGCAGACGCCGACGTTGTCGTAGTCGCGCTTGAGGGCCTCGACGATGTCGAGGGTGCGGCCGGCGTAGACGGCGGCCTCCATGTCGACGCCGACCATGGCCCCGACCTCCTTGCCGCGGGCGGCCACCTTGGAGGCCTCCTCGAGGGCCAGCTCCTGGCGGATGTCCAGGCCAAGGGCGGTCAGCTTGACGGAGATGTTGGCGTCCATCCCGCGGTCCTGGATGCGGTCGATGGCGGCCAGGTAGGAGGCGGTGGACTCGCGGGCCTGGGCCTCGGACTCGGTGTTCTCGCCCAGGTAGTCGAGGGCCACGGACACGCCGCCGGCGTTGAGGGTGCGGATGGCGTGCTCGGCCTCGTCGAGGGTGTCGCCGGCGATGAACCGGTCCGCGACCCGGCGGGCGATCGGGTTCGCGGTCACCTGCCGCCGCAGGAACGACGAACCCGCCGCCTTCAGCAACGTCGCCTTCAGCATGGTTCCAACCATACCGCGCGAGCGGGATGCGGAGAGGCCCGGGGCGGCTACGCCACCTCGGTGGCGACGGGGACCAGGGGCCGGCCGAACTCGGACTCGAACAGGTCGGCGTTGTGGCCGGCGGCCCACAGGTCCGGGGTGTCGCGGGCCCGCAGGTCCAGGCGGAGGGCGGAGCCCTCGTCGACCACCGCGACCGCCTCGACGACCTGGAAGTGGTCGGCGTCCAGGCCCTCGGCGACCCGCAGGAGCGCGGCCAGGCGGCGGACCACGACCCGGTCGGCGTCCTCCAGGGCCATGTAGTCGCCGTGCCGCTCCGACGGGAGGGCCTTGCGGTGGTAGCGGGCCACGTTGGCCATCATCAGCAGCTCGCGGGAGCTCCAGCCGTCGAGGCCGGCGTTGCGGATCAGGTACAGCGAGTGCTTGTGCCGGGCGGACTGGGCGACGGCGTAGCCGACGTCGTGGAGCAGCGCCGCCGCCTCCAGCAGCTCGCGCTCGGCCGCCCCCAGGTCGTGGAGGGCGGTCGTCTGGTCGAACAGGGAGAGGGCCAGCTCGGCGACGTGGCGGCAGTGGGCCTCGTCCCAGGCGTGGCGCCGGGCGAAGTCGAGCACCGAGCGGCGGCGCCGGTCCGGCCCGCCGGGCAGGTCCGCCAGCGTGGGGCTCAGCTCGGCCAGCGTCTCCAGGATCACGCCCTCGCGCAGGGCCCAGGGCGCCAGCACGAGCTCGCGCAGCCCGAACGCCTGCATGACGAGGGCGGCCACCTGGGAGCCGGCGACCACGTTGCCGGCGCGCAGGCCGTCCAGACCGGTGAGGCCCCGACGGTCGCGGGCCGTGGTGCCGGCCAGGTAGCCGGCGACCACGTTGAGGGCCTCCCGGGTCAGGATGGGCGCGGTCTGGCCGTCGATCCCGGCGAACCCGAACTCGTGCGCCGGGGTCGGGGCGCCGGGCAGCGCCCGGGCCACCGCGCCCAGGTTCCGGAAGGTCTTGGAGGTGGCGCAGATCACCTCCCACGGCTCCTCCCTGATCCGGTCGGCCAGCGGTCCGAGCAGGGCCAGGGCGTGGGTCCGAAGGGACACCAGCTCCTCGGGCCTGACCGGGTCGGAGCGGACGAACCGGCGCGTGAGCCGGGTCGCCCCCAGGGGGAGGCTCTCGGCCAGCTCGGGCCGCTCGCCCTCCCCGCCGGCCACCTCCAGGCTGCCGCCGCCGACGTCGACCACCAGGAGCCGCCGGGCCGAGAAGGCCGTCCAGCGCCGGGCGGCCAGATAGGTGAGACGCGCCTCCTCGGTCCCGGGCAGCACCTTGATGGTGACGCCGGTCGCCTCCCGGACCCGGTCGAGCACGTCCAGGCCGTTGCGGGCCTCGCGGATGGCCGAGGTCGCGAAGCCGGCGACCGCGCCCGCCCGGAGGTCGTCGGCCACCGCCCGCATGCGGGTGACGCTGGCCACCAGCCGGCCCACCGCCTCGGCGGGCAGGCTCATGGACGGGAAGGCGGCCTCGGCCAGGCGCAGGGTGTCCCGCTCCCGGGCCACGACCGCGAAGGTGCCGTCGGGCCGGCCGTCGACCACGACCAGGTGGACGGTGTTCGAGCCGACGTCGAGGACGGCGAGACGCACCCCGGCCTCAGCGCTCCGCGGGCTCGACCGGCTCGGCGGGCTCGGTGGGTCGGGCCGGCTCGGGTGGCCGGCTGGCGGCCCGCCGGCCGGCGGCCACCACGGCGGCCACCACCGCGGCCGCGGCCAGGACGAGGGCGACCAGCGCGAACGGCGAGACCGTGATCGCGTAGGTCACGGCCGCGATCAGCCCGGCGGCCGGGATGGTCAGGACCCAGGCCCAGACGATCCGCCCGGCCACCCCCCAGCGCACCGCCGACAGCCGGCGGGTCGCGCCCACCCCGACGATCGCCCCGGTGATCGTGTGGGTGGTGGAGACGGGGATCCCGAGGGCGGTGGCCAGGTACAGCGACACGGCCGCGGCCGTCTCGGCCGAGAACCCACCGACCGGCTTGAGGGCGGTGATCCGCTGGCCGAGGGTCTTCACGATCCGCCAGCCGCCGGACAGGGTGCCGAGCGCGATGGCGGCATGGGCCGACAGCACCACCCAGAGGGGCACCGGGAGGTCGCCGTTGGGCTCGAGCTGGAGGTAGCCGGCGCCGACCAGCAGGGCGGCGATGATCCCCATGGTCTTCTGGGCGTCGTTGCCGCCGTGGCCGAGGCTGAAGGCGGCCGCCGACAGCAGCTGGAGGCGGCGGAACAGGCCGTCGACCCTGGCCGGGGCGGAGCGCCGGAAGATCCACATGCTGGACAGCATCAGCAGGAAGCCGAGGCTCAGCCCGAACAGGGGCGACAGCGGGATGAACAGGATGGTCTTCTCCAGGCTGCTGGCGTCCAGGACCCCGAAGCCGGCCTTGGCCACCCCGGCCCCGGCGAAGCCGCCGATCAGGGCGTGCGACGACGAGGTCGGCAGCCCGAGCCACCAGGTGAGGAAGTTCCAGGCGATGGCCCCGGCCAGCCCGGCGAAGATCACCGCCTCGCTGACCACGTCCGGGTCGACCGTCTTGCCGACGGTGTTGGCGACCGCCGTCTGGAAGACCAGGAAGGCGACGAAGTTGAACGTCGCCGCCCAGATGACGGCCATCTTGGGGGTCAGGACCCTGGTCGAGACGACGGTGGCGATCGAGTTGGCGGCGTCGTGGAATCCGTTGGTGAAGTCGAACACCAGCGCCAGCGTCACGATGGCGATGACGGAGAGCAGGGCCAGGTCAGGCATGCTTGATGATGACGGTCTCCACCGTGTTGGCGACGTGCTCGAAGCCGTCGAGCGCCTCCTCGAGCTGCTCGACGATGTCCTTCCAGATGAGCACGTAGCGGGCCGGGTGCTCGGCGTCGAAGTTGTACAGGTCGGCCCGGGCCCGCCGGTACAGCCGGTCGCCCTCGTTCTCCAGCTCGTTGATGCTGATCAGGTAGCTGCGCAGCGGCTCCTGCTTGAGCCCGCGGAGGTTGCGCAGGCCCTCGGCGGTCGCCCTGGCCGCCCGGTCGATCAGCCGGGCCTGCTCGACGACCGCCTCCAGCGGCTCCATCACCCGGTGGAGCACCAGCATGTCGGCCGCCGCCTCCATGGCGTCGAGGACGTCGTCGAGCTGGCCGGCCAGGGCGTGGATGTCCTCACGGTCGAACGGGGTGACGAAGGTGGAGTTGAGCCGCGAGTAGATGGCGTGGGTCAGCCGGTCGCCCTCGTGCTCGGCCTCGACCAGGCGCTTGGCCTTCATCTCCGGGTCGACGAAATCCTCGACCATGTCCAACAGGTACTCCGCGGCGACGGCGAGGTTGGCCGCGACCTCGTCGAAGAGGTCGAAGTACGACTCCTCGCGGGGAAAGATCCGCAGCTTCACGCGTCCTCCCATCGGTAGGGGAGCACGCTGAGGTTACACGGCGAGGGTCTAGCCGAAACGGCCGGTGACGTAGTCCTCGGTCCGCTTGTCGCCGGGGTGGGTGAAGATCGCGTCGGTGTCGTCGAACTCGACCAGCAGGCCGGTGCGGTCACCGGTGCCGGGGGCCGCCTCGGCGGTGAAGAACGCCGTGCGGTCCGACACCCGGGCCGCTTGCTGCATGTTGTGGGTCACGATCACGATCGTGTAGTCCCGCTTGAGCTCCTCCATCAGGTCCTCGATGCGGCCGGTGGACATCGGGTCGAGGGCCGAGCAGGGCTCGTCCATCAGGATCACGTCCGGCGAGACGGCGATCGCCCGGGCGATGCAGAGCCGCTGCTGCTGGCCGCCGGACATGGCCAGCGCGTTC
>Ga0081538_10006638_pt1 | contig 10145 bp, 14 predicted proteins | sample TabmetS5T2R1_FD_71022 | JGI IMG/M metagenome (GOLD analysis project Ga0081538, IMG submission 71022) | Tabebuia heterophylla rhizosphere microbial communities from the University of Puerto Rico - S5T2R1 | ecosystem: Host-associated > Plants > Roots > Rhizosphere ... | reverse complement strand
GCCGGCTTGAGCGCTGGTGTACGGCGGGCATCGGGGGAGCGGGTCCGGTCGCGGGTTGACGGCGATAATCAACGTCAACCCGCGACGCGAGTCGGCGCCCCGGTCGGACCCGCTCCCTCTCAATGCCCGCCGTACACCTACGCCGGCGGTTCCTGCGACGACGAAGCAGCCGGGACACGCGCGCCGGACGCGACATCGCGCACCGCCGCCACGAGCCGCTCCGCGTCCGACGCGTCGTTGTAGTGCACGAACCCCGCGCGGACCGCGCCGTGCGGGTCCAGGCCGAGGAAGCGCTCGAGCTCCCAGGCGTAGTAGTTGCCGTCCCAGACCGCGATCTCGCGCTCCGCCAGCGCGGCGGCCACCTCGGTCGACGTCAAGCCGTCGACGTTGAACATCAGCGTCGGCACGCGGTCGGGCGGATCCCCGTACAGGGTCACGCCGTCGAGCTCGGCCAGCGCCGGCGCCGCGATCTCCAGCAGCCGCTCCTCGTGCGCGCGGATCGCGTCGTAGCCGACCGCGAGCATGTACTCGGCCGCTGCCGTGACGCCGGCGAGCGACTCGAACGGCAGCGTCCCGAGCTCGAAGCGCTCGTGCGGCACGTCGGGTGAGGGCATCAGCTTGTCCGGCCGCAGCTGCGCGAAGACGCCCGGCGCGCCGCAGAGGATGCCGACGTGCGGCCCGTACCACTTGTACGCGGAGCACGCGACGGTGTCGGCGCCGAGCGCGGCGAGGTCGACCGGCCGGTGCGGCACGGCGGCGACCGCGTCGATCGAGATCCGCGCACCGGCGGCGTGGGCGGCGGCGACGATCGCCGCGAGCTCGGGCACGGTGCCGCAGGCGTTCGAGGCCGCCGTCACCGCGACCCAGCGCGTGCGCTCGCTCAGCACGGCCTCGACCGCGGCAGCGGGCAGCGCGAGCGGGCCGCGCTCGGGCTCGGCCCAGCGCACGACCGCGCCGGCGCGCTCGGCCGCGATCACCCACGGCCGCACGTTGGCGTCGTGGTCGAGGTGCGTGACGACGACCTCGTCGCCGGGCGCCAGCGTGCGGCCGACGGCCGCCGACAGCCGCATCGTGAGCGCGGTCATCGACGGCCCGAACGCGACGTCCTGCGGGGCCGCGCCGAGCAGCCTCCCGACGGCCGCGCGGCACTCCTCGACGCATCCCTCGGTCGCGGCCGCGGCCGCGAACGGGCCGCCGTAGTTCGCGCCCTTGCCCGAGCGCATCCACGCGTCCATCGCTTCGATCGCCGCATCGACCATCTGCGTCCCGGCCGGCCCGTCGAGCCGCGCCCAGCCGCCGGCGAGCCCCGGGAAGCGGTCGCGGTTCATACGCGCCCGCCCGCGAGCCGCACGAGCTCGGCGTCGTGGGGATAGCTCAGCAGGGCCGCCGCGTCCGCGACTCCGAGCCAGCGCATCTCGTCGACCTCCCGGTTTGGGGTGAACGGCGCGCTCCCGTCGACGGGCTCCATGAGCCAGTAGCGGACGGCCTTCGCGCGCCCCTTGTTGTCGCGGTAGCCGACGGGAGGAAGCTCCGCCCCGAGCCGGCAGCGCAGCCCGACCTCCTCCTCGACCTCGCGCAGCGCGGCCTCCTCCCAGGACTCGCCGGCGTCGAGCTTGCCCTTCGGCAGCGACCAGTCGTCGTAGCGGGGGCGGTGCACGACGACGAGCTCGACCGACCCGTCGGCCGCGCGGCGCCAGACCACGCCGCCGGACGCCTTCACCTCGGCAGCCTCGGGATCCATCCACCGCATCGTGGCATCCCGCAAACGTGACGCCCCCGTCATCTTTGCGCTAGGGTCGATCCATGACGCCGCTGCCGACCGTCTGCGTGATCGGAGCGGGCTCGTCCGGGATCGCCGCCGTCAAGGCGCTGCACGAGCGCGGCTTCGAGTTCGACTGCTTCGAGGCGTCCGACCGCGTCGGCGGCCTGTGGGTTTACAAGAACCGCAACGGCATGTCGGGCGCCTACAGCTCGCTGCACATCAACACGTCGCGCGGGCGGATGGAGTACTCGGACTTCCCGATGCCCGCGAGCCTGCCGGACTTCCCGCACCACTCGCAGATCGCCGCGTACTTCGACTCCTACGTCGACCACTTCGGCTTCCGCGACCGGATCACGTTCGAGACCCTGGTGACGCGCGCGGAGCGATCCGGCGACGGCTGGCACGTGAGCACCGACCGCGGCGAGACCCGCACGTACGACGCGCTGATCGTCGCCAACGGCCACCACTGGGACCCGCGCTGGCCCGAGCCGGCGTTCCCGGGCCACGAGCGCTTCGCCGGCACGCAGATCCACGCGCACGACTACAAGGGCGACGACCCTGGCTTCTTCCGCGACAAGCACGTCGTCGTGCTCGGGATGGGCAACTCGGCGATGGACATCGCGGTCGAGGCGTCGTACTCGGCGGAGCGCGTGTACCTGGCCTCCCGCCGCGGCGCGTGGGTGATCCCGAAGTACATCCTCGGACGCCCGCTCGACACGCTGAACGCGTCGCCGCGGATCCCGTTCGAGATCCGCCGGCGCTCGCTCGAGACCCTGCTGCGCGTCGTCGTCGGCGACATGCAGCGCTACGGGCTGCCGAAGCCCGACCACAAGCTGCTCCAGGCGCACCCGACGGTGTCCGACGACGTGCTGTCGCGGATCGCGCACGGCGAGATCGAGCCGCGGCCGAACATCGCCGAGCTGACCGAGCGGACGGTGCGGTTCGCGGACGGCTCCGAGGTCGCGGCCGACATCGTCGTCTACTGCACCGGCTACAAGGTCACGTTCCCGTTCTTCGATCCCGGCTTCATCGCCGCGCCCGGCAACGACCTGCCGCTGTTCCGGCGCGTCTTCCACCCCGACGTGCCCGGCGTCTACTTCATCGGGCTGCTGCAGCCGCTCGGCGCGGTGATGCCGCTGGCCGAGCTGCAGTCGGAGTGGGTCTGCGACCACCTCGCCGGGCGCTACGAGCTGCCGCCCGACGCCGAGCTGCGCGCCGACATCGAAGCCGAGCGGCGCGCGATGTTCAAGCGCTACGTCGCGTCGAAGCGCCACACGATGCAGGTCGACTTCGACGACTACGTGCTGGCCGCACAGCGCGAGCGCCGCCGCGGCGCCGAGCGCGCGGCGCGCAACGGCCACCGGTCGCCGGTCACGCCGGCGGTGCCCGCTTGATCGGCCGGCGCGAGCGCACGAAGGCGGCGAACCGAACGGCGCTGCTCGAGGCCGCGCGCGATGCGTTCGGCGAGCTCGGCTTCGACGCCGTCGTGGTGCGCGACATCGTCCGCCGCACCGACCTCGCCTCGGGAACGTTCTACAACTACTTCGACGACAAGCAGGCGGTCTTCCGCGCGGTCATCGACGCGACCGGCGCCGAGGCGCGCCGGCGAGTGCGCTCGGCGCGCCGCGCGGCGGGCGGCTTCGCCGAGTTCGTCGAGGCCGGCTACCGCGCGTACTTCTCGTTCATCGTCGAGGATCCCGCGACGTTCGCGTTCCTGCGCCGCAACCTCGGCAGCGCCGAGATCGACGCCGTGCTGCCGCTCGGCGCGGCCGAGCTGGCCGACGACCTCGCACTGCTGGCGGAGCGCGGCGAGCTGCCCGAGCTCGACCTCGACTACTGCGCGCACGCCATGGTCGCCGTCGGCGTCGAGCTGGGCGCGCGCATGGCCGAGCGCGAGCCGCCCGACGTGGAGGGCGCGACGCGCTTCGCGACCGGGCTGTTCCTCGAGGGCGTGACGCACGGCGCCTGACGTTCACGGGTCGGGGAACGGCGCGAGCGCGACGCCGTGGTCGTGCTCGCGCAGTCCGAGCTCGTAAACGCCGCCGTGGCCGGTCGCGAGCCTGCGGCCGTCGACGATGACCTCGAGCGCGGCGATCGAGCAGTTGAGCGAGTGGTGCTCGCCGCCGGGCGGGTCGGCGTAGACCCACGCGACGGTCTGCTCGAGCGGCGCGGTCACGTGGATGCGCACGTCGTCGAGCGTGAGCGTGGCTTCGCCGGGCCGCGCGTCCACCTCCGCTTTCGCGCGCAGCCCGCCGAGCGGACGACGTCCGCCGTCGAGGTGTAGCGCGCCGATGGCGATCCACGGCGTGGTGGCGGGACCGAGGCGGACGCGGCCGCCCGCGAGATCGAGCCATGCGTCGGGCGCTCCGCGGAAGCCGATGCCGTGCAGCCAGAGCCAGCGCTCGGCGTGCCGGGCGCCCCAGTTGTGGCCGATCATCCCCGGCCAGCGGTCGAGCTCGAGGCGCCGGTCGCCGGCCTCGACGGTGCCGGAGATCCGTGCGTATGGCGCCGGGCTCTCCAGCTTCGTGCGCGGCAGCGGTGCGGCGTAGAGCCGCGGTTGGGGGAGGTGGCGCAGCGGCGGCGCGGCATCGCTGATCGTCAGCTCCCAGGCGGCGCTGTGGCGTCCCGCCCGTGCGCGTCCGCTGACCGCGCCCGGCGCGAAGCGCGCGCCGGCGATCTCGAGCCACTCGCCCGCGATCGCGAGGCCTGGCGTCTCCTTGACCGCAATCGGCGGGCCGGCCGCGGCGTCCCAGACCGTGCACCACAGCGAGCCCGCCGGCGCGCCGCCGGGACGGCGCAGCACGGTGTTGCGGATCCAGACGCCGCGCGGCGCCTCGGGGTCGACCGCGCGCAGGTAGTACGACTCGTAGTGAGCGCGCGTGCCGTTGCGGGAGAAGACCGGCGCACTCATCGGCGGCCGCAATTCCAGCCGAGCCAGAGCCACATCGGCGTGACGACAGTGTTCCAGCATCCGCGACGATTTGCGCGGCTTGGGCGGAGCGCGCCGCAATCCGCGTTGCGGGCGACTTTGCCGTCCGATCCTGCGCGTACCTTCCCGCACATGCCCCTGTGCTTCATCGAGCCGCAGGACGCGATCCGCGTCATAGCCGAGTCGGTCGGCCGCGAGGCTCGCCGGCAGCTCCTCGGTGAGCTGGTCCGCGCGTGGGTCGACGAGATCCCCGAAGAGGAGCTCGCGTCGCACTACGCAAAGGCGGTCGACGACCTCGACGAGCACGACCTGTCGATGCTCGCGGCGTGGCATGCCTCGCTGGAGGTCGGAACGCCGATCGCCAACAAGGACTTCCTCGTCAACGCGTTCCGGACGCTGGGCGAGAACCGGCGCGAGGCGCTGAAGATCGCCGCCGGGCTGCGCGGCGAGGACGCGTTCAACGCCGGCGTCGCCGAGGAGCAGGCGCTCGAGGCCGTGCTCCCCTGGCTGTCGCGCAGCCGCTGCGAGGAGCTGGTCGCCGAATGCCTCGACCTCTACTGCTGGGACCGCCTGGGCTCGGACAACTGACCGCGCCGAGTCGGGTGGCGCCGCCGCCGACGTCGGGACCGCAGCGGCTTGGACAACTGACCGCACGGAGGCGCCGGCCCTCGCGGCCGCGGCTACGTGCACAAGTGACCCCATTGCGGCGCCGGCGGCGGCTGCGGTGGTGGCTGCCGCGGCTCAGGTTGCCGCTCCCGTTCTGATCGTGGCTCGTCGCGCGCCGCCGTTTGGCATCCTGCGCCGATCGAACTGACCGAGCGCATAGGCCACCGCGCTACCCGCGCGCTGCCGCCGCGGAAGCTGCGGCCGTTCGCCGTGCCCGCCGCAGCGTTCGTGCACGAGGCGCGCTGGCGCTGGCGGCTGTTCCGCGCGCCCGTGATCACCGGCGCCGAGCACGCCGCGCGCGTCGGCGTCAAGGACATCGAGGAGGTCATCGGCTGCTCGCTGTGCGGCGAGAGCAAGATGCAGCCGCTGTTCACGCCCGAGGGCCGAGGCGGCCGCTGGCGCTACCACGTCGTGCGCTGCCCGTCGTGCGGGTTCCTGTACCGCCACCCCGGCATCCGGCCGGAGCGGCTCGGCGAGCTCTACGCCGGCCAGTACGACAAGTTCCTCACCGGCCGCTACGGGCGCAAGCGCCAGCGCCGCTACCGGATGGTGATGGACGCGTTCGGCGACCTCTTCGCCGACGGCAAGGGCCGCCGCCTGCTCGACTTCGGCTGCGGCGCCGGCCTCTTCCTCGAGCTCGCGCACCGGCGAGGCTTCGACGGCTACGGTGTCGACCTGTCGGAGTCGTCGATCGCGCGCGCGCGCGAGCGGCCCGGCGGGCAGAACGCGCACTTCGGCGCGCCGCTCGACGTGCCCGAGATCGCCGCCGGCGGCTTCGACGTCATCACGCTGTGGTCTGTGATGGCGCATCTGGCGCGCCCCGTCGACGACCTGCAGATGCTGCGCGGACTGCTGGCGCCCGACGGCGTCCTGCTGATCCTGACCGTCAACGCGAACTCGCTGCGGCTCAAGGCGAACGGCGCGGACTGGAACGGCTTCACGCCCAACCACCTGAAGTTCTTCTCGCCCAAGACGCTCGAGATGGCGTTGAAGCAAGCGCACTTCGCCGCCACGGTGATGCCCCCCATGTACACCTACGAGGTCGAGCAGGGCACCGCGAGGATCAGTCCGCGCGACGAGCGCCGGCTGCGCCGCGTGATCGCGCGCGGCAACCGCGGGAACATGCTGCGCGCCGCCGCGTTCGCCGACCCCGACGGCCCGCGCCGCTGGGGCCTCGCCGATCAGGTCACGACGCCGAACGCGTCCGCGTAGCGCACGGTCCCGCGCGCGTTGGCCCGGTACGCCGGCAGCCGCAGCGCCATCCAGTTCTCGTCGGGGACGTCGAACGGCGCAATCACGCCGAGCGCCGCCGCCGGCTCGAAGCCGAACCGCGGGTAGTAGCCGGCGTGCCCGAGCACGACCACGAGCGGGAACCCGGTCTGCGCCGCGCGCTCGAGCCCCGCGCGGTTGAGCGCCGACCCCGCGCCCTCCCCCTGGTGCTCGGGCAACACGCCGACGGGAGCGAGCGCGAGCACCTCGGCGCCGCCCTCGAGCCGCCCGCGGCTGAACGCGATATGGCCGATCACAGCGCCGCCGCGTTCCGCGATCAGGCACAGCTCGGGCACGAGGTCGCCCGCCGCGCGCAGCGCGTCGACCAGATCGGCCTCGTCAGGCTGACCGAACGCGGCCTCGTGCACGCGCCGGATCGCGGCGCGGTCCTCCGGCCGCTCGAGCCGGATCGCGGTCACGCGGCGCCGTCGACCAGCGCATCGAGCTCCGCGATCGCCTGCGCGGTGTCGCTGAAGTGCACCGGGGCGAAGCCGAGCTCCCGCGCGGCCTCGACGTTGAGCGCGAGATCGTCGACGAACGCGCACGCCTCGGCCGGCAGCGCCAGCCGCTCGAGCACGATCGCGTAGATCGCCGGATCCGGCTTGCGCACGCCGACGAACGCCGAGTCCACGACGGTCTCGAAGATCTCGTCGATCGGCAGCTTCGCGCGCCAGAACGGCTCCCACTCGCGCACGTTGTTCGTCAGCAGCGCGAAGCGGATGCCGCGCGAGTGAAGCGCGCGGTAGTGCGCGAACAGCTCATGGTTGGGATCGATCGCGTTCATGTAGCGCTCGCCGAAGCCGTGCAGCCCGACGGGCCGGCCGAGCCCGGCCTCGAGCTCGCGCTCGAGCGTCGTAAGGAACTCGCCTTCGGAGATCGCGCCGACCTCGAGCTCGAACAGCGGGTTGCGCCCGTTCGCCGCCTGCGCGGCGCTCGCCAGCGCGGCGCCGAACGCCTCCGGCGGCACCCCGGTGTCGGCCTGGAAGCGCGCAAAGGCCTGCATCAGCGGCGCCGTCAAGACGCCGCCGAAGTCGGACACGATCGCGCGGATCACGCGGAGCGGCGGAGGATGTCGTAGCGGCCGACGCCCGCGTGCCCCTCGAGGCGCCACTGGAAGAACGCGCAGTCGAGCCGCAGCGCGCCGAGCTCGAGCGACGTGCCGCACAGCACCTCGCCGGAGCCGCGGCGCGGCCAGTCCGAGCCCTCCGTCCACAGCTCGAGGCCCGCCCGCCGCGTGTGCCCTTCGCCGTCGTACGTGGTCGAGAGGCGGCCGTCGTCGACGGCCAGCACCCGGTCCGGCTCCCAGACCGCGGCCCACGTCGCCTCGGCGGCGTGATCGCCCGCACCCGCCGGCCGAACCGCGGTCAGCGCCGCGCTCGCCGTCTCCGTCCACGCCGTCACCGTGCGCGCCAGCTCGATCCGCTCCCAGTCGGCGTCGCCCCACGAGTGCCCGCGACCGCCGAGCCCGTCGAACGCCCGCTCGCGGCCGCCCACGCGGATTCGCCCGCGCACCCGGCACGGCTGGTCGTAGCCGGCCATCCCGCCGAGCTGTGCCACCGGCTCGCCGGCGTCGAGCGCGGCGGCGCCGCCGAGCGCGGCGAACTCGAGCGCGAACCCTTGGCCGTCGGCGCCGTCGAGCGCGACGCTCCAGCGCTCGAGCGGCTCCTCGACCGTCGCTCGCAGCCCGCCCAGCGCAAGCGACTCCCAGCCCGCGCCGGCGGGGACCGGAAGATCGCCGCGCGCGAGCGCGGCGACCGGCTCGCTGCCGGAGAACAGCAGCGCCAGCGCGCTGCCGCGGTGGCCGCCGTCCGCGCGCGAGAGCCCGAGCCGGACGAGCCCGTAGAGCTGCCCACGCGCGTCGCCAAAGGCGAACGTGACGCTGTCGGTCGCGGCCGCGCGCACCGCCTCGTCGGCGGCGGCGGTCACGCCCCGAGCCCCGGCCGCGGATCGACGTCGACGGCGCTGCCCTCGACGTCGTCCGCGCGGCGCCCGCCACCTCGTGGCATCGTCGGACCGGCCGCCATCGTGACGGTGATGCGGCGCATCGCCTGGCGCAGGAACAGGCGCCGGATCAGCGCGCGGGTCGGCGGCAACAGGAAGAGCAGGCCGAACACGTCGGTGATGAAGCCGGGCGTGAGCAGCAGCGCGCCGCCGAAGATGATCAGCACGCCGTCGGCGACCTCGCGCGCCGGCACGCGGCCCGCCTGCAGCGCGGAGTTGAAGCGGCGCCACGCCGCGCGGCCCTGCGACCGCATCAGCACCGAGCCGAGGATCGAGTCGGCGACCAGGATCAGGATCGTCCACCAGACGCCGATCGCCTGACCGACCTGGATGATGACCGCGAGCTCAGCGATCGGGACGGCGATGAAGAGTGCGACGAGGAGGAGCGGCATCGCCTTGACAGGCTACGCGCACGAGTGAAGCGGCGATAAGCCGCCCGCTAGTCTCCGCGGCGCGGCGCGATGTTCACCACTCTCTTCCCGATCATCGTCACCGCCGACATGGATGCGGCGCTCGGCTTCTATCGCGACCTGCTCGGCGCGGTCGTGACGTACGAGTTCCCCGGCCCCGACGGGAAGGTGGCATACGCCGGGCTCGAGCTCGGCGCCTCGCACCTCGGCATCGGCCGCGACCCGGAGACGACCGACCAGCCGACCGAGCGCTTCAGCCTGTGGGTATACGCCGACGACTGTGACGCCGCCGTCGGGCGACTGCGCGCGGCCGGCGTGACGGTCGTCGCGGAGCCGGCCGACCAGCCATGGGGCGAGCGCGTCGCGCGCGTGCTCGACCCCGACGGCAACCTCGTGATCGTCGGCCAGGCGAAGACGCAGAGCTAGGCGCGCGAAGACGCAGAGCTAGGCGCGCACGGCGGCCGGCCGCGACGCGATCACGAGCACGGACGGCAGCCGGTGCAGGCCGGTGAGCTCGATCAGCCGCCGCACGTGCGGCTTGGGCTCGCTGAGCGAGAGCGTGCGGCCGCGGGCGCGCAGGCGCTGCGCAAGCACCGCCAGGTCGATCATCAGCGATGAGTCCGCGAAGTTCAGCTCGGACAGGTCGACGATCACGTCGCGCGTCGCCTTCAGCGCAGCGGAGATCGGCCGGCGCCTGCCTCCGCTCGTGGCGCGGTCCTCATCCCCGGTAACCCTCAGTACCCCCAACTGTTCGTCGAAGGAGACGATGGGCGGGAACCTAGACAAACCCGCGGCTAGACTCAAGCGGATGGTCGACGAAGATGACGTCCTCGACGCGCTGAGCAACGTGATCGATCCAGAGCTCGGCCTCGATTTCGTCGAGCTGGGGCTGATCTACGGGATCGAGATCGACGACGGCAAGGTGGACATCACGTTCACCCTGACGACGCCGGCGTGTCCGATCGGACCACAAGTGTCCGAGCAGATGCAGGAGTTCGTCGGTGAGCTCCCCGGCGTCACCGAGGTGAACCCGTCGATGGTGTTCACGCCTCCGTGGTCGCCGGAGAAGATGTCCGAGGACGCGAAGTTCGCGCTCGGCTACTGACGC
>Ga0081538_10006637_pt1 | contig 10146 bp, 5 predicted proteins | sample TabmetS5T2R1_FD_71022 | JGI IMG/M metagenome (GOLD analysis project Ga0081538, IMG submission 71022) | Tabebuia heterophylla rhizosphere microbial communities from the University of Puerto Rico - S5T2R1 | ecosystem: Host-associated > Plants > Roots > Rhizosphere ... | reverse complement strand
GGTCCGGGCGAACGGGTTCGGCACGCACCGCCGGCCGATCGACGGGGCGGCGGGGCAGACGACCACGTTCTCGCCCGAACTGGCGGCCAACCTCGCCTCCGCGGCGCGCGGCGCGACCGCCGCGGGCGACGGCGCCGGCCACGCTCGCCTGATCGACGACACCGAATCCACGCAGTGGGAGTCGCTGGGGGCGCCGGTTGCAGGCCGGCAGGTTACGGTCCAGCTGGCGGAGAGCGGCCCGCCGATCCATGTCGAGCGCGTGCAGGTCAGTGCGCTACTGAATCCGCCCCAGAGCCGGTTCTCAGCGCTGCGGAGCTTCGAGATCCTCGCCTGCGATGCCGGCCCCGACGGCGTCTGCAGCGATGCGGACTTCGCGCTGGTCTTCAGCAGCACGGCCGACGCGTTCCCGTCGATAGCGCCGCGGCCGCGGGCGCCGGATCTGATCATGCGCTCGTTCGACGTGCCGCGCACGCGAGCTACACATGTGCGCATCCGTGTGGTCGCCAATCAGTGCACGGGCGGGCCGGACTACGCGGGCGAGCAGGACCAGGACCCGCGGGCCCGGACGGACTGCCGGACCGCCAGCCCGCAGGCGCTGAGCGTTCGCGCCGCCGAGCTGCAGGTCTTCGAGCGGTAGCCCACGAGGGGGCATCATGAGCCAGCGTCTCCGTCACCTGGTGCTTGCAGCGGTCGCTGCGATTGCGATTGCGCCTGCTGGACAGGCATCCGCAGCCGCGCCTGCGGCGTGCGAACCCATACAGACGCCTCCGGTCTTTAGCGGAGACGTCCCCACGTCGGAGGAGGTCCTGGGCTTTCCGCTGGGCTCCCGGGAGGTGACTGCGGCCGAGGCGAATGAATACGTCGATGCCGTCGACGCCGCTAGCGATCGGGTCGCCAGCGGGACTTTCGGAACCTCGTGGCAAGGCCGTGAGCTGCGCTACGCGCTCGTCGGTGACGCCCAGAACGTCACGCCCGCAGGACTCGCCGCCGTCCAGGAGGCGGTGAGCAAACTCCGGAATCCGGAGACCTCGGCGCAGGAAGCGGAGCGGCTGGCGCGTACGACGCCTGCCGTCCTGTGGCTGATGGGAAACGTCCATGGCGACGAAGAGAGCGCAACCGACGCCGAGCTCCGCGTCCTCTACGAGCTCGCCGACCGCGACGACTGCGCGGCGAGGCAGATCCTCGACAACGCGGTCGTCGGGATCATCCCGACGCAGAATCCAGATGGACGCGAGGCGGAGACGCGGCAGAACTCCTACGGGTTCGACATGAACCGCGACTGGTTCGCCCGCACCCAGGTCGAGACCGACACCAAGCTTGAGCTGCTCCGGCGCTACCCCGGCATGCTCTACGTCGACGCCCACGAGATGGGTGCCAACCACTACTTTTTCCCGCCCACTGCCGATCCGACGTACCACGAGATCACGTCGCAGTCGATGTTCTGGCAGGACTTCCTTTACGGCGACGCACTCGCGGAGGAGTTCACGCGCCAGCACATCCAGTTCTTCACCAACAAGGTGTTCGATTTCTTCGCGATGGTCTACGGCGACACCGTGCCGGCGACGGGGTTCAGCGCTGCCGGCATGACCTTCGAGAAGGCGAACTTCGATCCGATCGCGCAGCGGGCGTATGAGCACTACGTCACGCACTGGGTCTCGATCTCCCAGGGCGCGCTCAACCGCGAGGACATCCTCCGGGACTGGCACTCCGCCTGGGTGGAGGCGTTCCGGCAAGGGCTCGCCGGCGAGCTCGAACCCAACGAGGTCAACGACCGCGGCAACACGGTCCAGCTTCCGGTCCCGAACGAGAGCGTGCGCCACTACTTCCTGCGGGCCGACGATGCTGAAAAGGAAGCCGAGGTGCAGACACTCGTCCGGCGGTTGCAGCGAATGGACGTGGAGGTGTATCGCCTCACGGCTCCGCTCGCCGTTCCGGACTTCAAGCCGTACGGCCGGCCGGCAGGCGGGAGCGTTCTGCCGGCGGGCACGTACTGGATCCCGATGGCGCAGATGCAGAAGCACTGGATCCAGGCGCTGCTCAACGAGAACACGTATGTTCCCTTCCCCTACTTCTACGACGTCAGCGGCTGGAGCAATCCGCTGCTCTTCAACGTGAGCGGGGGCCGCTCGGGCGCCGTGCTCTCGCCCGCAGCCGAGCTGGTGCCTCCTCTCGGTGCCGCCGGCGCGCCGCCGTTGCCGACATCACTTCCCCGCGTCGGCGTCTACCAGATCTCTGGCGGCACCTCGGCCAGAGAATCGACGGGCTGGTTGCGCTACCTGCTCGAGCAGGTGTGGCACCTGCCGTACCGAGCGGTCACGTCCGCGCAGATCGCAGCGGGCGCCTTAGCGGACTTCGACGCGCTGCTCGTCCCGAACGGAGTGTCGACGACCGCGTCGAACGCGCTCGGGCCCGCCGGCAGGAAGGCGGTCGTCGATTGGGTCAATGCCGGGGGCAAGTTCATCGGCTGGCGCGGTGGGGTGGATCTCGCCGCGCGGCTCGGCTTGACCACGGCGCGGATCGCCGAGCCGCACTCCGACATCGCGGGCACGCTGATCCGCGTGGCCGTCGACCCGGCAAGCCCGCTTGCGACAGGCGTCGGCGCGTTCAACTGGGTCTTCTACGACTACGACCTGGTGATGACAGCGTCGAGCCCAGCTCACGTCGCCGCTCGCTTCCCTGCCTACGGCAGCGAGGACTTCTTCGTCTCCGGCTTCGCTCGGGGCGAGTCCGAGCTCGGCGGTACGGCCGCAGTCGTCGACGAGCCCGTGGGGACCGGTCGCGTCATCTTGTTCTCCACTGATCCGAACTTCCGGGCGTGGACTGTGGGGACGCAGAAGATGCTTCGCAACGCGGTTTTGGGCGCCGACGGTTCTGCAGGGGCGGCGGCGCGCGCTGGTTCACAGACGCGCGCGGCGGCGGAGCGGGCCGCGAAGGACGCGGCCGGGCAGGTGGCCGCGCTCGAGTCGCCGCTACGGCTGAGCGTGGATCCGGGGAGCGTCGAGTCCGCGCGCGTCGTCCTCGCCCGCCACGGCGCGAGCTACAGGCTGCGCCCGTCGGGAAACAAGGCGACGTTCCTGATCGCGAATCCGACCGGCCTGTCGGGCGACGAGCACCCGTACGCAGCGGCGCTCCCTGACGATCTGCTAGCAGCCGGCGTGCGCGTACTCGCCTACCGAGTGCCGTAGCGAACTCTCCTCGCCGTGTGCGAAACGGCTCCCTTGCCCGTCTGAGCTACCGCCCGCCGTTCACCTGTGCGGCGTCTTCGCGGTCGCGGTGTTGGAGTAGGCCGAGCTGCCGGCGCTGTTGTACGTCCGCACCCGGTACGAGTACGACGTTCTGCGCGCGAGGCCGCCGTCGAGGTAGCTGGTCTCGTCGTGGCCCAGCACAGCGACCTCGCTGAACGACGTGCAACCCGTCCCCATGCAGCGTTCGATCCGGAAGCCGTCCTCGGTGCCCGCGTTGTCCTGCCAACGCAGCTGGATCTCGCTGCCGGACACCGCCTGGGCGGAGAGCTGGCTCGGCGCGACGAGCGCTGGCGCGGCGCCGGCGGCGAACTTCAGCGTGACGATGTCGTCGGCCGTCCCGCCGCTGGACAGGTAGCCGTTCCATGACGTGCCGGTGACGAGGGCGGCGTCAGCGGCGTCGACCACGACGCCGGCGACGAAGTCCTGCTGCCCGGGATCGGCGCTCCCGCCGAAGCGGTGGCGCCACAGCTCGCGACCGTCCGGCCCGTACCGGATCGTGAGGTAGTCGCCGTCCCCCGTGCCGGTGGCGCGCACGGTGGCGGCCACGGTCACGGCACCGGTCGAGTCAGCGGCGACGAACGGACGCGATATCCCATCACCCGAGCCAGCCGTGAGCGGCGTCCTCCAGACGCGTCCACCCGCCGCGCTGTACTTCGCGACCGAGGAGGGCGCCGGTTCGACGAACGACCCCACCAGGTACACGTTCCCGGTCGCATCGACGTCGACCGACGAGCCACCGTCATCGCGGATCGTCTGCAACAGCGCGCCGTTCTTGTCGTAGCGCAGCGTGAGCGGGAAGGGCGGCACGTAGGGGCTCGCGTTCTCCGCCGTGGTTCCAGTGATCGCGATGCGGCCGGCGCCGTCGACGTCGAGGTCGGCGACGGTCTCATGACTCGCCGCCGTATCGGTCCAGCGGGTCCGCCAGATGATGTTGCCCTGCGGGTCGTAGGCGACCGTCTCGACGTCGGCCGTCTGAGCGTCGCCCGTGTTCTGCGTGACGCCGGCGACGACGACGTTGCCGTCCGGCAGCAGCGCCATGTCGGCGGCGCGGTCATCGGATGACGGGCCGCCGCTGAGCCGGCGCTCCCAGCGCAATGATCCGTCCGCCGCGAACTTGAGCGTCGCCCAGTCGTGACCGTACGCGGTGCCGGAGGAGAAGCCGGTCGCGTACACGTTCCCGGCGCCGTCGACGACCACCTGCGTCGCGAAGTCGGTGTTGCGGCCGGGACCGTCGTAGCGCTGCGCCCAGCGCTGGACGCCGTCCGGACCGAACTTGACAACGAGGTAGTCGTAGTTCTGGTTGAAGATCACGCCGTCGCTGATGTAGCCGGCGGCGTATACGTTGCCGGCCGCGTCCGTAGTGACAGCGTTCACCTGTCCCAGGACGCCCCCGAGCGACCCGTTGTAGTGCGCGCTCCAGCGCACGGCGCCGTCCGGCCCAAGCTTGATCACCGCGAACGCCGACCCGCCGTCTCCCCGATCCACGGCACCACCCACGTAGGTGTTCTGGCTGCTGTCCGTCGTGATCGAACCGGCGCGGTCGTACGCGCCGCCGTGGAAGCGGATCACCTGTGGGCTGTCCGCGGCGGCCATCGCCGGGAAGAGCCCGAGCCCCGTCGCGACGATGGCTGCGAAGCGGGTTACGTACGGGCCGGGCGACTCTCGCATGACAACCCCTCGCTCTCCGACGACTCTCGTAGGTATACGCGCGGGTCGCCCGAACGGATTGCTGTGGCGGCAACCGGCCGCTTTGCCAGGATCGTCTACTCCGTGAGCCCGTTTCGAGGGCGACTCCCGACCGTCGACTATCTCCGGCATGCAAGACGCGTGCAAGCCCTTGTCGCAAACGTCACGCGACCGTAGGCTCAGCTCGTGGAAGCGATCGAGCGAGATCCCGCAACCCCGGAGAGCGTCGGGCAGCCGCGCGGCCACGGGCTCGCCCAGCCCGCCCCACAGCCCGGCGACAGCGGGGAGCGGCTCGACGAGACCGGCGCGGCGCTCTTCCCCCAGCTCGTCTGGGCGCACTATCGGTGGGAGCGGAACCTCCACTCAGACGACGGCCCCGACCCGGCGCTCGAGCAGGCGTACCGGCAGAAGCTGGCTCAGTTCCAGCGGAGCGCGGGTCGGCTCGAGCAGGTCTATTGGTCCACGCGCAACGCCTCCGCTGTGGCGATGACCGTGAAGCCCGGCAAGGCGCCCGCCGTGAAGGGCCTTGGCCTGTGGGAGCGAGACGACGTCGTCCGCCTACACCGCGTGACCGACTGGGTGGCACGCGACGCGCCACGCGTCGCCGACCTGCTGCACGAATGCGACCTGCTCGCCATGAGGGTATCCGAGGTCCTGCGAGGGACGACCGAGCAGATCGCGCTTCGCTGGATCCTAGGAATCGAGATGCACCTCCTCGGTTTCTTCGAGCGCGAGACCGCCCCGGACGAGAAGTCGGAGACCCAGCTCGTCCGGGTGCAGCGACGCAAGCTTGCCGAGTGCGAGGCGTACTACCACCGCGCCGCCAGCAAGGCGGGGCGGATCGTCTACGTCTCCGGGATGCTCATCGGCCTCTGCCTCGCGGCGCTGCTCGGGGCAGTGATCGGTCTCCTGCTGTGGAGGGCCGAGGTACCCGACCGCGACCTCCTCCTGATCTGCTACGGCGCGGGAGCGATCGGCGCGCTCGTGAGCGCGTTGTCGCGGATGAGCAGGGTCGAGCAAGGCCGGTTCAACATCGACTTCGAGCTGGGACGACCGCTGATGCGGCGACTGGGCGTATTCCGGCCGTTCCTGGGCGCGGCGATCGGCGTGGCGCTGTACTTCCTGCTCGCCAGCGGGCTCCTCGACATCGAAGTCCAGGATGCGAACAAGCCTTACTACTACGGCTTCGCGGCCTTCCTCGCCGGCTTTAGCGAGCGCTTCGCGACCGTGATCCTGGGCGCGGGTGAGCAGAGGCTCGCGCCGCGCAAGGATGAGGAGAAGGAGGAGGAGAAGGCCCCGGAGCAGAAGACCTGAGCCGCGGAGGGCTCGCGCAAAGTGATCGCGGATCTGCACTGCCACTATCCGATGCACGTGCTCGCGCGGGAGCCGACGAACCCGCCGCTGAACTGGATGGTTCGCGTCGCTGGGCGCCCTCGCTGGCTCGACCGGGTGCGGGCGTTCGTGCTCGCGGTGGCCGCCCGTTTCTTCAACTATCGCCGCTTCAGCGACCGCTGGCGCGTCAGCCTCGACGGCCTCGAGCAGGGCGGAGTGAGGGTCGTGCTGTCGGTGCTGTACGAGCCGTTCGCGGAGATGGACCTCGACGAGTGGCCCGGTTCCAAGCCGGAGGACGGCTATTACGACGACCTACGGCGTCAGTTGGCCGCCGTCGAGGCGGAGCTGCGCAGGCTCGATCCAGGGGGCGCCCGCCACGTCGTCGTCCGCGGCACGCAGGAGCTCGACGACGCCTTGACGACCGGCCGCGTGGCCGTGCTTCACTGCATCGAGGGCGGGTTTCACCTCGGCGGCACCGTGCCCGACGTCGAGCGGCACGTCGCCGAGCTCGCCAGGCTCGGGGTCGTGTACATCACGCTCGCCCACCTGTTCTGGCGCCAGGTGGCCACCAATGCGCCGGTCCTGCCGTTCTTGTCCGATCGTCTCTACGACCGGCTCTTTCCGCAACCCACGGGCGTGGGGTTGAGCGACCTGGGCAAGGCGGCGGTGCGCGCGATGTACGCCCACCGGGTGCTGGTCGACGTGAGCCACATGCGGCAGCAAGCGCTCGACGACACCTTCGACCTGCTCGATCAGCTTGACCGCGAGCAAGCCGACGACCCGCGCGACTTTCCGGTGATCGCGTCGCATCAGGGCTTCCGGTTCGGCAAGGGGACCTTCATGTTGAGCGAGGCCAGCGTGCGCCGTATCGCCCGCCGCGACGGGGTCATCGGACTGATATTCGGCCGCCGCCAGCTGAACGAGGGGCTGGCGATTACGAATCCCGACAGCCTCGACGGGGCGGTGGAGGCGATCTGCCGCCACGTCGACAAGATCCACGCGATCACCGGCAGCCACGACCACGTGGCCATCGGCTCCGACCTCGACGGCTTCATCAGGCCCACCCTCGGCGGGATCGAGTACGCCGAGGACCTCGCCAAGCTGCGCGCGCCGCTCGACGCGGCCTACCCCGGCGCCGCCGAGGCGATCCTCTCCGGAAACGGGCTGCGCGTCGTGCGCCGCGCCCTGGCCGCACGCTGATGCGAGCGAGCGCGCCATCCGAGGACCGGATCCGCCTGGAGCCGCCGGACGCCGAGCTGCGGCGCGGCGAGCGGCCGGCGCTAACGGGCTGGGAGAAGGCCCTTTGCGTGCTCGCCGGCTTTCTGGCTCTGATCTCGGTGGGGCTCGCCGTCTGGTACCTCGTCAAGGGAATCGTCGGGCCGGCCGAGTTCCCCTACGTCGTGAACTCCGTTGCCAAGGATGCGCTGCTGGCGGGGCTGAGCCTGCTCATCGTGTGGGACGTCCGACGCTGGGCACCGGTTGCGGTGCCGCTGATCGTCTTCGCCCATCTGCTGATGCCGGTCATCCTGGTCGTCACCGCCCTGTGGGGCAGTGCGGAGGGCTTCGATAACACGTGGGGCGGCCCGCCCGACTCGTCCTCCGAGTTTCGCCGCAACTGGCTGACCGCCGACGTCGTGGTGGCCGGCCTGCTCGTCGGAACCTACTTCAAGGCCACTCGCTCCCGCTACGACATGCGCTACCTCACCCCGGCGGGCTTCCGCGCGCTCATGGCTCTCGCTGAGGTGCTGGTGCTGCGGGAGGATCGTCAGATCGCGCCGGCCGAGGTGGCGGTCCGGGTGGACCACTACCTCGCCAGGTTCCGCGCTCGCCGGAAGTGGGTGGTCCGGCTCGCCTTCCTCGGCCTCGCCTATTGGCCCGTGTTCACCGTGCGTCCGCCCTTCCACGTCATGTCGGTGAGCATGCGCGAGCGATGGGTTCGGCGCCGCTTCGTCGACGAGACCCACGACTGGCTGATACCGCGGAAGCTGAAGGACCTGCGCAGGGCGATGATCCGCTCAGCGCAGCAGTTCTGCTTCTTCGGCTACTACGGGGACCCGCGGGCGGCAGAGAAGGCGGGCTACGTGCCCTTCTCGAAGCGCTACGACAAGAACTACCAGGCCCTGCTGAACAAAGTCGACGCGGAGCGCCCCCGAGTCAAGTCTCTGACGGCCGCCGACGTCACGAGCGAAACCCTCACCGTCCCGATCGTCGTCGTCGGGACCGGCGCCGGCGGCGCGATGCTGGCCTACGAGCTCGCCAAGCGCAAGCGCGACGTGCTGCTTCTCGAGCAAGGCAAGCACGTCGACCCGGCCGCCTTCACGGAGGACGAGGGGGAGCAGCTATCGAACCTGTACGCCGACGGCGCGCTGACGATGTCGACCAACTTCCGCTTCCAGGTCGCGCAGGGCATGTGCGTCGGGGGCAGCACGGTCGTCAACAACGCCGTCTGCTTCAACCTGCCGGACGATGTGCTCAAGCGCTGGAACGGTTCCAAGTACGAGGCGGGGCTCGACGAAAGGCGCCTGCGTGAGGCCTTCCGCGACGTGCGCAACTTCCTCGAGGTCGGGGAGCTCAAGCCGAAGCGCGTCCGCAACCCTGGGGCGGAGCATCTCGTCGGCAAGATCAAGGAGGTGGCAGCCGGCGATGGCTACGGCGCCTTCGAGCTCGTCGAATGCAACATCGTCGACTGTCTGGGCTCGGGCTATTGCAACATCGGCTGCCGGTTCGGCAAGAAGCTGTCCGCGCTCGATCACATCCTGCCGCTGGCGCAGGAAAAGCACGACGGCGTGCGGATCCTGCCGGAGTGCCGAGTCAAGAAGGTTCTCACGGACGGCAAGCGCGCATACGGCGTGCGGGCCCGCCTCGGCGACGGGCGGCGCCTCACCATCCGCGCCGACACCGTCGTGCTCAGCGCCGGGGCGATCGCCTCGAGTCTCATCCTGCAGCGCAGCAACCTCCCCGAGCGCTCGGGCGAGCGACTCCCGGGAGAGCGTCTGGCGTTCAACATCGCCTCACCGGTGACCCTCGATTTCAAGCGGAAGCTGCACTCCGAGCGCGGCGCACAGATCTCGTATTACCTAAAGCCGGACGACCCCGCCTACCCGGACCTTGCGTTCGAGAGCTGGTTCAACCCGATCGTTGGGCAGTCGCTGTTCATGCCGGGCTGGTTCGAGCAGCACCGGGCGAACATGCGGCGGTATGCGCACATGACCTGCCTGGGGGTGGTCGTGGGGACGGAGTCGAACGGCAGCGTCAAGACAACGCTGACCGGTGGGATGAAACTCGAGTACTCGCCGAGCGACGGCGACTTCGACAAACTCAAGAAGGGCGTGCGGCTCGCCTGCAAGATCGGCCTCAGGGCAGGCGCCCTGCGTGCGTTGCCGTCGACCTTTCGAATGCTCGAGGTCAACTCAGAGAGTGAGCTCGACCTGATCGACAGCGAGATCGGCGACGACAGCGACATCAGCGTCAACTCCTCCCACCCGCAGGGCGGGAACCCGATGTCGTCCGATCCCAAGAAGGGCGTCGTCGACCCGACCTTCCGGGTGTATGGGACCGAGAACGTCTACGTCTGTGACGCCTCGGTCTTCCCGTCCTCGATCACCGTCAACCCGCAGCTCACCGTGATGGCGCTCGCGGCCTACGCCGCGGATGCGATCGCGGGCAGCCCAGGGATCGCCTCTGGATGCAACCTCGGTTGCAGTGCCTGAACCCGGGCAGGATTCAGCCGTAGGATGGCGACGCCCGGTCCGCCTGACCCGCCGGGCCCGACCTCATGGACACGGCCCGACGCGGCAACTACGAGTCCGGCTCAGACTACGTTCTGGAGTACGGTGAGCTCCGCTTCACCTTCAACGAGCGCGACTTCACCGAGCGGGTCGAA
>Ga0081538_10006636_pt1 | contig 10146 bp, 6 predicted proteins | sample TabmetS5T2R1_FD_71022 | JGI IMG/M metagenome (GOLD analysis project Ga0081538, IMG submission 71022) | Tabebuia heterophylla rhizosphere microbial communities from the University of Puerto Rico - S5T2R1 | ecosystem: Host-associated > Plants > Roots > Rhizosphere ... | reverse complement strand
GGGCGGCGCAGCACGAAGTCGCCGCCGGCGGCGTCGCGGACCCGGTAGGTGAGGTTGGAGCGGCCGCCGGGGAGCCGCTCGAAGCGCAGCGGCGGCCGCGCGCCGGGGACCTCGGCCTGGAACCAGGCCGTCACCCCGGCCTGGTCGATGCCGGGCGGTCCCGCCGCCACGATCAACCCGCCGCGGCGGCCTGGCGGACCGCCTCGGCGACCTCGGGGGCGACGGCGCGGTCGAACACGCTCGGCACGATGTAGTCGGGTCGCAGCTCGTCCTCGTGGACGCGGTCGGCGATCGCCCGCGCCGCGGCCACCTTCATCGCCTCCGAGATCCCGCGCGCCTGGGCGTCCAGCGCGCCCCGGAACACGCCGGGGAACGCCAGCACGTTGTTGATCTGGTTGGGCTCGTCGCTGCGGCCGGTGGCCACCACGGCGGCGTGGCGGCGGGCGCCGGCCGGGTCGACCTCGGGGTCCGGGTTGGCCAGGGCGAACACGATCGCGTCCCCGGCCATGGTGGCGATGTCCTCGGGGTCGAGCAGGTTGGGGCCGCTCACGCCGACGAACACGTCGGCGCCGGCGATCGCCTCGCGCAGGCTGCCGGTGCGGCGCCGCGGGTTGGTGTGCTCGGCCACCCACCGCTTGCTGGCGTCCAGCCCCTCGCGGTCGGGGTGCAGCACGCCGGCGCGGTCGCAGGCGACGATCTCGCCGGCGCCCTCGGCCTGGAGGATCTTGATGACCGCGACCCCGGCGGCGCCGGCGCCCGACAGCACCAGCCGCACCTCCGGCAGCGTCTTGCCGACCACCCGCAGGGCGTTGCGCAGCGCGGCCAGCACCACGATCGCGGTGCCGTGCTGGTCGTCGTGGAACACGGGGATGTCCAGCGAGTCGCGCAGCCGGCGCTCGACCTCGAAGCAGCGGGGGGCGGCGATGTCCTCCAGGTTCACGCCGCCGTAGGCGGGAGCGAGCAGCTCCACGGTGCGGACGATCTCGTCGGTGTCCTGGGTGTCCAGGCACACCGGCCAGGCGTCGACGCCGGCGAACTGCTTGAACAGCAGCGCCTTGCCCTCCATCACCGGCAGCGCGGCCGCCGGGCCGATGTTGCCCAGCCCCAGCACGGCCGAGCCGTCGGTGACCACCGCCACCGTGTTGCGCTTGATGGTGAGCTTGCGGGCGTCCTCGGGGTGCTCGGCGATCGCCTGGCAGACCCTGGCCACCCCCGGGGTGTAGGCCATCGACAGGTCGTCGCGGGTGCGCATCGGCACCTTGGAGGCCACCTCGAGCTTGCCGCCGAGGTGGAGCAGGAAGGTGCGGTCGCTGACGGTGTGGACGCGGGCGCCCGCCACCCCGTCGACCGCCCGGGTGATCGCCTCGGCGTGGCGCGCGTCCGCGGCGTTGCAGGTGAGGTCGACCACCAGCGAGTCCGGGTGGGACTCCACGATGTCGACGGCGACCACCGTCCCGGCCGCCTCGCCGACCGCGGTGGTGATCCTGCCGATGCCGAGCGGGTCGGCGCCCAGGTGCACCCGCATGGTGATCGAGTAGGAGGCGCTTGGAATGCCCATCTGCACCCTTCGGCGTCGAGGTTTGCGGGAAGCCTACCCCGACCCGCGCCGGCGCCTGCGCAGGATCAGCGGAAGCGGCGGTAGAACTGGCGGATGTCCTCCAGGAGCAGGTCGGGGGCGTCATGGGTGGCCCAGTGGCTGCCCCGCGGGTACTCGTTCCAGGAGACGATGTTGTGGTGGTCGCGCTCGGCCAGCCGCCGCACCGGCTGGAAGTCCTCGGCGAAGCTGGACAGGCCGATGGGAACGGTTGTCGGCCCGGTGGGGGGCTTGGCGTGCGCGTTCTCGTAGTACAGGCGGTTGGCCGAGGCCGAGGTGTTGGTGAGCCAGTAGATCGAGGCGTTGGTGAGGACGAAGTCGTCGCTGCAGCCGCCCAGGAACTGGGCGCTCCAGGCGAGCTGGCCGGCGGGCGAGTCGGCCAGCGCGTGCGCCACGGTCTGGGGACTGCTCGCCATCAGCTTGGTGCCACCGGCCAGGTCCCTGTCGAAGCTCTGGAGGAACTCCAGGCGCCGCATGTCCTCCGCGCTCATCCCCTCGAATTCGGCCGGGTCGCCGGACGGGAACGAGAAGAGCTGGGTGACGTGCACCCCGGTCACGTGCTCGGGGGCGATGCGGCCCAGCTCGGGGGAGACCTGCGAGCCGCTGTCGTTGCCGTGCGCGCCGTAGCGCTCGTAGCCAAGGCGCCGCATCAGCTCGACCCAGGTGGCGGCGACGCGGAAGACGGTCCAGCCGGGCTCGCTGGTCGGACCGGAGAAGGCGAAGCCCGGCAGGTCGGGGATCACGACGTGGAACGCGTCGGCCGCCTCGCCGCCGTGCTCGCGAGGGTTGGTGAGGGGCTCGATCAGGTCCAGGTACTCCACGCAGGAGCTGGGCCAGCCGTGGGTGAGGATCAGGGGCGTCGCGTCGGGCTCGGGCGAGCGGACGTGCAGGAAGTGGATGCGCTGCCCGTCGATCTCGGTGATGAACTGCGAGTAGGCGTTGAGTCGGGCCTCCCACGCCCGCCAGTCGTAGCCGTCACGCCAGTAGGCGACCAGCCGCTTGACGTAGTCCAGCGGGATGCCGTACTCCCAGCCCGCCGCGACCGGGCTGTTGGGCGCCTTGACCGGGTTGGGCACGGGCGGCAGCTCGTTGGCCCAGCGGGTGCGGGCCAGGCGGTCCCGGAGACCGTCGAGGTCGGCCTGGGGGATCTCGATGCGGTACGGCCGGATCGAGGCGTCGGTCGTGGTCACGGCGCGCTCCTGTCGGGTAGCGGTCCCAGCCGGTTGACTGTCCCGGTCGCGGGACGAAAGATCGAGGCAGGCAACCGGCAACCAGGCGGCAAGATCGCGGGTTGGGCAAGGACGCGATGACGACACCCACGACCGCAGGCGCACGGGCAGCGGCGCCCCTGGCCGAGCGCCTCCGCCGGCTGCGGGCGCGGGCGATGCTGACGCAGGAGGAGCTGGCCGAGCGGGCGCGGCTGAGCGTGCGGACGGTCCGCAACCTCGAGGCGGGTCACATCCGCCGTCCCCGCAGCGGCTCGATCCGGCTGCTGGCCGACGCGCTCGGCCTGTCCGGGCAGGAGCGCGTCCTGCTGGCCGAGCTCGCCGGACGCGGATCGGACCCGGCGCTGCCCGCGGCTTCCGGCGGCGGCGGGTGGCCCGCCGGGACGCAGCCGCCTCGGCTGCTTCCGCCCGTGGTGGCCGACTTCACTGGCCGCCACCAGCAGGTCGCCAACCTGCTGGCGCTCCTGGAGCGGGATGGCGGGCCGCGCGGCGCGGCCAGGCTGCCCGACGCGACGGCGGTGGCGGTGATCAGCGGCTCGGCCGGTGTCGGCAAGACCGCCCTGGCCGTCCACGCCGCGCACCTGCTCGGCGACCGCTTCCCCGACGGGCACCTGTTCGTCAACTTGCGCGGCTACGACCCGGCCGGGCCGCTGGAGCCGGCGCGGGCGCTGGCGGGGCTGCTGTACGGGTTGGGCGTGGCGGCCGAGCAGATACCGGTCGAGGTCGAGGCGGCCGCCGGGCTGTACCGGACGCTGCTGGCAGACCGACGCGTGCTGGTCCTGTTGGACAACGCCCGCAGCGCCGAGCAGGTCCGGCCGCTGCTGCCCGCCAGTCCAGGCAGCCTGGTGCTGGTCACCAGCCGCGACCGTCTCACAGGGCTGGCCGTCCGCGACGGCGCCCGCCGCCTCCCCTTGGGCATGCTCGCGCCCGCCGAGGCCGCCGAGCTGCTGGCGCGGCTGCTGGGCCGCGACCGGGTCCAGGCCGAGCCCGACGCGGTCGCCGACCTGGCCCGCGCGTGCGCGTTCCTGCCGCTGGCGCTGCGGATCGCGGCGGCCAACCTCGCCGACCAGCCCGGCCGCCGCGTCGCCGAGTACGCCAGCGAGCTGCGGGCGGGCAACCGGCTGGCGCTCCTGGCGGTCGACGGCGACCATCACAGCGCCGTCAACGCCGCCTTCGACCTCTCCTATCAGGGCCTTGCCCCCGATGCCCGCCGGTTGTTCCGGCTCCTCGGTCTGCTGCCGGGGCAGGACGTGACCGCGGAGGCCGCCGCCGCGCTCGCCCACCTCACCCCCGAGCACGCCCGGGTCCTGCTCGGCCGGCTGGCCGCGGCGCACCTGGTCGACCAGCACGCGCCCGGCCGCTTCAGCTTCCACGACCTGCTGCGCGAGTACGCCGCCGAGCGTGCCCGCCAGACGGATCGTGAGGCGGACCGGGTCGCCGCCGTCCGCCGGCTGCTCGGCTGGTACCTGGGCACCGCGAACGCCGCGGCGCGGTTGGCGTTTCCGGACAAGCTGCGCCACCCGGCGGCCGTGGCTGCGCAGCGGCCACCGGGGCAACCGTTCAGCGCCGACACCGAGGCGCTGGCCTGGCTGGACGCAGAGCGGTCCAACCTGCTGGCCGCGATCCAGCACGCCGCCGCGCACGGCCCGCCGGAGACGGCATGGCTGCTGGCCGACGCGTTGCGCGGCCACTTCCTGCTCCGCCGCTACGACCTCGACTGGCTGGCCGCCGCCCGGACCGGCCTGGCCGTGGCCGGCGACGACCAGCCGGCCGCGCACGCCTCGATGCGGCTGAGCCTCGCCGCCCGCCACTGGTTGGTGGGCGAGTACGCCGCGGCGATCAAGCAGTTCACCAGTGCGCTTGGACTGGCTCGCCGGGCTGGTGCATTGGAGCTGCAAGCGGGGATCCTCAGCAATCTGGGCCACATGCACTGTCTTCTCGGCAGGCCGGAGGAGGCCGCCCAGCACCTGACGGCCGCGGCGGTCCTGAACCGCCAGGCCAGCGGCGGAGTGCGGGCCCCCACCCTCGGCAACCTCGGGATCCTCAACGCCAAGCTCGGACGGCTGGAGCAGGCTGTGGAGTACCAGCGCCAGGCGCTGGCCGCCTACCAGGAGATCGGCTCGTGGGCCGGCGAGGCGACCACGCGGTGCAACTTCGCCACGACCCTCCGCGAGCTGGGCCGCCTCGGCGACGCCCGCGAGCAGCTCTGCCAGGCCCTGGTCCTGTTCAGGAGGTCTGGGAACCAGTATGGCGAAGCGCTCAGCCTCAGCGGTCTGGCCGCGGTCCACGGTGAAGCCGGCCGCCATGCCGAGGCCCTCGGCCTCGCCCGAGCGGCCCTGGCCCTGGCCCGCGACATCCACGACCGCGACAGCCAGGCGCTGGCCGGCAACACCTTGGCCGCGATCCAGCGCAGCCTCGGCGATCCTCACGCTGCCCTGGGCCATTCCCAGGACGCCCTCCGCCTGGCGCGGGAGCTCGGTTTCCGCCATCCCGAGGTCGTGGCGCTGCTCGGCCTGGCCGCCGCCCACCGCCACCTCGGCCAGCTCCACCGCGCCCGAGCCCGCGCGGAGCAGGCACTCGCCCAGGCGCGGCGAACCGGCTACCGGATCCTGGAGGGGCAGGCGCTGGCCATCCTCGCCGACCTCGATCTCGCCGCCGCCGACGGCGCCCAGGCCGCCGCCCGCGCCCGTCAGGCCGCCGACATCCAGCGCGCGACCGGCCACCGGCTCGGCGAGGCACGCGCGCTGCTGCTCCTCGGCCATGCCCTCCACCAGAGCGGCGACGAGGCCGCCACCGAAGCTGCCTGGCGGGAAGCCCGCACCCTGTTCGCCAGCATCGGGACCCCCGAAGGCGACCAGGTCCGCGCCCTCCTGCCCGCCCGCCAGGCGCGCAACGGCCAGCCGGCCCCTTCGACGTGACCGGCACACCGGCGCGGGGCGTCTCGTCTCCCTACCGGGCGGGGAGCGGATCGGCGACCATACGGGCATGACGCGCGTGGCGGTGCGGATGTTCGGTCCGCTCGAGCTCCAGGTGGGCGGAGCCCGGCTGGGACCGCGGGACCTGGGCGGGGTGAAGCCCAAGCGGCTCCTGGAGGTGCTGCTGATCGAGCGGGGCCGGGCGGTGCCCAAGGACCGCATCGCCGAGCTGCTGTGGGGCGAGGCGCAGCCCCGGCGGGCCGCGGCCACCATCGAGACCTACGTGTCGGTGCTGCGCGGCCGCCTGGACCGGCCGCCCGGCCTGGGCCGGCGGCTGATCCTGACCGAGCCCGGCGGCTACCGGCTGGCAGCGGACGAGCTGGCGGTCGACGTCGACCGCTTCGAGGCGCTGCTGCGGGGCGCGGCGGCGAGCGGCCCGGCCGAGCGGCGCCCGCTGCTCGAGGAGGCCGTGGCCGTGGCCGGCGCCGAGCTGCTGTCGGACGAGCCGTACGCGGCCTGGGCGATCCCCACCCGCGAGCACTACCGCGAGCGGCAGGTCCAGGCGCTGGTGGACCTGGCCGAGTGCTGCCTGGACCTGGGCGACGGGCGCGCGGCGCTGGCCGCGGCGGGACGGGCGCTGACGCTGGACGCCACCCGCGAGCGCGCCTGCCGGGCCGGGATGCTCGCCCACATGGCGCTGGGGGACCGCGACGCCGCGTTGCGGCTGTACCAGCGCTGCCGGGCCGCGCTGGCCGGCGAGCTGGGCGTGCCGCCGGACGCGCGGACCGAGGCGCTGCACGCGGCCGTCCTGCGTGGCGACCCGGCGCCCGTGGACCAGCTCCCGGGCGGCGAGCCGCCGGCCTCCGCGGCCCGCCCGGCGCGCCGGTCGCCGGTCCGCTACGCCCGCAACGGGCCGGTCCGGATCGCCTACCAGGTGGCCGGCGAGGGACCCGTCGACCTGGTCTTCTCGCCGTCGAACGTCTCCAGCCTCGCGGCCACCTGGGACGACCCGACCTATGCGGCCTTCCTCGAACGGCTCGCCTCGATCGGGCGGCTGATCCTGTTCGACAAGCGCGGCACCGGCCTGTCCGACCCGGCGCTGGACTTCCCCACCACGCGGGAGCGCAGCGAGGACCTCCTGGCCGTGCTGGACGCGGCCGGCTCGCCGCGGGCCGTGCTGTTCGGCGTCTGCGGCGGCGGGGCGCTGTGCATCCAGCTCGCCGCCGACCATCCCGACCGCGCCACCGGGCTGATCCTGCACAACTCGATGGCGCGGATGCTGCGCGCGGGCGACTACCCGTGGGGCTGGACCGCCAGGATGTACCAGCGCCTGCTGGCCTCGTTCGAGGACGCCTGGCTCGGCAACGGCGACGGCCTGGTGCGCCGCAACCCCGGCCTGGCCGACAACCCGCGCTACCGCGAGTGGTTCGCCCGCTACGTCCGCCTGGGCGCCAGCCCCTGGATGGCGCGCCGCCTCACCGAGATGAACCGCGACCTCGACGTCCGCGCGCTGCTCGGGCAGATCCAGGCGCCGACCCTGGTGATCTGCCGGACCCAGGACGCCTGGCTGTCGGCGGACAACAGCCGCTACCTCGCCCGCCACATCCCCGGCGCGCGGCTGGTCGAGCTGCCAGGGGTCGACCACGACCCCTGGGTCGGCGACGCCGGGCAGGTGCTGTCGGCCGTCGAGGAGTTCGTCGCCGGGCTCCGCGGGCAGCGGCATGCCGGCGCCGCGGCGGCCCGCGGCTGACCAAAGGTTTCCCAAAGGTCGCGGCGCGATCCTGCGCGTGCAACCGCGACCAAGGGAGGCGCCATGAGCGACGTCTACGCCACCATCAGCCAAGCCGACGAGGCGGTCCAGCACCAGCTCGCCGACGTCCTGGAGCTGCGTGCCGCCGACCGCCAGCAGCGCGCCATGCTCGAGGAGTACCTCCGCGACCTGCCGCTCCCCCCGGGGGCGCGGGCGCTGGAGATCGGCTGCGGCACCGGCGCGGTGGCCCGCGTGCTGGCCGGCAGGCCCGAGGTCGGCGAGGTCACCGGGATCGACCCCTCGCCGGTCTTCATCGAGCGGGCCCGCCGGCTCGCCGCCGGCCGGCCGAAGCTGTCGTTCCTGGTCGGCGACGGCCGCGACCTGCCCTTCGACGACGGCTGCTTCGACGCGGTCGTCTGCCACACCGTGCTGAGCCATGTCCCGGGCCCCGAGCGGGTCCTGGCCGAGGCGGCGCGGGTGGCGGCCGCCGGCGGCTGGTTGGCGGCCTTCGACGGCGACTACGCCACCACCACGGTGGCGACCTCCACCAGCGATCCCCTCCAGGCATGCGCCCAGGCCACCATGGAGGCGGTCGTCCACGACCGGTTCCTGGTCCGGCGCCTCCCGGCCCTGGTCCGCCAGGCGGGCTGGACGGTCGCCCGGGTGCGCAGCCACGGCTACCTGGAGACCGAGGCCCCCGGCTACATGCTCACCATCGTCGACCGCGGCGCCGACCGCCTGGCCGCCGAGGGGCGGCTGGGGAAGGCGGCCGCCGACGCGCTCAAGGAGGAGGCCAGGCGCCGGGCCGCCGGCGGCGCCTTCTTCGGCCACATCGCCTACGCCAGCCTGATCGCCCGCCGGACGGCCTGACTCGCGTGGGGCGCACGGTGCCGGTGCCAGCGGCCTCCGGCCGGGCGCCGCGCCGCGTACCCTTTGGGCATGCTGCTTGCGCAGGTGGAGGCGTTCCTGGAGGTCGCGCGGCTGGGCAACGTCAGCCGCGCGGCCGAGGCGCTGTACGTGACCCAGCCGACCCTGACCGCCCGGCTGAAGAACCTCGAGGCCGAGCTGGGCGAGCAGCTGTTCCTGCGCACCGGCCGCGGGCTGAAGCTCACCGAGGCCGGCCGGGCGTTCCTGCCGCACGCCGAGCGGGCGCTGCGCTCGCTGCGGCAGGGCGGGGCGGCCGTCAGCGGGCTCCAGCGCGGCGAGGCCGGGCCGCTGGAGGTGGGGGCGGTCCCGTCGGTCAGCACCTACGTGCTGCCGTCGCTGCTGCGGCGCTTCCTGACGGTGGCGCCGGGCGTGCGGCTGGCGGTCAGGACCGGGCACTCCGACGAGGTGCTCGCGATGGTCCTGGCCGAGGACGTGCACATCGGGCTGGTCAGCGCGCTGCACCACCCGGAGGTGGAGAGCACCCCGGTCTACGAGGACCACCTGGTGCTGGTGGTGCCGCCCGGCCACCGCTTCACCGGCGCCGCCGGCGTCCGCCTGGAGGAGCTGGACGCCGAGCCGCTGATCCTGTTCGACCGCACCTCCATCTACCACGAGCTGACCAACGCGCTGTTCCGGGAGGCCGGGGTGCTGCCGAGCACCGTCATGGAGCTGGACAACATCGAGGCGGCCAAGCAGATGGTCGCCCACGGCCTCGGCGTCGCCCTGCTGCCCGACATCGCCATCGCCCCCGAGGTCGCCGCCGGCACGCTGGCCGAGGTCAGCATCGTCGGCAGGGGCCCGGTGCGGCGGCAGATCGTGGCGATCCGCCGCCGCGACGGCGCCGGCACCGCCGCGGTCGCGTGGCGCTTCCTGGAGATGCTCGGGGAGCCGTCCTGACCAGGCGCTATCGACAGGTTCAATCATCTGTATAGTGACAAACGATTGGATCTATACCGCCGCGCCGGCCTATGGTCGGGCATGGACACGTTGACCCGGGAATGGCGCTCCGACCCGCGCTGGCGCGGGGTCAGGCGCGACTACGGCGCCGAGGACGTGCTGCGGCTGCGGACCGTCGTCCAGCCCGAGCACACCCTGGCCAGGCACGGGGCGGAGCGGCTGTGGGCCCTGCTCGGCGAGCGCGACCACCTGCCGGCGCTCGGCGCCATGACCGGCGGCCAGGCGGTGCAGATGGTCAAGGCCGGGCTGGAGGCGATCTACCTGTCCGGCTGGCAGGTCGCCGCCGACGCCAACCTGGCCGAGCAGGTCTACCCCGACCAGAGCCTGTACCCGGCCAACAGCGCCCCCGCGGCGGTGCGCCGCATCAACAACGCGCTGCTGCGCGCCGAGCAGGTGCAGCGGCTGGACGGCGGGCCGGCGCGGTCGCTGCTGGTCCCGGTCGTCGCCGACGCCGAGGCGGGCTTCGGCGGGCCGCTCAACGCCTACGAGCTGGCCCGCGGCATGATCGAGGCCGGCGCGGCCGGCATCCACTTCGAGGACCAGCTCGCCTCCGAGAAGAAGTGCGGCCACCTCGGCGGCAAGGTGCTGGTCCCCACCCAGGCCTTCATCCGCACCCTGCAGGCGGCACGGCTGGCCGCCGACGTGGCGGGCGTGCCCACCGTGCTGATCGCCCGCACCGACGCCCTGGCCGCCACCCTGCTGACCTCCGACGCCGACGAGCGCGACCGCCGCTTCCTCACCGGCGAGCGCACCGCCGAGGGCTACCACCTGGTGCGG
>Ga0081538_10006635_pt1 | contig 10146 bp, 7 predicted proteins | sample TabmetS5T2R1_FD_71022 | JGI IMG/M metagenome (GOLD analysis project Ga0081538, IMG submission 71022) | Tabebuia heterophylla rhizosphere microbial communities from the University of Puerto Rico - S5T2R1 | ecosystem: Host-associated > Plants > Roots > Rhizosphere ... | reverse complement strand
GGCACCGCGCCCATGTGCCTGGCGCCGAGGATGGTGCTCGGCCCGCCGTGGCAGACCACGGCGGTGGCGTCGCGCATGGCCGCCTGGAGCGCCTCGAACTCCAGGTAGTCCTGCCACCGCGCCCCGCCGCTGGGCGGCGTCGAGGTGCCGGTCTGCATCAGGCAGCGCAGCCCGGCGGCGCGCCCGCCCGGCGTGGCGAGCCAGCCGTCAACCCAGCGCACCAGCCGGTCGAACGGGTGGTGGTCGGTGCCGACGGTCACCAGCAGCAACGGGTCCCCCTGGGGGTTCACAGCAGGCTCCCGATGACGACACCCCTGGGGTAGCTGCGGAGCTGCTCCTCCCACTGCAGCAGGAACAGGTCGCTGAACGGATAGCAGAGCCGGCCGGTCATGGTCGCCGAGTCGATTCGGTCGTACACCTCCACGTAGACGGTCTTTTGGCCGAGCAGCCTGGCGATCAGGAAGAACGGGAACGCCACCCCGGCACCGCTGGACACCACCACGTCGGGTCGGTAGCAAGTCAGCAGCCGCCAGGCGAGTAGCAGGTTGCTCACCAGGTTGCGGAGGTTGCGGGTGGTCGGGTGGTGGGCCCAGGCGACCCGCTCACCGGTGAGCAGCGACTTGCTGTCCAGCTTCTCGAAGGTTACCCACATCCGGTCGTGCCGTTCCCACCACGGCTTGAGGTTGTGGAGCTGGATCAGGTGACCACCGGAGGAGCACACCAGCAGGATTCGCATGCCGGGGCCTCAGTACGCGCCCCTGGCCGACACCAGGAGCGGGATCGTCTTGGAGAGGATGAACAGGTCGTAGGCGATCGACCAGTTCTCGACGTAGAAAAGGTCCAACCGCACGTACTCCTCGAAGGAGAGTTCGCTGCGCCCGCTGACCTGCCAGAGGCCGGTGATGCCGGGCCGCACCTCCAGCCGGTCGAGCTGCCAGTCCTGGTACAGGGCGACCTCGGCGGCCAGCGGCGGCCTGGGGCCGACCAGGCTCATCTCGCCCTTGAGGACGTTCACCAGCTGCGGCAGCTCGTCGATGGAGTAGCGGCGCAGGAAGCCGCCGACGCGGGTGACGCGCGGGTCGCTGCGGAGCTTGAACAGCGGCCCGTCGGCCTCGTTGCGCTCGCGCAGCTCCTCGAGCATGCGGTCGGCGCCCTGCACCATGGTACGGAACTTCAGCAGGGTGAACGGCCGGCCCCGCAGCCCGATGCGCTCCTGGCGGAAGACCACCGGGCCGGGGGAGGTGAGCTTGATCGCCAGCGCGACCGCCAGCAGCAGCGGCGCCAGCAGCAGCAGCCCGAACCCGGCCACCAGCACGTCGCAGGCGCGCTTGGCCGCCGCCTGGAAGCGGGTGAGCTGGAGCACGTTGACCGACAGGGTCATCACGCCGCCGATGGTCTGCGGCGCCAGCCGGCTGGACAGCACCGTCGGCAGGTTGGCGGTGAAGCGGACCTCGACGTCCTCCAGCCGCCTGGCCTTCATGATCTGGACGACGTCCTCGGCGGTGACCGAGCTGGAGCAGACGAACAGGCAGTCGGCCTGGGTCTGGCGGATCAGCTCGCGGATGTTGTCGACGGGGCCGAGCACGCGGCGGTCGTCCAGCCGCACGTCGTCCAGGCTGCCGGCCACGAAGCCGACAGGCATGAACCCGAGCTCCTTGGTCTGCATGGTGGCGGCCAGCCGCTCGGCCTCGACGTTGGCGCCGACGATCAGGGTCCGGAAGGTGAGCTGGCCCTGGAGCCGCAGCCGGCGCACCCGCCAGTGCCACAGCCGCCGCGAGCTCAGCGCGAACACCAGCGCCAGCCCCCACGACAGCAGCATCCACAGCCGCGAGAACGACGCCTTGGACCAGAAGGACACCATCGTCACGGCGGAGATGATCAGGCTGATGCTGACGATGATGCGCCGGAACTCCTCGGCGGTGGAGTACTGGTGCACGCGGTACAGCCGCATGGTGAGGTAGACCAGCGGGGTGATCAGCGGGACGGTGAGCAGCAGCAGCCAGAAGTCCAGGGTGGGCAGCAGCCGGTCGAAGCGCAGCTGGTAGGCCAGCAGCATGGCGGCGAAGACCGACAGGCTGTCGGTCAGCGCCATCCACAGGTAGTGGGCGTCGTACTGCCGGCGGGTGCCGGTGCGGGCCGCGCCGCCCAGGCGGGGCGAGAGCAGCAGGCTGTGGTGGAACGGTGGCTCCAGGGGCACCGTCTCGGTAAGGGCCCGCCGCACGCTCGCCGTCCTTTCCCGTCCGTCAAATACCCGAGGTGGCGCAGAGACGGTCGGGAGCCCCACGAGGGCGGCATTTTCGGTCCGTGGTGGAGGTGGCACGGCGACAACTCCGGTTGCGTCTCTGCGGGTGCATCAGCACCAGCGGGAGCATCTCCCGGCAGACAGGCACGGCGCATGCGGAGGTTGCGGTAATCTCCTCACGCATCTGAAGTAGGCTTGGCGTTACGGCCGGAGGGCGACGCCTAGCTGTCCTGATGCTCGTAATAGTACGAGCTCGTGCTCGCCTGCTTGGAGCGATTCAGGACCGCGCCGACGATCCTGCCGCCGACCTGTTCGAGCTCTTCCTTGAGGCGGCTGACCTCCTCGCGGTCGCTCTCCTTGGCGTCGGCGACCACCAGCACGGCGTCCACCAGCGGGGCCAGCGCCATGGCGTCGGCGACCACCAGCCCGGGCGGGCAGTCCAGCACGATGAAGTCGAACATGTCGCGCTGTTCCTTGAGGAACTGGCGCATGGCGTCGGAGTCCATCAGCGCCGACGGGTGCGGCGGCAGCGGCCCGGAGAGGATCACCCACAGGTTGGGGCTGACCGACCACAGCTCCGAGGCCATCTGCCGCGGGTAGGCTCCTGGGGCGGCCCGCCGGTTCGGCGCGGCGCCCTCGGCCAGCAGGTTGGACAGGCCCGACTTGTTGGGCAGCCCGAAGAACTGGTGCACCCGTGGCCGGCGCAGGTCGGCGGAGACCAGCAGCACATCCTTGCCGGTCTCGGCCAGGACCACCGCCAGGTTGGCGGCGGTGGTGCTCTTGCCCTCCCCCACCCCGGCGCTCACCACCATGACGGAGTTGATGTCGAGCTGGCTGGCGAGCCTGGCCATGCGGGTGCGCAGCGTGCGGTAGCTCTCGGCGGCCGGGCTGGTGGCCTGGTCGAGGGTGACCAGGCTGGTCCTGGGCCGCCGCCGCCAGATCAGCCCGCGGCGCACCCACCTGGTCAACGGCGGGATGGTGGCCAGCACCGGCCGGTCCAGCCGCTCGGCCAGGTCCTCGCGGCCGCGCAGGCGGTCGTCGGTGCGGTCGCGCACGAACGCCACCAGCACCCCGCAGAACAGCCCCACCAGCAGCCCGATGCCGACGTCGAGGCGGTGCTTGGGGCTGACGGGCGCGCGCGGCAGGGCGGCGGGCGAGATCACCGTGCCGGGGTTGAAGTCGACGCTGGAGAAGCCGGTGAGCTGCGCCTGCAGCGGCTGGATGCGGGCGTTGAGGGCGACGATCCGCCCCTGCGCCCCGCGGACCTGCTCGGGGCTGGAGTTGGGGTTCTCGACGGTCGCCTGGGCGCGGTCGAGCTGCTTCACCAGCCGGTCGATGTCACGCTGCAGGGCCTTCTGGCTGGTGGTGGCCTGGTTGCGGGCGTCGGCCTCGCGGAAGGAGAGGTAGGCCTTGGCGAAGGCATCGGCGCCGCGCTGGGCCGACAGCGGCACAGTGTCGCGGTAGTGGATGCGGACGATCTGCGAGTTGGCCGGCACGTCGGCGGTGACGTGCCTCAGGAGCTGGTCGGGCGTGGCGGTGGTGCCGAGCTGCTTGGCGGCCACGGTGGCGACAGGCTCCGACGTCACCAGCTGCCGCTGGTTGAACATGTTGAGCTGCTGGTCGACCCGCTGGCTGGGGTCGAAGGCGTTGGTGGTGATCGCCCGCACCAGCACCGAGGCGGTCGACTCGTAGACCGGCGTACGGCGGAAGGAGTAGGCGGCGGCCGCGGCGGCGCCCAGCAGGGTGATGGCGACGATCAGCACGAACTGGCGCCTGAACACCGTCAGGTAGTCGCGGAACTCCACCGATCCCGTCGGCCTCGGCTCTGCGCTCAAACTCTCGACCGCCTTCTCGTGATCCGTTGGGCCCCCATGAGGTGGCTCGGCCCCCTGGCGGTCAACCTTGACGTTCCTGAAGAGGGCCGCCGGAGCGACCCGGCGGAAGCCTGCCTCCCGGCGACCACGCTAGCGGCTGGCTGTCAGCTTTGCCTCCGTCGGATTGAGCATCGTCACCCATCGCTACGCAGTAGATACCGGTACGTAGACCCGAGCAGCCGCCGTCCCCGGCCATCAGCCGGCCGCGAAGCGGGGCCGCAGACGGCGCCAGGTCTCGGCGAGCAGCTCCGGCAGCACCTTGGTCTGACCCACGATCGGCATGAAGTTGGTGTCGCCGCCCCAGCGTGGCACCAGGTGCAGGTGGAGGTGGTCGGCGATGCCGGCGCCGGCGACCTGGCCCAGGTTCATGCCGAGGTTGAAGCCGTGGGCGCCCGAGTCCTCCTCGAGTGCCTGGATGGCGGTGCCGGCGAAGGCCATGATCTCGGCCAGCTCGGCGGCCTCCAGGTCGCCGTACCTGCCGACGTGCCGGTACGGCGCGACCATGAGGTGTCCGGGGTTGTAGGGGAAGGCGTTGAGCAGCACGAAGGTCAGCTCGCCGCGGGCCAGCAGGTGGTTGGCCTCGTCGCGGTCGGCGCCCTGGGCGGGCAGGTCGCAGAAGATGCAGCCGTCGCCGCCGTCCCCGCCGCCGCCGCGGACGTAGGCCATCCGCCACGGCGACCACAGCCGCTCGGTCATCCTCCGGGAAGGGTGGCGTGGGTGGCCCTGGCGGCGACCTCGGCCTGGAGGTGGGCGACGAACTCCTGGAGGGGCACGCCGCGCCGCTCGGAGCCGTTCAGTAGGCGCACGCTGACCGCCTCGGCCTGCTCGTCGCGGTCCCCCAGGACCAGGGTGTAGGGGACCTTGGCGAGCTGGGCGTCGCGGACCTTGGCCTGCATGCGGCCGCCGGAGTCGTCGACCTCCGGGCGCAGGCCGACCGCCTTGAGCGCACCGGCCACCACCGCCGCGTAGCCGAGGTGCCGGTCGGCGATCGGCACCAGCCGCGCCTGCACCGGCGCCAGCCACGGCGGCAGCGCCCCGGCGTAGTGCTCCAGCAGGATGCCAAAGAAGCGCTCGATCGAGCCGAACAGCGCGCGGTGGATCATGAACGGCCGGTGCCGGGCGTTGTCGGCGCCGGTGTACTCCAGCTCGAAGCGTTGCGGGAGCTGGAAGTCGACCTGGAGGGTGGAGAGCTGCCAGCGCCGGCCGATCGCGTCGCGGACGTGCACGTCGATCTTGGGGGCGTAGTAGCTGGCCTCCCCCTCGGCGACGCGGTAGGGGACCTGCGCCGCCTCGGCCGCCTCGCGCAGCGCGGCCTCGGCCTGGTCCCACTCCTCCGGGGCGCCGAGGTACCTGTCGGGGTCGGCCGGCGAGCGGGTTCCCAGCTCGGCCTCGAACTCGGTGAGCCCGAAGGTCCGCAGCAGCCGCAGCACGAAGTCGAGCAGGCTCGCCAGCTCGGGGCCGAGCTGCTCGCGGGTGCAGAAGATGTGGGCGTCGTCCTGGGTGATGCCGCGGACCCGGGTGAGCCCGTGGATCACCCCGGAGCGCTCCCAGCGGTAGACGGTGCCGAACTCGAACAGCCGCATCGGCAGCTCCCGGTAGGAGCGGCCCCGCGAGCGGTAGATCAGGATGTGGAAGGGGCAGTTCATCGGCTTGGGGTAGTAGCGGGCGCCCTCCATCTCCATGGGCGGGTACATGCTGTCGGCGTACCAGCCCAGGTGCCCGGAGATCTCGAACAGGGTCGAGCGGGCCAGGTGGGGGCTCCACACGAAGGAGTAGCCGCCGGCCTCGTGCTCGGCCCGCGAGTAGTCCTCCATCAGCTTGCGGACCAGGCCGCCCTTGGGGTGGAACACGGGCAGGCCGCTGCCGATCTCGGCGGGGAAGTGGAACAGGTCCAGCTCCAGGCCGAGGCGGCGGTGGTCGCGGCGCTCGGCCTCCTCCAGGCGGTGCAGGTGCTGGGCGAGCGCCTCCCCCGACTCCCAGGCGGTGCCGTAGATCCGCTGGAGCTGCGGGCGGGCCTCGTCGCCGCGCCAGTAGGCGCCCGCCGCCCGCTGCAACTTGAACGCCGGGATCGCCCCGGTGGTGGGCAGGTGGGGACCGCGGCAGAGGTCGACGAAGCCGTCGTTGCGGTACACCGACACGGTTGGCCCGGCGCCTTCCTCCTCCTCGGTGGCCTCGATGATCTCGCGCTTGTAGGGCTGGTCGGCGAACAGCGCCAGGCCGTCGGCGCGGGACAGCTCCTCGCGCCGGAAGGGCTGGCCCTCGGCGACGATCTCGCGCATGCGCGCCTCGATCCGCTCCAGGTCGTCGGGGGTGAACGGCTCGGGCACGTCGAAGTCGTAGTAGAAGCCGTCCTCGACCGGCGGGCCGATGGCGTACTTGGCGTCCGGGTACAGGTCGGTCACGGCCTGCGCCAGCACGTGCGCGGTGGAGTGGCGCAGCACCGCGCGGCCCTGGTCGCTGGCGGCGGGCAGCGGCGCCAGGGTGGCGTCGTGGTCGAGCGGGCGGCCGAGGTCCCACGGCTCGCCGTCGACCAGGGCGGCGACCGCGTCCGTGGTGTCCAGCAGCTCGGCCGGGGTCGTGCCGGCAGGGACCTGCCGCACGGTTCCGTCGGGGAGCTTGACCTGGATCTCGGGCACGGTGGGACTCCTTCGGCGGTTGTCTGGCTCGCGGGGATGATAGCGCCGCCCGCCGTGAGAGGATCGGGAATATGCGCCTCACCGCCAGGCGGCTGAACCGCGCCACGCTCGGCCGGCAGCTGCTCCTGCGCCGGGAGCCGCTGCCGGCGGCCGAGGGCGTCCGCCGCGTGGTCGCCGTGCAGGCCCAGGACGCGGCCTCGCCGTACATCGCGTTGCAGAACCGGCTGGCCGGCTTCGACCCGGGCGACCTGGATGCCGCGCTCGCCGAGCGTGCGGTGGTGCGGGCGACGCTGCTGCGGATCACGCTGCACGCGGTCCACGCCGACGACTACCCGGCGTTCCACGGCGCGATGCTGCCGAGCCTGCGGGCGGCGCGGCTGCACGACCGCCGCTACACCGGCAGCGGGCTGTCGATCGCCGACGCCGATGCGCTCCTCCCGGAGCTGCTGGAGTTCGCGGGGCGGCCGCGCACCAGGGCCGAGATCGAGGAGCTGCTGGCGGCGCGGCTGGGCGCCGACAAGCCGAGGATGTGGTGGGCGCTGCGGACCTTCGCGCCGTTGCTGCACGTCCCCACCGGGGGGCCGTGGTCATTCGGTCCCGGCTCGTCGTTCGTGGCGGCGCCGGTCCGGCTCGACGCGGAGCGCCACCAGGAGTCGCTGCGGCGGCTGGCGCGGCGCTACCTGGAGGGGTTCGGTCCGGCCTCGGCGCCGGACCTCGCGCAGTTCACCCTGCTCACGCGGGCGGTGGCGCGGGAGGTCCTGCGGGGGATGGCCGGCGAGCTGGAGACGCTGGAGGGGCCGGACGGGTCGGAGCTGTTCGACGTGCCCGGGGCGCCGCTCCCGGACGAGGACACCCCGGCGCCGCCGCGGCTGCTGCCGATGTGGGACAGCGTCCTGCTGGCGTACTTCGACCGCGGCCGGGTGATCCCGCCGGACCACCGCCGGCTGGTCGCCCGCAGCAACGGCGACGTCCTGCCGGCGCTGCTGGTCGACGGGTACGTCGCCGGCGTGTGGCGCCCGGTCCAGGGCGGCATCGAGGCCACCGCGTTCCAGCCGCTGCCCGAGCGGGCGTGGGCCGCGCTGGCGGCGGAGGCCCAGGCGTTGCTGGCGCTGCTGGCCGACCGCGAGCCGACCGTCTACCGCCGCCACGCCCGCTGGTGGGCCGGGCTGCCGAGCGCCGAGGTCCGGGTCCTGCCCGGCTAGGTGGTCCCGCTCCCCGCCGGCCCGGGCGGCACGGCCGCACGGCCCGGCGCGTGGTTCAGGTGGTCGTCGGCGGGACCGTGGTGGTCGGCGCCTCGGTGGACTCCGTCGCCGCGGCGGTGGTGGTGGGGGCCTCGGTCGTGGTCGGCGCCTCGGTGGTGGTCGGGGCCGTGGTGGTCGTGGTCCCCGTCGTGGTGGTGCCGGTGGTCGTGGTCGAGGAGCCCGGCGCGGTGGTGGTGGGGGCGCGGGTGGTCGGCGGCGCCGTGCTGGGCGGGGCCGTGGTCATCGGCGGCGGCGTCGGCGGCGTCGGGCTGGTCGGCGGCGGCGCGGTCGGCGGCGGCAGCGGCGCACCGGGGCGCGGGACGCCGGGGACGATGCGGGTGGCGCCGATGTAGCCCTCCCGCCAGATGGAGGCGACCCGGACGACGTCGCCGGTGTGGGGCGCGTGGACCATCAGGCCGTTGCCGATGTACATGCCGACGTGGTGGATGGTGGCCGGGTCGCGGACGTTGTCGGCGTAGAAGACCAGGTCGCCGGGGAGCAGGTTGGCGACGTCGACGTGCGGGCCGGCGCCCCACTGGGCGCGCGACACGCGCGGGATGACGGTCCCGGCGGCGCGGTAGGCCGAGCTGGTCAGGCCCGAGCAGTCGAACGCGTCCGGGCCGACCGCGCCCCACCGGTAGGGGTCGCCGAGCTGCGCCAGCGCCCAGCGGACCGCCGCCCTGGCCACCGGGCCGGCCCGCAGCCACGACTGGACCGAGCCGACCCCGGACATGTAGCCGGCGTACGCGGCCCGCCTGGCGGCCTCGGCGCGGACCTGCTCGGCCTGGAGGTAGCCGGCGAGCTTGCTGTCGACCCCCTTGAGGGTCGTCTGGAGCTGCTCGACCAGGACCTCGACGCGGCGGCGCTCGTCGGCGTAGCCGCGGTGGACCCGCTCGACCTCGGCCAGGTCCAGCGCGATCCGCCGGCCCAGCGCGTCCACCTCGGCCTTGCGCTCGCGGACCTCGTTGATCACCGCCGCGTGGGCCTCCAGCGCCGCCTTCTGGCGCGGCAGCCGCTGCATCGGGTCGGGCGTGCTGCCGTCCCCGACCAGCTCGGACAGCAGCCACTGGGGGCCCTGCATGTAGGTGGCGCGCGCCTGCTCGTCCAGCCGCTGCTGGGCGGCGTCGAGCTCGGCCTGGGCGGCCTGCTGCCTGGCGCGCGCGGCCGCCAGGCTGGCCTTGACCGTGCGGCGCTTCTCGTCGATGCCGTTGATGCGCTCGCTGATCCGCTCGATCTCGGCGTGCTGGGCGTCCAGCTTGGCCTGCAGCGCCTTGGCCTTGGCGACCAGGCGGGCGTCGGGTGCGGTCGGCGGCGCGGCGGTGGCGCCGGTGGCGCCGGCCAGGACCACGGCGAGGGCGAGGAGGACCGCGATCAGGGCACGCCGGCTGATCCGGATCACCGCGCAGCCGCCGTTGGACATCGCCGCTCGCCCCCAAATCGACCGGTCCGGCGGCATCGTACCTGACTTTGCCGGTTTTGCACCCTACAGATTGCGTAGTGAGGGTGACGCAGAAACCTCTTGCCGGCGGTCAGAACTGCTGGCGCTCGGTGGAGCCGGCCAGGGCCAGGGTGGAGGCGCCGCCGGCCGAGATGGCGCCCGCGATCGCGTCGAACACGCCGGTGCCGACCTCGCGCTGGTGCCTGGTGGCCGTGTACCCCTCGGCCTCCAGCTCGAGCTCGCGCTGCTGGAGCCGCACGTAGGCGGGCATGCCCTCGGCGGCGTAGCCGCGGGCCAGCTCGAACATGGAGGCGTTCAGCGCGTGGAAGCCGGCCAGGGTGATGAACTGGAACCGGTAGCCCATGGCCGCCAGCTCCTTCTGGAACCTGGCGATCGTGGTGTCGTCGAGGTGGCGGCGCCAGTTGAACGACGGCGAGCAGTTGTAGGCGAGCGGCTTGCCCGGGAAGCGGGCGTGGACCGCCTCGGCGAAGCGGCGCGCGTCCTCCAGGTCGGGGGTTGACGTCTCGCACCACAGCAGGTCGGCGTAGGGGGCGTAGGCCAGCGCCCGCGCCACGGCGGCGTCCATGCCGGGCCGCACCAGGTGGTAGCCCTCGGCGGTGCGCTCGCCGGTGAGGAAGCGGCGGTCGCGCTCGTCGGCGTCGGAGGTCAGCAGGGTGGCGGCCAGGGCGTCGGTGCGGGCGATCAGCACGGTGGG
>Ga0081538_10006634_pt1 | contig 10147 bp, 13 predicted proteins | sample TabmetS5T2R1_FD_71022 | JGI IMG/M metagenome (GOLD analysis project Ga0081538, IMG submission 71022) | Tabebuia heterophylla rhizosphere microbial communities from the University of Puerto Rico - S5T2R1 | ecosystem: Host-associated > Plants > Roots > Rhizosphere ... | reverse complement strand
GCGAGCCTGAGTTGCCCCTGCCCCGTTTCCGCACTTGGATCGCGCCGCTCGCGAGAGTGCTTCATAGCCGTTGGTCGCTGATCGAGGTGTTCGCGCTGTGTCTACTCCGCTCCTCCTGCAAGCGCAGTAGATGCTGAGAGCTAGGTTACAGCAGTCTTCACTGGTCCGGGTTCTGGAATGGGATCGCCACGCTCTAACAGAACGCTGATCAGGCTTTGCCTTGCCTCTCGTAATTCTGCGAGCGCCTCTTCGGGCGAACTACCGGTCCCCACGGGTCCGGAGATGTCCCCAAACTCCGGATGACGCGCGATATAGTAGACCGTGCCATCATGCCTGAGGTCCCGCTCAATGCGGATTTCCCAGGGAAGGGAGTCATAGTATTGAGCGTTCTTCATGGCTTATCTCACTCCTTCGAACCCCGCTCGGCTATGCGTCGGAGCAGCTCTTCAATGAGTCGTACAGCCGTTCGTGCATAGGCAGGGGCTAACTCCTGATGCCTCGCCACAGTCGTGTTGAGATCCGGATAATCTGGATGCCGCACAACGATATGCCGTCCCCCTTCGATAACCTCAAATCCATATGCACGATACAAGCGCCGAAAGTCGTCCTGCCCCCATCCAAAGGGCGTCTGCTGCATGCGCGTGAGTAGGTCCTGACCCCTAGCCATAGAGCAAGCTTAGCATATACCTGCAAGGAGATGCCATCCGGTGGCCTCGGATGCAGATCATATTTCATGACACTGCTCCAAGCAGCGTCCTGGCCTGCTTCAGGTCTGCTGTGGCGAAACCCTCGGTGAACCAGCTGTAGATCTCAGCCAGCAATTATCGGGTTTCATCGCGCTTGCCCTGGCGCTGCCACCACAGATTCAAGCTCATCTACGGATGAGAAACTCGGCATCCTCGCGAGTATAAATATCGTTGGTGATGACGGCCATGGCGTAGCGCTCGCGCAGGCGTTTGCAGAGGGAATCGAGCAAAGCGGTTTTGCCCGAGCCCACCGGCCCGCCGACACCGATTTTGACGCAGGTGTTTGGCATGTGGACTGCCTCCCTTCATTGCCTTCCCCGCTTGCCGAGGGAAGGTCAGGATGGGGGAGAGACCGAGGCTCATCCTTCACCTGTACCCTCCCCCAAAAGGGAGGATACCATGGGGTAATTGGATTAACTACGAAACAGCCGACTATACAAGGTCTCATGCTGCATGGCGCGAATGTCCCACTCCGGAGCTGCGCTGGACAGATCATCCCAGCCCTGCCGGCAAATGTCGTCGGCGATGACCGGGAGACGTGGTAGCAGTGCGGCGAGCACTCGTTGCCCGGCCAGCTGTCCGATGGGTAGCAGGCGCAACGCGGCGGATATCATACTGCTAAGCCACTGGTACCCGGCCGCTTCAATAATGATTCGTTCTTCGTATCCCAGTTGACAGCCAATGACCCCCAGCACCAGGGCCTGATGGGCCACCAGCCTGTGCTGTTGATAGAGCCCATGCAAACGCTCAACAGCTGGGCCTGGCCAGACTTGAACCGCCAGACGGAGCAGCCCCTGCCCCGTCTTGACGCTTGCCTCGCGCAGCTCGCGTGCGTGCTTCATCGCCGTTAGGTGCTGATCGAGGCGTTCGAGCTGGGTCCAATCCCCAGCTGTTGTGAATCGGTGGGCGAGGGCTACTGGCAGCAGGTGGCTGCCGGGCACAGCATGGTGCAATATCGCTTCCAGCCACTCCTGTAATGTCGCGACCTCAGCGATGAGCCCCTGTTGGGTGTACGTCTCCAGTCCGTTTGAAAACGCATACGCACCGATCGGCAGAGTAGTGTCACATAGCTGCAGCAACGCCAAGAAATGCGATGGAAGGGAGAGGATTTCCGTCATGTAGGCCGATGTCCTGACGTCGCACTCACCGGGGTGAATGGCAGTTGTGTACGCTCGACTGCCATACCCTGCCGCCCGAGATAGGTTTCCAGCACAGGCTCGTAGAGCGTCTTCAAGCCCTGTTCAGCGATCTCCAACGGCAGATGCCTGTTGCCGATCTGATAGGCGACGAAGGCCGTCTCTTGCAGGCTTCGCGGTCGGATGAGCAAGACATCCTCGGGAGCCAGCTCCACCGTTATCCAGCCTTCTAGCACGGCCAACAGATCGCCGGCTTGGAGCTGTGTCCCCGTCGGCAACGCCAGCGCGATCTCGCGTCCCTGCACGGTCCGGAGTTTTTGCCGGCTGCGCTGCCGTTGTTCCCAGGTCAGCGCCACCCTGTCAATGATGGGACGAGCGTCCTGGGTTGTAGGCTTGGCGACACGGTCGATGATGTGCATGGGCTTAGAACAAAAAGTAGCGCTGCGCCAGTGGCAGGCGTCGCGCCGCTTCGCAGCTCACCCGCTCCCCGTCAATGGAGACCTCATAGGTCTCCGGGTTGACGTGAAGCCGTGGCAGATAGTCATTCCAGTGCATATCGGCTTTAGTCAATTGACGACAGCCGTGCACCGGCAGCAGCGGCCTGGTCAGGCCGTGTTGCGCGAGGTCCCCCCCGGTCAACGACAGGGCTGAGACAAAATGGTAGGCGATACGGGCGATCGCCTGACCGAACCCTCCAAACATCGGCCGATAGAACACCGGTTGCGGGGTGGGAATAGACGCATTCGGATCGCCCATGGCGGCCGCCGCGATGAACCCGCCTTTGATGATCAGCTCGGGCTTCACCCCGAAGAAGGCTGGTTTCCACAGCACCAGGTCAGCGACTTTCCCGACCTCGACAGAGCCAACATAGGCGCTGATGCCATGGGTGATGGCCGGATTGATCGTATACTTGGCCAGATACCGTTTGACGCGCATATTGTCGTGGCGTGGCGAGTCCTGCGGGAGTGGGCCGCGTTGCTCCTTCATCTTGCTGGCGGTTTGCCACGTGCGACAGATGACCTCACCCACCCTCCCCATGGCCTGGGAGTCCGAGGCCATCATGCTAATCGCCCCCAGGTCGTGTAAGACGTCCTCGGCCGCCATGGTCTCGGCCCGGATGCGCGATTCCGCGAATGCCACGTCTTCGGGAACGCCCGAATCCAAATGATGACAGACCATTAACATGTCCAGGTGCTCATCCATAGTGTTGACGGTGAAAGGCATAGCGGGATTGGTGGAGGAAGGGAGGACATTCGGGTAAGAACACACCTTGATGATGTCGGGGGCATGCCCACCCCCTGCGCCCTCGGCGTGATAGGCATGGATCGTCCGTCCTTTGAGGGCGGCTATTGTGTGCTCGACAAAGCCGGACTCGTTCAGCGTGTCGGTGTGGATCGCGACCTGGACATCGTACTGATCCGCCACCGCCAGACAGCAGTCGACCGCACCCGGCGTCGTGCCCCAATCTTCATGCAGTTTGAGTCCCATGGCACCGGCGCGAATCTGCTCCACTAGAGGCTCAGGACGTGACGCATTGCCCTTGCCCAAAAAACCGAAATTCAGCGGAAAGGCTTCGACGGCCTCGTACATGCGTGCGATGTTCCAGGGCCCGGGCGTGCAGGTGGTAGCATTGGTTCCGGTGGCCGGCCCGGTGCCACCGCCGATCATGGTGGTGATGCCGCTATACAGCGCTTCGTGGGTTTGTTGCGGCGAGATGAAATGGATGTGGGCATCGATGCCACCGGCGGTAAGGATGAGCCCTTCGCCGGCCAAGACTTCGGTGCTGGCACCGATCTCCATGCCCGGCGTGACCCCCTCCATCAGGTTGCGATTGCCGGCTTTGCCGATGCCAACGATCTTCCCTTCCTTAACGGCCACATCGGCTTTGACGATGCCCCAGTGATCGATGATGAGCGCATTGGTGATGAGCAGATCAGGCACCCCCTGGGCGCTGGTCGCTTCGGGGGACTGCCCCATGCCGTCGCGGATCACCTTGCCGCCGCCGAATTTGACTTCGTCGCCGTAGACCGTGTAGTCGCGCTCTACCTCGATGATCAGCTCGGTGTCGGCCAGCCGTAGACGGTCGCCGACGGTCGGGCCGTAATGCTCAACATACGCGTGACGTGGAATGCGCAGGCTCATGTTGAATTCTCCGGGGTAGGGCGTACTATTGAGGCGCCATCGAGGAAGCTGGCAAGCCGTGCCTGCGCCGCCTGAAACACCAGGGGATCGTCCAGATTGCCTTCCACCAATTGATTGAGGCCGAACACCCGACGACGGCCGGCAAATGCCACCAACATCACTGTTTTGCGCATGCCTGGCTCAAAGCGCACCGCCGTGCCGGCGGGGATATCCAGCCGCATTCCGTAGGCTTGCTGTCGGTCGAAATCCAGCGCCGAGTTCACCTCAAAAAAATGAAAGTGGGAGCCCACCTGGATGGGACGATCGCCACGGTTGGACACCTGGAGCGTGAGCGTCGGACGATCAGCGTTCGCGGTGATGGGTTCGTCGTGGTAGAAGATCTCGCCGGGAATCACAGATGACTCCTGCCTTTACTCTCACCGCCACTGGGAGAGGGATCGAGACGCTAGCGAATCGGGTCATGCACGGTGATCAGCTTCGTGCCATCGGGGAACGTGCCCTCCACCTGAATCTCGCGGATCATCTCGGGTACCCCATCCATCACATCGTCGCGGGTCAAGATGGTGGCGCCGTGCTGCATCAGCTCGGCGACCGACCGGCCGTCGCGAACCCCTTCGAGGATTTCCGCGGTGATGAGGGCCGTCGCCTCGGGGTAATTGAGCTTGAGGCCGCGCTGTTGTCGGCGGCGCGCCACATCGGCGGCGGTGAAGATCAAGAGTTTTTCGATCTCGCGCGGCGTCAGATGCATGACGGCTTCCCCACGGGGCTCAGGTAACGGAATACGGCCCCTCTAGACGGTTAGATACTGTTTCACGACGTCTTCGGTGAGCTCTGCTATCTCGCCGTGGGCCACGATCGACCCTTTCTCCATCATATAAAAAGCATCCGCCAGACGCCAAGCAAATTCCAGATACTGCTCGACCAGCAGAATCGTGACAAGGCCTTGCGCCTTGATCCGCGCGATGACCTCTGCGATCTCCTGGATGATCGAGGGCTGAATCCCCTCGGTCGGCTCATCCAGGAGCAGAAGTTTCGGCTCGGTCACCAGGGCCCGAGCGATCGCCAGTTGCTGCTGCTGCCCGCCACTGAGGAACCCACCTTTGCGGTTGAGCACGCCCGACAGCCCCGGAAAGAGTTGAAACACGGCGTCTGGGACCTTGCTCTGGCGGCCTTTTTGGGCCAGTAACCCGAGGCTGAGATTTTCCAGCACCGTCAATTGTGGGAGAATCTCCCGCCCTTGTGGTACATAGCCCATACCGCGCCGTGCGCGCTGTTCGGGCCTGATGTAGGTGATGTCCTGCCCGTCAAACATGATGCCTCCTGCCTGTACCGAGAGCAAGCCCATCACACTTTTCAAGAGCGTGGTTTTGCCCACACCATTGCGTCCCATGAGACAGACAACCTGGCCTTTCGGGATGTGCAGGTGCACATCCCAGAGGATTTGGCTGTCGCCATAGCCGACGCTAAGCCCCTGTACCCTGAGCATCCGCGTGATATCCCCTTCCCAAATAGACCTCGATTACTCGCGGGTCCTGTTGCACCCGGTCGACGGAGCCCTCGCACAGCACAGCCCCCTCATGCAGGACCGTCACCTGGTGGGCGGTTTGCCGCACAAATTCCATGTCATGCTCGACGACCAGCACGGCGTGATCTTGCGCCATGCGCTGCAGGAGTTGCGCGGTTTTCTCGCGTTCTCTGCCGGTCATGCCCGCAACCGGTTCATCGAGGAACAACAGAGCCGGATCCTGGGCCATCACCATGCCGATCTCCAGCCATTGTACCTCACCACGGGACAACGATCCCGCCCTGTGATGCGCCTTCTCAAGCAGCCCGAGGGTCTCCAGAATGGACTCCATTCTGTCTAGTTGCGCCGTGGTCGGTGCGCCGAACAACGTCGACCAGAGATCCCAACGTTGGGGCAGAGAAAGCGTAAGATTTTCAAGTAAGGTCAGACGTTTGAACACCGAAGGTGTTTGGAATTTCCGGCCAATGCCCAGGGCGGCGATTTGATATGGCTGGAGCATGCTCAGATCGGTCGTATCACCGAATATGACCCGCCCGGTGTCAGGCTTGACCTGGCCGCAGATGACATCAAGCAAGGTGGTTTTACCAGCGCCGTTGGGACCAATGAGGGCGCGGAGTTCCCCACGATCCACATACAGATTCACGCCCCGCAGGGCCTGGAAGCCGTCGAAGGTGACCGAGACTCCCTCCAGATAGACGATGGACCCATGCCGTGTCATGCTATGCCTCCCGACCTTGGGGTGACCGCCAATCCATGCTACTGCTGACTCGTCAGACTGGGACTGACGGCGGATGATGGAACGGGCGCAGGCGTGAGGCGACGCCATCGCAGCCGACGCCCCCAACGTTGGAGTTGGCGGGGGAGGCCGGCCAGGCCGTCGGGGAACAACATGACGACGCCGACGAATAATCCGCCGAGGATGATGGGCCACCACTCCGGGTAATGGGCGGTCAGCACGCTGCGTGCGGCGTTAATGCCGATGGCGCCGAGAATGGCCCCGATGAGCGTGCCCCGACCACCGGTCGCCACCCAAACGACGATCTCTAGCGACGGCAGCACACCGATCTGGCTTGGGGTAATGATCCCCACTTGCGTGACGTATAGCGCGCCTGCCAGGCCTGAGAGCAGTCCCGCCACTGCAAAAATAAAAATCTTGTAGTGGGCTATGGGGTAGCCTAAGAACTGTAGTCGCCGCTCCTGATCGCGAATAGCCGTCAGCACGAGCCCCATCTTGGAGCCCACGAGCCAGCGACAGAGGATCAAGCTGCCGACCAGACCGACGGCTGTGGCCACGTAGAGACCGCGCAACGTCCCAGGGGTGCTCAAGGAGAAGCCCAGGAGACGTTTGAAATCGGTTAGCCCGTTCGTCCCACCCAGATTGAGCTCATTGCGGTTGAAGAGCAACCACGCGGCATACGCCATGGCCTGCGTCAGGATGGCGAAATATGTCCCGCTGACGCGGCGGTGAAAGGTCAATAATCCGATGACGGTAGCGATGAGGGCAGGCAACAACAGGGCCAAGAGTACAGCTAAGGGGAAGTACTGAAAGGGCTTCCAAAACAGTGGGAGCTCGAGGACCCGGTTCCAGACCATGAAGTCGGGGATGGGTTCACCGTACACTCCCCGGCCACTCGATCCGAGCATCAAATGCATGCCCATGGCATAGGCACCGAGCCCGAAGAAGACCGCCTGTCCCAGACTCAAAATGCCGGTATAGCCCCAGATCAGGTCCATACCTAGGGCTAAGATCGCCAGCGCCAAGTACTTGCCGCACAGATTCAGGTAATAGTCGGACAGGACACCTAACCCGTTCAAGAGCGGCAGCACAACGATCAGCAGAATCACCAAGATCGCTTCACCTAGCCACGTGCGTTTCCCCGCTCTACCTGCTGTCAACTCCTCTCCCCTTACGTTAGCGTGTCGTGGATTCTGTGGCGCGTTCTGTGGGCGGGAAGAGGCCAGTGGGCCGCAGCTGCAAGAAGACGATGACCAGTAGCAAAATCCCAACCTTGGCATACACCGCGGCCGCCGTACCACTGATGACGGGTTCCAGGAGCTTGTTGGACATGCCGAGGCCGAGGGAAGCCAGGACTGCTCCCAAGATTTTCCCGACTCCCCCCAATACCACCACCATAAATGAGTCTACGATATAGGTCTTCCCGACCTCCGGATCTACGGTACCGATGAGACTCAAAGCACAGCCAGCCAAGCCCGCCAACGCCGCGCCCATCGCAAACGTGAAGGCATCGATGCGGCGGGAGGCGATGCCCATGCAGCAGGCGATATCACGGTTTTGCATCACAGCCCTGATCTTGAGGCCAGCGGCGGAGCGGTGGAGCAGGCAGTACACGCCGATGACGCTGAGCACGGAAAGCATTACAATGAAGAGGCGGCTGTACGGCAAGACCAGGCCGGGTAAGGCCTCCCAGCCGCCGCGAAACCAGGTGGGAGGGTTGACGCTGGTCTGATCGCCCAGGTAGAGGCGGACACCCTGCTGCAGCATCAAGCCGACGCCCCAGGTCACCAGCAGGCTTTCCAGGGGGCGGCCGTAGAGGAAGCGCAGCAGGCCTTGTTCCAAGCATAGCCCTACGGCGCCCACGGCCAGCAGCGACAGCGGCAGGGCGACGAAGAAGAAGTAATCGAGGTAGCCGGGGGCATACGCGGCGAAGGTTTCCTGCACGAGATAGGCGGTATACGAGCCCAGCATGAGCATCTCACCGTGGGCCATGTTGATGACGCCCATCAGGCCGAAGGTGATCGCCAGCCCCAGGCTCATCATCAGCAGGATCGAGGCGAGGCTGAGGCCGTTGAACACGTAGCCGATGAGGTTGCGCAGCCGCAGATAGCCGTCTATAGACGCAATGGCCTGGAGCATGGCCTGCCGGACGGCGCTATCCTGTTCCTGCCCGACGAGGCTTTTGAGCAAGGCCAGGGCCGACTCGGCACGGGTAGCAGCAATGTGCTCAATGGTGTGGCGGCGTACCTGGGGGTCAGGGTCGAAGAGCCCCAACTTATTGAGGGCTTCAACCATCACCGGACGGACGCTCGGATCGCCTTCATGCGCGAGGGCTTTCTCGATCAACCCCACCCCGGCTGGATGGCGCAGATTGCCAATTTTCAGTGCCGCAGCTCTACGTACCTTGGCATCCACGTCAGTCAGGCTGATCACATCCAGCACGCCCTGCAGCAGGGGAATGTTCGCCTCATCTAGGGGCACTTGTGCAGCATCATCCGGGAGGAATGGTTGGCCTGAGGCATCAAGGATAGGCCGTCCCGTGAGATCTTGAAACGCACCCGAGTCGTTCAGGATCAGGAGCTGGCCCTGCCAAGTGTACAGCCCACCCTCCTTCAGGGCGATGAGGAGAACCTTGAAGGAGGGATCGGCCAGCTCACGCATCTGCTCCAGCACCCGGCGTTGCCGAGCAGCGGTTGCGATCGCCGTGGCATAGTCCTCGAGAGACGCCGCACCGGCTCCTCCGACACCCCAGCTCCAGATGGTCAATCCAAGCACGGTCCACAGTCGTATGCAGATTTGGCGGCGCATCTGCCTCCTGCCTCTCGCCTCACCCCCCCAACGTTTTTCCGCCAAAACGGAAAAGGGGCATATCTCAGCAGCTGGTGGGGCGAAATGTCTAGCGGCTTTCGGAGATCCAGGTGCGCTTCCCCTCTACCAAGTCAAAGGTGCCCTTACCGTCTCCACTCCAGTCGCAGGCCCGTCCAGGATACGTCAGCGCACTCCAGGGCTCCGGCGGGACCCATTCCCTGGTCCGCCAGACGATATCAAATTGGCCATCCTCGCGGATTTTGCCGATGTAGACCGGCTTCCAGGTGTGGTGGTTCTTCTCATCCACTTTGTATTTGCCAACGGGGCTGTCGATCTCCAACCCCTCCAGGGCTTTGAGGACAGGCTCGACATCTGTCGACCCCGCTTGCTCCACGGCTTTGGCCCACAGTTTGACATGGATATAGGCATGCATCATGGGATCATCGGTCACGCACTGTTTGTCGGCAGTTCCCTGCTTCTTACACCAGTCTTGATAGGCCTTGACCCATTTGACGTTCTGGGGCGTCTTCATGGACATGAAGTAGTTCCACGAGGCTAGATGTCCGACCAACGGCTTGACATCAAGGGTTTGCAACTCCACCTCAGCGAAGCTGAAGGAGATCGACGGGCACTTGTCCGCCGTGACCCCCTGATTGGCTAGCTCCTTGAAGAATGGCATGTTGCTGTCGCCATTGATGGTGTTGATCACCGCCGCATCGCCGCCAGCGCAGAAGCTCTTGATCTTACCCACGATGGTTTGATAATCCTGGCGATGGCAGGGCGTATACTCCTCCATAATGTCCGCTTCCTTGACATCTTTGGCCTTGGTCAAGTAGAGGCGGAGGATCTTGTTGGTGGTGCGGGGATAGACATAGTCCGTGCCGATCAGATAGAAGCGTTTCTTGCCGCCGCCATCCGGACTCATGAGATAATCCACTGCCGGCGTCGCCTGCTGATTGATCGTGGCCCCCGTGTAGATAACATTCTTGGAGCACTCCTCTCCCTCGTACTGGACCGGGTAGAACACAAGCCATTATGTTGCTCGAACACGGGT
>Ga0081538_10006633_pt1 | contig 10147 bp, 9 predicted proteins | sample TabmetS5T2R1_FD_71022 | JGI IMG/M metagenome (GOLD analysis project Ga0081538, IMG submission 71022) | Tabebuia heterophylla rhizosphere microbial communities from the University of Puerto Rico - S5T2R1 | ecosystem: Host-associated > Plants > Roots > Rhizosphere ... | reverse complement strand
GACAAGGCGGGGCGATGACATGGCGGACCGCCCGCTGCCCGAGCTGCGTTCCGGCTACCGGCATTTCCGCGCCATCTCGACCCGCTGGATGGACAACGACATCTACGGCCACCTCAACAACGTGCAGCACTATTCGTTCTTCGACACCGTGGTGAACGGTTATCTCATGGCTGCGGGCGCGCTCGATCCGCACGCCGGCGCGGTGATCGGCCTGGTGGTCGAGACCAAGTGCAATTACTTCGAGAGCCTGGCCTTTCCGGACGAGGTGCATGCCGGTCTGCGGGTCGGTCGGCTGGGGGCAAGCTCGGTGCGCTACGAGATCGGCCTGTTCCGCGGCCAAGCCGCGCAGGCGGCCGCCCAGGGTCATTTCGTGCACGTCTATGTCGACCGTGCGACGCGGCGCCCGGTGGCGCTACCCGATGCGCTCAAACGCGCACTCGCGCCGCTGGTGATCTAGTTTAGCTCGGCCTACGCCGCGTTGGTGGGGCTGTCATCGACCACGGCCTTCAGGTCCTGCTTGAGGCCCAGCGCCATCAACACCTCGGCCATGATGAACATCGGTCCGATGAAGCCCTGGAACAGGTTGTCGGCCAGCGCCGGCCGTCGCCCTTCCCAGGCGTGGCCGATGAACTGGAACATCCAGCCGCCGATGAAGAAGGCCGCGAACACGATCCACGCGGTGGTGGCGCCGAAGCTTCGGGCGATCCATTCGGCGATTAGAAGCATCGGCACGATTACGACTACCATGGCGATGCCGATGATCGCGTCGAGGGCGATCCAGCCGGCGAGCGCCAGCACGGCGACGACCCAAGCGGCCGACGCGTCTAATCCGAACAACCGGAACCGCCACAGCGCGAGCGGCACCAGCAGCGAGAACACGATGGCCGGAATGCCGATGAAGTGCGTCGCGCGATTGCGCGCATCGCGATGGTAGCTCGCGTACATAGCAAGCTGCCGCGTAAAGAGGCTCGCGCCCATTTTGGCCTCCCAAACGCGCCGTGACCGTGCGCAGTCGCGAGGCAATCCTATCCTGGGTAGGCGGCGGCGAACAGGGCGGCGAGCTCAGACTAGTACACACGAGCGGAAGTTTTGACTCCGCTTATGGCAGAGAGTTTTGAGGAGTCGAATCGCCTGTGTTGTGGCAAGACGAATCCGGAGCTGGGACAGGAGGTTGCCATGGCCCTACTGGCCGCCGATCCGGTGACTGTTTTGCCTGCACAGCGGGAAGTGCTCGAACAGTTGGTACGAACCCATTCGACCGCACAGCAGTTGGCCTTGCGCGCTCGCATCATTTTGCACGCGGCCGATGGTATGGGCGTGCGCGCGAGCGGGCGAGAGCTTGGCGTATGGCCAAAGACGGTGCGGTATTGGTGCAAGCGCTGGCGCCGAGCACCGGAGGGGCAGCCGGTCGCCGAGCGGCTGGCCGATGCGCCGCGTTCGGGAAAGCCTGCCACGTATACGCCCGAGCAGATCTGCGCGGTGGTTGCGATGACATGCGAGCGGCCGGAGGACAGCGAGCGGCCAATCAGCCAGTGGAGCCAACGCGAGATTGCCGACGAAGCGATGCGGCGCGGCCTTGTCCCGCGCATCTCGCAGCGCTCGGTGGGGCGTTTTTTAAAAAAGAAGCGGACCTTCAACCGCATCGGGTCCGCTACTGGCTGACCCCGAAGCCCGATCCCGCGTTCGACGCCAAGTGCGCCGACATCTGCGGGGTCTACAAGGCTGCAGCCGGAGCCGATGAGACCCATCGCACGGTCTCCATCGACGAGATGACCGGCATTCAGGCGTTGGAGCGCATCGCGCCGGGGCTCCCGATGGCGCCGGGCAAGGTCGAGCGGCGCGAGTTCGAGTATCGCCGCCACGGCACTCAGACCCTGATCGCCGCCTTCGACGTCACCACCGGCAAGGTCGAGGGGGTAGTGGGCCCGAGGAGGACCGAGAAGGATTTCGCACGATTTCTCCGCAGCCTGCTGCGTCGCGCCGCCCCCGACACCAAGTGGGACATCGTCTGCGATAATCTCAATATTCACCTCTCAGAATCCGTCGTCCGCCTTGTGGTTCGCTACTGCGGCCTCAAGGGCAAACTCGGCGTCAAGGGCAGGTCGGGCGTGCTCGCCTCCAGGGCGACCCGCGCCGCATTCCTGTCTCAGCAGGATCATCGCATCACCTTCCACTTCACACCCAGACATGCCTCATGGCTCAATCAAATCGAGATCTGGCTCTCGATCCTGGTGCGGAAACTCCTTCGTCGCGGCAATTTCACTACCAAGAAAGATTTGCGCAGCAAGATCGAGCGGTTCATCGCCTACTTCAACGCAACCATGGCCAAGCCATACCGCTGGACCATGGCAGCAAAACCTCTCACCACCTGAGCGAAAAAATGAGTCCCTCATCTTCGCTCGGCTGTACTAGTCTGAAGCGCACAAAGCCGCTTGCGTGGGTCCGGCCGGTGCGCGACAAACAGCGGGACGCCGCCGGCAGACCAGTGCAAGGCTCGGACGGAGGGATGTGTTGAGCGGTGAGCGGCCGGATGACGGCACAGAGCCGAAGGCGCCGGAGCGCGCGGCTCAGCCTGCCGACGCAGCAGTCGCAAGGCCTGCCGCCGACCAGCCTGTCGCGGCGCAAGAAGCGCCGATTCAGCAAGCCTCGCGCGATGACGGCAGCGAGGTGAGGCCGACGCCTGCGCCCGAAGAGCCCGTCGCCGCGCCGCAGTCTGCTTCGCGCATCCCTCGCCCGGTCATCCTCGGCGTGCCCCTGTTGGCCGGGTTACTGCTCCTTGTTTTCGCCGCGCCGCGCGTCGTCAACCTGTTCACGTTGCCGAATTGCGACGACGAGGGATCGCGCAGGACGCTCACCGAAATCTTCGAGCAGAAGAACGTGAAGCTCTCGCGGTTGGGCGAGGTCAGGTCCGTGTCTTCCACCAGGTCCGAGCGCACCTGTGCGGTGCGGGCGGATATTCCCGGAGGAATCCTCAACCTCGACTATCGCATCGGCTGGAGCGGCTGGAACAAGAGCGTCACCATCACGCGGGCGGAAGCGGAGACCAGGATCGAGCAGGCCCAGCTCGACGACGTCAAGAATGCGGCCAACGACTTCCTGGTGCTGGCGCGGGACTCGGCAGTGAACGGCCGCCCGCCCCGCCAGTCGGAGCCGACCGTCCGGACGCTGCTCGACCGCATCTTCGACCTCTCAGAGATCGAAGGCGCGACGCTGGCCGTGTCCGACATCGCCAAGGCGAACGAGTGGTTCAGCGCCGGCGACCGAGTCGGCACCGCCTACATCCTGGCCGGCACCGGGGTGAGCGACATCAACCGGCTGTCGAGCGACCCCAACGTGCAGCGGCGAACCCACCGCAACGTTGCGGAGTTCGCTCCCGAGTTCGCCCGCTATCTCGATTTCCAGGTGAAGCTCGCCGGCATCATGATGGATGCAGAGCTCAAGCGGGCCGCCAAGGGTGGCCCGGACATGGAGCGGCCAGAGGTGAAGCGGGAAATCGCAGAGGTGCGCACCACGCTCGCGGAAACCTTGACCGGAGATTTGACGACGCTCGCTTATGACGGACTGACCGACGACTGGCGGCGCCAGCGTCTCGCCGTGATGATGCAGGTTGCCCCCACGGCCGCGACATTCCTCTCGCCCGAGCAGGCGCACGCCGTGCGCGAGCGCGCGCTCACGGTCGTGACCTTCGTGCGCGACAAGTCCGTTCAGGATCAGGTCAAGGCCTTGGCCGACGCGTTTGCCGCGAAGTGAATGCGGGGGGATTGCGTCACGTCTGACGACGGAACACCAAGGCCAAGCTGCGAGCTCCACCTCCCCTGAAAGGCGAAGGTCGGTCGCCGCAGCCGAAGGCGCAGCGATCGGGTAGGCCTTGCGCGTTCAAGGCCGCCGCTACTCCACGTCCTCCACCTGACCCGGCGCGCCGCCGAACGCCTTCTGCGCCAGCGCGGCTTCCATGAACGGGTCGAGGTCGCCGTCGAGCACCGCGCCGGTGTTGGAGGTCTGTACGCCGGTGCGCAAGTCCTTCACCATCTGGTAGGGCTGCAGCACGTAGGAGCGGATCTGGTGGCCCCAGCCGATGTCGGTCTTGGCGGCCTGCGCGGCGGCGGCCTTCTCCTCGCGCTTCTGCATTTCCGATTCGTAGAGCTTGGCGCGCAGCATCGCCCAGGCTTGCGCCCGATTGCGGTGCTGGGAGCGGTCATTCTGGCACACCACGACGATGTTGGTGGGAATATGGGTGAGCCGGATCGCCGACTCGGTCTTGTTGACGTGCTGGCCGCCGGCGCCGCCCGCCCGCATGGTGTCGACGCGCACGTCGGATTCCTTGATGTCGATCTGGATGCGGTCGTCCACGACCGGATAGACATTGACGCTGGCGAACGACGTGTGGCGCCGGGCATTGGCGTCGAACGGCGAGATGCGCACCAATCGGTGTACGCCGTCTTCGGTCTTGAGCCAGCCGTATGCGTTCGGGCCTTTGACCTGAACGGTCGCCGACTTGATGCCGGCGGCCTCCCCTTCGGTCTCCTCGATCCACTCGACCTTGTAGCCGTGCCGCTCGGCCCAGCGGATGTACATGCGCATGAGCATGGAAGCCCAGTCCTGGCTCTCGGTGCCGCCGGCGCCGGCGTGCACTTCGAGATAGGAATCGCTGGCATCCGCCTCGCCCGAGAGCAGCGCCTCGAGCTCGCGCCGCGCCACCTCGGCCTTGAGCTTCTTCAGCGCCGTTTCCGCCTCGGCGACGACCTTGTGGTCGTTCTCTGCCTCGCCGAGCTCGATCATGGTGATCTGGTCTTCGAGTTCCTGCTCAATCCGGCCGATAGCGCCGAGACTGTCCTCCAGCGCGTTGCGCTCCTGCATCACGCGCTGCGCCTGCGCAGCGTCGTTCCAGAGATTCGGATCCTCGGCCTGCCGGTTCAGCTCGGTGAGCCGCGCGCGCGCCTTGTCAAAGTCAAAGACGCCTCCTCAGCAGCCCGACAGACTGCTTGATTTCGTCGACGATCGATTGAATCTCCGCGCGCATGGCATAACCCGATGACGATTCACGAGAATGGAACCTAATGTTCCGGGCGTGCGACGACAAGGTCGCGACATGCGGCAAGACCTCATCGGTCGACGCGGCCGAAGGTGAAGTGAGCGAACGCCAAGACGCCGGGTTTGCGGCCTACCACAGACCGCCCGGACGCATGATGTTGCGATCGACGTCGGGCGGGGCCGTATAGGAGCGGCCGTCGCTGTCGGGAGGAGCCCCGATGACGGCATAGCTCTCGGGCGGAGAGGTGCCGGGCTTGTATGCCTCGTAGATCGAGCGACCTTCGCCGCCGACCGCGCGCATGCCGGTGCGCGGATCGATGCGGACGAGCTTCAGCCCGGACGGTACGCGGAACGGCACCGGCGGCTTGTCGGCCAGCGCGGCCTTAAGAAAATCCTTGACGATCGGCGCGGCCAGATGGCCGCCGGTCGCGCCTCGGCCAAGATGGCGCGGCTTGTCGTAGCCGATATAGGCGCCGACCGTGAGATCCGGCGTGTAGCCGATGAACCATGCATCCTTCTCATCGTTGGTAGTGCCGGTCTTGCCGGCCACCGGCTTGCCGACTTCGCGAACGACCGTGGCCGTGCCGCGTTGCACCACGCCCTCCAGCATCGAGGTGATCTGGTAGGCCGTCATGGGATCGAGCACGTACTCCCGCCGGTCGACCAGGACGGGCTCGGGCTGGTTCTTCCATCGGTCGCCGTCGCAGCCGCGGCATTCGCGCTGGTCGTGGCGATAGATGGTGCGGCCGTAGCGGTCCTGGATGCGGTCGATCAGGGTCGGCTTGATGCGCCGGCCGCCATTGGCGAACATCGAATAGGCAGCGGTCATACGCAGCACCGTCGTCTCGCCGGCACCGAGCGCGTAGGAAAGATAATTCGGCAGATCGTCGTAGACGCCGAAGCGCTTTGAATATTCGCCGATCAGAGGCATGCCGACGTCCTGGGCGAGCCGGACCGTCATCACGTTACGCGAGTGCTCGAGTCCGAAGCGCAGCGTCTGCGGGCCGTAGAACTTGCGGGAGTAGTTCTCGGGCGTCCACACGCCGCCGCCCGGTCCGGTGTCGATAGAGATCGGCGCATCCATCACCACCGTGGACGGCGTGTAGCCGTTGTCGAGTGCGGCGGCGTAGACGAACGGCTTGAACGAGGAGCCGGGCTGGCGCAGCGCCTGGGTTGCGCGATTGAACTGGCTCTGGTCGAACGAGAAGCCACCCACCAGCGCGAGCACGCGGCCGGTCACCGGATCCATCACGGCGATCGCGCCCGAGACGTCGGGCACCTGGCGCAGCCGGTAGGTGTTGAGCTCCTTGTTGAGCGGCTCGACGTAGACGACGTCGCCCGGATGCAGCACCTGGGAGACGCGGGCGATCGCCTTGAAGCGTTCCGGTCCGCTCGCGGGCCTGGCCCACTTGACCGCCTCGACCGGCACGATGCCGACCTGGCGCTCCTTGGCGACCGCGCCGCCCAACTCGCGAGTCGGCTGCAGGCCGACGCGCGCCGACTGATCTCCGGTCTCCAGCACCACGGCTAGGCGCCACGGCGCGATGTCGGACAGGCCCTTCACTTCGGCGAGCTTCACGCCCCAGTCGCCGCTGATGTCGAACCGGGCGACGGCCCCGCGATATCCCTGCGCCTCGTCGAACTTCACCAGCCCGCCGGTGAGCGCCTTGCGCGCGATCACCTGCAGCTTCGGGTCGAGCGTCGTACGCACCGAGAGGCCGCCTTCGTAAAGCTTCTTCTCGCCGTATTTCTCGAACAGGTCGCGGCGCACCTCCTCGGCGAAATATTCGGCTGCGAAGACATGCGCCCCGGTCGGGCGCGGCGTGACGTTGAGCGGCTCCTTCTTCGCCTTCTCGGCGTCCTGCGCCGTGATGTAGCGGTCCTCGACCATGCGGTCGACGACGTAGTTGCGCCGCTCGATCGCGCGCTCGCGCTGGCGGAACGGATGCAGATTGGTCGGCGCCTTGGGCAGGGCCGCGAGGTAGGCGGCCTCGGCCAACGTGAGCTCGTGCACCGACTTGTCGAAATAGATGAGGGAGGCTGCCGCGACCCCATAGGCGCCGAGACCGAGATAGATCTCGTTCACATAGAGCTCGAGGATCTTGTCCTTGGAATAGGTGCGCTCGATCTTCAGCGCCAGCAGCGCCTCCTTGATCTTGCGATCGAAGCTCACCTCGTTCGACAGGAGGAAGTTCTTGGCCACCTGCTGCGTGATAGTGGAGGCACCCTGCGGGCGGCGGTTGGTGCCGATGTTCTGCAGGTAGAGGATGCCGGCGCGGATGATGCCTTGGAAATCGAGCCCGCCGTGGTCGTAGAAGTTCTTGTCTTCGGCCGCGAGGAACGCATTGAGCACGAGCTTGGGCACCGCCTGGATCGGAATATAGAGCCGCCGCTCCTTGGCGTATTCGGCCACCAGCGCGCCGTCGCTCGCATGGACGCGCGTCATCACCGGAGGCTCGTAGTCCTGCAGCTGGGAATAGTCCGGCAGGTCCTTGGAGAACTGCCACAGCAACCCCGCCGCCGCCGCGACGCCGACCAGGAACAGCACCGTCCCCGCCGCAAAAATCCAGCCGAAGAACCGCAGCAGAAGCTTCATGGCGGCAAACGCCCGGCGTCGATCAAGCGCCGCGGCGTGTCTCCCCTAACCGTCCCTAACCGTCCCGGGTCGTTGGCACCCAGCTCACTTTGGCACCCAGCTCACTGTAGCATGATCAGCGTGCGCCCGTCCGTTGCTTCCTCGCCTCGTTTTGTGGTCAAACTGAGGCTTACGCGTACCGATACGCCTCAGTTGGCCGATGCTGGCTCCTGACCCGTGAGCCGCTTGGCAAAGAATGTATGGATGGCCTGTACGATCGAATCCGTCGCCCGCGCGCGCCAGGTTTCGGAGGTCATGAGTTTCAGGTCCTTGGGACTGGTCACGTAGCCGAGCTCGATCAGGACCGAGGGCACGTCGGGCGCCGTGAGGACGCGAAAGCCGGCCGACTTGAGCGGATGCTTGTGCAACCGGGCGCTGGTCTTGAGCTCGGCCAGCAGCGTCTTGGCGAAATTGGCGGCAAAATGCTTGGTCTCGCGTTGCGCCAGGTCGATCAGGATGTCGGCAACGTCGCCGGCCTCCGCCGAGAGGTCCACACCAGCGATCAGGTCGGCCTTGTTCTCGGTTTCCGCCAGCCGCGCCGCCTCGGCGTCGGAAGCGGTCTCCGACAGCGTATAGATCGCGGCACCGCGCGCGTCGCCGTCGTGCTTGGGGAGCGCGTCGGCATGGATCGAGATGAACAGCGCGGCGCTCTGCGCCCGCGCCATGCGCACGCGCTCGGCGAGCGGCACGAAATGGTCGTCGGTGCGCGTCATCGCCACCCGATACTTGCCGGCCTTCTCGAGCTTCTCGCGCAACCCGAGGGCAAAATCGAGCACGATCGACTTCTCGGTCTCGCCGCTCGGTGCCGTCGTGCCGTGGTCGATGCCACCATGGCCGGGATCGAGCATCACCAGGGGGCGCTGATCGCCCGGCTTCGCGTCGCGGTCGGCCTTCTTCGGCTCCGGCGGGCGGCGCGCGCGGTCCTCGAGCGCGAGTGTGCGCATGAAGGTCTCGCGGTTGACCGCCACCAGTTCCAGCACGAGCCGCGCCGGCTGGCCGTCGAGCGGATCGAGCACGAAGACCTGGTCGATTCGCACTGGACCTCTGGTATCGATCACGATGCGCGAGCCGCCAGGCATCACCAAACCATAGCGGAAGGCCTTGATCAGGCCGCGCCCGCTCTCGCCGGTCTTGGGCGGAAACTGAAAGCCCACCTGCGGCAGGTCGATCACCACGCGGTAGGGATCGGCCAGGGTGAAGGCGGTTACGCCGATGGTCTGGGAGAGGTCGACGACGAAGCGGGTGCGGGATTCGTCCCCGCCCAGGCGGGCCTCGGTCGCGACCGGCTGGCTGCCGGTGGTACCCGGCGGGCTGCCGGCCTCGGCGGCGCTCGCGCGTTCCCATGCCCCGGCGGCGCCCAGGGCGATCAGGAGCGCCCCGATAAGCCCTAGGAGCCGCCGGCGAAAATGCCGAACCATCCGGTATTCCCTCGCCCAGTCACCGTCATACCCGATTAGGTCGGGGTGGTTAACCGCTGCTTAGCGGCTCCGGCGGTGACCGGGCTACTGGCCGGCGATGACCGGGGTTGGGGCCGGCGCCGGCGTAACGGTCCTTGCCTTCACCGACTCGGGCCCTTAAGAAAGGACCGCTCACGGTTTCATGTTCCGGTGTTGCCGTATTCGGGCATCCGGCATGCCCGCCGCGACTTGCTCAGACGGAGTGTCGAGCGGGCCGGCGGTTCAGGGGCCACCCAGTGCGCGCTTGCGGCGCGTCCGCGGCCGGCCGATGCCTCTCCGACGGACACCGGAATGCACGGGCGACGCCCGGGCGGACCGTAGGCGCAACCGGCGGCGCCACAAGCTGCCGTCCCGCTTCGGGTTGTTTGAAGCCATGGGCAAATCTGGGATGAGGGATTCGACCGAACGCCGCGGAGCCTCCGCGGCGCTGTGTGCTGTGTCCCCGGCCCCGGCGCATGCCGCCGTAACCCGCCCCGTCCACCCCTACGGCGCGCCCCAATCGCCGTCCGCAGACGCCGCCTCGAGCGCGAGCGGGCGGGCGCCGGATTCGCGAAAAGAGATTCATCAATGGCCAACAAGATGCTCATCGACGCGACCCACCCGGAGGAGACCCGGGTGGTGGTCGTGCGCGGCAACCGCGTCGAGGAATTCGACTTCGAATCAGCGAGCCGCCGCCAGTTGCGCGGCAATATCTATCTCGCCAAGGTAACCCGGGTTGAGCCGTCGCTGCAGGCGGCCTTTGTCGAGTACGGTGGCAACCGCCACGGCTTCCTCGCCTTCAGCGAAATCCATCCCGACTACTACCAGATCCCGGTCGCCGATCGGCAGGCGCTGATCGCCGAGGAGGAGCGCGCGCAGCGCGAGGCCGACGACGAGGTCGACCGCCGCGCCGGACGGCGCCGCGAGCGCGGCGCCGAGCACCGCCGCGAGGCCCGGCGCAGCGAACCGGTCGGTCCCGAGGAGGGGGGCGAAAGAGCCGCGCAGGGGGCGGAGGCGGCCGCCGCTCCAGCAGTCCGGCACGACG
>Ga0081538_10006632_pt1 | contig 10148 bp, 10 predicted proteins | sample TabmetS5T2R1_FD_71022 | JGI IMG/M metagenome (GOLD analysis project Ga0081538, IMG submission 71022) | Tabebuia heterophylla rhizosphere microbial communities from the University of Puerto Rico - S5T2R1 | ecosystem: Host-associated > Plants > Roots > Rhizosphere ... | reverse complement strand
GGTGGGCGCCAACGGCCCCCGGATGCTGGGGCTGATCGGCCGGACGGCCGACGGCTGGGTGCCGTCCTCGCCGTACGTGCCCCCCGAGCGGCTGGCCGACGCCCAGGCCCGCATCGACGACGCCGCCGCCGCGGCCGGCCGCGACCCGGCCGCCATCCGCCGCCTCTACAACATCTCCGGCCGGATCGGCCCCGGCGGCGGCGGCGGGTTCCTTGACGGCCCGGCCGCCCAATGGGTCGAGCAGCTCCTCCCCGTGGTCACCGAGACCGGCATGGACACCTTCGTCGTCTGGCCCACCGAGGACCCGGAACACCAGCTCCAGCGGTTCGCGGCCGAGGTCGCCCCCGCCCTCCGCCAGGCCGTGGCCGCCCACCGCGCCGCCTGAGGCGATCGGGGCTGGACAGGCCCCCTGTCGAGGAACAGTATTGTCCGGTTCGACACGAGCACCGCGCGTGTCTCTCGGACCCCGGGGGGGTGGTCGCCTTGGGCTGGTAGTCGCCCACCGCACGACCACGTCCGAGGGGGAGATGCCATGCGCCGGTCCTGGCGGCTGGGGGCGACGGTCGGCGTCGCCGTGCTGCTGCTGACCATGGTGGCCGGGGGATCCGTCCAGGCCCACAGCAAGAACACGATCACCGCCGTCAACGAGTTCTCCTTCAAGCGCAACAAGGCGCTCAACGTCGAGTTCCGGTTCAAGCCGGGAACGCTCCGGATCGACAGCGGCGAGCGGCTCACCTTCCGGCAGGGGCCGGTCGTGCCGGACGTGTTCCCGCCCGACCCGCACACGCTGTCGATCGTGGCCCGCGACGACGTGCCGGACACCATCGAGGAGGTCCTCCTCTGCCCCGCCTGCGGTCCGTTCTTCGAGGCTCATGACCCGGGGAACGACCAGGAGCCGCCCTTCAACTACGTGGTCAACGAGGGACCGCCTGGCCTGAACCAGCCCGGTGACTCGCTGCTGATCGACGCCGAGCAGCCCGTGACCCGGGCGCGGGTGACCGCCCCGTCGGGGACGACGCTGCGCTTCATCTGCGTCATCCACCCCTGGATGCAGGGCAAGCTCAAGGTCACCTAGGCCGCTGGCCAACGGGGGGTCGGTGCTGGAGACTACCCCGGTCCGATCCGGAACCGACCCCCCAGGAGGGCCCCCTTGCAGGGCGACCCGCGCATCCTCGAGCTGCTCAACCAGCACCTCACGTTCGAGCTGACGGCCATCAACCAGTACTTCCTCAACTCCCGGATGTGCGCCAACTGGGGCTACGAGCGCCTGGCCAGGCGCCACCGCGAGATCGCCATGGAGGAGATGCGCGACACCGAGGAGCTGATCGACCGCATCCTCTACCTCGACGGCCACCCCAACCTGCAGCGGCTGGGCACGGTCAAGGTCGGCGAGACGGCCGTCGAGCAGATCCGGCTGGCCGTCGAGCTGGAGCGGGAGGCGGTCCGCAACCTCGACGGCTACGTCGCCACCTGCCTGGAGGTCGGCGACCAGGGCACCCGCGAGTTCCTGGCCGCGATGATCGCCGAGGAGGAGCGGCACGTCGACTGGTGGGAGACGCAGCTCGTCACCATCGACCAGATCGGCGAGGGCCTGTACCTGGCCCAGCAGGTCCGCGACTAGGCCGAGGCGGCCGGCGCCGCGGCGCGGTAGTAGGTGAGGCGTCCCATGACCCTCGAGACCTTGTGGGCCACCTCGGTGGGATCGGCCAGGCCGGCTTCACGCATGAGCGTGGGGATGCGGTCCCCGAAGTTGTCCCGCAGCATCCGGTTCCGGTGGGCCAGACGGGCCATGAACCCGTCGGCGTGCTCCCTGGCTCCCCCGAAGTCGACAAGATGCACCGAGCCGCCGGGTTCGAGCACCCGCCGCACCTCGCGCAGCGCGCTCGCCTTCTCGTCCGGTCCGAGGTGGTGGAACATGAGGGCGGAGAGCACCCGGTCGAACGACGCGTCGGCGTAGGGAAGCTCCTGGGCGAACCCGTGGTCGAAGCCCAGCGGAAGCGATCGGCGCTCGGCCTTCCGGCGGGCGCGGGCGAGCGCCTTGGGGTCGGGGTCGAGCCCGACGACCTCGGCGTCCGGATGGAGCAGTCCGACCAGCAGGGCCAGGTTCCCCGTGCCGCACCCGATCTCCAGGACCCTGTGGCCCGGCCGGATCCCCGCCTGATCGACCAGCGGCCGATGGATCCGCGAGATGCCCAGGAGCCGCTGGAGCGGGTCGTAGAGGGGCAGCAGCCGGTCGTGTCCCATGCCGGGGAGGTAGTGGTCTCCGCGCCCTTGCGTCGTGACGTCCATGGCTGGCACCTTCGCGATCCTCCTCGAACGATATTTGGCCATGCGTTCAGTATCGTGGGCGTCCTGGATGGGACAAGGGAGAATGTTCGTAGGTCATGGGATGATCTTCGGGTTGTGGGCGTCGGCGGGGGGCGGCGGTTGGAGGGAAGGAACGGCATGGCCAGGACGAGGATGCTGGACGGCGGGGAGGGGCCGCCCGTCTACACCTTCGAGCCGGTCCCCGGCGTGCCCCCGGTGGACGTCCTGCGGTTCCACGGCCCGGAGCTTCCGCCGGGCGGGCCACCGGCCGGGCACGCCCACTCCCACGACTTCCTCGTGCTCGCCTACTTCGAGCGCGGCGGTGGCTCGCTGCGACTGGCCGGCCGGGAGTGGCCGGTCGAGGCCGGAGACGCCTACGTGGTCGCCCCAGGCGAGGTCATCGGCGTCGGCGAGCGCGGCGCGGGCCTGCGCGGGGCGCAGGGCTGGGCCGTGTTCTTCCCGCCCGAGGCCCTCGGGAGCCGCGCGCCCGGCGCCTTCCTCTCCTGGCGGGCCCACCCGCTGCTGTACCCGTTCGTCCGGGGATCGGCCGGGAGCGCCCAGCGCCTGCGAGTGGCGCCCGCCCAACGGACGGCCTGGTCCGAGCGCTTCGCGGTCCTCGACGCCGAGCTCCGCGGCCGGCGCGACGGCTACCGGGAGGCGGCCCTCTCGCACCTGACCCTGCTGCTGGTGGAGCTGTCGCGCCTCGCCGTGGACGTCGCCGGGGACCTCCGGCTCCGGGACGAGCCCCTCCTGGCCGGGGTGTTCGGCTTCATCGAGGAGCGCTACCGGGAGCGGATCTCGCTCAAGGACGTGGCCGGCGCGGTGAGCCTGACGCCGGGCCATCTCACGACGGTCGTGCGACGCCGGACGGGTCGCACCGTGCAGGACTGGATCGCCGAGCGTCGCATGACCGAGGCGCGCCGGCTGCTGGGCCAGACCGACCTGACCGTGCAGGAGGTGAGCCGGCGGGTCGGCTACAGCGATGCCGGCTACTTCGCCAGGCATTTCCGTCGCGCCCACGGCGCCACCCCGCTCGGCTGGCGCCGCGCCGGCCGTCCCTAGGAGGCCACCGCCGCCGGCCTGGCGGCCTCGGCGTGCTGGGCCAGCAGCTCCTGGATCAGCGGGCAGCAGCCTCCGCAGGTGATCCCGGCCCCGCAGCGGCGCCCGACCTCCTCGAGGTCGCAGGCTCCGGCCGTGATCGCCTCGCGGATCTCCCCGTCGGTGACGGCCCGGCAGTGGCACACGAACATCGGGCCGAGTTTAGGCTTGCCTAACCGCCGAGGTCAATGGCTTCGTTGGCCCCCGACACGTGCAGGCCGGGCTGGGGGCCGCCGGCGAGCACGTAGACCTCGTCGCCGACGGCCACCACCCCGAGGCCGTGGCGGGGGGTGGGCAGCGGCGGCAGGGACCGCCAGCGGCCGCTGGCCGGGTCGAAGGCCTCCGCCTCACCGAAGGTGGCCGCGGCCTCGCCGCCCACGGCCACCACCTGGCCACCGGCGGTGGCGGTGGCGGCCAGGCCGCCCCTGGCCGTGGGCAGCCCGGCCACCGCGCTCCAGCGCCCGGCGGCCGGGTCGAAGACCTCGGCCGCGGCCAGGTTGTTGCCGACCCCGCCGACCCGGCCGCCGACCACGTAGACCTTGCCGCCGCTGGCGGCCGCGCCCAGGTGCTCGCGGGGGGTGGGCAGCCCGGGGGCCGGGCTCCAGCGGTCGCTGGCCGGGTCGTAGACCTGGGTGTCGCCGGCCAGCCCGCCGTCGACCACCCCGCCGACCAGGTACAGGCGCCCGTCCAGGGCGACCAGCCCGCCGGCCGAGCGGCCCTGGGGCAGGGGGGCCAGCGTCCGCCAGCCCTCGCCGTCCAGGCGGACCACCTGGGTGCTGGGGTCTTCGCCGTCGTTGCCGCCGGCCAGGTACGGCACGCCGTCCAGGGTGGCGGCCATGGCGTGGTTGACGGCCACCGGCAGGTCGGGCCCGCGTGACCAGGTGTCGGCACCGGTGTCGTAGACCTCGACGGTGGCCAGGGTGGCGCCGTCGGCGGCGTAGCCGCCCATGACCCAGATGCGGTCGCCGACGGCGGCCGCGGCCACCTCGGTCCGGGCCGTCGGGGCCGGGGCCAGCCGCCGCCAGGCCGGGTCGCCTTCCGCCGGCGCCGCCGTGGCCGCCGTGGTCGCCGGGGCCGGCTCCGGGGCCGGCGCCTCGGCGCCGGTGCACCCGGCCAGCCCCAGCACCGCCGCCATCGTCAGCAGCCCACGCCATCGCATGGGCTGCAGCCTGGCGGCCGGCGGCGCCACGCGCAAGCCGACGCGCTAGGCTGGCATGCAGGCCGGGGACGCGCCAAGGAGGCAGAGCCCATGAGCATGGCAACATCGGAGCAGGCGGTTGTCGACGCCGTCACCCCGCGGCTGTACATCGGCGGCGACTGGCGCGAGGCCGGCGGCGGCGGGACCTTCGCGGTGGAGGACCCCTCCACCGGCGAGGTGCTGTGCCAGGTGGCCGACGGCACCCCCGAGGACGGCGTGGCCGCCCTGGACGCGGCCGTGGCCGCCCAGGCCGAGTGGGCCGCCCATCCGCCGCGGGAGCGGGGCGAGGTCCTGCGGCGCGCCTTCGAGGCCCTCAACGACCGGGCCGACGAGCTGGCCCTGCTCATGACCCTGGAGATGGGCAAGCCGGTGGCCGAGTCCAAGGCCGAGATCGCCTATGCGGCCGAGTTCTTCCGCTGGTTCGCCGAAGAGGCGGTCCGGATCGACGGCCGCTACGCCGTCGCCCCCAACGGCAAGGGGCGGCTGCTGACCATGAAGCAGCCCGTCGGCCCCTGCCTGCTCATCACCCCCTGGAACTTCCCCATGGCCATGGGGACCCGCAAGATCGGCCCGGCGGTGGCCGCCGGCTGCACCATGGTGATCAAGCCGGCCGCCCTCACCCCCCTGTCGATGCTGGCCCTTGGGGGGATCCTGGAGGAGGCCGGCCTGCCCCCCGGGGTGTGCAACATCGTCACCACCAAGCGGTCCGGGGCGGTCATGGGGCCGCTGATCTCCGACGGCCGGGCCCGCAAGCTGTCGTTCACCGGCTCGACCGAGGTCGGCCGCAGCCTGATCGCCCAGGCGGCCGACAACGTGCTGCGGGTGTCGATGGAGCTGGGCGGCAACGCCCCGTTCCTGATCTTCGACGACGCCGACCTCGACGCCGCCGTCGAGGGGGCCATGATCGCCAAGATGCGCAACATCGGCGAGGCCTGCACGGCCGCCAACCGCTTCCACGTGGCCGAGCCGGTGGCCGGCGCCTTCGCCGACAAGCTGGCCGAGCGGATGGGGGCCCTGAAGGTCGGCCGCGGCACCGAGGACGGCGTCCAGGTCGGCCCCCTGATCGACAAGGACGCCGTCGACAAGGTGTCGGAGCTGGTCGGCGACGCCCTCGACAAGGGGGCCAGGGCGGTGGTGGGGGCGCGCCCGGGCGACGGCCGCGGCTACTTCTACCAGCCCACCGTCCTGGCCGACGTCCCCGGCGAGGCCCGGGTGCTCAAGGAGGAGATCTTCGGGCCGGTGGCCCCGGTGGCCGCCTTCGACGACGAGGAGGCGGCGGTCGCGGCCGCCAACGACACCGAGTTCGGGCTGGTCGCCTACGTCTACACCCGCGACCTGAAGCGGGCCTTCCGGGTCATCGAGGGGCTGGAGACGGGCATGGTCGGCCTCAACCAGGGGCTGGTCTCCAACCCGGCCGCGCCCTTCGGCGGGGTCAAGCAGTCCGGCTTCGGCCGCGAGGGCGGCCCCGAGGGCATCGCCGAGTATCTCGAGACCAAGTACGTGGCCATGAACCTCTGACCGGCGGGGCGCCGATGGGCAGGTGGGGCGGCAGGCTGCTGGCGCTGGGCCTGGGGGCGACGCTGGCCTTGGCCTTTCCCCGGCCCGGCTGGTGGTGGCTGGCCCTGGTCGGGCTGGCCCCGCTGCTGTGGTTGGCCATGGCCGCCCCGTCCGGGGGCGAGGCGGCGCTGCGGGCCTGGCTCGGCGGGACCGGGTTCTTCCTGGCCGTCAACGCCTTCCTGTTCCCGACCGTCGGCCCGTTCATGGTGCCGCTGGCCATGCTCCTGGCCGTGGTGTGGCTGCCCGTCGGCTGGCTGACCCGGTCCCTGCTCGGCGGCGAGGCTGACCCCGCGCCCGCGCCGCACCCCACGCCCGAGCCCGCGCCGGACCCCGACCCACCGGTGCCGGGGGCCCCAACCGGGAGGGTAGCCCAACGGCAGGTGGAGGGCGTCGGGTTGTCCACAGGCCCGACACCCGGGCGGCTGGCCGTCGCCCTGGTGCTGGTGCCGGCGGCGTTCGTGGTCGGGGAGGCGGTGCGGTCCTGGGAGGGGCTGGGCGGGCCCTGGGGGCTGCTCGGGGCCAGCCAGTGGAACGCCCCGGCGCTGCTGTCGGTGGCCGCCCTTGGCGGCGTCTGGGCCGTCGGGTTCCTGCTGGTGGCCGTCAACCTGGCCGTGGCCGCCGCCGCCCGCCCGGCCGTCCCCCGGCCGACCCGGGTGCTGGCCGCCGTCACCGCCGTCGCCCTGCCCCTGGCCGCGGTGGCCTTCTGGGCCCTGCGGCCGGGGCCGCTGGCGGCGGGGACGGCGCGGGTGGCCTTCGTCCAGCCCGGGGTCGTCGGTCCGGTCGAGGAGCGGTTCCGGGCCAGCGAGCGGCTCACCGCCGGGCTGCCCGCCGAGGCCCGGCCCGACCTGGTCGTCTGGGGCGAGAGCAGCGTCGGCCGCGACCCGGCGGCCAGCCCGGCCGACCGGGCCCGGCTGGCCGCCGCCGCCGGGGCCGCCGGCGCGCCGGTGCTGGCCAACGTCGACGCCCAGCGCCAGGGCGGGGGCGGCATCTACAAGAGCGCCCTGCTGGTCGGCCCGCGCGGGGTCCTGGGCAGCTACGACAAGATGCGGCTGGTGCCGTTCGGGGAGTACGTGCCCCTGCGGCCGCTGCTCGGCTGGGTGACCCGGCTGACCGACGCCGCCGCCGTCGACCGCCACCGCGGCGCCCGCCTGGCCGTGCTGCCCGCCGGGGACCTGGCCGTCGGCCCGCTGGTCTGCTTCGAGTCGGCCTTCCCCGACCTGGCCCGGAACCTGGCCGCGGCCGGGGCCGACCTGGTCGTGGTCCAGACGGCCGACACCACCTTCCAGGGCAGCTGGGGCCTGGACCAGCACGCCAGCCTGTCGGCGGTGCGGGCGGTGGAGTCGGGCCGGCCGGTGCTGCAGGCCGCCCTGTCCGGGACCTCGGCCGCCTTCGACGCCCGCGGCCGCCGCCTGGCCTGGGCGCCGGGGAGCTGGCGGGGCGCGGACGTGGTCGAGCTGCCCCTGTCGGCCGAGCGCACCCCCTACGTCCGGGTCGGCGACGTGGTCCCGGTGGCCTGCGCCGTTGCCCTGGCCGCCGCGGCCGTGGTGGCCGCCCGCCGCCGCCTCAGGCGCGGCGGTAGCGGGCGTCGAACAGGCAGTACACCCCGAAGCAGGCCAGCCCGGCCGCGACCAGCAGCAGCAGGACGGTCCCGTACGGCTGGCCGGCCAGGGTCTTGAGGGCGGTGTCCATGCCGGTCGCCTTGGCCGGGTCGTAGCTGATGGCCGCGTAGGTGATCAGCAGCCCGATGATCCCGTAGGCGACCCCGAGGGCCGTCCAGCCGACCTGGCCGAAGCGGATGGCGGCGTCCCGGGCGTGCGGCTCGGCCCCGGCGAGCTGGAGGTCCTCCACGAAGCGCTTGGTCAGGCCCCGGTGGACCAGGTACAGGGCGATGGCCACGATCCCCAGGCCGACGAGGGCGACCAGCAGCTCCCCGCCCGGCCAGTCGAACACCTTGTCCACGAAGGCGGTCTTCTCCCCCTTGGTGTTGCCGCCCTTGCCCGAGGCGACCTTGAAGGAGCTGAAGGCCAGGGCCCCGGCGACGGCGGCCTCGCCCAGGCTGACCAGCCGCTGGAGGGTGCGGCGGCGCCCCCGGCGCTGGTGGCCCCAGCCGGCCTCGGCCAGCTGCCAGATGGTCAGGGCGGCCAGCCCGACGGTCAGGACCCAGAGGAGGAACCGGCCCGCCGGCTGCTCGGCGATCGTCTGCAGGGCGCCGGTCTTGTCCGCCTTGGCCCCGCCGCCCAGGGCGACCCGCATGGCCAGGTAGGCGACCAGCAGGTGGACGACCCCGTAGGCGACCAGGCCGACCCGGCCCAGGGTCTTGATCGGCCCGCTGTCGGCCGCCTGCCTGGCCGTCCGCTCCGCCCGCCGTGCCTGCTGCCGTGCGCTCATCCGCCCGCTCCCCGTTCGGCTCGCCTTGGTGGCTTTGGGGGAGCATTCCCCGTTGGCGGCGGATCAAGCGGTTCGGCCTAGGAGCCGGGCGCCGGGGCCTCGGCGACGTGGTCGGCGGCGTGGGCCTCGCGCTCCCCCATCGGCTTGGTCGGGCCGGCGGTGGTGTCCCTGGCCGTCTGCAGCTCCATCTCGGTGTTCAGCTCGGCCCCGACGAGCACGATCACCGCCGTCAGGTACAGCCAGAACATCAGGATGATGATCCCGGCCAGGGCCCCGTAGGTCTTGTTGTAGTTGCCGAAGGAGTTCACGTAGATGGAGAACCCGATCGAGGCCAGGATCCACACCACCGTGGCCACCGCCGACCCCCAGCTGACCCAGGTCCACTTGGGCTGGTCGCGGTCGGGGGCGTAGCGGTAGAGGACGGCCAGCCCGAGGATCAGCAGGGCCGCCAGGACCACGAAGCGCAGGATGCTGACCACCCACTGGAGCACCGTCGGGAGGTTGTCGGCGATCGGGGGGAAGCCGACGATGGTCGCCCCGGCCACCGTCAGCAGCACCATCGCGCCCAGGGTGAGCACGATGGACAGGCCGCGGAGCTTGACGAACTTGCGACCCTCGGTCTCGTCGTACGCCAGGTTGACCCCGGTGACCAGCGCCTTCATGCCGCTGGAGGCGCTCCACAGAGCGGTCAGGATCCCGATCACGGTGGCCAGCCCGAGGGCGCCGCCGGCCCCGCTGGTGACCTGCCGGATCTGCTCGGTGAGGATGGTCGCCGTCTCCGGCGACAGCCGCTGGGCGAGCCGGTCGATCTGGTCGCGGACGGTCTCGGGATCGGCGACCAGCCCGTAGATGGAGACGCCGGCGATGATCGCCGGGAACAGCGACAACAGGGTGTAGAAGGCGACCCCGGCCGCGAGCAGCGGGACCTGGTCCTGCTTGACCTCCTTCATGGTCCGCTTGGCGATGTCCTTCCAGCCCTTGGGCGGGATCTCGTGGGGCTGGCCGGCCTGGCGGCCGTGGCCGTCGCCGGCCACCGCGCCCGGGTCGGTCTCGTGGCTCGCTCCCGGCGCGCCGCCGGCGGCCGCGCCCAGCCCCCCGGGAGCCTCCCGGCCGCCGTCCCCGCCGCCCTGGCCGTTGGCTCGGGCCCGGCCGCCGCCGGCGGTCTTGCGCCCCACGAGCACGGCTGTCGCGAGCATGCCGACACGCAGCGTCGACCTGGCCATCCGCCGGGTCAGTCCCGGTCGCTTCCTCTTGTTGCTCGGCGCCTTGGCCACCGGCCCTCCCTGTGATCAGATTGCAGCAACACAGCGGGTACCCTGCCCGTACGGAGCGGTAACTATTCCATCGGCAGCTGGGGGTGGACCCGAAATGACGGCTCCTATCCGACGCATCGGGGTGCTCACCAGCGGTGGCGACGCGCCAGGGCTGAACGCGGTCATCCGCGCGGTCGTCCGGTCGGCCGAGGTCGACCACGGCTGGTCCATCCTCGGCATCGAGGAGGGCTTCGAGGGCCTGATCGGCCGGCCCCGGACCCGGACGCTGGACAGCTCGGCGGTCAGCGGGCTGCTGAACCGGGGCGGCACCATCCTCGGCTCCTCCA
>Ga0081538_10006631_pt1 | contig 10148 bp, 7 predicted proteins | sample TabmetS5T2R1_FD_71022 | JGI IMG/M metagenome (GOLD analysis project Ga0081538, IMG submission 71022) | Tabebuia heterophylla rhizosphere microbial communities from the University of Puerto Rico - S5T2R1 | ecosystem: Host-associated > Plants > Roots > Rhizosphere ... | reverse complement strand
GCAGCCAGTTCGTCAGCTCGGCGCCGCGGTAGCGCTCGGTGATGCCCTTCTGCCGACCCGAGCCCTTGACCTCGGAGATCGACAGCGAGGGGAACCCGAGTCCGAGCAGCTCCATGCGGATCGGCTCGAACGCCTCGTGCCTGATGTACGCCTCGATCTTCTTCATGTGGCGGCTCCTCTCTAGCTCTGCGTCGCCGGCTCACCGATGGCCGGCGAGCGCGCTGATGAGGAGCTTGGCAGGGGCGTACCGGCCACGCTCGGCTCGTAGAGCCCGATCGAGTACTCCGGCTGCGGGATGAACTGCTCCGGGTAGCCGTACATGCCGTGCTCGGAGATGTCCAGGCCGGCGTCCTCGGCCTCCGCGGACACTCGCAGCCCGACCGTCGCCTTGATGAACGCGAAGACCGCGAGCGACAGCGCGAGCACGGTGACGAACGCGATGCCGGCCCCCGCGGCCTGCACGCCGAGCTGCGTGAACGAACCGGAGTAGAACAGCCCGGGATCGCCGATGCCGTTGTACTCGGCCAGCCGCGTCGAGGTGAAGAGGCCGCACGAGAGCGTGCCCCAGACGCCGGCGAGTCCGTGCGCGGACAGGGCGCCGACCGGGTCGTCGAGCCGCTTCTCGATCGCCAGCACGGCCAGGACCACGAGCACGCCGGCGACGAGGCCGATGATCGGCGCGGCCCAGAACTCGACGTAGCCGGAGGGGGCCGTGATGGCCACGAGGCCTGCGATCGCGCCGTTGCCGGACATGCCGACGTCGAGCGCCTTGGTCTTGAGCCAGATCACCGCCGAGGCGCCGATGACGCCGGCCGCCGCGCCGAGCTGGGTCACGAGGATCACCTCGGCGAAGCGGTTGTCGGCCGTGCCGAGCGTCGAGCCGCCGTTGAAGCCGAACCAGCCCAGCCACAGGATCAGGACGCCGAGGCCGACGAGCGGCATCGAGTGGCCCGGGATCGCCCGCGGCTTCCCGTCGGGCCCGTACTTGCCCCGGCGCGGGCCGAGCAGCAGCAGCGCGGCAAGCGCGGCCGTGGCGCCGGTCAGATGCACCACGGTCGAGCCGGCGAAGTCCTGCACGCCGTTGCCGATGCGGGTGAAGAGCCCGCCGCTCCAGGCCCAGTGCGCGATCAGCGGGTAGATCACGGCCACGAAGGCGATCGCGAAGATCACGTACGCGACGAACTTGATCCGCTCGAGCGTCGTTCCCCAGACGATCGCCAGCGACACGGCGCAGAACATGAACTGGAAGAACATGAACGCGGCCGTCTCGCCGACGATCTCCTCGCCCGCGAGGCTGCTGCCGGTGTTGAAGAAGAACCCGCTGTCCCCCAGCAGCCAGCCGGCGCCCCCGAACGCGAAGGCGAAGCCGCACGCCCACCACACGATCGAGCCGATCGAGAAGTTGACGACGATCTTCGCGATCCCCATTCCGGCGTTCTTGCCGCGCGAGAAGCCGATCTCCAGGAACGCGAAGCCCGCCTGCATGAACATCACGAGCGCGCCCGCGACCAGGATCCACAGCACATCGACCTGACCGGCCAAGTTCTCCAGCTGCATCAGTCCTCCTCGTTCGGATTCATTCCGCTGAAGATGGTCGGCCGCGGTGCCCGGAGGGTCTTTGTCCCCGTGTCGAAGATTCCCCGCCGGGGTTTCTCCCTCCGGTCGAGGGCGAACGGCAGGGCCGGATCTTTGGACACGTGGACAAAGTGACTCGCCCGCGCGCGGACTACGCTGGCGCCGACCCAGGACCTGTCCCGGAGGAGGATCCTCGACGACCATGCCCACGCGTACGCGCACTGCCAACGTCCACGCCGCCCAGTGGAGCCCCAACGGCGGCTCGCTCGGGCAGAGCGACCTGACCCAGCCCGGCGCCAACGTCTTCGGCGAGAACGTGTTCTCGACCGCCGTCCAGCGCCAGCGGCTCCCGAAGGCCGTCTACAAGCAGCTCCAGGAGACCCTCGAGGCCGGGGAGATGCTCGAGCCGGGGCTCGCCGACGCCGTCGCCACCGCCATGAAGGAATGGGCGATGGAGCGCGGCGCCACCCACTTCACCCACTGGTTCCAGCCGCTGACCGGCATGACCGCCGAGAAGCACGACTCCTTCTACGCCCCGACCGAGGACGGCAACGCGATCGCCGAGTTCGCGGGCAAGGAGCTCATCCAGGGCGAGCCGGACGCCTCGTCGTTCCCGACCGGCGGCATCCGGGCCACCTTCGAGGCGCGCGGCTACACCGCCTGGGATCCGACGTCGCCCGCCTTCATCCTCGAGAACCCGAACGGCGCGTATCTCTGCATCCCGACCGCGTTCGCCTCCTGGACGGGCGAGGCGCTCGACCACAAGATCCCGCTGCTGCGCTCGATGGACGCGCTGTCGAGCAGCGCCCTGCGCGCGCTGCGCCTGTTCGGCGACGACATCTCCACGCGCGTGTTCACCACGGTCGGCCCCGAGCAGGAGTACTTCCTGATCGACGAGCGCTTCTACTTCGAGCGCCCCGACCTCATCACCACCGGCCGCACGCTGTTCGGCGCCAAGCCGCCGAAGGGCCACGAGCTCGACGACCACTACTTCGGGTCGATCCCCGAGCGCGTGCTCGCGTGCATGCTCGAGACCGAGCAGCAGCTGGCCAAGCTCGGGGTGCCGATCAAGACGCGCCACAACGAGGTCGCGCCGGCGCAGTACGAGGTCGCGCCGGTGTTCGAGAACTCCAACGTCGGCTGCGACCACCAGCAGCTCACGATGCAGGTGATGCAGAACGTGGCGCGTCGCTACGGGCTCGTCTGCCTCCTGCACGAGAAGCCGTTCGCGGGCGTCAACGGCTCCGGCAAGCACAACAACTGGTCGATGGGCACCGACACGGGCAGCAACCTGCTCGAGCCGGGCGACACGCCGCACGAGAACCTGCAGTTCCTGTTCTTCTGCGCGGCCGTGATCCAGGCGGTCGACAAGCACCAGCAGCTGCTGCGCGCGTCCGTCGCCAACGCCGGGCAGGACCACCGCCTGGGCGCCAACGAGGCGCCGCCGGCGATCATCTCGATCTTCCTCGGCGCCGAGCTGGAGAAGGTCTTCGGGGCGATCGAGTCGGGCTCGGGCGACGCGGCCACGCCGCAGAGCTACCTCGAGCTCGGCGCGTCGGTGCTGCCGTCGCTGCCGATGCACGGCGGCGACCGCAACCGGACCTCTCCGTTCGCCTTCACCGGCAACAAGTTCGAGTTCCGGGCGCTCGGGTCGTCGATGTCGCTGGCGCTCCCGAACACGGTGCTCAACACGATCGTCGCCGAGGCGATCGACGCCCTGACCGACGCCGTCGAGGCCGCCGAGAGCGGCGGCAAGTCGCTCGAGGAGGCCGTCCTGAGCGTGGTCAAGGACGCCTACTCGGGCCACAAGCGGATCGTGTTCTCGGGCGACAACTACTCCGACGACTGGCACTCCGAGGCCGAGCAGCGCGGGCTGGCCAACCTGCGCCAGTCGCCGGAGGCGCTGCCGTGGCTGCTCGAGCCGAGCACCGTCGAGGTGTTCTCCAAGTACGAGGTGCTGTCCGAGCGCGAGCTCGAGTCCCGCTACGAGGTGTTCGTCGAGCAGTACGCGACGACGGTGAACATCGAGGGCGAGACGGCGGCCTCGATCGCCCGCACGATGCTGCTGCCCGCGGCCGTCCAGTGGCTGGGCACGCTGTCGGCGGCGGGCGAGGGCGCGGGCGTGCAGAAGCTGCGTGACGAGGTCGGCGGCCTGATCGACGAGTTCGTCGAGGCGATCTTCGCGCTCGAGACCGCCAACCGCGACTACCCGGAGGGCAGCTTCGAGGAGGCCAAGTACGCGCAGGCCACGGTGCTGCCGGCGATGGCCGCCGCGCGCGAGGTCGCCGACAAGCTCGAGCGGATCGTGCCGGACGAGCTCTGGCCGCTCCCGAAGTACTCGGAGATCCTCTTCATCAGATAACAGGGCTCGCCGGGAGTCCTGGGTCATGCGAGGGCCTCGCTTCGGCGGGGCCCTCGCGCGTTCCCGGCGACCGCCGCCCAGACCCACGGCGGCACCTCGAGGGCGGCGGCGCCCGGCTCGATCCCGGCCTCGCGCAGGGCCGACCGCCCGGATCGCGATCCGGCGACGCGGCGGGCGATCGTCGCCGCCCGTGCCTGCGGAGCGGCGTAGGCGGCCGCAAGCAGCTGCTCGAGGCGGCGCTCGCCCTCGCGGTCGAGCGCCGCACGCGGGCGGATGCGCAGGATCGCCGCATCGACCCGGGGAGCCGGTCTGAACGCCGTGCGCGGGACGCTGCGGACGAGCCGGAGGTCGTAGCGAGCCGTCCACCACGCCGCCTGTGCCGAACGCGGCCGCCGCGCGCTCACGCGGATCGCGAAGCCGCGCTCGACGAGCAGGTCCATCCCGGCGCGGAGCCGGCCTGGCGGTGAGAGCAGCCTGGCGACGAGCGCCCCGGACGTGGCGAACGGGAGGTTGGCGACGATCTTCGCGTCGCGCGGGATGCGGACGGTGCGCAGGTCGGCCCGGACGATCCGGACGTGGCCGAAGCGGCCGAACCGCCGCTGCAGATCGCGCACGAAGCGGGCGTCGCGCTCGACGGCGGTGACAGCCGCTCCGGTGCGCGCCAGGGCGGCGGTGAGCGTCCCCGGCCCGGCGCCGAGGTCGAAGACGTGATCGTCAGGGGACAGGGCGGCGGATCCGACCAGCGCGCGCAGGACGGATGCCGAGTGGAGGTGGTGGACCCCCGAGGGGTTGGCCCGGGGACGGCGGGTGGTGCGGGCCGGCATGCGGCTCTCCTTCGTCTCGACGGCTGCAGGCGACAGCGGACGAAGCGAGGAAGCCGGGCTTCCGGGGACGCGCGCTCAGCGCGTCGTGGATCGCTTCGCCGCGGTCAGCCGCGGAGACGGGCGGCACACATGCACGCACCACACATGCGATCCAGGCTAGCGGGAGCGCGCCGGCCGGGCGTGGCAGGCTTCCGCCCATGCCACTCACGCTCGAGCAGTCGCAGTTGCTCATCGACGCCGCCCACGAGCACGCCCGCGGGGCGGGGTTGTCGGTCACCGTCGCCGTCGTCGACGAGGGCGGGCTGTTGAAGGCCCTGGGACGGATGGACGGCGCCCCGCCGCTGAGCGCGCAGATCGCCGAGGCGAAGGCGGTCGGCGCCGCGGTCTGGCACCGCGACGGCGATCAGCTCGCCGGGGTGCAGGACCAGCGCGGCGCGTTCTTCGAGTCGGTCAGCCGGTTGACGCGGCTGCCGCTGATCCCCGCCGACGGGTCGGCGGTGGTCCGCGACGGCTCCGCCGTGCTCGGGGCGGTCGGCGTCAGCGGGGCGAAGCCGGAGGAGGACCGCGAGTGCGCCGAGGCCGGCCTCGCCGCCGTGCTCGGCGGCTGAGCGCCCACCGTCGGCCCGCCCGCAAGAGCCACGACCTGCGGGCTGCGGCGCCCGTTGGTCGGCGTGCTGACGCGTTCGCGAAGGCGGCTAAAGGTGCCGGGACGGCTGCCGATCAAGGGAGTGGGCCCGCTCGCCCCATATTTGCTTTCGCCCCTCCTCCCCCTCCCAGGTGGAAGCTTCGGTGAGCGGGCCTTTTCTCTGCCCCGATCGGCGCGATCACTCGGCCCGTAGGGCCGACGCGATCGCCACCCGCCGCGCCTCGCGGGCGGCGAGCGCCGACACGAGCGCCACGGCGGCCAGGCCGACCGGCAGCGCCAGCGCGACGCTGAGCCACGACGGGAGCCTCGCGACGTCCGCGCCGTCCGCGGAATCGGTCAGGCGCACGATCGTGGTGAACAGCACGGCCCCGAGCGGCAGCCCGAGCACCGCCGCCGGCACGGCGAGCACGAGGCCGCCGAAGACCACCGTGCGCGTGAGCTGACGCCGCGTCGCGCCGACGGCGCCGAGGACGGCCAGGTCGCGCCGCCGCTCGCGCACCCCGAGCAGCAGCGTGGTGAGCAGGTTGACGGCCGCGATGGCCAGCAGCAGCGCCGTGACGCCGTAGACGATCAGCCGGACCGGGTTCGCCTCCGCCGAGCCGAGCGGGCGGTCGACCAGCAGCCGCCCTTCGCCGAGCCGCTCGATCGCGGCGCCGACGCGCTCCGTGTCGGCGCCCGGGTCGAGCCGCAGGATCCAGTTCGGCCGTGGCAGTGCCGCCGCCGGGACGCTGGAGGCGAGGGTGACGGCCCCGCGACCGTCGTCGCTCGGCTCGATGTGACGGCCGACGACGCGGGCGCTGAACGCCCGTCCGCCGACCTCGAGCGTGACGGTGTCGCCGATCTCGACGCCCAGTGCGTCGAGCGCACCGCGGCCGAGCGTCACCTCGCCCGCCCGCCGCACGCCGCGGCCTTCCGGGACGGCGAAGGCGAAGGCCTCCGGCGGTCCGTCGATCACGCGCCCCTGGAACTCGATCCCGCCGGCCGTGGCCCGGACGTCGTAGCGGTGCCCGATGACGCGCAGGCCGTCGACGGTCGCCAGCAGGCGGTCGACCTCGGCCGGTCGCATCGCATCGGTGAAGATCTCCATGTCCCACGGCTCGCCCTCCAGCGCAGGGTTGGCCACCAGCCGGTCGATGGTGGCCTCGAACGCGAGCACGCACACGACGAGCGCCGCCGCCAGCGCCAGGCTCGCCACGGTCAGCGCTGCGCGCACCGGCCGGACGTAGGCGTCCTTGGCGCCGAGGGTCGCGGTGACCGGGAGCCGGAGCGCGCGGGCGGCCCGCGCCGCGCGCGACGCCCGCCGCGCGCCCGAGCGGGTCGGCTGCAGGGCGACGACGGGCGGCAGGCGCCCGGCCCGCCAGGCGGGCACCGCGCAGGCGAGCGCGACGGCGACCAGCACCAGCACGAGCACGAGACCGGTGAGCAGCGGTGCCGGCGGCCCGGGCGGCGACATGCCCAGCAGGCCGAGGCTGCTGTCGAACAGCGACGGCGCGAGCAGGCTCCCGGCGAGCAGGCCGAAGGGAGCCGCCAGGAGCGCGAGGGCCAGGTAGTGGCCGACGAGCATGGCGGTGACGCCCCTCGGGGTGACGCCGACCGAGCGAAGCAGTCCGATCCGGCGGCGGTCGGCGACCGCCCGCCCGCCGATCGCCGTCGCCAGCGTGAAGCCCGTCGCGAGCAGGGCCAGCAGGGTCGCGCTCGCGAGGATGGCGAAGTTGCGGCGCGAGTCCTCGGTGAAGTTGGTGCGCGCTTCGAGCCAGTCGCTGACGCGCAGCGACGGCCGGGCGGCGAGCCGCGCGGCGACGAGGTCGGCGTCGTCCGGGTCGCGAAGGCGCAGGCCGGCCTCGAAGACCACGGGCGAGTCGCCCGTGGCGCCCGTGGCGCCCGTGGCGGCCGTGGCGGCCGTGGCGGCCGTGGCGGCCGTGGCGCCCGTGTCGGCCGTGGCGCTCGTGTCGCCGGGATCGCCGGGCTCGGGCGCGGCCGGCGTCAGCGCGGCGATCTGGTCGGGCACGACCCAGGCGTCGGCGGTCGGGATGGCGGTCACGGCGACGCCGACGACGGTGAGCCGGACGCCGCCCAGCCGCATCGCGCTGCCCGGCCGGAGCCGCTCGCCGAGCGCCAGCGGCGCGAGGACCGCCACCTCGCCCGCCCGCCGCGGGAGCCGGCCCTCGGTCGCCAGCGGCCGGTCGACGGCGGCGCCGACGGGCAGCGCCGAGACCACGAGGCGACCGCGCGCCTGCTCCCCGGCCGCCACCCGGAGCTGTCGCCGAGGCGCCTCCGCCTCGGCCACCTCGGCGAGCGTCATCGCCTCGGCGACGTCGTCGCGCGGACCGGTCACGGTCACGTGCGCGCCGTTGGTGGCGCGCATGAGGTCGTCGAACGGCTCCGACATGACGTCGCGCAGGTGCAGCGTGACGAGCAGGGCGGCGGCGGCGATCGCCACCACGAGCCCGGTGAGCACCGCCTGGAACGGCCGCTGCCGCAGGTCGGCGCGGATCAGACGGCCGGCGGCGCGCAGCATCGGCCCTCACCCCTCCAGCGGCAGCACGCGGCTCAACGCCTCGCCGCTGGCGGCCTCGCCCTCGAGGTCGGCCTCGCCGACGACCGCGCCGTCGCGCATCCGCAGCACGCGGTGGGCGGCGCTCGCCACCCGCAGGTCGTGCGTGACGAGCACGATCGCCTGCCCCTCCTCGGAGCGCTCGCGCAGCACCGAGACCACCTCGCGCGCAGCCGCGCTGTCGAGGTTGCCGGTCGGCTCGTCGGCGAGCAGCACGCTGGGCCGGTTCACGAGCGCACGGGCGATCGCCACCCGCTGCTGCTGGCCGCCGGAGAGCGAGCCGGGCACGCGCCCCGCGGTCTCGGCGAGGCCGAGCCGCTCGAGCAGCCGGGCGGCCCGGCGGCGCGCCTCGCGGGTCGGGACGCCCGCCAGCAGCGCCGGCAGCTCGACGTTGTCGGCCACCGTGAGGTTGTCGATCAGGTTGAAGAACTGGAAGACGTAGCCGAGCTCGCTGCGTCGCAGCCGCGCGCGGCGCGCCTCGCCGGCGTCGTCGATGCGCTCGCCGTGGAGCGAGATCTCGCCGGTCGTCGGGCGGTCGAGGCCGCCGAGCAGGTTGAGGAGCGTCGACTTGCCGCATCCGCTCGGCCCGGTCACGGCCAGGAACTCGCCGTGGTCGAGATCGAGGTCGACGTCGCGCAGCGCCACGACCTCCGCCTCCCCGCTGCCGTGCACCTTGCCCAGGCCGCGCGCCTCGATCACGGGGGTCATCGCGTCAGCTCCTCCTCGCAGCGGTCGAGCCACTTCAGGTCGGCCTCCAGGTGCAGCGCCGCGCCCTCGACCACCAGCGCCGTCGTGCCGTCGGCGCCGCCCGCCGCGAGCACCCGCTCGAGCTCGCCGAGCGAGCGCAGGTAGGCGGCGCGCTGGCGGGCGATCAGCTCCGCCGGGTCCGCCAGCCCCATCCCATGGGCGAGGACGAGCTTCATGAAGAAGTCGTCGCGCAGCCGCGTGGGCGCGCTGGGAGCGCCGAGCCATTCGTGCAGCGCCTCGCGGCCCGCCTCGGTGAGGCGGTAGACGCGCTTGTCCGGCCGGCCGCGCTGCGCGACCGCGTCGTCGGTGACCAGCTCGTCGCGCTGGAGCCGCTGCAGGGTCGTGTAGACCTGGCCGGCGTTGAGCGGGGCGATCACCGTCCCGAAGCGCTCCTCCAGGCCGCGCTTGATCTCGTAGCCGTGGGCCGGCTCGTCGGCGAGGAGGGCGAGGACGGCGTGTCTCACGCGAATATCTAACCGCTATAGATACCCGTTAGTCAAGTCCGGAGCAAAAGATCGCCCCCGATCAACCGAGGCGGGCCGCCCGCAGGGCGACGTCAGCGGGCGGGCTCTTTGCCGCCCCCGATCAACCGGGGCGGGCGGCCCGCAGGGCGACGATCAGCGGGCGGGCTCCTTGCGTCAGGGCTGAGGCGGGCGGATCGGGAGCCAGCTCCGGGGCACGCGGCCGTAGGAGACGAGGTCGTCGGCCACCAGCGCGAACGTCCCGCCCGGCTGGGACGTCGCCACCGTCTCCGCCCCCGGGCCGGCGTCGATCCAGTACGCCGAGCCCTCGTCGCGCGCGAAGGCGGCGGCCTTCGTCCGCGCCGACCGCACGACGCGCCCGCTCGGGGTCCGCGCCATCAGCGACCCGAAGTACGCGGGCTCGCCGACGTTCACGAACAGCCAGTCGACGCTCACCGGCCCCAGCGCCGGGTCGCGCAGGCTGCGCGAGCTCACCGCCGCGCCGCCGCCGAACGTGGCGCCCCGGGCGACCGGCCCGAACGCGCCGCCGGCGGTCGCGGTGTAGATGAAGCTGACCGTGTCGAAGTCATCCGCGCGCCGCCACGCGTAGGCCAGCCTCCGGCCGCGCAGGTCGAGGCCGTCGACCACGTACGGCAGCCGCACGCGCCGGACCGTCGAGCCCTCCGGACCGCTCTCGCGCACGGTGATGACCGGCGACGGCAGCCGCACGCGCCCCGACCGCCGGTACACGCGCGGCCGGCGCGACCGGCTCCCCGCGCGCACGAACGCGAGCCGCGACCGCCACACCGCCGGCCACGTCTCGTCCGCCCGCGTGCTCACGCCCGCGAGCTTGACCTCGCGCCCGCTGGTGAACGAGTAGCGGTAGAGGTCGCAGCCATGCAGCCGCGAGCCCAGCGGCGGCGTCGGCAGGGCGCCGCGGGTGGCGCGCGTGCAGCGGGGGGAGACCGGGCACGTGCCC
>Ga0081538_10006630_pt1 | contig 10149 bp, 10 predicted proteins | sample TabmetS5T2R1_FD_71022 | JGI IMG/M metagenome (GOLD analysis project Ga0081538, IMG submission 71022) | Tabebuia heterophylla rhizosphere microbial communities from the University of Puerto Rico - S5T2R1 | ecosystem: Host-associated > Plants > Roots > Rhizosphere ... | reverse complement strand
GCGGCTGCTGCAGGCCCTCGTGGCGGTCGCCGAGGAGTCGAGCGTCAGCGCCGCAGCGGCGCGGCTGCGGGTCGCCCAGCCGTCGTTGAGCCGGCAGTTGCGGGTGCTGGAGCGGCGACTCGGTCTGCCCCTGTTCGAACGTTCTGGTCGGCGCCTGCGGGTCACCGCGGCCGCCGAACCGGTGGTGGCCGCCGCCCGGCAGGCCCTCGTCACGGTCGACGAGGTCGTCCGAGCGGCCCACCGTGTGGCGGACGGGCGCACCGGGCGCCTGGCCATCGCGGTCCGGACCGGCAGCTCCCCGCTGCTGCTCATGGACGTCCTGACCGCGTTCCGCCGCCACCACCCGGACGTGGAGACGAGCATCACCGAGCTCACCGACGACCAGCTCCACCACGGCCTGCGCCGGGGGCGCCTCGACGTCGCCCTGGTCCGGATCGCGGCACCGGACGACCTGCCGCACCAGCTGCTCATGAAGGAACGGCTGTGCCTGGTGGTGCCCAGCGATCACCGGCTTGCCGGGGCGGACCGGGCGCGGCTCGAGGACCTGGCCGGCGAGCGGGTGGTCTTCTACGGCCGCTCCGTTCAGCCGGTCGCGCACCAGTGGCTCACCCAGCAGCTCCGGGCGGCCGGGCTGTCGACCGTGCTGCAGGAGGCGACCCTGCCCAACATCCTGGCCACCGTCGCCGCCGGCCTGGCCGTCTCGGTGCTGGTGAGCGCCTACGAATCCATCCTGCGCCCGCCCGGCATCAGGTTCATCCCCCTGGACGGCCTGACCGTCGACCTGATCATGGTCTGGGGGCCCGGCCCGGAGTCCCCTGCGCTGCGCGCGTTCCGCCGCGAGCTCAAGCAGGCCATGCACACCGACACCACGGGGGGAGCAACCGCTCGGGGTCAATTGTCGAGATAGGACCTGATCGCGTCGGCGACGGTTGCGGCGTCTCCGGGGAAGCCGAGCAGGATGCCGGAGCTGCGGCGGCGCAGCCAGCGCAGCCCCAGGTACCAGACGCCGGGGACGACCGCGGCGGCGTCCTGACGCCGGGGTCGCCCGTCGGCGTCGAGCAGGGTCGGGTCCAGCCAGGAGAAGTCGCCGCCGAACCCGGTGCACCAGATGACGCTGCTGACCTCGTCGGCGCGGAGGTCGAGGGCGGTCGTGGGTCCAGCCGGACGGGGCATCGCTGTCGTCGGGTTCCACGGGCGGGGCCTGCAGGCCGCGGCGGGCGATGAGCTCGTCGGCCATTGCCCGCATCCGGGCGGCAAAGGCGTCCCCGGCGGCGATGTTCGCCTGGACGCTCCCGTCGAAGCTGACCCGGTCGCCGGTCACCGCCACCGGGCGCCCGACCAGGGTGGCGCCGGCCCGGGCCCCCGGGACCGCGGTAGTCGGCGGTGTGGTAGTGCGCGACCCGATCGGGCAGCGCTCGGGCCAGCGGAGGCACCTGCGGCAGGTTCTGGTCCCCGGTGGCGACCACGACGGTGCGGGCGCGGAGGGCACCGTCGTGGGTGTCCAGGGCGTACCCGTCGCCGGCTGGTGCCAGCCGCTCGACCCGCACACCGGAGCGGACGGGACGGTCGGCGGCGAGCTGCTCCAGTCGCCCGATGACCTCCGCGGCGGTTGCGTAGGCGTCATGGGCCTGGTCGCCGAGCAGCCGGTTCATCCAGCCGGGGGTGTTCAGCCGGAAGGCGTCCCACCGCTGGGTGCGCCAGCTCTCACCGGTCCGGCCCCCACCACCACACAGTCCAGCACCATCTGGCGCGGCATGCTGGTCGTTGCCTCCCCGTCGTCGTGGCCGGTCGGCGCGGCGCATCCGCGGTCCTGGCGTCCCGGCACAGTCCGCTTGCGGGAACGGATGCTGCAAGGGAACCACACGGCGAGCACCGGGGTCTCGGGCCAGGCGCCCTGACAGCGCTGGGTCGCAAGGCTTCTCCCGTGCCGCCCGCGCGCTCTTCGCGTCGCCCATACAGCATGGGTGCCCCGACGTGGAAGGAGACCTTGGCGTTCAGCTGCCAGCAGCTCATTTGGGCACAGCGGGCGGGCCGTCTGACCCGCCATGGCGAAGGACGGCATGGGCGGCGCGGAGGCGTTCGCCCTGGGGGCGATCGGAGTGGCCGCCCGATACCTCGTCGGCCCATTCGAGCAGGCGGTCCAGGTACGGGTCGGTCGCCGCCGTGACGATGCGAGGCCTGCCGATGACCACCTCGCCGCCGGTCCCGTCGATGGTGATGAGCGTGCCTTCGGGGACCGTGTGCCCACCGGCACGCACGGCGGCGTTGGCCACGTCGACGGTGAGGTCGGCGACCCCCACGACGGCCGGTCTGCCCATCGCCCGCGCGACGACGGCGGCGTGGCTGGCCGGTCCGCCACGGGCAGTGACGACCCCGGCGGCGGCGGCCAGGCCGTGCAGGTCGAGCGGGGAGGTCTGTGGACGCACCAGGATGACCGGACCTTCTGCGGCCATCCGGACCGCGCGGTCGGCGGTCGTCGCCAGCCTGCCGACCGCAACCCCCGGACAGGCCCCCAGCCCTCGGGCGAGGACGTCGGCCTCGTCGGCCGTCACCACGCGGGGCGTACGGACGTGCCGGAGCTGCTGCGGGGAGACCCTGAGCAGGGCCTCGCCCCGGCCGATCGCGCCCTCGTCGGCGAGGTCCACCGCGACGCGGACGGCGGCGCCTCCGACGAACCGGCCGGGTCGCACCTGCAGGAGCCACAGCTCGCCGGCCTCGAAGGTGAACTCCAGGTAGCACGCGTCGTGCTGGTGCTCCTCGACCCGCTGCAGGGCCTCCAGCAGGCCGACCCACACCGTCGGCGCCCGCTCGGCCAGCTCGTGCAGGGGCCGGGTCAGCGATCCGCCGGAGACAACGTCGTCACCTTGGCGACCGAACAGGACCTCGCCGAACGGGACGGGTTCACCGGTGTTGGGGTTGCGGCTGAACGCGACCCCGGCGCCACTGTGGTCGTCGCGGTTCCCGAACACCATCGCCTGCACGGTCACGGCTGTGCCAAGGTCGTGCGGAAGGTCATGGAGCTCTCGGTAGGTCGTCGCCCGCGGCGTGTCCCACGACGAGAACACGGCCGCGACCGCCAGCTCCAACTGCCGAGCCGCGTCGTCCGGGACCGGCTGGCCGCCGCCGGTCGCGGAAGCGAAACTGGACAGGAACCGCCGCCGCGAGTCGAGCGCGAACTCCAGGTCACCGGTCTCGGCCGCCAGCCCGGCCGCGGCCTCGGCGGTGAGCCCGAGGTTGAGGATGGTGCTCATCATGCCGGGCATCGACACGCCGCCGCCGGAGCGGACCGACACCGCCAGCGGCCGCTCGGGTCCACCGAACCTCCGGTGGGTGGCGGCTTCGAGCTCGGCGATGGCGGCGGCGAGCTCGCCATCGAGGCCGTCGGGAAGCCGGCCGTCACCGAGGAAGGCCCGGCATGCCTCCGTGCTGATGACGAAGCCGGCTGGCACCGGCAGCCCAAGGCGTCGCAGGACGACCAGGCCGTGCGCCTTGCCACCGATGAGCTCCGCCGGTAGCTCGACCTCGGCCGAGAGCGGGTAGGTCCACCTCATCGCTGTAGCATGTCGCCATGTCGGACCTGCCGCACCGCACCAGCACCGACCTGCTGATGCTGCACGCCCTTCGCTGCATCGGGTTCGTCAGCCTGGCTCGCGTGTCCCGGGCGACGGGGCTCCCCGAGCCCGACGCCGAGTCCGAGCTGATCGATCTCGCCGTGGCTGGCCTGGTCACGCGGATCCCGGGTGAGTTCGGTGGGTGGGGTCTGACCGAGGCCGGCCGCGCCGCGGATGCCGAACGGATCGCGGACGAGCTGGACGCGGCCGGCGCCCGGACCGCGGTGGCCGCGGCGTACGACCGGTTTCTGGTGCTCAACCCCGAGCTGCTCGACCTCTGCACGGCATGGCAGACACGACCCGTCGACGGTGTCGTGACCCCGAACGACCACAGCGACCCCGCCTACGACACGCGGGTTCTGGAGCGCCTCACCGACTTCGACCGGCGTGCCGATGCCGTCGGCGCCGACCTGTCCGCGGCGATGCTCCGGTTCCAGCGGTATCGCGTCCGGCTCGCCGACGCCCTCGCTCGCGCCAGGTCCGGCGCGCTCGGCTACGTGACCGACAGCACCGAGTCCTACCACAGCGTGTGGTTCCAGCTTCACGAGGACCTGCTTGCCACGCTCGGCATCCCACGGCACTGAACCCACTGCGCGGGCGCTGCTCACTCTGTTGCGACCGTGAGCCGGGGCAGCAGCACATGGACCAGTGGGCCGATGGTGAGGGCGTAGAGAACGGTCACGATCCCCAGAGTGCCGCCGAGCAGCCAGCCGGTGGCGACCACCGCGACCTCGATGGTCGTGCGGATCACCCCCAAGGGGCCGCCGGTGCGGCGCACCAGGCCGGTCATGAGCCCGTCACGGGGGCCGGGGCCGAAGTGGACGCCGATGTAGGCCGCGGTGGCCACGCCGTTGAGCACGATGCCGGCAACCCCGAAGGCCACCCGGCCGGCCAGCCCGGTCGGGGCGGCCAGCAGGGCCAGGGCCGCGTCGACCGCCAGCCCGATGACGACCACGTTGCTGAGGGTGCCGAGGCCCGGCCGCTCGCGCAGCGGGATCCAGGCCAGCAGCACGGCGGCGCCGACGACGGCGGTGACCAGGCCGAGCGACCAGCCAAGCTGGCGGGACAGCCCCTGGTGCAGGACGTCCCAGGGCATGACCCCGAGCGAGGAGCGCACCATCAGCGCCATCGACACCCCGTAGAGGACCAGGCCGGCGTACAGCTGCACGAGGCGGCGGGTCAGGTGGCGGCCGGGGGCTGGCTGCGGCATGCCGCCATCGTGCCATAGGATTGGCCTGCTTCAGACAGGCCAATCGTGGGGAAGTGGCATGCGCGGCATCTCGTCGAGGCGGCTGGCCGACCTGCTCGGGGACCTCGCCGGCGACCGCTTCCCGCGGTACGCCGCCCTGGCCGGGCGGATCCGTCTGCTCACCGCCGACGGCCGGCTGCCGGTGGGCGTCCGGTTGCCCGCCGAGCGTGACCTGGCGGCCGCCGCCGGCCTCAGCCGCTCCACCGTGACCGCGGCCTACGCCCGGCTGCGCGAGGACGGCTGGGCCACCGCCCGCTGGGGCGCCGGCACCTGGACCGCGCTGCCCGTCGGCCCCGACCGCGGAGCGTGGGTGCCGGCGCCGGCGGAGCAGGGGGTCGTGGACCTCGCCCATGCGGGGCCGTCGGCGCCTCCGGAGGTGCCGGCCGCCTTCGCCGCCGCCCTGGACGACCTGCCCCGGCTCCTGCCCGGGCACGGCTACCACCCTGGCGGGCTGCCCGAGCTGCGGGCGCGCGTCGCCGAGCGCTACACCGGCCGGGGGCTGCCGACCACACCCGAGCAGGTGCTCGTCACCGGCGGGGCGCTGCACGGCCTCACGGTGGCCTTCGAGGCGGTCGTCCGGCGCGGGAAGCGGCTGCTGGTCGAGCACCCCACCTATCCCAACGCGCTCGACGCCGCCTGGGCCATGGGCCGGCGGGTCCTCCCGGTCGCCGTCGACGTCGAGCGGCCCGACGAGTGGCTGGACGGGATGGAGGGCGCCCTCTCCCAGGCGCGGCCCGCGGCGGCCTACGTCATGCCCGACTTCCAGAACCCCACCGGCCTGCTGCTGGACGACCCGCGGCGCGAGCGGCTCGCCCGGGCCCTGGCCCGCGCCAACGCTCACGCCATCGTGGACGAGACCTTCGTCGAGCTCGGCCTGGACGCCACCGCCGGCGCGCCGTTGGCCGCCTTCGCGCCAGGCCACCTCAGCGTTGGGAGCCTGAGCAAGGCCTTCTGGGGCGGCCTGCGGATCGGCTGGGTGCGGGCCGAGGCCGACCTCGTCAAACAGCTGACCGCGATCGCGGCCAGGTCGCAGCTGTCGGGGCCGGCGCTGGAGCAGCTCGCCGCCTGCCATCTCCTCGACGGCGCCGAGGCGGCGCTCGAGGCCCAGCGGGGACGGCTGCGGGAGCGGCGCCGGGTGCTGGTGGCGGCCCTGCGCCGGCGGCTGCCGGCATGGGTCGTTCCCGAGCCCGCGGGAGGGCTGGTCCTCTGGTGCCGGCTGCCGTCGGCCCGCTCGACCGTCCTCGCCGCCGTTGCCGAGAGGCATGGGCTGCGACTGGCGGCAGGCCCGCGGTTCGGCACCGGTCACGCGTTCGACGACCGGCTCCGCCTGCCCTTCACCCAACCACCCGAGCAGCTGGAGCATGCCGTCGACCTCCTGGCCGCGGCCGACGCCGACGCCGCCGGAGCCGCCCAGCCCGCGGTCGGCGGCCAGCGCACCCCGATCGTCTGAACCTCGGGGTCAGCGGCGGCCGGGCCAGCGTCACGGCCCGCCCCGCTCCCTGGCCACCTGCGCCCGGACGGCCGGGACGATCTCCTCGGCGAAGCGGTGGAGCTGGTCGGGGCCGTCGGCCCAGAGGACGAAGGTGTCGAAGCCGAGGTCGACCACCAGGCCGGTCAGCTCGTCGACCCACTGGGCCACCGGGCCGTTGAGCGGGCCCTGGAAGGCGCCGTCGGTGATGGCGCCGCCGACGTTGAGCACCCGGCGGAGCTCGCCGGGGTCGCGTCCCGCCTCGGCGGCGGCGGCATCCAGCCGCTCCGACAGCTCGCGGAGGCGACCCGGGTCGCCCTGGAACGACGGCACCCAGCCGTCGGCCACCTGGCCGGCCAGGCGCAGCGCCCTTGGCCCGTTCACCCCGAGCCAGATCCCGATCGGGTGGACCGGCACGGGGCCGGAGTGGACGCCGGCCAGCCGGTAGTGCTCCCCCTGGAAGCGCAGGTTCCGCTCGCCGCTCCAGACCTTGCGGATCACCTGGATCGCCTCGGCCAGCGCGGTCAGGGCCTCGCCGGGGGCACGGCGGGGACCGCCGTAGCCCGCGATCGCGTCCCAGAACCCCCCGGCGCCCAGTCCCAGCTCCACCCGCCCGCCGCTCAGCACGTCGAGGCTGGCCGCGGCCTTGGCCAGGACCGCCGGTGGCCGCAGGGGCAGGCAGGCCACGTCCGGGAACACCCGGACCCGTTCGGTGCTGGCCGCGATCATGGCCAGCAGCGTCCAGGTGTCGACGAACCGGCGCTGGTAGGGGTGGTCCTGGACGCCGATGTAGTCCAGGCCGAGCCGCTCCACCGTCCGTGCGGTGGCCAGCAGGGGATCGGCGGCGTTGGGGATGAGGAAGTAGCCGAAGCGCACCTCTCGGCCGTGGTCGGTCACCGTACCTCCCTGTGGACGACAGCTCACCGCCCAGACGGTACTGCGTCAGGCCAGGGAGGCGAGCACGGCGCGGACGATCCCGGCCAGCTCCCGGCGGGGCATGGTCTCCCCGCTGAGCAGCGCCTGGATGAGCACGCCGTCGATGACCACGGTCAGCGCCCGGGCCGCGTCGCGGCCGACGTGCGGTTCGAGCGCGGCGCCGGTGACGGCCGCCCAGGCGCGGGCCGGCCCGGCCAGCGCCGGCCGGTGCAGGGCGGCGAAGTAGAGGTCGTAGGCGGCCCTGGTGCGGGGCCGTTCGGGCCCCAGCGCGGTGTCGACCAGGTCGCAGAGGGCGTCGACCAGGTCGGCGCCTTCGCCGACCGCCTGGGACCAGCCGCGCAGGTCGTCGGCGTACTGGTCGACGGCCCGCTCGACCGCGGTCACGAGCAGGTCGTCGAGGCTCGCGAAGTGGTAGGTGGTCGATCCCAGCGGCACCCCCGCCCGCCGGGCGACCGCGCGGTGCGAGACGGCCGCGACCCCCTGTTCGAGGACGATCGCCAGGGCGGCGTCGGCGATCCGGTCTCGCCGGGCCGGGTCGGTCGGTCCGCGCCCGGCCCGGGTCCGCTCGGCCGTCAGTGGGCCCCGCCCAGGTTGAGGGCGACGACGCCGACGACGATCAGCGCCGTCCCGGCGAGCTTGAGCGCGGTGGCGGGCTCGCCGAGGGCGAGGATGCCGACAACGGTGACCGCCGCGGTCCCAAGGCCCGCCCAGACGGCGTAGGCCACCCCGACGTCGATGGCCTTCAGGGCCTGGGCGAGCAGCACGAAGGCGAGGGCGTAGCCGGCGATCGTCCCCAGGCTCGGGCCGAGCCTGCTGAACCCGTCCGACGCTCGCAGGAACAGGGTGCCGGCAACCTCGAAGGCGATCGCTCCGACCAGGAACAGGACGGCGGCCATGGCGTCCTCCCATCAGTATGTACAGCAGTACGCATTGAGTGTACACTCGTACACATCGATGGGCCGGCTGCGTCAACGGCGGCGGCGCCGGTCTCCGGCGGGGGGTGGAGCGGTGGAGGCGCGGACCACCAGCTCGACCGGGAGGACCTGGTCGGTGGGGGTGGCCGCCGGATGGAGCAGCCGCTCGGCGGCGGCCATGCCCTTGGCGTGGTGGGGCTGGTGCACGGTGGTGAGCGCCGGGCGGGCCAGCGCCGCCGGCGGGGTGTCGTCGAAGCCGACCACCGACAGCTCCCCCGGAACGGCGATCCCCAGCTCGTCGGCCGCCCGCAGCGCGCCCAGGGCGAGCTCGTCGCTCATGGCCAGCAGGGCCGTGGGCCGGTCGGGCCGGGTGAGCAGGGCCGTGGCCGCCCGGCGCCCGGCGTCCTGACCGTAGGGCCGGCGCTCCTCCACGGGCACGGTGGCCCAGTCGAGGCCGGCCTCCTCGACCGCGGCCCGGTAGCCGGCCAGCCGCTCGAGGATCACCTGGTAGCCGGCGACGGCCTGGCCATCGGGGCCGGCGGGGCCCTCGCGGTCATCGGGCGACAGGGGTGCGGCCACCACCCCGAGGCGCCGGTGGCCGAGCTCCAGCAGGTGCCGGGCGGCGATGGCGGCCCCGCCGCGGTCGTCGATGCCGACGTGCCCGGCTCCCCTGGGTGCGGGACCGTCGACCACCACCAGGGGCAGGCCGCGCTCGACCACCGCCTCGATGCGCTCGTCGCCCGGGATGTCGTACTGGCAGATGAACCCGTCCACCAGGGCGGCCCTGACCAGCTCGCTGCCCCGCCCCCCGCCGACCAGCACCAGCCCGACCCCGGCCCGGCCGCAGGCGTCGGCCACGCCCTCCAGGAACAGCACGTGGGCCGGGTCGCTGAAGGCGAAGCGGAGCGGGTAGTGGAGGTCGTCGAGGAACAGCAGGCCCAGCGCGCCCACCCGGCCACGGCTGAGGGTCGCGGCCAGGGGGTCGGGGCCCGGGTAGCCGAGCCGCTCGGCCGCCTCCAGCACCTGGGCCCGCAGCGCCGGGCTGAGCTGGTCGGGGTGGTTGTAGGCGTTGGAGATGGTCGTCCGGGAGACGCCGAGCTCGCGGGCGAGGGTCGCCAGGGTGACGCTGCGCCGCGACGGCTGCGCGCTCGCCCCTGCTCCGCTGCCCTGCTCCTCTCCGGCCCACCGCTCCTCCTGGTTGCGCGATCCCGCTCCAGAGCCGCCATGACCGCCGACGTCGTCACCAGGCAGCCGACCGGACGTCCCCTGCGGCGGGCCCGGGTCGGGGTCGCCTTCACCTTCCTCGTCACCGGGGTCGTCTTCGGCACCTGGGCGGCCCGCCTGCCCGCCATCAAGCACGCCCTTGAGCTGACCGAGGGCGGGCTCGGCGTCGCCTTCATGGGCCTGAACGCCGGCGCGGTCCTGGGGCTGCAGCTCGGCGGCGCGCTCGTGCCCCGCTGGGGCAGCCGCGCGGCGCTGCGGCTCGCCCTCCCCGCCTACGTCGTCGCCCTGGCCGGTCCGGCGCTGGCCGGCGACCTGGCCAGCCTCACGGTGGGGCTCTTCCTCCTTGCCGCCGTCAACAGCGTGGTCGACGTGGCCATGAACGCCCACGGCGTGACGGTGGAGCGGCGGCTGGGACGACCGGTCATGTCCGGCTTCCCCGCCATGTACAGCCTGGGCGGGACGGCCGGGGCGGTCCTCGGCGCCCTGGCCGCCGGCGCCGGGCTGGGCAGGACCTCCCACTTCCTGCTGATCGTCGGCGCCGGCGTCGCCGCGGCCGTCCCGGTGACCGGCATGCTGCTGCCGTCGCGGGCCGACGCCGCCGGCCGGGCGGTCCCGGGCGGCGACCGGCGACGGGGCACGCTCGTCACCGCCCTGTTCGGCGGCTGGTCGGGCCGGACCCTGGCCCTCGGCGTGCTCAGCCTCTGCCTGCTGCTGGCCGAGGGCAGCGTCTTTGACTGGGCCGCGGTG